>JAABUK010009745.1_pt1 | contig 13034 bp, 14 predicted proteins | sample 5559141 | NCBI WGS metagenome assembly JAABUK01 (sample SAMN10711869, study PRJNA513367) | rock metagenome | isolation source: Antarctica rocks | place: Antarctica: Victoria Land, Pudding Butte nord | collected 2016-01-03
AGCATGGCGGGGTCGAGTGTTGTCGGGCTCACACCGACTTCAGAATCGAGTCGTCCGTGACCGCGTCAACAGGTTTTTTCGCCCGCCGTCGGGCTTACCCGATATGGGTGGGTTGAGCAGTTACCCTCATCGTGGTGTGCGACACCGCGGGCATATTGGCTGAGCACGGTCAGGCGCATGGTGATATGAAACCAGTCCAGCACATGCTCGGATACAGGGGTGACCCGCTCAGTCACCGTCCGCAACTCCTGGCCGCCATCCGTCAGGAATGTCACGTCCTGGTTCGCCTGCAGCCCCTGGCTTTTCAACACTTCGAAGAGCCTGCGCTTAGGTTTCGGGTCGTAGCCGTGAACCAAACCGAGGTAACGGGGAGGCCGGTCCTCCGGCACCGAGCGGCCGACAATCAGTTCGAAGTTGCTTGTCCGGTCGTGCCAGTTGCGGACGTAGCCGCCATCGAGAGCGGCCACGATGCGGCCTTCCGGGATCGGTAGTGCCTGCCACTCGGCTTGGCAGCCGTCGATGAAACAAGGCCGTTCGTCGCCCAGCTCGGCCTCTGCACGCTCTGCCACGCGCAGGACATGCTCCCGCACCGTCGTCCTGTTCGCGCCGGACGTGACCGGCAGCACGTCGGCCAACAGCTCCGCCGCGGCGGCATACGGCACAAGCGATGACCAGCGCGCTTCAAGGTAAAGCCGTTCAGGCGCGATATGGCCGGGTATGAGATTTCGAAGCGGCGACAGAGTGGCCGGGCCTTCGCCGGACTGGCATGCGCAGCGGTGTAGCCGCGGGCTGGCGAGCGGCACGTCGCCATACAGGGTTCGGAACACGATGGGGTAGCTGCCCTTACTGGGCCGGCGGGCGCCGCATCCATCACAGCAGCGATGACGGTCGGACCAAACCTCAGCCTGGCTTTGCACAACACGGCGTTGAACAGCGGCGGTCAGTGCCTTGCCATCAGCAAGCGAAAGGCCAACGTCCTCGGGCCGCTCGGTCGTCTTCTCGAATGCGGCGACCTCTTCGACACTGCCGGCGGTGCCGTCATCGGCGGTGATCTGGAGCAGGATGCTAATGCGCATGGACAGCCCCCGATGCCGAGTGATACGGGCGAGCTTTCCACAAAGTCGGAGTGGAAAGGCCAAGCGGGGCGGGCATGGCCCTCGCTGGCATAATCTGGCGCGTTTGCCGGGTTGAAAGCCATCAGTTTGCAATCCGAACCATGCTAGGCAAACTGCGCTATGGCTTCCATCGCACGCGCCGCTGCCGCCATCGCCGCCGTGCTCGCGCGGGAGGGTATCGACTACGCCCAGAGCAAGGCGGTGTTCAAAGCCGCCAGGGCACGGGCTGGCCTGCAGGCCTCGCCCGAGCGCCGCGGCGGTGTCGATCGGTTGACCGTCGAGGAGGAACTGCGCTTCCTCGACCAGGCCTATGCCCAGGATGGCCGGACAGGTCTGATGTTGCAGACCCTGCTGGAGACGGGTGCCCGCGCGTCCGAGCTGGTGCAACTCAGGGTCGAGGATTTGAGCTTGGCCGAGCGCGTGGTCACGATCCGACAGGGCAAGGGTGGCAAACGCCGGGAAGTGCCGATCCGGCGGGACCTGGCCCAACTGCTCCGGCTGCACATCGGCACTCGCCGGGCCGGGCCGCTGTTCGCCAGCCGTCAGCAAGGCTCCGGGCCGGCGCCCTATACCCTGACCCGACAACGGGTCGGCCAGGTCGTCCGCGGGGTGGCCCAGGCCGCCGGGATTACCAAGCGCGTCTACCCGCATTTGCTTCGGCACACGGTCGCCACTCGCCTACTCGCGCTGGGAATGGACATCACCGACCTGCAACGGTTCCTGGGTCACGAAAGCATCAGCACCACCCGGCTCTACGCCGAGACGACGGCCGCCACGCTGCAGCGCCGGTTTGACCAGCTGACCGACCCGGCCGCCCACACGTTAGTGGCCAGTATCCGGCAGCAACGCGGCGACGATGCGGCGCTGCTGGCGGCCGATCTGCTCGCCCGGCGCCGCGCCGAACAGATCAATACTGCTGGTGCATGAGGTCGAGGTGCTCACCCTTTCGGAGCCGGGCATTGACGGACCGTTGCACGAATGGACATCCCCGGGCGCGCTCACGCGCTTTGGAGCGCTCGAGTGCGTTCTCCAATTCCCAGCGCTTGTCTTCGTCGCCGAGAACCTCGGGGCGGTCTTCCAGCACGGCCTCGCGCAGGATGTCCGCCATCGTGTGCAGGTCCTCCAAGGCGTCCCACGACGATGCATCGTCCAGGCCGGCCAGGTAGCCGTACGGCCCGCCACAATCCTCCGGCGGGCAGGCGCCGTCACCGGCAATGCAGCGCGGGAAGGCCTTGCCCGGCTCCGTGTCGAGCTGATTCTCCTCGATCCTGATCTCGTGCTGCCATGGGATGTTCAGGTCGTATTCGTACGTGAACCGGGCGCCACGACGCAGCTTCAGAGCCGCAAGCGTCACGTCAGGCGAGGAGGCCGACACCTCCCACGAGCCGTAACGGCGGGAGCGGGGGCAGAACTGGTAAAGGTGGATGCCCTCCCAGCCCATCGCGACCTGGATCATCCCGTGCAGTTCGCGCAGGGTGCAACTGCCCGGCACTTGCATGCGCCGCCATACCATTGGGCTGATCCCGACCAACCAAACCTTGACCTGCATGACGGTGACCGCATCCGGCGCGGCCGAAGCAGCATCAGCAGGGTCAATGGCAGCTTTGGACTGCTTCGAACGCCGGGGCACCGGCCCAGCTTACCGCAATTGAGCCTTTCCCGTTGCGGACCCCACAGATCCTGATGCTCTCCTGGTTGCTGATCGCGGGTGGTCTGTCGGGCTTCTTCGGCACGCTGACGTCGATCGGTGCGCCGCCTCTGGCCTTGGTCGAACAGGGTGAGAAAGGCCCGACAATCAGGGGCACTCTGTCGGCAACATCGTGCTGGGCATGATGATTTCGCTCCTGGCGCTGCGCTGGGGCGGACATTTCGGGTTCGCCGACATTCCGCGGGTCTTGCTGCTCCTGCCCGCGTGCGTCGCTGAACTCCTGTGCTACCGCCTGATGCTGACGAGGCTTGGATCATGCCGGGTTACGCCCGCTCCTGCTCGGCACCGCCGCCCTTCAGCGGTGATCGTGCTGGTGCGCACACTGGCATAGGATTTAAATTCAACGCGGAGGTGGACGGGAACCGTTCGCCAGTGCAGCCTGATGTCCACCAACGAGGAGATTGCTTTGGCGCTACCCACGCCGACATTCGACCATGTGGTCGTGAACTGCCGAGACCGATTGGACGACGGTGCCGAGGCCTATCGCCGGCTCGGCTTCACTCTCACGCCGCGCGGTTACCATTCGCTCGGCTCAATCAATCACCTGGCGATCTTCGGCACCGACTACCTCGAGCTGATCGGCGCCCGACCGGATGGCGAGCGTCAGGAGATCACGGGTGATCAGTTCGGCCTTAACGGCCTCGTGTTCGGCACGGAGAACTCGACGGATGTCTACGCCGCGCTCGTGGCCGCCGGTGTCCAGGCGACGCCACCCGATGAGTTCACCCGGCCCGTGACGCTTCCCGACGGCGATCAGGCAGCGACGTTCCGCACGGTCCACCTGCAGCCGCCGGAGGGTCGGCCAGGTCGGCTCTACTTCTGCCATCATTTCACCCGCCATCTGGTCTGGCGAGACGAATGGCGGCAACACGCCAATGGCGCGGTTGCCGTGTTGCGTGCCGTGATTGCGTCCGACAATCCCTCTATTCTCGCCGCCCTCTTCGCTCGAATGTTCGGTGACGAGACCGTCCACTCGGCAGGGGCTGGAGTGCGGCTGGTGGTTGGCGCCGGCGCGATCGACGTGCTGCCGCATGCGTCGGTCGCCGAGTTGCTCGGAGATGCCGCCGGCGACGCCGCCGGACGTTCGCACTACATGGCGCTGCTGACGCTTAGAACGCGGAACTTGGCGACCACGAGGAGCGCGCTCGCCTCCGGGAACGTCGCAGTCATTTCGGAGGCGGACCGGGTTATCGTCTCGGCATCCGCGGCCATGGGCTGCCCAATCGAGTTCGTCGGTTGAGCGGCTGGACCAATCTCGGCAGCGCCGTCTTTAAAGGCGACCCCGAACGGCTCGCGCTGGTCGACCTCGGCGGAGACTCGCCACCCCGGCGCTACAGCTTTGCCGCCGTCGATCGGGCGGCCGACGCCATCGCGCGTTCGCTGCGTGAGCGCAACTTGTCTCCATGCGATCGGGTGGCGATACTCTCGGCAAACCGGGCGGAGTTCCTGTTCGCGTTCCTCGGCACGATGCGCGCCGGCTATGTAAGCGTCCCGATCAACACCAAACTGCCGGCCGCCACCGTCCGTGCCGTGCTCGACGATTGCGACGCCCGCCTCGTCTTCGTCGACGGCGCGCATCGCGACCTGCTGCCGAACACGCTCCCGAGCGTCGCCATGGAGGAGTTCGCCGCCTTCACGGCGACCGCTGGGGACACGCCGTTCGCCGCGACCGACCCGCCGCCGAACGAGCCAGCGATGTTCCTCTACACCTCGGGCTCGACCGGACGGCCGAAAGGCGTCGTTCTCTCGCATTACAGCCATCTCTGGGTGCTAGAGGTGCGGATGCGCCGGGCCGATCTCGACGATCAACGGGTGCAGGTCGCGGCACCGCTCTACCATATGAACGGCCTGGCGATGTCGCAGCTGACCCTCGCATCGGGCGGGTTGCTGGTGCTGCTGCCGGGCTTCACCGCGCGGTCCTACATCGAGGCCGCCGCCGACTGGCGCACGACCGCGCTCACCTCGGTGCCGCCGATGATCGCCATGATGCTGCAGGAGCCGGACCTACTAGCCGCCAGCAACCTGACCGCCGTGCAGTCGATTCGCATGGGCTCCGCGCCGATCACCCAGGCGCTGGTCGACCGGACGCGCCATTATTTCCCTAACGCGCAGATCTCCAACGGCTACGGCACGACGGAGGCGGGCCCGATCGTGTTCGGGCCGCATCCGGGCGGAAAGCCGACGCCCGACACCAGCCTCGGCTGCGCTCACACCGACGTAGAGCTTCGGCTGATGCGCGACGGCACGCCGGTCGCGGTCGAGGGCGTGATGCAGATGCGGTGCCCGGCGATGATGAACGCCTATCACAAGCTGCCGGAGGCCACCGCGAAAGCGCTGACCGCCGACGGTTTTTACATTACCGGCGACGTGTTCAGCCGCGACGCGGATGGGTTCTTTCGCTTCGTCGGGCGCGCGGACGATATGTTCGTCTCCGGCGGGGAGAACATCTATCCGGGCGAGGTCGAGACGATCCTGGAAGCCCACCCGGCGGTGGCGCAGGCCTGCGTCGTGCCGCTGCCGGACGAGATCAAGGGCACCAAGCCCGCAGCTTTCGTCGTGCGCCGGGCTGGCGCGACGGTGAGCGAGGAAGATCTGCGTCAGTATGTGCTCGCGCGCGCGCCCGCATACGCGCACCCGCGCCAGGTCTGGTTCGTCGCGTCGCTGCCGCTCGCCGGCACCAACAAGGTCGATCGCAAGGCGCTGCTGCAGCAGGCGTTGGAGCGTGCGGAGTGACCGTCTGCCCAAACCAACAGAAAGGAAGACTTGGATGAGAGCGCTCGTGCTCCGCGAACATGGCGGCAAGGACAAGCTCCTGGTCGAACCCGACTTCCCCGACCCGGTGCCCAATGAGGGCGACGTGGTGATCCGAGTGCATGCGACGTCGCTCAACTACCACGACGTGTTCACCCGCCGCGGCATGCCGGGCATCAAGATCGCCATGCCGGCGATCATGGGGCTCGACGTCGCCGGCGAGATCGCCGCGATCGGGCCGGGCGTGGAGGGCTGGGCGATCGGCGACCGCGTGGTGGCCGACCCGATCAACCGCGTCGAGGGTGGGCTGATGGGCGAGACGGTGCACGGCGGCCTCGCCGAGCTGTGCCGGGCCAGGGCACATCAGCTCGTCCGAATCCCCGATGGCGTCTCGTTCACCGACGCCGCCGCCTTGCCGTGCGCCTACGGCACCGCGCTGCGCATGATGTACAAGATCGGCAACGTAAAGGCCGGCGAGAAGGTACTGATCCTGGGTGCCAGCGGCGGCGTCGGCGTCTGCTGCCTGCAGCTCGCCAAGCTTGCCGGCGCCGAGGTGATCGCCTGCGTCGGGACCGAGGCGAAGGGCGAGCGGCTCAGAGCGCTCGGCGCCGACCACATCATCAACTATGTCGAAACGGACTTCATGAAGGAAGTCTACACGCGTTTCGGCAAACCCGCGCGGCGCGGTGCGAATATCGGCAACGGCGTTGACGTGGTGGTCAACTACACCGGCGGCGATACCTGGGTGAAATCGCTCCGCGTGCTCAAGGTCGGCGGCCGTGTGCTCACCTGCGGCGCGACCGCAGGCTACGACCCCACCGAGGACATCCGTTTCATCTGGACCTTCGAGCTGCAGGTGCTCGGATCCAACGGCTGGATGCGCGACGACATCCACACGCTGCTGGATCTGGTGCAATCGGGCAAGCTCAAGGTCGTGCAGGACGCCGCCGTCCCGCTCGAGCAGGCGCCCGACGCGCTCGCCCGGTTGGAAGAGCGCGACGTGGTTGGCAAGCTGCTGGTGACGCCATGACCGGCTCCCTGCCCGGCCCTTTCACTGCAGCCGAAATGCAGGAACGCCTGGCGCATTCGCCATTCATCGACTTCATGCATCTCGAAGTGCTGTCCGCCGACCCGGCGAGCGAGACGGTGGTGATGCGGATGCCGATGCGGCCGGAGTTCGAGCGTGGCGCCGGCAGTAAGCAGTGGCACGGCGGCCCGATCGCTGCGGCGATCGACACGGTCGGCGACTACGCGCTGGTCATGCTGCTCGGCCGCCCGCTGCCGACGGTCAATTTCCGTGTCGACTACTTGCGCCCGGCGATCGACACGGCGCTGCACATCACCGCGCGGGTGCGCCGCAATGGACGCAGCATCGGCGTGGTCGACGTGGACGTGGCCAACGATGCCGGTGCGCTGGTGGCGATCGGCCGTGCGGCCTACGCGACGGCCGCGGGCTAGCTAGAAGGTGCCCGAACCGCTGCTCTCCGTGGAATCGGTCAGCCGCCGGTTCGGGGGCGTGCTGGCGGTCGACCAGGTCGATCTGCTGGTCGAGCGCGGCGAACTGCTCGGGATCATCGGCCCGAACGGCGCCGGCAAAACCACGCTGTTCAATCTGATCACCGGCTTCGCCCGCCCGACTGCGGGTCGCATTCGGCTCCGCGGGCGCCGTATCGACCGCGCGCCGGCCTATCGGATCGCGCGGCTCGGAGTTTGCCGCACGTTCCAGAACCTTCGCCTGGCCGCCACGCTAAGCGTCGCGGAGAACGTCTCCGCCGGCGCGATCGGCGCGGTCGGCTTCCCTGCCTGGCGCGCGCTGCTGCCGAGCGGGTCGCGCCGCCGCTATATCTTCGAGCGCAGCCGCCGGGCGCTCGACCGGGTCGGCCTGCTGGATCGGGCGCAAGAGCCGGCCGCGAGCCTCTCCTACGGGCAACGAAAATACCTCGAGATCGCCCGCGCGCTGGCCACTGAACCCGAACTGCTGATCCTGGACGAACCGGCGGCCGGGCTGAACGAGACCGAGACGGCAGCCCTCGCCGGCTTCATCACCGGGCTGAACCGGGAAGGCACCACCGTGCTCCTGGTGGAACACGACATGGGGCTCGTGATGGGCACCTGTCGCCGGGTCGCCGTGCTGGCAGCGGGCCGCAAGATCGCCGACGGCCCGCCCGACGCGGTGCGCGCCGACCCGACCGTGCAGCAGGCCTATCTCGGCAGCGACGATGAGTGAGCCGCTGCTCCAGGTCCGAGCACTGCAGGTGCCGATCGGGGCGCAGACCGTGCTGCGCGGCGTCGATCTCGACGTGGCGCCCGACGGCATCGCCTGCGTGCTGGGCAGCAACGGCGTCGGCAAGACCACGCTGATGCGCACTCTTTCCGGCATTTACCGCAACGCCACCGGCAGCGTCCGCTTCGCCGGCGCCGACTTGCTGAACCGCACGCCGCACGCCATCGTCGCGGCCGGGATTGGCCACGCGCCGGAGGGGCGGCACATCTTCCACACCATGACCGTCGAGGAGAACCTCCGCGTGGGCGCCGGAGGCCGCGCCCGAGCCGAGGTGGCGGCCGACATGGACAAGGTGTTCGCGCTGTTCCCGATCCTGAAGCAGCGCACGCGGCAGTTCGGCGGCTCGCTCTCGGGCGGCGAACAGCAGATGCTGTGCATCGGCCGCGCGATGATGGGCCGGCCGAAACTCCTGCTGCTGGACGAGCCGTCGCTCGGGCTGGCGCCGCGGCTCGTGCGGCTGATCTTCGACCTCGTGCTCCGTATCCGCGAGGCCGGCACCGCGATCCTGCTTGTCGAGCAGAACGCGCGCGCCGCGTTGCGGGTGGCCGACCACGCCTACGTCATGGACGGCGGCCGCATCATCCTCGCCGGCCCCGCGGCTCAGATCGCCGCCGAGCCGAAGGTCGCCGAAGCCTATCTCGGCGCCAGCGAGCCTTCTCTTGCCCCGTCCATAGGAGCGTCCCGATGATCAAACGCCACGCGTTCGCCGCCGCCCTCGCACTGGTCGCGACCGCAGCCCATGCCGATGACCGCACCGTCGTGATCGGGTGCTCGCTACCGCTCTCCGGACCGATGGTCGGCTTCGGCGACCCGATCCAGAAAGGGGCGGCGCTCGCGGTCGAGCGGTTCAACGCCGCTAAATCGTTCCCCGGCGTAACCTTCCGGCTCGACTGCGCCGACAGCAAAGGCGACGCCAAGGAGACGGTCAACATCGCCCAGAAGCTCGTCGACGACTCTGCCGTCATCGCTTCGATCAGCGACTTTACCTCGACCGCGACGATGGCCGCCGCCGACACCTACGGCAAGAGCGGACTGGTGGAGCTCACCCCCTCGGCCTCGCACCCCGACTTGGTTAAAATGAACAAGTGGATCTTCCGCACCAGCGAGACCATCCCGACCTACATCGAACCGCTCGCCGACTTCATCGTCGACAAGCTCGGCAAGAAGCGCGTCGCCATCGTGCAGGTGCAGACCGATTGGGGCCAGAGCGTCGGCCAAACGTTTGTCGCGCAGGTCAAGAAAGACGGTGGCGAGATCGTCGACGACTCCGTTTACAACCAGGGCACGACCGACTTCCGCGCGATCTTGACCCGCGTGCGGCGGGAGAAGCCGGATGCGATCTTCCTCGCCATGCTCGAGGAAGAGGCGGCCACCTTCATGAAGCAACGCAAGCAACTCGGCATGACCGAGATCCCGGTGGTGGACAGCGGAGTCGGCTTGACGGAGCGCTCGCTCAACCTCGCAGGCGATGCGTTCGACGGGATGTGGTCGTCGCGACTGTTCAATCCGGAGAACCCGAGCCCAGCGGTGCAGGAGTTCATCAAGGCGTTCACGGCCAAGTACGGCAAGGCGCCCGACATCTGGTCCGCCTACGGCTACGACGCCGCCGACGTGATCATGACCGCTGCCAAGCGCGCCGGCCCTGGGGTGACCCGCGCCAAGGAGCAGGAGCAGCTGGCCAAGTTCGGTAAGGCCGAGGGTGCCAACGGCGCCTTCGCGATCAATCCGCAAAGCCGCGACATCGAACGGTTCGGCTTGACCACGGTGCGAGTGGAGAACGGTAAGATCGATTACGCACCGAAATTCTGAGCGCCCCGTAATGGATACGGCCAGCGTTCTGCAGGACCTGATCAACGGGGTCAGCGCCGGGCTGTGCTACGCACTGGTCGCGATCGGGTTCACGCTGATTTTCGGCGTGCTCAACGCGATCAACTTCGCCCATGGCGAGGTGGCCATGCTGGGCGCGTTCGCCGGCCTGTTCATCGCGCTTGCGTTCTCGCCGCCCTTCGTCGCCCTATTACTGATCGTGGCCGCGGTCGGGGCGGGCCTAGGGGTGGGACTGGAGCGGCTCGGATTTCGGCCGCTCCGGCGCGGCCGGGACGAGGCGTCGCTTAAATCGCGCGCGCTGCGCGAGGCGACGCTGCTGTCGTCGCTCGCCATCGGCATCATCGTGCGGGAGCTGACCGAAATCGCGTTCGGCGGCGACATGCAGCGTGTGCCGGACGCGGTGATGATCAACCAGCCGGTACCGTGGGGCGACGTCATCCTGGTGCGCGGCGACTTCGTGATCTTCGCCGTGGCCTGCATCACGCTCGTCGGGCTGCAGCTGCTGCTGCGGCGCACCTCGATCGGGCTGGCGGTTCGCGCCGTGTCCGACGATCTGCTGGGGGCACTCTATGCCGGGGTGAACGCCGATCGGGTGATCCTGTGGACGTTCGCGATCGGCTCTTCGATCGGCGCGGTCGCGGGACTGCTGATCGGGCTCTATTACGGGGTGATCACGCCCTACATGGGGTTCACGCCGACGCTGAAGGCGTTCGTGGCGATGCTGATGGGCGGCCTGACCAGCATCCCCGGCGCGGTCGCCTGCGCCGTGTTGATCGGCCTGTGCGAGAGCTTCACGACGGACTTCATCTCGTCGCGTTGGGTGGGCCTGGTCCCGTACGTGCTGCTGCTGGTGACGCTGGTGTTCTTTCCCGGCGGGCTGTTCGGGCGGCGCGCCGACCGTGTTTGACCGGCGCGCGTTGCTTGCGGCATCGGGATTGCTGCTGCTGTTCGCAGTGGTGCCGGGCGCTTTGACGCTGCTGGACCAATCCTACCTGTTTCGTCTGGCCGAGCTGACGATGCTGTTCGTCATCCTGGCTGGCAGCCTGAACCTCGTGACCGGCACCGCCGGGCTGGTTTCGTTGGGGCACGCCGCATTTTATGCGATCGGCGCCTATACCGCGGCGATCGTCGCCGCGCGCTCCGGTGCGGGGCTGGAGCTGACGCTGCCGGCGAGCGTGCTCGTGGCAGGACTCGTCGCCTTCGCAGTGGCGCTGCCGGCGATCCGTCTGGTGCGCATCTTCTTCACCGTCGCCACGCTCAGCGTGGGCGAGATCATCAACCTCATCGTGCTGAACTGGGACGGGCTCACGCGCGGGCCGATGGGCATGCGCGGGATCCCGGAGCCGAGCCTGCTCGGCCTAAGGCTGGGGGGGCGGTTGGCGACGTTCTACACCGTCGCGGCGGTTACGGCGCTGGTGCTGCTCGTGCTCTATCGGCTGACGCACTCGCCATACGGGACCGCGCTGCGCGCCATGCGCGAGGACGAGCAGAGTGCGCAGGGAATGGGGCTCAGCACCGTGTGGCTAAAGGTCGGAGCGTTCGCGATCAGCGGCGGGCTGGCGGGGGCTGCCGGATGTCTGTTGGCCCACACGACGGGCTACATCAGCCCGGACATGTTTGGGCTGGATCAGTCGATCCTGATCCTCACCATGGTGGTGGTTGGCGGTCTCGGCAGCCTGCCCGGCGCCGTGGTCGGTGCGACACTGTTGATTCTGGTTCCGGAACTCGCCCGCAGCGCCGGCCACCTGCGGACGGTGCTGGTCGGTCTAGTGCTCTATCTCTCGATCCTGCTGCTGCCCAAGGGTTTGCTGGGCGAGGCATGGGCGCTGCGGCTTTTCAGCCCGCGGGCTGCCCTGCGAAAGATCCGGTCGAGCTGACGAGCGGTTATCCGCGTCTCCCGACAATCCGTTCCGCAACTAGTGTCCCAAGTCTGAAGTTCGTCCTTGTACCAGCTTGACTGAAGGTGCGACGTTAAGCCTGTTGGACGGAGGGGTCGAATGAGTGGCAGAGCTGTCGAAGTGGATCTGATACCATCTCTTATTTCGACTTTGGCCAATTCTCGCCGGGCTGCTTTTGAATCGAATGCGATACGGCCGAGGATTCACGGCTGTATCTAAGACGGCGAGTCTGTCTCGAAGTTCAGTTCGGGGTCGAGATGGCGGATGGCTGGTTGTTAGACACGGCGCAGGTAAAGCTTGCCGCCTGGATGGCGCCGTTCGATGGCATGTTCACCGCGCCGACCTGGCAGCGCGTGTTAGTGCTGCTGATCGGCGCCGTGCTCAGCCCAGGACGCCGGACTGTGGCCGCAGCCCTTCGCGTCACTGGCCTGGACCATGACCCGCATTTCACCAATTATCACCGCGTGCTCAACCGCAGTTGTTGGTCGAGCCGCCGGGTCGCGCGATGCCTGTTCGGCCTGCTGGTCAGCACCTTCGTCCCGAACGGGCCCGTCATCATCGGCCTGGACGATACGCTGGAGCGACGGTGGGGTGCCAAGATCGCCGCGCGCGGGATCTACCGCGATCCGACCCGCTCCAGCCACGGCCACTTCGTCAAGGCGAGCGGCCTGCGCTGGCTCTCGGTGATGATCCTGCCGGAGATTGCTTGGGCGGGCCGCGTTTGGGGACTGCCGTTTCTGACGGCACTGGTGCCTTCCGAACGATATGCCAGGTCTCGTCAGCGGCGGCACAAGAAGCTCACGGACTGGGGACGCCAGGTGCTGCTACAAACGGCGCGGTGGCTTCCCAATCGCCGGATCATCGGCGTGGCCGACAGCAGCTACGCCGCCATCGACCTGCTCAATGCGGTGCGTAACCGGGTTTGCATGATCACTCGCCTGCGTCTGGATGCGCGCTTGTTCGACCCGCCGGCGCGGCGCCGGCCTGGCACGGTCGGGCGGCCTCGGGTCATCGGAACGCGCCAGGCCAGCCTGGCCGCCTGACCCATCCGAAGACCCGTTGGCGACGCGTCAAGGTGACCGGCTGGTATGGACGGGGCGAACGGACCGTGGACATGCTGTCCGGCACCGCCCTGTGGCATCATCCCGGACGCCTCGTGCCGATCCGCTACGTCGTGGTGCGCGACGTTGCCGGCGAACTGCGGCCGCAGGCCTTCCTGTGCACCGATCTCAAGGCCGATCCGGTCGACATCCTGCGTTGGTTCGTCCGCCGATGGTGGGGTAGGTTCGGGATACGTGTTTATGCCGTGCTCGACATAAACACGTTTGGACTAAACCGAACCATTCCGTTACTTGCACGGGACTTCCCGCGTAACTGAGGGCGTATCCTCGGTCCCCACTCACCCACTTCTGCATCCTCGAACGGCCTCGGTTGCGAGACCATGGAGCGGC
>JAABUK010009746.1_pt1 | contig 13033 bp, 16 predicted proteins | sample 5559141 | NCBI WGS metagenome assembly JAABUK01 (sample SAMN10711869, study PRJNA513367) | rock metagenome | isolation source: Antarctica rocks | place: Antarctica: Victoria Land, Pudding Butte nord | collected 2016-01-03
CAAAATTGACCTTTGCATGAACATGTATAGGTGCTGGATAGTGCGTATATGCTATATACTGCGCATGTGCTGTATAGTGCATTATCTGATGGCATGACAGAGCTTGTAATGGTAGCTAACTTTTGGGCATGCATCCACACTGTGCATCACACATGTACAGCAGAAATAGACTTGACTGCAAAGCTGTTCATGACAGTACACTGCAATCTTTGTTTGTGACAGACACTGCAAAATTGTTTGTAACAGCATACTGCAAGGTTTGATATGACAGCCTGCCCATAGAGCGTCAGGTTGCAAAACTGCATGTGCAACAATGGTGTCATCGCCATCAAATCTGATCAAAATTCTGTTCTCTTTTTCAATATTCGTAAAAAGTTGTTTATGTGTGCTGTGCAGGACCCTGTCGTGGCGGGAAAGCTGAAAGCGGCTGCAGGCCTGGCATTTCTACAAGCCAAAAAATATAAGCAGGCTGCAAAGAGATTCACAGAGGTGGGTTCTGGCTGCTCACTGTTCTTCCCAATGATCAATACACGCACAAGCAAGTCTGCATGGTGCAACAGGCATTTTTGGGCTGCTAGAAGGATTGGAAAACTGAAATGACATCCCAAATAGTCAACAGTCATTGGGCAAAAATGCTGTACCTTTTTCAACGGCCTACGCAGGATAGCTGAAGCATCTTGCACTATGAAACCCAAGGGATGTTTGCAAACCATGTTCAAGCCATCTATTCTCCTTGCAAAGTGTGCAATGACTGCAATCCAACAGCTTTTCCCAGCATGTTGCCTTTGTCTCAAGCCATAGACACAATGTTGGCATGTATGATCAACTGTGACGCACCAGTCAGAGGCTGCCATGTTGGGCCTGAGTCAGAATCCATCCACCTCTCATTGAGAGAAACCACAGATATGTTTTCCTGTGTGAGGGACTTAGTCAATGCAACATGCTGTTACCTGTGACAAGTTGGACAGGCGGACAATGGACAGACGAAAGCAACAAGGAAGTTTGCCAGTCTCATGAAGGGCTGCATGGCTATAATGACTGTTGATTTGGCATGCCGTAAACATACCATGGACATACAGTACATACGGTATGTACAGGACATACAGTACATATGTCTTCACTTCTATTGTGATGCAATGCTTTGCAGGTTCCAAACGAGATGGGCACTCAGTATCACGACGTCCTGTCTGCTCAAGATGTGGCGGTGTACGGCGGCCTCTGTGCGCTTGCATCCTTTGACAGACATGAGCTCCGAAACCACGTCATCAACAACGTCAGCTTCCGGGACTACATGGAAGTCAACCCTGAGGTAATGCCTCTTCTTCTCCTCATACAGTCAACATCATGTGTTCTTCCTTTGGCAGACATGAGCTCCGAAATCATGTCATCAACCATGTCAGCTTCCGGGACCACATGGAAGTCAACCCTGAGGTAACGCCTCTTCTTCTGATAGCAGGCCTCTGCAGTCAACGTCATGTGTTGCATGGGGTGGTAAGATTGACCGAGTCCTTTCTGGCACGCTCTTGACAGCCCTTGAAGGTCCCATTAGGTCCTTTTTTGCATAGAACTCCCACCAACTTGGTTTTGTTGCACACCACATACACCTGTGCTTTCAAGCCCAGATGTCTGATGAGGCACAACTGGCTCCACACCCCAGACTGTAAGGTATAAAATGATAGACAATGAAATGACAGCCCTGGAGGGCCACTGCCCTTGCTGCATGTATGGCTTGAAGTTCATCAGAGTTGCTATAGTATGCACTCTGACACAGTGCATGCACTTGACATTGCAGGAAGACACATGTTCCTTTTGGTGTTTGATCCTTGTATTCCTTCCTTGTTTGATGTGTCCATCCCTTTTCGTCCTTTTCTTCGAAAAACGAAAAACGAAAGAGACAGGGGATACATAGTTCAACTTGGAAAACCTTTTTCAGGTGCGAGAACTGGTGAACGACTTCTATGGCAGCCGCTATGCTTCCTGCCTCAGCCACCTGACCAAGCTAAGGCCCATGCTAGAGCTAGATCTCCATGCACATGTCCACCTCAACACTCTGTATGCTGCGGTGAGAACACCTTGTGCACATTTGCTCCCACTGCGACAACCCCTGCATTTGTGCCTTGCATCTCTATACACTTGCTTGCTCTTTGCTGTGAGCAGCCTACTTGCACAAGGTGGGAGTAGGCTGCTCACGTATCTGTGCACACGCTGGGTAGTCTGTGTTTGCTCTGATTGAGAACACCTGTGCGTACTTGCTCCACTGTGACAGCCCTTTTGTGCACATGCTTCCTCACTTGCTGTGAATAGCCTACTTGCATAAGGCAGAAGTAGCTTGCCCATGCATTCATGCACATGGGCAGTCAGTATGACGATCTGATTGAGTGTTCTAATTATGTAGAGGTCAGTCATGCATTGCCTGTGCAACAAGCTGGTTGACTGCATTCAGGAGATTTCACTTGCCTGAGCTGAAGCACCTACAGCTAGGCGTTGTCACAGCAGCTGTACAGTGTTGTCATACCTAGCCCTAGGCAGAATCACTTGACCCTAGGCAAAATCAATTGAATCTAGGCAGAATCACCTGACCTTAGACAGAATGGCCAGACGCTAGGTAAAAGCAGCTGACCGTAAGCAACACCACCTAACCCTAAGCAAACTACCTGACACTAGGCATGTCACCTAAGCCTAGGCAAAATCACCTAACCCTAGGCAAAACCGCCTGTGCAGTGACTGGATGCATGGATGACTAAAGGACATGCATGAGGGCTGTATCAAGGCCAGCTCATGGCATAACATCTGTTTGAGTGAACTCTGTTGTGGAGCACACATGTTCAGGGCTGATGGGTTTTGTGTTTTGTCAGTCTGCTAGCGACTCTCAGGCAGCTATTACAGTCACACAGTCATCATGCAGTCATGTAGTCATCATGCAGTTTTACACTCACCCTGCATGAAACCGGCTGATGATGCTGTCACAGACTGCTGTAAGGCAACATCCATCAGCAGCTACATTGCACACTTTGACCCTGGTTCTGTGCTGGAATCTTCGCTAAAATCATGTTCCCTGAAATGTGCAGATTCGTAGCAGAGCCTTGGTTCAGTACACCACACCGTTCACATCTGTGAATCTTCCCACCATGGCAGAGGCCTTCAAGACTGACGTCAGGTGTGTGTCTGCCTGAAGCTGTACTGCACAGCATGTTGCAACTCTATTTGCATGGTAGGCTCGAGGCCAAAATGGCAGCAGCTACTTGGGGATTTTACATACCTGAGTGTAGGGAAAGACATGGTAAAAGTGCATGAATGAATGCATGCATGAATGAACGAATGAATGCATAAATGAGCACAATTGATTGAATGAACAAGTCAAACAATAGACAAAGTATGAGAAATCAAGTGGTGAATGAGTGAGCGAGTGATCAAGCAAGCGAGGCAGTGAGAGAGCATGTGCATGAATAAACGAATGAATGGAAGAATGGACGGATAGAAGACTGAATGCATGAAAGGATGGTCTGCATATGCGAAGGTGGTGTATGAGTCATTGGTGAAGCTGCATGTTCAGGCACATGAACATTGGCATGCTGTGTCTGCTTGCTGAGCGATGTTCATGATCATGTGAGGTGCACGCGCCACACTCAGCCCAGCCAACACACAACATGTATCACACAGCTGGACCCTGCAGTCAGTCCAGCCAGCAGCTGTTATTCGCTGGGACATTGCAAATTGCCTCCAGCAGCATAGACCGCCATTCAACACTTTGGCAAGAAGAAGAGCTAGCAGAGCTGATCCAGACTGAAAGGGCCTGATCTTGCGACTAAAGTATCATGTGTCACATGCAGTGGATTAGAAAAGGAGCTAGCAGAGCTGATCCAGAGTGAAAGGGCCTGATCTTGCAACTGATCCATCATGTGTTGTGCAGTAGATTAGAGAAGGAGCTAGCAGAGCTGCTCCAGAGTGAAAGGGCCTGATCTTGTTACTAATCCATCATGTGTCACATGCAGTGGATTAGAGAAGGAGCTAGCAGAGCTGATCCAGACTGAAAGGGCTTGATTTTGTGACTAACACATCATGTGTCGTGCAGTGACTTTAAGAAGGAGCTAGCAGAGCTGATCCAGACTGAGAGACCCTGATCTTGTCACTAATCCATCATGTGTCATGCAGTGGACTAGCAGAGCTGATCCAAAGTAAAAGGGCCTGATCTTGCAACTAATCCATCATGTGTTGTGCAGTGGATTAGAGAAGGAGCTAGCAGAGCTGATCCAGACTGATCAGATCCAGGCTCGCATTGACAGCCACAACAAAGTGCTGTATGCACGCCATGCTGACCAGCGCAAGGCCACCTTCCAGTCAGCCCTCCGCACAGGTGGGCCCATGTGATGCAGGATTTCCAGTCTGGGATGTCATGGTTTATGTTCACATGTGTTCATGTCACATCTGTACTTATACTTAAATGTATGCCTATAGATAGTTGTACAGTTGTATGTGCAATCAAATAGTATTGAAATTACGGCTTGCAGAGCCAGATGTGATGTGCTTGCTTGCAAGCTTGTTGATGTGCTGCACTGTACACCTGTGCGGCTGTGCTCAAACACGGTCATGCTTATACGCTCTGCAATTTGTATCTGTCACAATATTGGGTGCTGGTAGGTTTAGCAACCATGGCTTGCTGCGCAAGAACTCATGAGCCTGGCACTGCTTCATTGCTGATGATGACAGCTGTGGGTTCTGCAGTAAGCCTGCTGTTTTCATCAGTAATTGTCATGAAAGCTGGTAAAGTATATGTGTGAAGGACTGCATGAAGCGCGATTTGGGTTTGTCAATTAATCAACCAGTCAATCCGTCAGTCCACCTGATGGTTTGATAGGTTGCTTGTATGTAGCCAAGCACAATCAAGTCACTGCAAAAAATCTTGGGAAGTTTCCTCGAGCACTTCTGTCAAAGCTTGCCCCTGCTTGTTGCACAAAGCATCTCTTTGTTTTGCAGCTGAGCAGTATCTTGGCGACACCAAGGCGCTCCTTTTGAGGGCCAATCTGCTGAAGTATGATTTTGCTCAGAAGCAAGGTGGCCAAGGCAGGCCTGGCGGTGGTGGCCGCAGCAGTGGCGGCGGTGGTCACCATGTCTCTACAGCATTCCTTGGTGCATTGGGCGGCCTTGGAGGCTTCATGGATGCAGGACAAGAAGCTTGACGTCTGAAATAACTGAATAGCTCCTTTTTGCAACTATTATGTAATAGTATGTCAGATATATCCGCGTCCATCAGCTGCTTTAAGCTTCGAGTTGATTGCGAAACAGAAGTGTCTGTAATCAGCTGTGGCCGATTGATTGATGCATCTGGCGGGCGCGCCATCAGAACAGCAATGGACTAGCTGCAGGCGTCACTAATTTTGTGTGAGCTACATATACGCACCATGTCAATTAGCCAATAATGTTAGATTCATCGGCCGTGCAGGCCTTTGCTACTTATGTCTGTCATGAATCGCGCTTTGTCAATGCGGGCCTGAGCCTGTTCGATTGGGCTAATCGACTTTTGCTTCTGTGTCGCTGACTTGCCATTCGAAAGACAGCTCGGCATTACTAATTGCATGTGACAAGGGCAGGTGCGGTCAGAAGAACATCAGTCGTTGACGAACCTGTGTAAAGACTCCATTGCGACGCTTGCCCATTTCTTGCTGCTACGTTCCAGTGCGCTGTCGATCGACGTTTCTCCTTTTTTGCTGAGCTGACTGGTGGCATAGGCAACAGATCAGTTTTTTGGAACTGCAAGCTTGCACTGCTGACTGCTCCCTGTCCCGAAGCCAGCCTGCAATCCCTGAGCAACATGCATACAACGGGAGTCAAACATTCAGGATGCGCTGGCTTTGCACAATTGCCAGCCAAGCGTCCACGCAGATGTTCCTGCCGGGTTCAAGCTGTACAGAGCAGCCAACAGAGCAGCAAGAAACCCGCCCAGCAAGCAGACTGTGAGCAGGATCGCTATCCATATGAGGACGCGTCAAAAGACGATGGCTTTTTCCCTCGCCGTCAGCCCGGCACATTTCCCGAAGTCAAAGTAAAGAATTTTTGGAGCAAAGCCAAGGACAAGCTTGGCTTCACCGCACCAGAAGAAGCAGAGAGCACAGGCATCGAATTTGACCCCCTCCGAGACGGGCCCTTGAGATATCTTGGCTATGCAAACGAATGCGGGTCAGCCTTTCCCCTGTCACACACCTTGCATGCAAGCTCATAGCCTTGTTTCCGATGGTTCTGGCCTGCCAACTGGCACCCTACAGCGCTAGGCTGCCCTGGTAGCAAATGAGCGCATCTGCTAGTAGGCAGAAGATGGCAATCGCTGCTGATGCTGCTGTTTGCACTATACTCTGCGTCTCACTGCTGCTAGCAAGGAGACCAAATGATGTTCTGTCTCTCTACAGGGAAGCGTTTGCTGCCTGGCTACCACCACTGGGCGTCCCTCTGTCATATGCAGTTGCCATCTCATATGTGCTAGTTGATACCTATGACAAGGGTCAGAGAGCTTACAAGTCAGCTGAGAAGGAACTCGGCTCTCGAGCAAGTCTGCATCCTGAGGTCAACACTGGCAGGTAGCTACCAGCATGTCCATCCACACCTTGGGAAGTACTTGGGAACTGCTACTTGGGAATTACTTGCGAATTACTACTTGGGATGTACTAACACTACTACTTGAGTATCTTACTTGGGGATTAGCCCTCCTTCTGCTGCAATCTGCAAACTTCATTTCACTGTCATTGCTGTTAATGATGAACAGACACACAGTCGAACAGCTCTGCATCACGAACAACTGAAGGCGCCCTCAGCACTGTGACACCATCTTGGATGTCACACTGCTTGTTACATTGCACCCATTGCGTCTGTCATGCATGCTGCACAAGTGGTCTGTCTGTGGTCATGACCTGACATTTTTCAATCAACAGAAAAAACCGTTCTTTGGTGTGCCTGTTTCAGACTGGTCAAGCTGCTGTCTTTTGAGAGGGCCATGGACACTGTTGTATGGCAGCTCCTGGCTTCAGTCATTTGTCCAGGCAAGCACCCTGTACTTTATGCAGGATCTCAGCTCTGCATGCATGCATGCATGCAAAGCTTGTGCATGCATTAGCTCCCTAGCGTATGCATATGTCTATGTACCTGATGCTTGAGCATTATGCTGGAGTGTCGCCAGCCAAGCTGTCTGCATGCATTTTGTAGCCGCCTGTCATGTAAGCTTGCATCTGCAGTGCTCTGCCGACCAAGCCTGTGTTCAAATGCTGCCTCGAAGTGCATGTTCTGCAACGGGCTTCTGAGTTTGGATTCCAGTGCAGCAATGACGCTCCTTGAACTGAACGTAGACGTTTTGGGATTGAAAAGAGCATTGACTCCATGCAGACTTGTCCCGCACGTACCTAGCTCAGCATGCTGGAAGCGAATATCAATATTATCAATTATTGTTATTATCATCATCATCATTACTACTACTACTATTATTATTACTATTGTTATCACATTATTGTTTTTTATTGTTATCACTACTATTACTATTTGTTATTGTCCCCATGCAGGTTACACCATCCACACTGTTGTGGCATTGGCCCATGCTGGTCTCATCCCCCTGGAGGCATCAGGCGTTTCTGAATTCAGATTCCCAGTGTAGCAATGAAGTTTCTGAACTAACATCAAAATTTTGAGATTGAAAAGAGCATTGACTGCATGCAGGTTACACCATCCACACTGTCGTGGCATTGGCTCATGCTGGTCTCATCCCATTGGAGCATCAGGCAGCTGTGCAGCAAGCATTCCAGCAGTGTGCGCCTCTTCTCAACACCTCTCCTGAGACCTTCACACAGCTTGTGGACAAGTCTCTGCCTACCATGATAGGTCTGGGAGGTGAGGCACACTCAAGCCCTTACGTTTAGTCATGATATATGATGAGTCAGTCACTAGGCTACGCGCCCTAGACTTTAAAATTGCAAATGAAACATTCAAGCCCTTGCGTCTGGTTGTGCCACATGTAACGCCTTGAACGTGTAGTGCTTAGTGTATGTCATTCTCCTAGTTGTGTCTGTTGACTCCGCTGATGAGTCCTGAAAGCCGAAAATGAGTTGCATGTACCTGTATCTGTCAGCCCTGATATCTGATGAGTCAGTCACTAGGCTTCGTGCCTTAGATTGCAAGATGCTGAATGAAACATGAGAACATTTGGTGGTGGTGGTGGTGGTGGTGGTGCTGCTGATTTCCTCTTATGGGCTTGGCAAGGCCTGTTGAAACACTCTTGGGGCTCTGTGCGATGCCCTGCTTTCATGAAGAGCAATGTCCTTGTATGGAAAGCAGTTATCTCTCAGACTGATGGGGTTTGTGTTTGCAGAAATCCCCCTCTGTTCACACACAGCTGCCTTCACAAGCCCTTCTACCAGTCTCTCTGTATCTGCCGTTATGATCACTCCTTTCTGCTTGTTCCCTTGTTGGAATGGCGTGCACACATACTCCTGCATGTACCTAGCTCATCACGAGAGCTGTAAAGCCTTAAATTTCTGTCACTGTTAGATAGTTTGACGCTGCCAGACTGAACCTTCATGTTGCTATGCAGCAATTCCTTTCATCATGAGCTGGAAAGCATTTGATTTCTTTTGTTATCAGATGTTATGACATTGGCAGACTGAAGCCTTTGTGTTGCTATGCAGCAATTCCTTTCATTGTTCATCCAATCGACAACGGCATTCATGCCTTGATGAATGCCAGTTTCCGGCCAGCGATCAGGAAGTTCATTTGTGGGCCTGGTCAAGGGAATCTGGCAGACCTGGACATGTGTGAGGACGAGTGCAAAGTTCCTGAAGAAGGTGAGTTGTGAGTTGTGATACGCTTTTTGACTTGTCCAGATGTACACAAATATGAAATACCTAAAAGTGCAAAGACAACATGTGTGAGGATGAGTGCAATGTTCCTGAGGAAGGTGAGTTGTGATACGCTGTTTGACTTGTCCACATGTACACAAATATATGGAAAACCCTGAAAGTGCAATGTTCCTGGCAGGTGCGCTGTGATATGCTGCTTTACTTGTCCAGATGTACACAGACATATGGAAAATGTGAAAGTGCAAAGACAACATGTTTCCTGTGCCATGTGATGCATTTCCTGTGATGTATTTCGTCTTTAGCTGGGGATGTTTCTTTGTTGCTGTGAAGAATGCGGCAACGTAAAGAATGCATTTGTGCCTTTTGCCTGGGATGCTGAAGGTGTGACATCCCAGCATGCTAATTTGTCACAAGTCTTGTCTTGAGTTTGAAAGTCATATAGCATTGCCATGCACAGGTATTGCAGTTCTTCATTGAGTCTTGCTGGACAGTTGTGCTGTCTCTCACATGTGCAGAGTTACTGCTATTAGTCCACATGCAGAAAAAGAGCATACTCATGCTTTGTTGGTAAAGCTGTGCGCTGCTATTACAGGTCAAGCAAATGCTTAAGCAGAGCAGGCTTTTATTGTACAACAAGCCGGAATGGAGCTGTGCGTTGATATGCACCTTAGCTGTCACTCTTGTGGCTGTTCTCAAGCAATTCTGCCCTGCACTTGGCTGGGCCTTGAGTACTAAGGCTTCTTGGGAAAAATTCATTACATGATCATGTATGGTGTTTCTGATGACGTGTTGTGTTTAGCAGCGCTGCTTCATAGTGATTTTGTGTCTGGCAAGTGTGTACTGGGACGCCTCTAAGATAGGTACTGCTTATCGCTTTGACAGTTAGGCCCTTTGCAAATGGCATGTTCTCTCCATGTTGATGTTAAGAGATGGGTTTAGCTACCCATAGGAGCGTTAGCATCTGCATGTGGAATGAATGCTTTGCAGAGGTCACTTTGCTCTGCAGGTCTGTGTACATGAGATCTTTTGTGGTACAGCTGTTGATTGCGTGTTTGGGGCAGTTACCTGCACAACGTTGTGCATTTTCTGCACAGCACATGCTATCAAGTTTGATGAAATAAGTTTCTGATGAGCTGTACATGTGTCACACTAAAGGTGTTGCAACACACGTTTACGTTGTGATACATCTGCTCAATACTGCAGATGCTGCTGCAGCTGCTCAGCGGAAACTGGCCTGATGCTAGTTTAGATGAAGAAGACGCACCTTAGTTGACAGAGAAGAAGATGCACAGATTCGTCTGCAAGGCTGTCTGTCGAATACAGTACTGCACAAATTCTGAGCTCGCCACAGCCGGAACGCTGTCTGGCATTGGTGAAGTGCAGACGCGAGAGCAATGTCAGATGATGCAGAGAACCCCAAGCCCGCCATCGAGGACTCCTGCAAGCCAGAGTGCATGAAGCAACTGCTTGCCTACCAGCGATGTGCTAAGCGTATCAAGGGACACAGTGGAGCTCACTGCACGGGGCAGTACTTTGATTACTGGGCGTGTATAGACAAGTGCACAGCCCCTAGATTGTTTTCGGTTCTCAAGTGACCGTACAGGTGACTTTGTGCTAAACTGGTCTGTTGTTGGCCACTGATAAGCCAGGGAAAAGCACACTGATGCTACTTGTACGTTGCAGGGGACAAGCCTATTCTGCAGACAAGAAGATCAGATGAGCACTTCTTTGACAGCAGCAAAACAGCTCGCAGTTTTAGCAATCAACTTTGATGCGATGCATACTGAGAGTGCGAGTCCTCCTGGCAAGAATCAGCTTTGCCTCCAATGGCCCTTCAGCGTCCTGCGTGTGGTACTGCACTTCAGCGCACAGCTTTCGCAAAGTCGTTTGTTGCTACTACCGAGCCTGATGCACATCAGCTTTTGACATGTTGATTTAATACTGTGGTCAAATCATGTGTATGACATCGCTTCTAAACAATATAGATGTGATCTTGCTGACAGCAAACGTCAGACTGGCTGCAGCTTGGCATGCAATCACAAATGCGAGTCATAATTTCCAACTGCATGTATTTGACTATGATTACATGCACTTGCATATGAATTGACATCATCGATTACTGTCAATCCAGCTTTGTATCACTGTCCTCAGACTCAAATTAGGACTGAGATGATGCGCCTTGAGTTTCTGGGCCGTTGTGGGGTCCCTCCTATGCTGCTGAATCCATCGCATAATAGCAGGACGGTCATATGTTAGGCCTGCAAACACAGGACTCTCTGACTTTGCATCAGCCCTCAATTCCACAAAGCAAGGACGTTGCATTTCACATGCAGTCATCAAGCAGCTGTACAGCTGCAGATGTGCTACAAATGTGGATTTGTGCCAAGTCACAGGTACCAAACAAGACATAACTGACTTTTGCTGAGCATGCTTGGTGTAGACGAAGATTGTGACCCACCTACTCAGGCACAAAAGGCATGAATACACACGAACAGTTGACAGCAAATCTACACATTAGCTAACAGGGAACACAACAGCTCTCTGATGTGTTGGCAAAAGGCAGCTGATGATAACACAATGCACTATGTACACATGAACAGCTGGCATTGTCAGGCATGCGCACCATTCCCATGACAGATCAAATCTCAGGTTCACAATCCCAAGGGTGTGCTGCTTTGCATACATGGTACTGTGTCAGGCAAGTGAATGGCAGGACAGCAGATGCAAAATACACTTTCATGCACTCCACCTCAGTGCCTAGCAAATTGTCATGCATGCGTACCGCTACGTGTGGTGGCAGAATTGTCATGCATGCGTACTGCTACGTGTGGTGGCAGAATTGTCATGCATGCATACCGCTACGTGTGGTGGCAGGCTCCTTCATGATTCCAAAGGTGATGGGACACTTGAAGGAATCTGGCACCTCAACATCCTCCAAGTGCTCAGGCACAATCAGAGGCGGCGGCCAGTGCACCTCCTTGTGCCTATGATCCCTGTCCCTGGGACCAAGCATACACCAAAAAGTCACACCTGTCTCTGGGATCACGCATACATTGAAAAGTTGACATTTGGGCTTATGCCTGTGATCCCTGTCCCTGTACATTGAACAGTCACCACTGTTACAGTACAACACTGGTAACAAGCACCTGGGCTTATGCCTATGATCCCTGTCCCTGAAATCAAGCATACACTGAAAAGTTACATTTGTCCCTGGGACTAGGCATACAGTGAACACTCACATCTGTTACAGTCCAATACTGGTAACAAGCACCTGGGCTTATGCCTATGATCCCTGTCCCTGGGATCAAGCATACACTGAAAAGTTACACCTGTCCCTGGGACTAGGCATACATTGAAAAAATACAAGTGTTACACGACAACACTGATGATGAACACCTGGGCTTGTGCCTATGATCCCTATCTCTGTACAGTGAACAGTCACATCTGTTACAAATAAATACTGGTAACAAGCACCTGGGCATATGCCTGTAATGCCTATCTCTGTACAGAAGTACAGCTCTTCTCAATCCCAAAACGTCTATCTTTATTCAGAAACGTCATTCGTACACTAGAAATCTAAACTCCAACACATCTGGGGACAGAAACAACGCGTTTCTACATTGTGGAGATGATTTAGACAGTTACAATGAGCAGCTGTGCAGCACCATTGACAAGCACTTGGGTTCTGCTCATGCCTGTAACCTCTACCTAGGCAGCCCGGTATAATACCTGGCTTCTCATTAAATTGACGCCGAAAGGCGTAGTCTTTTCCGTTCTTTTTTCTTTTCCTGTAACCTCTACCCCTACACAAGACTGCAACCAGTTTCAAAACATGCTATACAGCATTGATGACAAACACCAATTGTAACTGCTGGAGGTACCATACCCCTGTATGGTATCTCCAGCACTTATGTTGTTTTCATGCGGCAGTAGTCGTAAGCAACTGGGCATACCCCTTCACGGTCCAGGGCAGCCTGTTACAATACTTGACTTCTTATCAAATTGACGCCGAAAGGGCGTAGTCTGTTCTCTTTTCTTTTCTTTATGGCATTACAAACAGTCATGATGTGAGCTGCACAGCGCTGGTCAGCAGCTGGGCTTCTCCTCATGCCTGTCATCCCTGACCCAAACCAGTTTTGTATGGAGAATGTCATGCACATGATTTTGTAGGAGGAAAGTGTGGGTGAGGGGAGGGGGGGGAT
>JAABUK010009747.1_pt1 | contig 13032 bp, 17 predicted proteins | sample 5559141 | NCBI WGS metagenome assembly JAABUK01 (sample SAMN10711869, study PRJNA513367) | rock metagenome | isolation source: Antarctica rocks | place: Antarctica: Victoria Land, Pudding Butte nord | collected 2016-01-03
ATCAAACGTGGCATCAAGGACAGCCATGTGAACGACCCTCGCACACACACGTCAGCGGTCTAGGTCCGTACCTCTGATCGATCTGATCCGGGACTACCGAAAGGAACGCAATGCCAAAAGACGATGCGCCGATCCTGATCAAACTCCGAGACACCGGCCAGACCGTCGCCGATCCCGCCGACGACCTCCGAGGCCGACGCGTCCAAGACAGGGACGGCCAGGACATCGGCACCGTGCATGACCTGCTCGTGGATAGCGCCGAACACAAAATACGGATGCTCCGCCTCGAACACGGCGGAATCCTCGGCTTCGGCGCGACCTCCTCCTTCGTCCCTGTCCAGGCCATCAGCCGCATCACCGACGAGACCGTCTACATCAACCAAACCAGCGACACCATCGCCGGAGCACCGCGATACGACCCTGACCTGGCCGACCAAACCGACTACTACGCCAACACCTACGGCTACTACGGATACATGAACTTCTGGGGCCCCGGACCCGTGTGAGCCCTCAGGCGGCGTCGCGGGCATGCGACTCCGCTCGGCCTCGGCCGCCAGCGAAGGCTCCAGTCCATGCCATAAGTTGTCAATCGACTCTTGCTCACGCAAGACAACCGGTCCACTGACCGGCCACAACGGGGCGGCGCGACTTGACCCGACCTCGGCAGCCGCTGCGCTCATCCGGGACCTCGATGGACTGACGGTGGACTGATATTGAGACCGGCACTCCCGTGGCCGGTAATCCCCATTCGCCCGAAAAGGGTGCGTTCCCTGGACGGGTTCCTCTGCGGCGAGTGCGGGCACATCCAGCATCCGGGCGCTCACGTTGCGAGGGGTCGATGGCGCTCACTATGACGTATTAGGCTGCCGTGATCGCGCCGCAGCCAGGGATCGCAATCAGCGACGGTGCCATCCTCGAGACCAACGCCGTGATCTCGGCGGTGAGTTCCTTGATCTCCAGGGTCAACGTGCGGCAACGATCGACTAGGCCGCGGGCGAGGGCGGCGACGGTTCCCGGTAGCTCCTCGGTGCGGGTCCCGACCTGGTTGAGGGCGCTGATGCGGTCTAGCGCTCGGTCTAGACCGCGCCTTCGGTTCCCTCGACGGGTCGAGCTCGTGCAGGTGCCCACGTAACCCGCGGCCCACACCTGCGCGCTGGAGCCGGTGACATCGCTCGGGCGCAGCGGTCGCGCGTGCGAATCACCTTGAGAAGGCTGGGACTGAGGCTTCCGGCCGCTGTCGGGTCGATGTCGCTGAGTATGAGGTCCGTCGGCGCGTTGTGACTCGAGCGGCGGTGTTGCCGCCTCGGATGGTGAATGACCCTCTGCATCACCTCGTCGATTATCGAGCAGTAGCGAAGGCCAGCGCCCCCGTCGATCGATCACGGACCGCCGTTGTTCGAGTTGTTCAGCTCAGCGTCCGTACTCCCGAGGAGCGTGGCGAGTTCGCACTTGCCGGGGCCGGACCCGCGCTCGCGGGTCACCGCCGGCAAACCGGTCGTGTGGTGCCCCGTAGGGGCCGGCGAAACGCTGGTGCGGCCGTTAGACCGCAGGCATTGAAGCGGCAGTTGCGGCGCGCTCATCATCGCGGGCCGCCCCGCAATGCTTGAACGCCGAGCCGCACCTGCCGCAGCAGCGGAGAGAAGCTCAGTAGCGTGGATGCGCCGGTCGCGGACAGTCCGGCCGCCGACAGGACGCCGAGAAGTTCGCCGGTCGGAAGCCCGGCCAATCGTCTGTCGGCGAAGGCGCCGGCCAGCGCCCGGTCGCAGGCGGTCAACACGTTTGGGGCCGGCCGGGTCAGTTCTATTCGGCCGTCGGCCAGCCGCAGCCCCGACTGGGAATGCAGGTAGGCCAGCAGCACAGCGGCCGGTACCTGCCCGGTTGCGGCCGGGGAATGGCGGGTTCCCCTCTGCAGGCCGGTGAGCAACTCATCCGGTGGGAGGGGACCGCAGACGGTGAGTGGTCCGTGCGAGAACATGCGCGACCTGGCTAATGTCCGGCACCCGCCAGCACCAGCCCTCATGCACGACCATGCCGTCGACGCCATCCAGTGCCACGTGCAGGGCGTCCGCCGGTAGGCCGCCGGCGACTTCGGCGATTCTGACAACGCCACGCTTACCGGTGGCCGTGCGCAGCAGGCCCGACAGTTCGTCAAAGCCGCGCACATGCCTGTCGGTGACCACGAACGCGCCAGCCCGCGACGGGAGCAGGGCGAAGCCTGGGGTGACTTCGAACAGCTCCGCAGCCCGCCGCACTGTCTCCGGGTGCACGGGATCGGCGACCAGACCAGCCGAATACAGCGCCGCCGCGGTGTCCCCGGCGTGCCGGGCGGCCGGACCCCGTTTGATGAATGTCAGGCAGCCAGCCAGCGCCGGGGGCGGCGGGACGATGCTGGCGGCAGCCCGCAGACGACTCAGCACGAACAGGACGCGCTGACGGGATACGCCCTGCCGGGCGGCGACTTGTCCGGTGCTGCTGGTCTGGGCCGCAGGGGGCAGGCCGAGCCAGTCCAACGCGATCCGCACCGACCCGGCGGCCAGGGGGAAACACCGGTGGACAAGCAGCGACAAGGCGACATCGAGCGGGCCAGGCGCCCCGCATTGAGGCGGCTCCGCGAGGCGGCCTGACGAGCGGCCCAGCACGAGAGGAGCCACAGTTAGGCGCCGGTTGGTACGGCGGAGCAACGTCGGTCCAGCGTGGAGGGTCGATCAGCTCGATCACGGTGAGCGGCGCCGGGCGAGTCTTGCAAACGCGCCATGAATTGAAGCGTAAGGCCGGCCAACCTCGTATTGATCCGGGCCATCTCCAAGCTGCCATGCGAGGCCTGCAGTCGTCCGATAGCCGATGGTGCGAGTCGACTCCGGCAAATCCCTGCGGAGCCTGTAGCCGTCGTCGTCGCAGCGGCGGTAGACCTTGGCAGGTCCAACACGTCGGTGATGCATATGTGTGTCGACAGTGCTCAGCACCGGGTGGTCTGTCAGGTCGGCTGCTGGGTTGACTGGCAGGGGTTTGAAAGCCGCGGAGCGGCTTGAGGCCTTCCCGGTCGGCGTGGTGACAACGGAACGTTTCGAAGGGGGCAGGTGGTGGCGAGTCAGCGGGCACAGAATCGTGTCGCAGCTGCACAGATCCGGGAGCGGTTGGCGCAGCGACGTCAGCTCGAGGAGGACGTACTCACCCGGGCGGGGGCGGCGATAATTGCGGCGGAGGAGCGGCACGCCCAGGCGGTGGCGGCCGACGCCGAACGGGATCGGCTGCTGGCGGCCGCCGGGTGGGTGCTGCGGCCGGAGGACGCGGCCGCGGTGTTGGGGGTGAGCGTCCAGCGGCTCCGCGCGGCCCGCCGGAACTTCCGCAGCGAACGCGACGCCATAGCCGCGGTCGTCCGGGCCGGGCACGGCGGGCATGACGCCGCCACCGACGGTCTCACTGACGGTGCTGGGAAGGGTGGCCGATCTGCCGGCGAAGCTGTCGGCGTGATTGGGGCGAGCCGATGATGGGTCATGAGCCCACGGTGGAGCCGCGGCCGGGGACGTTCGGTGCGGCGCTCGCGGCGGTGATCGATCTCGCCTGTCGGATGGTGGTCTTCGGCTGGGGGAGCCTGCTCGCCGGCAGCATGCAGATCATGCATGACGAGCTGGCCGAGCTGCTGTCGACCCTGCCGGCTGTCACCCGGGACGCCGCCGTCGGCGCTGCTGCGGGCAGCGCCGCCGCCTTGGCGGCTCTGCCTGGCGATCAGCCGATCCATGACTGCCTGCCGCAGCTGGTGGGCGCGCTGACCGTGGCGCTGGACGACCTCACCTGCGGTCGGGTGCCGCTGCCGACGCCTGAACCGGTCATCGCCGTGTTGCGGTCGGCGGTGGACCGCGCAGGCGTTCAGGAGCAGATGTGGCTGCACATCTGAGCCGCCCCGAGGCCAGCGGGACTCTTCGGCGGTCGGACTGGTTGGTCGTCTGCCCCGTGAAGGGCCGTTGGCGGGTCTGGTGTGCCGGGTCGCCCCGGTCGGTGGCGGCCTTCGGGAAGGCCACCGACCTGGCAGCGCGCGTGGCAGATGGATGAGAAGGGAGCGGGATGGGTGAGTCCGACGAGGCCGGGTCAGCGTTGCTGGACCGGCAGATAGAGGCTGACCGGGAGCTGTTGCGGGCGGTGCTGCGCCGGCACGCGGACCGGTTGCCGACGCTGATCGTGGGCGACTTGTGCGCGGCCGCCGACGAGCTGGTGGACCCGCTGGTCCTGCCGACGTTGGTCGACATCGACCCGGCCGATACGGTCGACCTGCTGGCGGTGGTGCACACCGTCGGGGTCCGGCTCCAGCACCACGCCCAGGTCTGTTCCACGGTGGCCGCGGCACTGGCCTGTGCCCGGGCGGCCCGGCGCCTCGGTGAGGTTGAACGCGGGTTGACGGCCGACCGCTGATGGCCGGCTATTACGAGGCGTTCACCGGCCTGTCCCGGTCGTTGACCGTGCTGCTGACCGCGGAGCCCGCACGGGGCGGGGTGTCTCCGGCCGCCCAGGTCCCCGAGGTGCTGGCAGCTCGGGACGTGGTGACCAGCGAGGTCGCCGCGTTGATCCGTCGGCTCCTTGATGCCGGGCCGGCCTCCGATCAGGACCTGCGCCTGGGCCACCTGGTCACTGACCCGGGCCATGTCCTGCACGCGGCCCTGTACGACCTGCCCCGCTGCTCGGCCGGCTTCGCCGACGACCGCCGGTGGCTCACCGGTGCCACCGACTGGTCGAGGGCAGCCCGGGCCGCGGCGACCCTGGAGCATGACCATGAGCGGCTTGCCGCCCTGCCCGGGCCGGCGGCGTGGGCCGTGCTTCGTGACGCCGCCGACCTCGCCGCCGCGCTGCCCTATCTCGACGCCGACCTGGCCGCCGGCCTCCCCGCCGGGCACGACCCGGCACGAGCGGCGTTGACCGCCCCCGGCCCGCACGCACTGGTCCGGGTCGCCGCCGGTGAGCTCCGGGAACAGCTGCGGGACCTGCCGGCCGGCCGGCCGGGCGAGCTGCTCGACCCGACGCCGCCCGGCCCGATCGTGCTCGGCTCGCCGGCGGACCTGCCCGAGGGGATGCGGCGTCTCGCTGCGGTCCTGACCGCCCACGTCGACCAGGTGGCGGCGGTCGACGTCCGTGCCGTGGCCAGGGGGCTCGCCGCCGGCGTCGAGACTGTGCGCGGCGACCCGGTGACGCCAACACCGGCCCGCGCAGCGTTGGGTCGGGTGCTGGCTGGCCTACGCGACGTACAGACCGCGCCCTGGGACACCATGACCCGGCCCGACTGGCGCCTGCAGGCGCTGACCACGGAGGCCTACCGCCAGCTGCCCCGCCCCACCGGCTCGGGCGATGCGTCGCTGCTGTGGGCGCCTGAGTTGCCGCGCGTTGTCTGCGCGCTGGCCGGGGCGGTGGAGCGCACCGCCACCGCCGGGCGAATCGCCGTCCCCCGTGACCACGTCGACGCCGGGCGGCATCGGGCCCTGCTATGGGTTCCGCTGCCGGCCGATGCGAAGGATCATCCGTTGCTCGCCGGTCTCCGGTCGGCCCGGTCGGCCGCGATGGGCGTTCAGGAGACGCTCAACACCGCGCATGGCGGAGAGGTCAGCCCGGCGAGGCGCGCTGCCCTGGCCGCTGGTCGGGCGGCGGCCGACCTACGTGCGGCCCTTGCCGAGCGCCGTCCCGGTCCACCGCCGACTAACGACCGGCCGACACACCCCGCGCGACGCCAGGGGTGGGCCGAACAGCAGCGGCCACACCTGGGTCGTTGATCGCCGCTGGAGTCGAGTTGGCGGCCCGAATGGGCGTGGGATAGCCGGCGCGGGCCAGTCGGACGGCTGACGTACCGGCCGTCACCGGCTGGCCCTCAGCGAGGTCGCGGCGGCGGTCACATGTTGCCGGTACTCCGGCAGGATCAGCGGTCCGGCTGATCGTGTCGGCGACCGCACCGGTCACCTCGCCGGTGTCCAGGCCGGTGCGCTCGGCGACCTGAGCGACGTGGCGGCCGATCTGGTCGACGGGAAAGGTGGCGATCAGCTGGGCGGCGTCGCGAGCGGCCCCAACCTTGCCTTCCGGCCACGACAAACGGTCCGACCAGCGGGCGAGCCGCAGCTCGACCGCCAAGCCTGCTAACGGGATGCTCCCCTCGAGCGCCGTCAGCAGGGCGTGCGGCCCCCGCTGGCGGGCGAGGGAGGCCGGGTCTTGGCCGTCGGGCAGGCTGACGGCTGCGGGCCAGGCCCCGGCCGCTCGGAGGAGGGGGAAGGCGCGCAGGGCGGCGTCCCGCCCGGCCGGGTCGCCGTCGAAGGCGACCACCACCCCGCGGTCGGCGAGCGGGCCGGCATGTGCGTCGAGGGCGGTCACCTGCCCGGCGGTCAGGGCGGTGCCGCTGGGGGCGATCCCGGCGTACCTGCCCCTACCCGCGCTGGTGACGGCGATCGCGTCGAAGGCGCCTTCGACCAGGACCGGACGCGCCCCGCCGGCCAGCGCCCGCCGGGTGGGGACGGCGCCGAGTCCATAGAGGACGTCACCCTTGCGGTACAGCGCCGTCTGGGGGCTGTTGAGGTACTTGGGGGTGCCCGCGGCCTCGACGAGGATCCGGCCGAGGAACCCGATCACCACGCGGCCGGCCGGGTCATGGACCGGGAACATGATCCGGTCCCGGAACCGGTCCAAGACCGTCCCGCGTCGGGTGGCCACGGCAACGCCGGCGGCCAGCAGCTGGGTGTCGGTATAGCCGGCGCCGCGAAGGTGGTCGGTGAGTGTGGTCCAGCCGGGTGGGGCGTAGCCGAGCTCATACGCCCCGACCATCGCCGCGGTGACGCCTCGCTGCTCGAGCAGCCCCCGGGCCTGGGCCGCGTCGGGGCTGTCACCGGTGAGCTGGCCGGTGTAGAAGGCGGCGGCGGCGCCGTTCAACCGGGCCAGCCCCTCGACGTCCGGTGTTACCGCCGCGGAGTCAGGGGTGGTGGGCGGCTGGGCCCGGGCGCGGGTGGCGTCGGCGTGCTGCCTGGCGGCCGCGGTGCGCTGCGCTGCGGCCCGCACCCCGACGGCTACCGCCGTGGCGACAGCACCGCTAGCGTCGGGGTCGGGTTGGGTGACGGCCAGGATGGTCCGGCTGGCGGTGAGGACCCGTTCGGCAGTGGCGCGGACGACCTGGCCGGGATCGCCGCCGGCGACGTCGGCCGCCCACGCGGTGATGTAGGCGAAGGTGTAGTCATCGGTGGTCAGCCCGTGGGCGTCGGCGACAAGGTAGGCGATCGATTCGGCCTCCACCTCCTGGGTGCCCCGGCAGCGCTCCGTCGTCTCCGCACCGGTCGTGCTCCGGCTGTCAGGGTTGGCCGGGTCGAGGAGCAGGACATGGGCGGTCTCGTGGATGAGGGTCTTGACCGCTTGGCTGTCGTCGACGTCGGCGCGGACCCGCACCTTCCGGTCAGCGAAGTGGGTGTAGCCGTTCGCCGGGCCGCAGTCCCCGCGTTCGACGGTGTACCCGCGGTCTGTCACGAGCCGGGTGAGGGAGTCCCACAGCCCGGCCGGGGCCTGCCCGGTCAGCAGCCGCGGCCTGGGCTGCTCGGGCAGCGGGTCGCCGGCGGTCTGGGACAGGTCCCACACGTAGGCGATGCGGAACCCGGCCAGCTGCCGGGCCCGCTCCCGGCCGGCGGCTTGCCCGGCGCTGATGTCGGCGGGCGGGCCGCCCTCCCGCCCGCTGGCCTGGGTGCTGGCCTGGCGGTTATCCGGGTCTTCGTGATCGCCGGTCCGCCGCAGGACCGGGGCCAGGATCTGAATGCCGTTCTCGCCCTTGACGACCTGGCGGCCCAGGGACTTCCAGGTTTCGTAGCCGGCGACCACGGTCGCGTCCGGTCGTTGGATGGCGATAGCGACCGTGTTGTTGAACGAGTAGGAGTGGAACCGGCCGGCCACGTCGAGCCACCGGCGCCACTCCGGCCCGGAATGCAGCTCGGCGACGGCCACGGCGAGCCGCCCATGCAGGGCGGTCAGCTTGTCGGCGCGAACGTCTTCCCGGCGCTCGCGTTCAACCGAGGTGACCGGGCGCCGGTAATGGCCGCCCATCAGCGCTGGCCGTTCCGGCTGCCGGTACTGCCCCTGTGGCGGTCCGACAGGCGGTCGCCAGACTGGCGGCGGACGTGCTCGTCGAGGGTGCGCTGCCGGGCCTCCACCGTCGCGGTGACGTCGTCGACCTGGTCCTGCATCGCAAACAGGCCGGCGATGACGTCGACTGGCGGAGGTCCCCCGGCATGGGGTGGCGCGTCGGCACTGGGACGGGCGCCGAGGGCGGATGTTGGCATCAGCACTCCACAGGTCGAGTTCCTGAGGACACGGGGACAAGGGGACGTGGGGGCGCCGCTCACGTCTTTGGGTTGCTGAGGACCGGATCTCGGCCGTCGCGACGGCGGCCGGCCGAGTCCGGGCCTCGGTCGCCCAGCGGGCGGGACGGCGCGGCTTAGCCCCCGGTCTCCTCGACGTCCCAGTAGCCGTTGGGGGTAGGCAGGGTCGGCAGCACCTCACTTGGGGTGTGCCGGTCAGCGGTGCACCGGGCGAAAGGGCCGGTCGGATTGAGCAGAACCGGCAGCAGGGTGTCGAGAAAATCTCGGTGCCAGACCGCCATGCCGCGCAGCTCGTCGAGTCGGGACACCTCCCAGCTACGCCACAGCGCCTCCAAGCGCGAGATCGCCTCCGCGTGGTCCCACCATTGGGCGCACCAGTGCACGGCTGAGGTCAGCGGCCGACCGAACGTGGGCGCGAAATAGTCGACGACCCAGTCCTCCAGACCCGGGTAGCGCGGCTCGAACGACTCCAGGGCCAGGCTCGCCGGCGGCGCCCCTGACTGGGGAGGGGGGCAGCGGAGCACCGGCCCGTCGCGGTCCCGCCGGTCAGCCGGCGACCGTTTGACAGCATCCGCCGGCTCCCGGCCGGCTTGTGCGCTCGGTGCGGGATCGCCCCAAGCGGTGCGGTTGATCACCACCCCACCAGGCGGTCCCGCTGGTGCAACGTGAGTCGCGGCGGCTTCACCGGTTCCCGGCGCGCTCGCCCGCCGACGACCGCGCCGGGGGCGGCAATACGCGCGGTTGCGTGGCGAGAGTCACCGAGAATCCGCCCAGCGGGGATGGGTTTCACTGCGGCCGCGTGCCGTGCCGCGGGGTGTCGGGCCGGGGGCTCAGCAACCGGGTTGAGGCGATGACGCGCCAGGCCGGGCGGGCCGGGTTGAGATCGTCGGTGCGTGCAACGACGGCATAGTTCTGACCGGCCCACGTTACGAACGCGGGATGGACTCGGACTTCGACAGGCTCGGAACCTTCGAGGCGGGCGTAGGTTCGACCGGTAGACATCCTGGCGTTCATTTCTCCGGCGCCAGCCGGACCGGGGACTGTGCCGGCGATCTGCGCGAGGGCCGAGGAGGACGGGCTGTCGGCCGCATGACCTGTAATGGCCGGTCGTACGGGCTATTGCAGCGAGCGTTTGCTCTTGGCGAGGCGAACATGTCGGCGAGCATGTCCGGGCCCGATGCAGACGGCGACCCCCTCCCGGCACCCACGGGGGCCGGCAGCCGAGGAAGGCAGGTGGCCTAGATGTCGCCCGTGGTGTGGGCGCGAAGGTCGGGTGCCGCTGGCCTGAAACGTCCTGCGAATGCGGGCGCGGCCTTGGACCGGTCTGCTCGGTCAGCCGAAGAGGAGGGCGGCAGCGAGGGTTGCGGCGAGCATGCACGGGCCGTAGGCGTGGCGGCTACGCCACCCGGTGCCACCGGCCATCGCCCGGCCCCCGAACACGGCGACGTACAGCAGGTGCGCGCCGAGGAGCCCGGCAAGCCAGGGCAGGACGCCGAGCCAGCCGAGGACGGCTCCGACGGGTAGGGCGAGCTTGACATCGCCGAGGCCGTAGGCGGCGGCCGAACCGATGACTGCGCTGACGGTCAACAGCAGACCGTAGAAGCCAGCCATGGCGCCGGCGCCGGCCACAGCCGCGGCGAGCTGCCCGGGGGAGCCGGTCAGCCCGGCGGCTGCCGCGAGTGCGGCGAGGACCGCCAGCAGGGTGAGCCCGGTCAGCCGGTCCGGGAGCCGGTGGCTACGGGCGTCAATGATCGAAAGCGGCACCCCGCCCGCCCCCAGCAGAACACCGGCCGGAAGCACAGCAGCTGGGACGGCGACGGCAAGGGCAATCGCGATCAGGGCCGAAGCGGCGGCGTACCCGGCCACGACTCTTGGCCCGGGCGGCGGGCTGCTGGTCTCCCGGGCGACCGCCCGGGCCTGCCACGGTGCGCTGAGAGCTGCCAACCCGAGGGCCGCCGCGGCCAGGGCTGCGTTCACCGGCTCGCGGGATGTCGTAAGGCGGTGCGGGCGTGCGCGGCGGTGACTGTGTCGGCGTCGACGCCCAGGGCGGCGGCCAGGGCGACGGCGGCCGACGGCCGCAGAGTGGTCGCCCCGAGCTCGAGGTAGGCGTAGGCGCCAGCAGTCAGGCCGGCGGCTGCCGCGAGCTGCCGCTGAGTGAGCCCGGTGTCACCACGAAGGTCGGCCAGCGTCGGGCTGTCGGTTGGTGACTGGAGTGCGGCCGGGGTCACGGCGAGTGCCTGCGCGAGCCGGGTGAGGCTGGCCGGCTCCGGGCGGTACCGGCCACGCTCCCAATCACCGATCCGGCCCGGGGCGACACCGGCGCGCTGTCCGAGCTGCCGCTGGGTGAGGCCGGCGGTCAGCCGCAGTGAGCGCAGCCGGAAGGGATCGAAGCGCTCCAAGCCGCCGACCACGCCCACCTCCCGCCGGCCCACCGGGCGGTGAGACGCCGCCCATGATGCCGGGGCGCGTCCGCGGGCAGGAACTGGCGCTCAGGCGATCTTGGGACGCAGCGCCAGCACGCCGATGGTGGCGGCCAGCACATCGCCGCCGGTCAACGGCGCGAAGACAATCGCTGCCTCTGCGCGTAGCGCCCGGCGCTGGCTGCGGGTGGTCCCGGCCCGGATCCCACGGTCATAGAGCGGGTGTGTCAGCAGCGCCACATCAAGACAGACCTGGGAATCTGGGCAGCCGGCGCAGACGGCCCGGCAGTCGGCGAGTACCGCCCGGCTGCTGGGGTCATCGGCGAAGACCAGCCGCCCGGCGCAGGCCGGCGCTGTCAGCCGCGGCAACGGCGGTAGCGGGGGTAGCCCGGGCCGGACCTGGCGGGGACGAGCGGCGGCACGGGTCACAAGATCCCTCCGTCAAGTACGCGCTGTGCTGGCGGAGAGCAGTGTGTTCGACGCAGGACGTGGTGGTCACGGACTGAGCTGGCCCTGTGGATAAGGTCAGGGCCGCGAACTATCTCGACCAGCGAGCGATGCTCAGCTGGGACAACAGCTCGGGTGTGGCTGCCTGACAGCGAAGGTGTCGGCGGCGCCGCAGCCAGGCCGTCGGGGCTCCGTTCGCGCGACGCGGGCACGGGCAAGGCGGTCATCGGCGCTCCATTCCGAAGGGGACTGGAGCGAGGCTGGTCACCTACCCTTGCTGAAATCCTGACTGGCGCGCGCCGGCTAGCCAGCACGTTGCCTTGAAAACCCGGGCGCCCAGCGGTGGTGGCCGGCTTTGGTTGCAAAGCCGGCGATCAGGGGGATCGATGGCCAATGACCCAGACTTTCAAGGATAAAGGGAGCCACCCATCTCCCAGCCCGACGTCGACCGCAAGTGAAGCCGGACCCGGTCAGGGCTTGGGTTGATCCGGCCATTCTCGTTTGCGGTGGTGTGACCCCTACTCAGCCTGGCTCTCCAAGAGCATCCGCACCACCCGAGCCTTCTGCTCTGAACTGAAACCGCTGGGACGTGACATCAGCTCTATCCGCACCGATAGAAGCCTCTTAGAAACCCAGGGCGATTCATTTTGCTGCGCGGTAAGGCGTGGTCCTGCTTTGCTGTGAAGGTGAAGAGACTGGGCAAGTGGCGCATGGTGTGCCCTGACGGGCGGCGTTGGGGGCGGGGCGGCAGAGGCGAGTGCCCAGTGGTCGTCCACGTGGCTGCCCGCCGCCGTTGGAGGTGGCTGTTCGTCGGGAGTTGGCCCGTTGCGGTGCTCGTCACCGGGGCATTGGGGTACGGGCACGCGGCGGCGGCTTCACGCCATCGGGTTGCAGCTAGCCCGGAGGGGACCCAGGTGACTCGCCCAGGTGCGCAGGGCCCGACGGTCAGTGGCGCTGACGTCATCCTCCGGGCGCGGGGCTGGATGCGTGCGCGGCCGGCCGTCCCCTACAGCCAGCTTCATCGCTTCTTGAATCCGTCGGATTTCTACGGTGACAACGCGGGCGATGACCCGGCCAACGGTTGGCGTGAGGATTGCTCCGGCTTCGTCTCCTACGCCTGGGGGCTACCCGGCCCGGGTTATGTCACGTCGACCATGCTCGGCATCACCAGAGTGATCAGCTGGTCCGCACTGCAGCCGGGTGACGCACTTCTCATCCCGGGGCACGTCGCCTTGTTCGCACGCTGGGACGACGCTGCGCACAGCACCTACACCCTGTGGGAGGAGGCTGACAGCCAGTCCGGCACCGTCGCAAGATCAGGGATCAGCCGGACCGACAGCTACTGGTCGACATATGCCCCCGTCCGTTACAACGGCATCAAGGCCCCTTCGGTGCCCGGTGATTACAACGGTGACGGGCGGACCGACCCGGCGGTGTGGCGGCCCTCGACCGGCCAGTGGTACTTCGCCGGCGCCGCCGCTAACTTCACCTACGGCAGGTCCGGCGACGTCCCTGTGCCCGGCGATTACAACGGTGACGGGCGGACCGACCTGGCGGTGTGGCGGCCCTCGACCGGCCAGTGGTACTTCGCCGGCGCGGCCGCTAACTTCACGTACGGCAGGTCCGGCGACGTCCCCGTGCCCGGCGATTACAACGGTGACGGGCGGACCGACCTGGCGGTGTGGCGGCCCTCGACCGGCCAGTGGTACTTCGCCGGCGCCGCCGCGAACTTCACCTACGGAATGTCCGGCGATCTCCCTGTGCCCGGCGATTACAACGGTGACGGGCGGACCGACCTGGCGGTGTGGCGGCCCTCGACCGGCCAGTGGTATTTCGCCGGCGCC
>JAABUK010009748.1_pt1 | contig 13032 bp, 10 predicted proteins | sample 5559141 | NCBI WGS metagenome assembly JAABUK01 (sample SAMN10711869, study PRJNA513367) | rock metagenome | isolation source: Antarctica rocks | place: Antarctica: Victoria Land, Pudding Butte nord | collected 2016-01-03
GGGCAGCCTCGCTGCTGCGCCAACACCTCGGTCCATACTCGCACCATCGCTGAAAGCGTGAGGGTGCCATCATCCGCCCTGGGACCGCCAACCCAGTTTCACGTGTAACCTGAATTCGAACCACGCCCTGATGTCGGCGGTGCTGGGCGATGCTGGGCGGGCTGACCGTCGTAGCGCTCGACATCCACCAACCGCCGGGCAGGCCATAGATGCAGCGGGGCAAGACGTTCTGGCCAGGAGTGCGCTAGGCGCTGGCACCGGCGGAGAGGGCGCCAACGCCAAGACATCCGCCGGCTGCCCGGAAGATGCCCGACCAGAACGGGGCGGATAGGGAAGCGAGAGCCGGCGTGCGTAGAGGCCGAGGGCCTTGAACAGGGCAAGCAGGGCGCCGGTGAAGGCGACGCCGGCGGCGACGGCGGTCCGCCTGGCGCTTACCCGACATGCCCATAGTCCCTGGCACCATCCTTCCAATAGGCCGCAGTCGCGTCGGCGCTTGCAGCCTCGCGCCGCAGCATGCCCCGGCCTTGCTCAGTCAGGTGCGGGAGTTCTGCATGAACACGCAGGTTCTCTGCCTGGCGCCGCCACCGGTCGGCGGTCTCCAGGCAAGAGCTAATGTTCCGGGCGCGGCGGTTTTCAGCCTCCCGCGCGGGGTCGAGGGCAACTATGCCGTGCCGGCTCATGACCCGCACTCCGCGCCCGGGACGAACTGCGGTTCGCGGTCGGACCGCCACTGGATGCGGCGCTCGGTTCCGCCAACGTGCGGCAGGCCACGAGCAAGCCGGTCATCACCGCCGCTGTCGCTCCGGGCACCCTCGTCCACACTGTCGTATGACAGGGTAAACCCCGGCGTGTTGCCTCAAGACGCAATGCTACCCAGCATCTCCGTGTCGCCGCTCGAAGTCGATTCAGGAATGACAGGCACGATATCCGGAAAGGCTTCTATCACAGGCACCAGCTGCCCCAGCAGCACTTCGTGCACCGCATCCTGATCAGCTGCATGCCCTGAGCGTCACCTCACCATCAACTCGATAGTACCCGCGGCAGGGATTGGGGAAGGTCGTCATGCCTAGGACGCTGCCATGGCCCGGCCGGGTCTACCGACCTGACAATGCCTGCCCAGCCCCCTACGGCATGGCTACTGCAGGCGGCGTATCCCTGCGAAGAGCAGGACCATGCTGCCGAGCACTGCCAGGCTGGCCGGCTCCGGCACGCTTGTGCTGTCGCTCAGGCCCGGCAGGACCGCCGTCCCTTCCAGCCGCACGCCGTCCAGCGCGGACGGGTTCAGCCCAAGCTCGAACAGGATCGTCGGTGCGACCTGCGTGGTCAGCACGGGGCTACGGACCGTGGTGCCCTGAAGGCCTGCGCCAAGCCCCGTGCCGGACAGGATCAGCGGCACGGCCAGATCGTCCGGCACCAGCCCGCCATGCTCAGCCCGCTTCACCGTGGACATAGTGTTGCCGTCGAACAGGAAGCCCGGCAGCAGCTTGACGACAAGGTCCGGCGTGCGGCCGTCCGTGGCCGGGTTGCCGAACAGGCTGCCGCTCAGGACTTGGTCCACGCCAGCCGCCGCGCCCAGCCCGGCGATGACGGCACGGGCGGCGGCGGCCTGGGACGGGTCTACGAGCCACAGCAGCGCCACGTCGTCCTGTGTCGCCTGGGCCACCTGGATGCCGGCCTTGGCCAGCGCATCGGGGATCGTGCCGTCCGAAAGCTGGGTGGCCGCGCCGACCCGCGGGTCCTGGCCGTGCTTGGCGGTCAGGATGACCAGCGTGTTCCCGTCCTGCCCGTCAGCCTTGAGCTGTGCGAGTATCTTGCCCACGCTCTGGTCGGTGTGCGTCAGTGCGTCCTGCAACGCCGGGCTCACGGCTTCCTGCCCATTCACGAGCGAGATGCCGCCGGTGCCAGTCGCGTTGCTAACCAGCTTCTGCCCGACGCTGACTGCCTGGAAGTTCATGTAGCCTATTGCCGGGACCGCCTGGCTGCCATCGCCGAGACCGGTCTTGCCGTCAATGCGGTTGAGCGTCGCGGTGACCTTCAGATCATCATACTTCTCGGTCAAGCGGTAGTTGGAGGTGCTGTCGGCCAGCGCCAGGTTGTTCACGTTCGTGCTGGCGTCCACGAACCGCCCGCCCTGCGCCGGGTCAATGGCGACGAGCGAGTTGATCTCGGGCGAGTAGTTGTCCGTGATCCCGTTGCCGGACTGCCCGGCGAACAGCGTGTAGGCCCCGGGGTGCTTGTCCGAGAACGCCGTGACAAGCCCGGCTTGGTGCGCCACGTCGAACACTGTGTTGGTGCGCAGGTACTGGTTTGGGGACACTGCCACGCACGTGCCGGAGGTGCAGTCCAGCGGCAAGGCAGCGGTGTTGATGGCGCCTGCGCCGTAGGCGCCGGAGCCGCTGGTCGGGCCACCGCCGCTCAGCAGGTTTTTGTTCTTGTCGATGTTCTCGGCGAACTGCACTTCGGTCCCGCGCGGCGTCGCGGCGGTGCCGCCCGGCGCGGTCAGGGTGCGTGAGTAGGCGTCGTCATAGAACACCCCGGTGCTGCGCGGGCTGGCGCCGGTCAGCAACGCGGCTGTCCCCGGGAAGCTGTCGCTGGGCTGCGAGCCCGTGACGTTCGTGTATGAGATGCCGGCCCCGGTCAGGGCAGTGATGTTGGGCAAGTACTGGCGTGTGGCCGGGTCGGTCAGGTCGGCCTGATGTAGGCCGTCAATGGACAGCACGATCACATGCTGGAAGGGGGTGGCCAGCGCGGGGCTGCTAGCAGCGGCAGCCCCCAGGAACGCAGTCGTACAAAGGTTATGTCGCAGCATCCTGGCGTTCCCCCCCGGGGCGTCGTTGATTGCAGATCAGGCTAACAATCCTTGACATGCCCGCGCCGCTGCTTCCCGGCCAGTTAACCTTCAAAGACAGCGATAGGATTGGTCCGGTGTGCGGGCGGAAGGCTACGGGCTATGCCGGTGCTTCCAGGAGGCGTTGTCAGGTTGATGGTTAGGGCGCCACCGAGGGCTCACGGCTAAATCAGAGCATCAAGCCGCGGGCGCGACGCCGGCCACCTCGCGCCAGGTGTGGAAAGCGGCGTTCCTGGCAGCGCGATGCTGGTCGGCGGTCAGGCGGTGGCGACGGAGCTGGAAGTGGTTGTGGATGCGGGCGTGGGCCGAGAGGAGGCGCCGGGGCGTGGTTCAGATCCGGGTTACACGTGAAATGTGGGATCCCTTGGTTGGCGCGGCTCTGGCCACTTTCGGTGTGACCCATAAACCGCCCGTTTTGAACCATGCCCACGAACGGCTTCGGTTCCGTTACCCTTGACCGACTCACCCGGCGAACAGCTCCCGATCCTTGAAGTGTAGATCGCGCGGGTCGAAGAATTTGTGCACCCAGGCATCGTTGGTGCCGAGGAACCAGCCGGCCGAGACTGCGGCCTGCTGCTTCACGGCCTGAAGCTTGGGGCTGCCTTTCGCCTTCGGCCCCGCGGCGGTCCGATCGAGGAAGTTGAAGTGGTCGATCAGGCCAAGCGCCTCGATCGTGAAGACGGTCGCGACATCCTCGTCTCGGATGGCGATCAGGTTGTCGCCGTTCGCTTTCTCGCCGCCAAGCGCCAGATTGGAGGAGCCACAATAGGCGACGGGATCAGGCCCGTTGAAACCGCATACCACGAACTTATGATGCACCTGATGGCCGACCCCGCCGATGTTGCGCACTTGGTTGAAGGGCGGCGGCAACTGCGTATTGATCGGCTTGCCTGTCACGAGCACGCCGGTCGCTGAACCAATTGGATAGAGGGCAATGCCGTCCGGGTTGTCGGAGATGCCGAAGCTAAAGACCGACTGGTTCGCATGCAGCGCGTTCAGTGCTTCGTAGACCGGATTGTCCGGCGCGCCGTCCAATTCCATCACCGCGAAAAGTACGCTGCCAAGGCCATGCGCCGCACTGGTCTCCTGATTGATGCGATCGACAAGGCCGCCGAGCACTTGCCGAGCATGCACTTCATCGTGCGGTGAAAAGGTGATTGTCGTACTCGGTAGTTGCTCGCCGGCGAAGTCGAACGGCAGCGTCGATTGGGCGAACGGGCCGGCATGCACATCGTCGTCCCAAGCCTCGGTGAATACCGCAGCATATGCCCGGGCCACGCCTTCATCAGTGAAAACGAGTACATGGTTCGAGTTCACATACATGCCGGTGACCGAGAAGTTGGTCGAGCCGGTCAGGACCTTGAACGGCGATCCATCGCGGGAGACGACAAAGACCTTATCGTGGGCGTAGCGGCCGAAGTGCCCGCGCTTGATGCGATCGTTTCCCGCTTTGGCGGCGAAGAGATCGCTGAAATTGTCCTCTGGCTTTGGCTTTTTCGCATCATGATGGAGGGAAGCATTATCAAGGATCATGCGCGCCCGCTTCGTCCCGCCGAGATGAAGCAGCAGGCCCACGAGGTCGGGCTCGTTCAAGTCATAAGCGAAGATATCGACCAATAGGTGATCGTCTTCCAGCACCTCGCGCAGGGTTTCGAAGATGAGCTTGCGCGCTGTGAATCCTGACCACGCATATTGCTTTCGTAGGTGAACTGCTCACCCTGAGCGTTGGCACCGCATATCGCCGACGTATCGAACTGAAGATCGGCGTCCTTCGGCCGGATCAAAGCGTCGAGCCCGAAGTGTCGGACGAACGCTTGGCTCTGGGTAAACCCGCGGGTGAAGCCGAGCGCCAGCTTCCCCTTTACGAACGGCGCAACGTCGATCCGGACGATCGCGGTCAGCGCCGGATCAAGCGGCCTCATCGACCCCTTCGCGTCGAAGTAACGGGGCGTCACTGCATAGGCATATTCGCCGAAGTCGGGGTCAAGGCCCTGATGGACCGATCCCGGAACATGCACCCAGCGAAACTTGTGGATCGGCGCGTTAATTGTCGAGAAGGCCGGCTCTTTGGGATCCTGGGTATGATCACCTGGCTGGGCAAAACGCAGGTTGTTCTGGAGGTAATAGGGGTCATGCCTTGGCGCCGTGATTTGCACCGTGAAGCCCGCCAAATCGGCGTGCGAGGCCTCCGTCGTGAGATCGAATGCCAGCAGCGTCCTGGCGTCGCCGCGATAAGCGACCACGCGCGTTGCACCTTGCTTCTCAACAACCTTCATTACTTCCCCCCCTGCCTATCGTGAGCTGACATACTCCTTCCGCGATCAGCGTAGTTGCATAGATGAAATGTAGACTCACCAGTATTGTAGGCCACGCCAAAATCGTATCGTAGGTCCAAAATGGCATTGATCATTTCGGGTAGGACAGGTTTTCCGAGTTGTTGCGAGCTCTTACCAGCTTCGTCCTGCCCTACACCGAAATCAACCAATTGAGATTGCTCAATACCCTCTCCGGGCTCTACTGCTAATCCATGCAACAACGCCTCCCCTACCCTCGCGGCAGCAGCCGCTGCACCTCCGTCTTCACGTCCGCCAGCACGGCCTCAGGCGTCGCCTTCTGCTCCGCAATGCGCGCCAGGTTGTCCACGATGGTTTGCGTGATCCGCACCCCGTTGCTGCCGGGGAAGGCGTACCAAGGCTGCATGATCGGGATCTGCTCCACCGCCGGGCGGAAAAGCGGGTTCTCCCGGTAGAATGCGCCCAGGTAGCGATCGTCCCCGAGTGTCAGCGTATTGCTCGGCACATACCCCGTCCCGCGCACCATGATGGTCTGCCCGGCCGACCCCGCCGCGAACTGCATGAAGCGCCATGCCGCCTCCTGCCGTGCCGGGTCGCGCGCCAGCATCACCACCGCGTTGCCCCCGGTCGGCAGCTTGCCGCCTGGCGTAATGACCGGCATCCGGGCCGTCCGCAACTCCACATCCGGCCCGATGGAGCGCTGGAACTGCCCGATATACGCCGTCGTTCCGAAGATCATCCCAAGCTTCCCGGCATAGAACGCCTGGAACGCCGCACCCGTGGTCAGCGGCGGCATCCGGCCCTCCTTGACCATGCGGTCCAGCAGCCTCAGCGCCGCCAGCCCCTCCTGCCCGAAAGTCACTGTCCTCTCGTCGTCGGACAGCATCTTGCCGCCGTATCCATACAGCAGAGCGCTGAACATCCAGTCGTCGCCGGGCCAGCGGTAGAACATGCCGCTGATCCCGTCGCCGAGGCCCGCGATGGCCGCTGACAGCTTCAGCACGCCGTCCCAATCCCGTGGCATGTCGTCCGGGTCGCCCCCCGCGCGGCGCACCAGCTTGGCGTTGTAGTAGAACACCGGGTTGCTGGCGCTGAACGTCAGCCCGACTTGTTTCCTGCCAACCTGCGCCAGCGCCAGGATGCCCGGCGTCCAGCCCGCCGCGGCGGGATCGCCCACCTTGTCCAGGAAGGGCTTGAGGTCCACCAGGATGTTGCGCTCCGCCAAGAAGCGCAGCCGATTCAGCCCCTGGAAGCTGACATCCGGCAGCCCGCCGGCGGCGGCCTGGCGGATCACCTGCTGCAGACCGTCCTCATAGGTCGGGGACGGTGCCGGAAAGCGCACGGTCACGTCAGGGTTCACACGGGTGAACTCCGCCGCCACCTGGTCCATCACGTCCTTGAAGAAGGCAGGCATGGGGAAGTGGACGACAAGCTCCGTCGCTGCATAAGCAGGCCGGCGCAGGAACGGCGTGGCGAGCGCGGCGGCAAGCAAGGTCCGGCGTTGCATCGTATGCTCCGTGTGTTGAGTCAGCCCTTGAGGCCCGCCGTCGCGACGCCCTGGATGAAACGGCGCTGGGCCAGCAGGAACGCCGCGACCATGGGCGCCGTGGTGATGACGCAGGCCGCCATGAGCGCCCCGGTGTCGTTGCCGCCCTCCTCCGCCCGGAAGAACAGGACGCCGAGCGCGGGGGTAGCCATGGTCTGCGTCTGCACGACGATCAGCGGCCAGAACAGGTCGTTCCAGTGCGCGACGATGCTGAAGGTCGCGAACGCCGTCGCGGTCGGCCAGGCGTTGGGCAGGATGACGCGCCAGACGATGCCAAGCTCGGACATGCCATCCAGCCGGGCAGCTTGGATCAGCTCGTCCGGCATGGACTTGAAGGCCTGGCGGAACAGGAAGATGGCGAACACCGACACCGCGAACGGCGCGGCCAGCGCGGCGTAGCTGTCCAGCAAGCCGAGCTTGGCGAACGCCACATACAGCGGCAGCGCCGGCACATGGGCCGGGATCAGCAGCCCCAGCATGACCAGCGCGAACACCAGGTCCCGCCCGCACCAGCGCAGCTTGGCCAGGGCGTAGGCGCAGGGCACGGTGAACAGTAGCTGCAGCACCAGCACCACAGCGCAGACCAGCGCCCCGTTCAGCAGGAAGCGCAGCAGCGGCACGGCCGTCAGCGCCTTGCGGTAGTTCTCCCAGCCATGGAACCGCTGCGGCCAAAGCTGCAGGGAGGACTGGAAGATTTCGCCGCCGGGTTTCACGGACGCGGACAGCATGAACAGGTAAGGCGCCAGCACGATCAGTGCCGCCAGGGACAGAAGCAGCAGGCGCGGCAGGTCGGCGGCAAGCGAGCGGTTCATCCGTAATGCACCCGCCGCTCCAGCACCCGCGTCTGCAGCAGCACCAGGCCCAGCACGACGGCCAGGAATACCGCGGTGATTGCGGCGGAGTAGCCGATGCGGAAGTAGGTGAACCCTTCCAGGTACATTAGGTGCAGCAGCACCTCGCTGGCCTTGTTCGGCCCGCCCTGCGTGAGTGCCGCGACCGTGTCGAACACCCGCAGGCAGCGTATGGCGGTGATGGTGACGACGAACAGCGTCGTCGGCCCCAACAGCGGCCACGTCACCAGCCAGAACCGGTCCCAGACCCGCGCTGCCCCGTCCGTTTCCGCCGCCGCCCGCAGCTCCGGCGGGATTGCCGTCAGCCCGGCCATGAACAGCACGACGACGTAGCCCAAGTTCTCCCACACCCCGATCATGCAGAGCGACGTCAGAACCCACTCCGACGAGCCGAGCCAGTTGACCGGCGCCACGCCCAACAGCCCCAGCAGCCGGTTCACCGGGCCGATGGTGGGGTGCAGCAGATACTCCCAGGCTGTCGCCATCGCCACCAGCAGCGACACCACGGGCAGGAAGAACACGGCGCGGAACAGCATCCGACCGCGCGTGCCGCCCTCCACCAGTAGCGCCAGCCCCAGCCCGAGCGTGACGGACAGCGGCAGCACGGCGCCAACATAGACTAGGGTGTTTCGCAGCGCCCCGCGGAAGGCCGGGTCGCGCAGCAGCTCGGCATAGTTGTCCAGCCCAATCCAGCGCAGCGGCGGGCCGCCGAGCTCATAATCGGTCAGCGACGCCAGCAGCAGCGTCGCCGTGGGAAGCAGCAGCAGCACCGTCAGCGCCAGCACGGACGGCCCGGCCAGGAGCCAGCCCGCCAGGCTGTCCAGCACCGCCCGGCGCGGAGTGCCAAGGGAAGACGGCGTCGATGGCGTGGGATGCCGCAGGCCCGCTGCGGCGCCTGGAACGGCATCAGACATGGGCCACCGCCGGACGCATCGTCAACCGAGTCCCGTCAGCCCCAAACAGCAGCACGCCGGGCCAGTCTACCGCCAGGTGCGCCCTGTCCCCGGCCTGCACCCGGCCGGCGGCCTCCGCCGTCATGCGCGCGACCAGCCCCTCCCCGGACCGGGTGCGGGCATGGACCAGCACCTCCGCGCCCAGGAATTCGACATGCTCCACCAGAACCGGCAGGCCGGATGGGGCCAGGCGCAGCAGCTCCGCCCGCAGCCCCAGCGTCACCGGCGTGCCCGGCGCCGTCGCGGCCTGCACCGGCAGCAGCTCCCCCGCTAGCGTCACCCCGTATGGCCCCATCATCGCCGCGAGCGTGTTGATGCGTGGGCTGCCCAGGAACGCCGCCACGCGCAGGTCGGAGGGGTCGTCATACATCGCCCGCGGCGTGCCGAGTTGAAGGATGTGGCCGTCCAGCATGAGCGCCACGCGGTCGGACATCGTCATGGCCTCGACCTGGTCGTGCGTCACATAGACCGTCGTCACCCCGGCTCGGCGGTGCAGTTCCACGATCTCCTTGCGGGTCTGGGCACGCAGCTCGGCATCCAGGTTGCTTAGCGGCTCGTCCATGAGGAAGGCTGCTGGACGGCGCACCAGGACGCGGCCCAGCGCCACGCGCTGCCGCTGACCGCCTGAGAGCTGCGCCGGCCGCCGGTCCAGCAAGTGCCCGATCCGCAGCGTCTCTGCAGCCGCCTGCACATCCGCCGCGATCGCCCGCCGCCGTCCCGCCTGGCCCGGCACCAGCCGCCCCACGAGCGGCAGCCGCTCCAGCACCGAAAGCCGGCGCATCGCCAGCGGCACCGCCATGTTCTGCCCGACCGTGAGGTGCGGATACAGCGCGTAGTTCTGGAACACCATCGCTACGTCCCGGTCCGCAGGGCGCAGCCGCGTCACGTCGCGCCCACCCATGGAGACGGTGCCGGCATCCGCCGCCTCCAGCCCCGCCAGGATGCGGAGCAACGTGGTCTTGCCGCAGCCGGATGGGCCGACCAGGGACAGGAACTCACCCGGCGCGAGCGTGGCGGATACGCCGCGCAGCACTGGAGTGGTGCCGAAGCGCTTCTTTACCCCCCTCGATGCTGATGCCATCCGCTGCCGGGGCCGTCATCCCGGATAGGCCTCGGCGCGGACCTCGTGGATGCAGGGCCGCTCCATCCCGTCCGGGACGACAAGGCTGGTGTCCACGCCATCGTCGCCGAATTCGTGCACCAGGAAGCCGCAGGGCCGCGCTCCCGGCAGGCCGTCCTGCTCCGAAGGGTCCACGATGAAGGCAACGGAGGGCGCCCAGGCATAGCGCACCCGCCCGCGCGTGACCTCCCGGTGCAGGTGCAGATGGCCGGACGCGACCAGGCGCAGCGCCGGGTGTGCCATCACGGGACCCAGCGGGCCGCGCGCAAAGGGCGGGACGGACCAATAGTCGAACAGCGCTTCGTCCGGCTCGGCAGCGAAGAAGGGTTTGTGGATAAACACCGCCAGCCGGCGGTCCCCCAGGGTGTCCAGCGCGCCGGCGATCATCGTGGCCTGCGCTTCCGCCTCCGGGTGCGCGCCCATGATCTGGCTATTCAGCCCCAGCAGCCGCCAGCCGTCCCGGTCCAGCATCCAGCGGTCCCGGCCCAAGTGCCGGCGGAAGCGGTCCAGCCGCGCGTCATCCACGGGCTGACGCGGCGCACGCTCCGGGTGGTCACCTACATCGTGGTTGCCCGGCACGCACAGCACCGGGCCAGGAAGCGCCGCATGGGCCGCCGCTGCAAACGCCAGGTCCGCCTCCCGGTCCGCCCCGTCCAGGGAGGCATCGCCGGTATGGACCAGCACATCCGGACGCAGCCCTTGCAGCGCGGCGGCAACCCGGTCGAAGTTGGCGCGGAACAACTGGGTACCAGCACCCAAGTGGGTATCGGAAACCTGGGCCAGGACAAAGGTCATGCTGCGCTTCCTACCGCGCAACGTGCTGCTCGCCTGTGACGGTCCAGTTACGGTTCCGCGTCACTCACGCTGGAATAAAGCGTCCGATGCTGGCCTGCAGCCGGCTTGGCGGCCTCCAAACATTACGTTTCATCACCGGCCCGAGCCGCCAGCAACGTGCGATGCACAAAAGCCGGGATGTTCCTAGCCTGGGCTGCATTCCACGACGACGCTTCATGGGGTGGACCTGTGCGTGCCGAACGGCCCTGCTTCCCGTGACTGCCCCAGTAGGAGAGTTGGTAGGCGCCAGTGCTCCTCGCACCGATCTCCAGCCGGATCAGGTGAACCCGGCCTTCGGAGGCCAGGACCAAAGCATATCTATAAGGGAGCTTAATGGCCCATTGTTGTCCGGCTGCGCTCCCCCGGCCCATTCCAGCGCCTGCTGGTCATGACGGGGATGACTCCGCTGCAAGCGCAGAGCCGCGAATGCTTCGCCTGGGACTCCTGCCAACGCCGGACTGCGTTACTGCCAGTCGAGGTAGGCCAGAATGCTCAGGCTGGCAGAGTATAGCGCCGCTCGATGGCGTCGCGGATGGCCTTGCGCGCTCCCGTGGGATCGGCTGCGCCCTCCTCCAGCGCGTGCAGCTCCGCTGCCAGGTCCGCATCTTTGATGCAGCTCGCAACCCACTCCGAAAAGTCTCCGCGGGCACGGTGCCACTCCCAGGTCTCGTCGTCCACGCCGTCCGCCATCTCCAGGAACATGATCAGGTTGGTGGCGCGCAGCCGCAGCTTGCCCTCCGCACCATGGAACCAGAACGATTTGTCGTCGCCCAGCTTGCCCTCCGCATACTTCCGCATGTGGCGCCGCCGCTCTGTGGTGCCGGGGATCACCTTGTAGCGGCGCAACTCGGGGTCGGCGGCGGCCAGGGTCAGCACCTCGCCCCGCACGATGCCCGCCTCGCCGGCGGGTTCCGGAAGGCCGTGCGCGCGGGCATAGGTTGCCAGTGCCGCATGTGCCTCGTCGCCCACCGCCAGCACCCGGTCCACGCAGTCCAGTGTGCACGGGGACATTGCCTCCGGCTTCACGGTGACGAACATGAAGCCCTTGAGGCCGCTGGGCAGCGCCGTCGCGCCGGGGTCCCAGGACGCAGGCAGCATGTGGTGCGCCTCATCCACAACCACGAAGTGCGGCCGCCCGGTGCGCTCCCGCAAAGCAAGCAGCTCCGGCAGCAGCCCGGCGAGGTAGACCGGGCGGTCCTCCAGCTTGACGCCCAGCAAGTTCACCGCGACGGAAGTGGCTGTCTTGCGCAGCACCTCCAGCACCTCCTCCGACCGCGGCGGTGCCTGCAGGCTGCCGATGGCGATAGCGTCGCCCATGCCCTCGTAGTCACCCTCGGGGTCCATCACCACGAACTGGAAGTCGTGCGCGGCCAGGCGCTCCAGCAGCCCGGTGGTCAAGGTGCTCTTGCCGCCGCCGGACGTGCCGGTCAGCAGCAGGCTCTGCCGCGCCGGGATCAGGTCCAGGCCCGGCCCGCCGTCCAGCCCATCCGCCAGCGGCACGTGCTGCCGGGTGTTGGTCTCGTCCACATCGGCCAGGTCGTCGGCCAGCCAGCGGTCCACCAGCTCCGCGACGCCCTCCCCACGCTTACCCTGCGTCACCAGGGCCGCGGCCTCCTTCAGGCGCGGCAGGGCGTTGGCTACCGCGACGGGCATGCCGCACAGGTTCAGGAAAGCGAAGTCATTCTCGGCGTCCCCGACCGCGACCACGTTGCGCGGCGACACCTCCAGCTCCTCCAGCGCCGCGCGCAGGCCGCTTTCCTTGTTGACGCCGGCTGGCAGCACCATCACGGCGCCCTTGTTGAAGATGATCTGCAGCTCCAGCCCCATGTCGCGTATGGTGGCGAGCACCTTGCCCTCGTTTGGCTCCCAGCTTGCGACGATGACGCGACCGACGGACAAGGGCTCCACGCCTGCGGCCCGCAGCCGCTCGGCGAACTCGGGCGGCGGCGGGGCGGCGAGTGTCCGCTCCTGCTTGGTGGCGGGCCAGTAGAGCAGCGCGCCGTTCTCCGCGACCACTAGGTCGAACAGGTCCAGGCGGTCCATGCAGCGGATCAGGTCGTCCAACTCCCGGCCCGTGACCAGGATCAGTCGACGGCTGGCACCGCGCAGGCGCTCCAGCGCGGCCAGGGTGGGCGGATCAACCTCGCCATTGTGGGCGATGGTGCCGTCGTAGTCGGTAGCCAGGGCGACGTAATGCATGATTGCAGTTAACAGCCCGGCGCATCTGACAAGCGGGAAGCTTTTGTGTCACACGCGTATTCCGGGTAGGCCGACCGTTCGACTGAATCAGCCCATGCCTTATCTTCGGGCCATGACGCGGCGTTGTTGCATGGGTCAGCCGTTAAGCCTGGAAGGTTTATCAAGCGCTTTCAGCATAATACCCACTGCGTAGGCGAGCCATAGTTGATGATGGATCGCAACAACCAGAAAACTGATTTGTGCAAGATGATCCATGCCATTCTAAGCAGGTTTCCCTGGCCTGTCGCACGGATGGTAATGTAGGGCTATCGTTGGCGTTTGCTGGGTAGGGGTCATGGCGGGTCGGTCTCCTTTGGTTGCGACGGTTGAGCAAGAGGCTGGGTTGCG
>JAABUK010009749.1_pt1 | contig 13032 bp, 3 predicted proteins | sample 5559141 | NCBI WGS metagenome assembly JAABUK01 (sample SAMN10711869, study PRJNA513367) | rock metagenome | isolation source: Antarctica rocks | place: Antarctica: Victoria Land, Pudding Butte nord | collected 2016-01-03
TTGAAGAATTTAAAGCTGTTCTCCCTTCTTATAATAAAGAACAGAAAGCTTAACATCTTTTTATAAAGCTGAAGTTATTATTAAGAAAGAATATTTTATCAAAAAAAAAAATATCTTCATTATATTAAGAATTGCTGGCGTTAATATAGTGTTTTAAGAGAATAATAAAGACTAATAATCGCGATTAATATCGCGATAAAGATTCAATTAAATCTGTTTCATTTAAAACTGTTAATAGAGATTAGTTAAAATTAAAAAGTAACTAATATTTTAGTTGAAATTCTAAAGATAAGTCTACTACTCATCATTCTAATCTTAATAATATTTCTCTCGATTCTTTAAATAAGTTTAAAATTAAATATTATAAGTATTATAAATTTAAATATTATATTAACAACTGCATTATTAATATCATATCATTAAGAAAAGAGAGAACTCGTTTTTAATAACTTCGCTGAGATTGATCGTTTTAGATAAGAAGCAATACATTATTAACGCGGATATAGATATTAAAGATAACTCTTATACTATGAAATATCTTCTTAATATTATTACGAATCTGAATTTAATCTCGCAATTTATAATAAAGAAAATAAGTCTTTTAAACTCATCTACAAAGTTAATTATTATATTATAATAAGAAAATAATCTCATCTTTTATTTCTTAAAAGCTTATTTACTTTTTATTAAGATAAAAGATTTCAATAGAGTTATTAGAATCTATAAAGTTAAGTTTCATATAATAGATTTATTTAATCTGAGTATTAATACAATTCTTAATCTTTCTTAACTAGAAATCAAGAATTCAGATTTCTTCTTCAAAACTTATTAATGAAGATTTTTATTAAAGATTAACGATATTAAATTGATTCAACAATCTCTCTTATTAAAGAGACTTATTCAAAAGAATAAGCAGATTTTTCTTTACTATATATTAGAGATGATTAATAATTGTCACACTGAATTCACTTTAGCTTCAATCACAGTAACTGCTTTAAATCAGAAAGATCTTTCGAAAAAATTTCAAGAATACTTCAATATTTTCTCAGATAAAAGTATTAGTAATCTTTTAAAATATAATTAATTAGAACACAGTATTAAATTAATATTCGATAAGCAGTCATTATTTAACCCGTTATATATCTTATTAGAAAGAGAATTGAAAATACTGCGGGAATATCTTAATACCACTTTAAAGAAGAAATGAATCCGTTTAAGTTTTAATTTTATAGAAGTGTTTATTCTGTTCATCTCTAAAAAGAATAAAGAAATAAGATTATATATTAACTATCGAGAATTAAATAAAATAATAATCAAGAATTATTACTCTCTATCTTTGATTAATAAAACTTTAAATTATATAATTAAAGTTATAATCTTTATTAAACTTGATTTGCGAGATATATATCATCAACTCTATATTTAAGAGAGAGATAAATAAAAGACGGCGTTTTAAACGCGCTATAATCATTTTAAATATAGAATAATACTCTTTAAATTAATTAATACTTCTGCGATCTTTTAATCATATATTAATATAGTATTACAAGATCTTCTTAATATCTCGTGTGTAATATATCTTAATAATATTCTAATCTTCTTAAAGAGTAAGAAAGAATATATTATTCATGTTAAGAAGATATTTAAGAGGCTTCGTTATTTTAGTTTATATACTAAACTATTAAAGTATGAATTTATAATAACTTAAGTGAATTTCTTAAGATTTATTATAAATATTAACGATGTAATAATAAAATCGAGTTATATAACAATCATTATTAAATAATCTACATTTATATCTATTAAAGAGCTCCAAGTTTTTCTGAGATTTATAAATTTTTATCGCAGATTTATGTAGAACTACTCTCATATCATCTCTCTTTTTATTAATTTATTAAAGAATATTAAGAATGATAAATAAACTAATCTTTTTACATTTAATGCGAAATCAAAGAAAGTTCTTAAAGAACTTAAGCGAGTCTTTAATAAGATATTAATATTACGTCATTTTAACTTTTAAAAGTTAATATACATGAAAATCGATGCTTTCGATTATATAGTAAAAGAGATCTTATCGCAATCATTTAAGAATGCTGAGAGTAAGCTATTATAACACTTGATAATCTATTTTTTTTATAAGCTCATAATTACGGAAGAGATTTATAAAACTTATAATAAGAAACTTCTAATTATTGTTAAGCTATTTAAATAATAACAACATTATTTATAGAGAGTGAAAGAAATTACAGAAGTTTAATGCGATCATAATAATTTAAAATATTTCATAATTATCACGATATTAAATAAATATTAGGCGCGATAAGTTTTAGAATTATTAAAGTATGATTTTAAAATCAAGTATTAATTAAATAAGTTAAATTCTGTAAATTTATTATTAAGACAATCAGACTATAAAGTCTTAAAAGAAGAGTAAGTAACTATTATATTATTTACTTTAAGAAATAAGCTTTAAAATATCTTTATACAAAATATAATATATTAAAATTTCAATAAAATATTGAGTAAGAACGAGATATTTATCTCTTAAGATTTTAATATGAGATTAATCTTACGCAATAATTCTATATAAAAGAATTAGCGGTAAGAATTCGATGAGATATTAAATATAAATATAATATTCACTTTCTCAGATTCTGATAAGATGTTAACTAAGAACGAGATGTTTATCTATCGCAAAAAATCTGTGCTTAAAAGTCGAAATATTAATATAATATTAGTAAGTTCTTAAGCTCTTTCGTAAGTTTTTCTTAATAGAAGAGTTGATTTATTAATAATTAAAGATATGAGATCTTCTTTTATATAAATATTATATTATATTAATTTGAATAATATTATAAGTCTTAAAAAAGCTTAAGCTGATAATTTTTCAATATCTTATATAAATAATGTAATATATATTAATGAGATAATAAAAATATCACTTAACTCTCTTATTAATACTGAAGATTGCAAACTTCTCATATTAAAACGCGTTATTATAATAGCGATAAAGTTAACAGCTTATAAGCCGCTTAATATTCCTCTCTCAGAACTTCTTTTAATATTATAATAAGATGATAACTTTATTTAATAAAAGAAAGCTAAGATAATGTTAAGAAGTAAGCGACTTATTAATAAGATTAATAAGTAATGAGTAGATTTAAATAATCTACTTCACAAATATAATAATATCTTTATTTCTGCGAATTTAGTAGTTTATAATAAGATTCTCTTAATAAAATATAATAATTCTTTAAGTAATCATTTTAGCGTTCGCAAAACACTAATATTACTCTATTAGAATTTCTTTTAATTAAGTATAAATAGAGAAGTAAAGAACTTTATCGCGAGTTATAATATTTATTAAAAAACGAAGATAAAGCGGCATCGATTATATAACGCGTTATAATCACTACTCCGTTTCTTTACTTTGTAAAAAGAAATTATTATAAACTTTATTACTAACTTATCTTTTAGTGTTAAAGAGAAAACTACTTTTAATTCTATTCTTATAATAATAAATAGATTCACAAAATTTATAAAATATATTATTGTAAATAAAATTATTATTATTAAAGAATTAACTTTTGTATTTAAGAAACGCATTATTAATAACTTTAATACGCCGGATAATATTATCTCTAATCGAGATTCTATCTTTATCTCACATTTTTAATCAGCGCTATATTTTCATTTAAAGATTAAGAGAAGACTTTTAACTATATTTTATTCTTAAATTAATAATTAAATTAAATAATAAAATTAAGAGCTTAAATAATATCTTTAATGCTTTTCAATTTATTATCAAGATAACTGATATGAGCTGTTATCACGCGCTCAGTTCTGTTATAATAATAGCATTCATTTCATAATTAATATAATTCTAGCATTCACTCTTATAAGATTTCATTCTTAAAAATTATTTAATCTTGCAGACGAGATTTTAGAAGAGAAGATGTTAAGTATTAAGAAAAGAATTAAGATTATAGAAAAATAAAGAGAAGAATTAATAAAGCGCTGAAAGAAAGCTGTAAAATATTAAGCAAGATAATATAATAAAAAATATAAATTAATAACTTTTAAGATGAAAGACTGAATAATACTTTTTACAAGAAATCTGAGATAAATTCATTTTAATAGAAAGTTAGTAAATAAATATATTGACCCGTTTCAGATTACTAAGATAGTAAAATAATAGATATATCAGTTAAAGCTATTATCTTATTAAAAGATTTATTCGATTTTTCATATCTCACTTCTGAAGTCTCATTATCGCAGAGTTGGCGAAGATTTAATATAACATACTAAATCAGTACTGCTAAAGAATGAAGATGAGAAGTGAGAAATAGAAGAAGTTTTAAATAAGCGTATTCGTTAAAGAAGTTAGTAATATCTTATTAAGTAAAAAGACTGATCTATAATAAAAAGCACTTAAATCAAGATCTCTAATATAAGAAATACTAAAGAATTGATTTAGAAATATGAATTATTAATCTAATCTAAAGTTGATAAGATAAAGTGTAAGTGTTAAACGTGAGATACTCTTTTCTAGTTTTTCTTATAGAGTTTATAGATTTTATTGAGATTTAAATATATTCAAATATATGAAATTAAACAAAGAAATGATTTAAGACTTTATATAAAGAAGAAATATAATCAAGACTTAATAAATTGATTTAAATAAGAATTCTACTTCACCGACATACTATTAATATATTATAAGCAGAGAGCAGTCACATAATAAATTAAATTACATTAAAATGTCACAGCAATTATAATAATAACTTATTAAAATTCTTTTCTAATAATAATGAGTAGATGAAACTGTTCATAATTAACAATTATTAATAGAGTGATGACGATATATATACTTTAAAGCGCTTTACATTAATCAAATATTATAACAAATTCCGAATATCTTTAATCACAAATATAATTAAACAAATCAAGTCTTTTATATTACGCGCATTATGCGATAACTTATTAAGACACTAATTCTTACGCTTTCAGTTCTCAATATCATTCTTTAATTTTCAATCTTTACTTAAAAATATCTCTTTATCTTTCTTAAATATTGTTATTATTAAATTAGTTTTAAGATCTTTCTTAGATTTTAAATTTATCATCTTATTCTGTAATCTCATTAATTCATTTATATGCCCGAAGAATTTTTTCAAAATCTATTTATCAATATAATAATAGAAAGTAAAGTAAAGAATATATATTAAGATAAGATTTATTCTCTTTAATATAATACTCACAGCGCTTGAATTTCTATTATTTATATATATTATCTTAATTATTAAAACGTGTTAAACATTTAATATAGTGCAGATAATATTATTATAATAAAGCGAGAGTAAAATAAGAATATTTAAATAAGAAAAGTAATATTAAGATAATATTAATAGAGTGTTTAAAAGATTTTCTTATAATTTTAATATAATGAAAGACTTATAAAGTTATTATGAAGATTTTGCGAAAGACTTTTAAGAATTATAAGATTATATAAGAGACTTAATAAAGAAGACTTGATTTATTATAAAGATATGATAATAATAAGATAGTAGAGTGATAAGAGTATAAGAAGAAAAGAAGTACTATTATAAGAAAAGAAGTAGTTACTTATACTTAATAAAGAATCTATAATATTAATCTGCAGAATTAATTGCGGAAGTAACTAATCTATTAAAAATAACTGAACTCGTAACTTAATATATCGCGCTAATCAAGATTAATTATCTACTTTAATTTAGCGCTTCTCCGACTTTATATTAAGTTTCTAATCTATTAATCTTTAATCTTCTTTTATTATCAAGATAATATTCTTAAAACACTCGCGTCTTATCTTCGTCTTAATTATAATATTATAATTCATTATAATTAATAATTAACTTACTTATATATTACTATTTCTAATATAATTATTATTAAAACGCTGACATATTATCTAATTTTTATCTTCTTCTTATTAATAAAGTGATTCTATTAATCTTAGACTGCGTAATGATCCGGTTCCAATCCGGATGATCCGGTTCGGTCTGATTCTTAATCTGGTTTAATCCCAAATATAGAGGGATCAAAGATCGGCCGATTCGATCCTAAATAGACTGGGATTAAATCAGATCAGATCGAATCAATTAAGAGCCCGCTAAGAGAAAATGGGCCATTAAGAGCCCGAATGAATACTAAGAGCCTAAATATATCTTAGCATTATTCTATTTATAATTAATCTCTTTAGAATCTATTTATTCTAATTATTATTCTAATTCTATATTTTCTAGATTATAATAAATCTTAACTACTTTCTTCTACTTATTATATGTGCTAATCTAGAGTTTCTAGTATTAGTAATCTCTCTTAGTCTTATATATAAAGAATTAGTAGACTGTAATAATAATTATTAACTCTTATTAAACTTCTGCTTATCTTTAATCTTATCATTCTTACTAATAAAGTCTATTAAATCAGGATTTATCTTATTATCTTTTATTTCCTTCTTCTTTTTCTCTTCTTCTAACTTAGATATTACTTAAATATATTAAAATTTCTCACGCATATTAAAGTAATCACTATATATTAGTATTATTAATACTTAAATAATACTAGATTAAAGATTATATTATTAATATAAGTAGATATCGCGAGTCTAATTAAAAAGTTGTTCAACTTTAATACTAGTAACTAGAATTATTAAGTAGTCTCACGCGATTAATACTAGAATAGATTATATTTATTCAGCTTATTTTTAATATTTAAGAATATCTTATAAATTAAGATTAAAGACTGTAAAGATTATTAGTTAATTATTATATTAATTATTATACTAATACTTATTATATAAATCTATTAAATATTATAATATTTCTCCTTCTTTTAAAGAAGAAGCTACTCTATATTTTTTTTAATAAGATTTTTAAATCTAGCGCTTTTTATTTTTAGAAAGAAATTAAGCTTTATTAATAAGATAGTGAAGTAGAGAATACTATAGAAACTATTATAAAAGAGCTGAAGAATAATTATAAAGAGAAAAGATCTGTTAATATAAACTAATAAGAGTTTAATATATATAAGTATTTCTAGAAGATATCTCTTAAGATCTGATAATAAATCTCATGCTAAAGAAAATTATTAATAATTATATTAATACTTATTCTAAGAATTATACTTACTCAGTCACCTGCGTTATTATATCACTAATTATTATTATTAAATATATTAAGTTTATACTTAGAAGCTAAAATAATAGCTACTCTATAAATATTTCTAAGATTATCTTTAGTATTATTATAATATTATTAAAGCTTTAACTTTCTATTATTTAATACTATTTATAATATAATCTTCTAAAGTAGTCGCTTTTACTATAACTTAGATATCTATTTATTAAAATGATTAAATAGTTTCTTATAAATCTGAAAGACTTTCTAAATTATTAATTTATTATCTATACTTTCTATAATATTAGTAAATAGATAAAAAGAATATAATAATTTAATTAGATAGTTAATATATTTTCATTTCTTAGAAGTAAGATCTTTCATTCTTTATTTATTTAAAGTAAAGATCTTAATTAGATCTCTAAGACTTTAAGCTCGCATAAATATTTAATATATTGAATTCCATCTTATAGTAATATCTTATATTAAATTAAGAGATTATTAATAATTATTCTAAATATCTATAAATCTCTCACGTTATTATATACTTATATTAACGTAAATAATAAGATCTCAAATTTATAAATAAGATTAGAATAAAAATTAATATAATTTAATAATTAGAATAATAAGTATCTTTTTTAAAGTTTATAATATATTATTCTGTTTATAAGCATTAGAATATTTCTTATATTAAGTAGAATCATCATTTCATTCTATAATGATTTTATTATTTTGTGATTTGATTTTAATATATATGATAATATTCTTTAAAGCTAGTTAAATAATATGTGAAAGATAAGATACTTATAATAAAGTACTAAGTTCTTCTCTTAAAATATTTAAAGTATTAATAAGATGCTTTATAAGCTTATTATTATTAGCTGCATTATTACTTATTATTATTAAAACTCGCTCTTTAATAATATTATATTACTTAAGAGTATTAAGTAATGTTTAAGCTAAATTAGCTCTATTATACTTATTCTGAAGATATTTAAAGTTAAGAAGAACTTTAATATATTTCTAGTTAATATTAATAAAATATCTATTATAATATTAGCTGTAGTACTAATTATTATTCTAATTATATAATTTTACTTAGTAATAATTATAAAGACAAGCTTATTTAGATTTTACTAGTAATTAAATGCTATTAATATTATCGCGTTTAATGAAATTCGGCTAAGAATTGATTTACGAGCTTTCTCAGTCTATTATTCTAAAGAGTTTTAAAGTTAATAAGAAGTAAGTATTTTAGATGAGATAATTGCGTAAGAGATTATGTGAATTTATTTCTTAAGTTTAATATACTCTACTAAATAAAATAATAGTTATAAAGCTGTAATCATTCTAATAGTTTATTAATTAAATAATACTTAATTAAATTCTTAAATATTAGCTAATATTATCTTTTCTAATTTCTAAAAATAATAAGTTTTATTTTAATAATTATTATAATTATAAAGAAAATACCTCTTTTTTTTAAAGAAATATATTAATATTTTGCTTATTCAATCTCTTAACTTATTTTTTATATTCTTTAGTCTGAAGATGTTAAGTAAGAGTAGAAGTTTTAGCATTCTTAATATAAGAATGTACTAGAATTGCTTTATATCTCTTATATTAAACTGCTAATAATCTATTACTAAGTAATATATATAATTATAGATGCTCTCAGATAGAAGTCTTTAATTTAATAATATTAAATTGAATTTATAACTTAGAATGCTCTTTTCGTTAGAATATAGTAGCTTATTACTAATCTCATTCTATTAAGTAAGCTTTATTAAAGAGGATATACTCATTCTTATAATACTTTAAATTATAAGTTTAAGAAAAGATATAAGAAATAGATAAAGATTTAATATTAGTCTCATTAATATTAAATTCTTAAGAAGTACTTAAAGATAGATCTTATAATATAAGTTATATTAATAGTTATAATAATCAGCTCAGAGTTCTATAAGAGATTTAGAAAGACTACTTATTAAATACTTAAATAATTATAAATAATAATACTTAAAATATAGTAAATTTAGTACTAATATTAGTTTTATTATAATTATAATAATAAATTAAAATATATCTAAAAATCTTATAATTTTATTATTATAATAATAAAAGAGAATGATTATTAGTATTAAGTAATTTTAATTATATTAATTATACTAATTATTACACTAATTAATATAGTAAGCTTTAGCTTACTAAAAAATCTGATTTCTACTTAGAGACTTATCTAAAATAGATGATTCTAAATAAGATTATTTAGATTCTTCTTATAAATATAAGTCTTCATTCACTCTTATAAAATCTTTTTAACAGTCAGCATTTTCAGAATCTTTTAATAATTAGTTTTTTAATTCGGACGAACTTCAAATCCATGCTTAATATAATAGATTCTATCATCAGATCATCACTTAACAGGCTTAGAAAGATTAATTTATTTCTCATTCTATATAACTCATATATAATATAAGAGATCTTGAATTTTCTTATTAAAAAATAGATGAGATTTATAACAGTTTACTAGAAAACTATTAATATCTATATTATTATAATCATTATCATAATCTAATAAACTTATCTTTCAACTACTCAATTTAATAATCATTAATATTAATTAGAAATCAGTATTTTACATTATCAGTCTTTATTCTTTTCTTAAAATAAAAGATTAAATCTAAAGATGTTAATATTATCTTAATTTCTAAAAGCTAATTAATTTAATTATAGAATTCACGCTTAAATAACTTAAAGCTAAAGTCATTAATTATATTCTTAATAAGAAGACTAATCATCTTAGTATAATAATTAGTATAACAACTTCAGATTCATATATCTTTTTCAGGCTTAAACTATATTCATAATAATCTTAACTTCTTTAATAATAAGAACGCGCTTTATATTATTATTAAAGACTTAATTATCTTTAATAATATAATCTTAAATAATAGTAAGAAGATTAATATTCTAATTATAATCTTCTTCTTTAAAGTTATTTTTTATAAGTTTCTTTACATTATATTTATTAATATCAGTCTAATAGACATCATTATTAATATTATTAAAGTCTAAATTCTCATACTTAATAATATATTCCTTCTCTTCTTCTTAAATATAATCTAATAATATCTTCATCTTATTTTTAATCATCTTTTTACTTTATTCTATATTAATTCTATTTAAGATTAATATAAATATTAGTATAAGTAAATTAGATATCTTATCACTTTATCTATAAGTTCTAAAGTTCTGCTATAAGATAAGCATTCTACTCTTCTTTACTTATATACTTCTATTTACTTTACTATTATAATTTCTTCTTTAATCTTAATCTTACTTTACTATTAATAATATTAGTTATATATACTAATCTTTTATTAGAGCTCATAACTTCATATCTCTTACATATCTTTTTAGTATTTAAGTTTATTAAGTAGCTTTTAGTAGACTTTCATTTCTTACCGCGATCATTACTAAAAGATTAATCAGTCTTTTAATTATATACTACAGCTCTTTAATATATTAGCTACTATAGAATCTTATAGATTATAAATACTTACTATAAATCTGCTTTAATATCTTAAGATATAAATAATTTTTTTAGCTTAATATTAGTTTTACTTTTCATATTTAAAGACTGTATTTCAGAGCTATAATAATGATTAGTATAAAAGAATTAATATCATTCTCAAAATATTAATATATTTATTAGAATTTTATTAAAAGATTAGAAGAGAATGAAGAGTAAATAATAAAGAATGATTTAACTCTTACTTTATAGCTAATATAAGCTAACGACTATAATAAAGATTAGTATAAAGTGTTTTCTATTTAGTATGAGTATTCTTTTATATTACTAATATTTCTACTATCTTTACAGATTTTATAGAATAAGAATTAAAAACATTCATTATCTTAGCATCACTCTTCTTAAAATTAATAAAATTTTTAATATTATCTTAATTTTCTATTATTTTACACTATTTTAATATTAGAACTCTAACTTTTTTATCTCTTAATATAGAGATATTATGCACATATCTTAATAGAAGTATAGAATATACTAATTATTATACTAATCAGCAGTATTTAAAATTAAAAAGTTAATAAATATTTATATTATAAGAGAATAATGAAAAAGTAGTAAGATATATATTAGCTAATCTACGCTAAGACTTTTTTATTCACTTTTTTTAAAAATTTACTATTTTTTATGTTAAGACTTTAATAAATACTTAATATATCTTATTAAATCTTTCATTCTACTTTTTCTATTTATATTTCACTCACTTTTTCTTCTATAATACAACTTTATTCAGCTGTTATACTGACTTTAGTAAGTCTCTTTTACTTATAATAATAATTAGTATAATTAATATCTTAATCTACTATTTAGAATTTATTAATCTTTATACTTTTATATTTATCTTCTAAATTAAAAGTAAGAAAATAATAAAAATTTCATTTTACTTATATTCTACTTATCTTTTATACTAATCATTATTATAATACTAACTTATTTTAATAATAGCTATCTTAATATTATAGAATTATAGTTCATCACTTCTTAAAGTTAGAGATAACAGATATAGATAATAAAGTTTAAGTAAGTTAATAAATATCTTTAATTTATAATACTAAATAAATACAGCTTCTTAGTTCTAGAATAATAACTAATACTAGAAATAATTATAAGAAGAAATCATATTCTAAGAAAGATAAGATAATAGTAAGAGAAAGACTTATCACTACTATTATAAAATAACTTAGAAAGATAGATGTTAAAGCTTCAGATTCTAAGAAGAGTATTATTAGAAAGCTAAATAATAGAAGAGATTCTAAATCCCGCGCTAAAAGAGTTATTAGAAAGATTCTAAAGATAGATAGTAAGAAGACTGCAAAATCTTTAAGAACTTATCGTGTAAAATTAGAAAGTAAGTTATAATAATGATTAGTATAATATAAAAATATATTAATAATTATTTAGTGAAAGTATTAAGAGAGATTAGATATTATTAAAAAAGTAATGAGCTACTTATTTCTAAAGCATTATTTTAAAGATTAATAAAGAAAATCACTTTTAGTAAGACTAGATCTTAAGTCTGAAGATAGTAAGCTTCTATAATTAATATAATATAGAAGTCTATAAAAGCATATTTAGTATTTCTCTTTAAAAATATGATTATTCTATTTCTAAATTATAATAATAATTAGCACAACTAATAATTTAAGATATAAATCTTTGCGTAATTTATGCTAAGAGAATTACTATTTAAAGTAAGAATATATAATTAGTTAAAAGACTGAGAGAGGAAAGATAGTACTTAGAATAACTACTAATAGTTAATTAGTTATAGACTATCTCTTATGTCACTGAACTGGCGACATCTCCTCATTTGGAATAGTATTCCCGCGTTATAATGTTGAAATTGAGTGCAGCCTTGGCATTAAGAACATCAAAATCAAAAAGATAAAAAGAACTTAAATCCGCTATAGCAGGATAAGCTTTCTAGCTAGCATACTATAAATAGTATTATTAGAAAGCGCTAGTAAATCTCTATATAATAGTCTATTTATATCTATAAATTGACTACTAATTAAGCAGGAAACTAATATTTAATCAAATTTCTAAAGAGTTCTTAAAGCTTAATTGATTATATAGAGCTAATAATTATAGCTTAAATTCTATAAATAGTATTATTGAATAGCTAATTCTTAGAACTATAAAATGACTTAATCAGATTTTAATTAGCTCTTTTTTAAAGTGGATGCACTGCGGTTTCTAGTTAAGAATAATGATATAATTTCTGTTTTTTAAATTAAAATATTAATATATATTATTATTCTTAATTAAGAATTGAAG
>JAABUK010009750.1_pt1 | contig 13030 bp, 7 predicted proteins | sample 5559141 | NCBI WGS metagenome assembly JAABUK01 (sample SAMN10711869, study PRJNA513367) | rock metagenome | isolation source: Antarctica rocks | place: Antarctica: Victoria Land, Pudding Butte nord | collected 2016-01-03
GCCATGCGCTCCGTCCAGGCTTCGGGCTGTAAGAGGCGCTTGGAATGCGAGAGGGCACGCGACGCCTTGACCGTCATGCGAAAGCCCGGTGGCAAGCGGTTGTGCCACGACCGGAAGACGGCCTGGGACGGCCAGCGGTAGAAGGGGCTGTTGACTTCCACGGTGTTGTAGCGGGCGACGCAGCACGCGAAGCGTTCAGGGCCGCCGGCGCCGTGGGGATACAGCACGCCCTGCCAGTGGTCGTAGCTCCAGCCGGAAGTGCCGATGTAGATTGCCATGCGCGGTGTCAGGGCCAGGTGAGGGCCACGCGGCCACTCCCTGGGGTGGCGCACTGATTTCATACTTCCATGACGCGCACAGAGCCCTTGGGCTGATCCCTGCGACGCCTGGCTGCACCGAGGCTGGCGGTCGTAGGTAAATTCTTCCCTATGAATCTCGCTTCAGCCCAACGCACAGCCATCATTGACCTGGGCTCCAACAGCGCCCGCCTGGTGGTGATGAGCTTTGTTCGCGGCCAAAGCTACCACCTCGAAGACGAAATCCGCGAGATCGTGCGCTTGCGCGAAGGCATGACTTCAGCTGGCCTCAGCGAAGCGGCCATGACGCGCGGCCTACTCACGCTGCGGCTCTTCAAGCGGTTTTGCGAGAGCGTCCAGGTCACGCACATCATCGCGACCGCAACCAGCGCGGTGCGCGAAGCCGCCAACGGCCCTCAGTTCCTCCAGCGAGTCGAGCAAGAAATCGGGTTGTCGCTGCGCCTGCTGAGCGGCGAGGAGGAAGCGTTCTTTGGAGTCTTGGGCGCGCTCAACGCCACAGCGATGCAAGAAGGCGTGGTGATCGACATCGGCGGTGGCAGCGCCCAGGTCTCGCAGGTGCGGGGGCGGCGCTTCGTCCAGGGCCAGGCCCTGACCCTGGGCGCTCTGGCGCTGACCGAGAGGTTCGTGCGCTCCGACCCGATCAAGAAGAGCGAGATCAAGGCGATCGAAGCCGAGATCGCGCACCAACTGGATGGCGTCGCGTGGCTTGGAAGCGAGCGCGGCCCGTTGGTCGGGCTGGGCGGCACGATTCGCAACCTGGCCAAGATCGAGGCCGCACGCCTCAGCTACCCGCTCCAGAGCATCAATGGCTTCCTCTTGAGCCGGGCCTCTCTGGATGAAACCATTCGCGCCCTGAGCGAGGCGCCCTTAGCTAAGCGCCGGCGCACTCCGGGCCTGGCCCGCGACCGCGCCGACATCATCCTGCCCGGCGCCCTGGTGCTGCGCGCCCTGATGCAACGCCTGGGCGTCTCGGGGCTCACCATCTCCGAGTTCGGGCTGCGTGAAGGCTTGTTCTTCGACGGTTTCTGGAGCGACCTGCCTTCTCACGTCACGCCTGGCCTGCGCGCGTTTGCCGTGCTGAACGTGGCACGCTTCTATGGCTTCCAGGAAGCGCACGCCCGCCATGTGCGCCACCTCACGCAGCGCCTCTTCGAGCAGCTCAGGCCGCTGCATGGTTACGGAGCCTGGGAAGGCGAGCTCCTGAGCGCCGCCGCCCTGCTGCACGACATCGGCATGGCGATCCAATACCGCGACCACCACAAGTACTCGCAGACCTTGATCGCCAGCAGCGCCCTGCCTGGGTACTCGCCACGGGAAGTGGCCCTCATCGCACTGCTGGCGCGCTACCATCGCAAAGGCACGCCTGTCGTCGCAGAGTATGCTGCTGTGCTTGCCGAAGGCGACGAGGCCCGGCTCCTGCGGCTCACGGCCCTGCTGCGCCTGGCCGAGTACTTGGAGCGGGGCCGCGCGGGGCTGGTGCAAGATGTCCTGGTGCGCTGGGACGCCGAGCATCTTTATCTCACCCTGGTCGCAACCGAGCCTCCCACCGTCGAGTTGTGGGAGGCCGGTCGCAACGCGGTGGACTTGATGAAACCGGCTTTTGGACGCATGGCCGTTCTGGAAAGCCAAACAGCGGGCTGATCCACGAAGAAGGACACCTGCAAAAGCGCCTGCTCTCACATCAGCCCTACTTCGCGGCGCTCTTGGCCTTGGTAGCACCTTTAGCTTTCGTAGCGTCCTTGGCTTTCGTAGCGTCCTTGGCTTTCGTAGCGCCCGTGGCTTTCCCGGTGCCTGTTGCCTGCGCCGCTCCGATGCGGAACATCTTGGTGCCACAGACGGGGCAAATCCCTTCCTGGGCCGGCTTGCCGTTCTTCATCGTGACGGCCTTGACATCTTTGGCCTCACGCTTTTCCTTGCACTTCATGCAATACGCTTCCATGTTGAATCTCCTTGGTGTCCGTGGATCGGAACCGTCCAAGTGTGACTGGGCGGTCCATTGTCAGGCAGCGAATCCCCGACCCCTGCCGTAGCAGGACGGCCTTGGGACGCGCAATCAGGATAATACAGTCGTGAAAGCGCGGAGCAGGAACAGGGCGCAGGAACAGGGCGCCGGTTGCGGGAACTGAGGTGAAGGCAGCCTGCAAGCCGCGCTCTCTACCGGGGGCTGTTCTGGTACAGGGAGGGAAACGTCACGCGGAAGGTTGAGCCTTGCCCGCTGCCGGTTTCGAGTTCCAGAGTGGCGTCCAGCAGGTCGCACAGGCCCTTGACGATGGACAGGCCGCTGCCTTCGCCTGCTTGCTGATGGAGTGGACGGCGTGGTGACTGCCAAGGCAGGGTCACCGCAGGTTTATCCTGGTTGGATGAGGTGCCGCTTGCGGTGGCATTGTCTTCGACATCGTGAGCCCCCTGTCGAGCCGCCCAAAGCAAGTACTTGCAGCCTCGACCGCACGGCGCGCCGTCTCTTCTTCGCGCGCCTGACCGTCGAGCCAGGGCATCGCAAGAGCGTCACCAGGGCACGGTTGAGCGCCAGTTCTCGGATGTAGCTCCCTACCCCACTTTCCCTTCAAGGCGAGCCGAGGGTGAGGCCAGTTGAGCGTCGCGCCCGGCGAGGCGAACGCGGCGACAGGATTTCGTGGGAAAACCGCGACGAAGCGACCCGCTGCCGGTTGCGATGGCCTTGTCCGCCGAGTAGAATTCTGTGCGGCGTTCAACCAGTCAGATTTGAAGAGAGGCAGGATTATCTTCTGGAGTCTGAAGGCCGAACCGCCCGTGCATCGTGCGGAAGTAGCTCAGTTGGTAGAGCATCAGCTTCCCAAGCTGAGGGTCGCGGGTTCGAATCCCGTCTTCCGCTCCAAGCAAAGCGCCTGCAAGTACCTCAAGTACTTGCAGGCGCTTTTAATTTTTCGTCCGCTCTCCTCACAGGGCAAGGCAGCAGGGCAAGGCAGCCAGCCGAGCTCAGCCAAGCTGAGCGGAGCTGTTCTGGAAGCGGCTGCGGCGTCACTCTTCTTCGAGGAAGTCGACGGCTCCCGAGCCGATTTCGTAGATAGCGCCGACGACCTTGATGCGGCCCCGCGCGATGGCGGCCTGCACGATGGGGTTTTCCAGCAGCGTCTTCTCCTGGTGCCGCACGTTGGAGACCAGGGCCTCGCGCATCCGGGCCTTGGCGTCTCGGATGGGGGGCATATCGGCGACGGCGGGCGCGATGCGTTCGAGGAGGAGGCGCAGGTTCGCGGGCTGGCGCGCGCGCGCCTCAGCGCCCATCATGGAGGCCGCGACCGCGCCGCAGCCCTCGTGCCCCAGGATGACAATCAGGTGCACCTTGAGATTTTGCACGGCGTATTCGATGGAGCCCAGCGTGCCCGGCTCGACCACGTTTCCCGCCACGCGGATGCCGAAGATGTCGCCCGGCCCGTGGTCGAAGATGATCTCGACCGGCACGCGAGAGTCGGCGCAGCCCAGCACCACCGCGAAGGGCGTCTGAGCCATGATCTGCGCCCGCCGCTCGTTGGCCGAGGCCGAGGTGCGCTGGGGCGTGCCCGAGTAGAAGCGCGCGTTGCCCAGGCGCAGCGCCTGCAGCGCCTCGCCAGGCGTGTTGGCCGTGGGGTCTTTCAAGAGCGCGATCTGCTCCATCGTCGCGCCGCGCTTGATCAGCTCAGCGATGATCTGCTCGGTCGAGAGCGCAGCCGCCACCGCCGCCACGTCCGCATCGCTCGCGCCCGCCTCCGCGCCCCGCGCGCCGCTGCCAGGCTTATCCGATCCGTTTTGGTTGAGCATAAATGCGATTCCAGGCTCAGGCGCCGCCGCCAGCCGAGACGCCGGCACGAGCCGAGACGCCGGCACAAGTACTTCGCAAGTACTTGTAGCCAACCTCAGCCCGCTCTTCAAGCCCGCGCCGCGCATGACTGCTGCCTCAAGCTCGGGCTCGGCGCGCCAGCGAGCCTTCAGCTCGGCTCGATGAAGGCGGGCGTTTGAGGGCTGGCAGCAGGCACAAAGCCGCGCCGAAGCTGGGCTTGAGCCGGGGTTTTGCGCGGGGCTTGAGGCGGGGGATGCAGGAAAAAGGCGCGGCCTGGGAAGAATAGGGCTGTGAAAAACTTCCGTTTCTTCCGCCTCGCGGGGTGCCTGCTGGCCGCCGCAAGTACTTGTGCTGCGCCGCGCCCGGCTCAGGCGCGCCTGCTTGCGAGCCGCCTCAGGTGCGAGTATCAGGTGAACCCGCTCGGGCTGGACGAGCCGCGCCCGCGCCTGTCGTGGCTGCTGAGCTCCAGCTCTTCGGCTCGCGGCGCGCGCCAGAGCGCCTACCAAGTACTTGTGGCTTCGAGCGAAGCCAAGCTGCGCGCCAATCGCGGCGACCTGTGGGACAGCGGGCGCGTCGCCTCCAACGCCCAGAACCAGATCGTGTTCGCGGGCCGCCCCGTGCGCCCCGAGAGCCGCGCCTGGTGGAAGGTGCGCGCCTGGGATCAGGCCGGCAAGCGCGGAGCCTGGAGCCCCGCCGCGTGGTGGGAAAGCGGCCTGGGCACCAGCAGCAGCCCCGCGCGGCTGAGCTGGGGCGCGCGCTGGATCGCGCCGCGCAGCACGCAGGCGGCCCCCGACCTGGGCTCGGCGCGCTGGATTTGGACCGGCGAAGGCTCCGTGCAAAGCGCCATGCCCGCAGGCACCCGGCTCTTCCGCTACAGCTTCCAGGCGCCCGCCGATCTCAGCGCGGCTTCGCTTCAGCTCACCGTCGATGATACGTGGACGCTGTGGATCAACGGCCAGCAGGTCGCTCAGAGCGGCGCGGATGAGTTCGAGTGGCGCAACTTCGCGCCACGCGACATTTTGCAGTTCTTGAAGCCAGGCCGCAACACCCTCGCGGTGCAAGCCGTGAATCGCGACTCCACCGCCGGGCTGCTGGCTCGCCTCGAACTCAAGGGCGCGGGCCAGGCGCAAGTACTTGCGTCCGGCAAAGCGTGGAAGTGGAGCGCCGAGGCCCCCGCGAACTGGCAGGGCACGGGCTTCGACGACGCGGCCTGGAGCGCGGCCACCGAGCTGGGCGCTTACGGAATTGAGCCCTGGGGCGCCTTCGCGAGCACGGCCTCGACGCCTCGGGATCGTTATCTGAGGCGCGCCTTCACGGTTTCCAAGCCCATCCGCCGCGCGCGGCTGTACGCGACCGCGCTGGGCTTGTATCAGGCGAGCATCAACGGCCAGCCTGTGAGCCACGACTCCTTCGCGCCGGGCTGGACCGACTACAAGAAGCGCGTGCAGTATCAAAGCTATGATGTCACCGGCTTGCTCAGGCGCGGGCCCAACGCGCTGGGCGTGACGCTTGGCGACGGCTGGTACTGCGGCCACGTCGGGCTCAACTCCAGGCCCGTCTACGGCACGCGGCCCCTGCTGATGTGCCGCCTCGAAGTCGAGCACACCGACGGCTCGCGCGCCGTCATCGCTTCCGACGGCTCGTGGCGCTCCTCAAGCGGGCCGCTCGCACGCGCCGACCTCATCGACGGCGAGAGCTTCGACGCCCGTCAATCCAATGCAGCCTGGGACACTGCGGCCTTCGATGACCGCAGCTGGCAGGCGGCCTCAACCGTGAGCGGGCGCGAGGGCGCGGTCGATGTGGACGCCATCAAAATCGAGGCGCAGCGCGGGCCGGGCGTGCGCGCTCTGCAGGAGCTCAAGCCGCGCAGTGTCAGGCAGGCCGCGCCGGGGCGCTGGGTCTTCGACCTGGCGCAGAACATGGTCGGCTGGGCGCGGCTGCAAGTACTTGAGCCGCGGGGCACCAAGATTACGCTGCGCTTCGCCGAGATGCTCAACCCCGACGGCACCATCTACACCGCCAACTATCGCGGCGCCAGGTGCCTGGACGAATACACCTGCCAGGGCGGCGCTCGCGAGGTGTGGGAGCCGCGCTTCACCTTCCGCGGCTTCCGCTACGTCGAGGTTTCGGGGCTCAGCTCAGCGCCGGGCTTGAGCACGATCACCGGCGTCGTGGCGCACTCCGACACGCCGCCGGCGGGCGACTTCGTGTGCTCAAGCCCGCTGGTGAACCAGCTGCAGCGCAACATCGTGTGGGGCCAGAAGAGCAACTTCCTCAGCGTGCCCACCGACTGCCCGCAGCGCGACGAGCGGCTGGGCTGGATGGGCGACGCCCAGATTTTCGTGGCCACAGCCGCCTACAACGCCGATGTCGCCGCCTTCTTCGACAAGTGGATGGTCGATGTCGAGGACGCCCAGCGCGAGGGCGCTTTCGCCGATGTCTCGCCCGATGTCTGCTGCGGCGCCGGAACCGCAGCCTGGGCCGACGCCGGCGTGATTGTCCCGTGGAGCATCTACCGCGCTTACGGCGACACCCGGATTCTGGAGCAGCACTACGGCGCGATGTCGCGCTTCATCGCGTGGTGCTGGGAGCACTCCAAGGACGGCGTGCGCCCCGCCGAAGGCTACGGCGACTGGCTCCAGATCAAGGCCGACACCCCCAAGGACGTGCTCGCCACCGCCTACTTCGCCTACTCAACCCAGCTCATGGCGCGCATCGCCCACGTCCTGGGCAAAGAAGGCGACGCCCGCCGCTTCCAGGGTGAGTTCGAGCGCATCAAGGCCGCTTTCAACACCGCTTTCGTGGCCTCCGATGGCCGCATCAAAGGCAACTCGCAGACCGACTATCTGCTCGCCCTGCGCTTCAATTTGCTGCCCGAAAATCTGCGCGAAGAGGCCGCCAAGTACTTGAGCCAGGACATCGCGGCCAAAGGCGGGCACCTCTCGACGGGCTTCGTCGGCGTGGGGTATTTGAACCCGGTTCTGACCCAGGTGGGGCGCTCGGACGTGGCTTACGGGCTGCTGTTGAATGATACGTTCCCTTCGTGGGGCTACTCGATCCGCCAGGGCGCGACGACTATCTGGGAGCGTTGGGACGGCTGGACTCAGGACAAGGGGTTCCAGGACGCGGGCATGAACTCGTTCAACCACTACTCGCTCGGCTCGGTTGGGCAGTGGATGTTCGAGAGCGTGGGCGGCATCGGGCTGGACACCCGGCGCCCGGCCTTCGAGCACATCCTGATTCGCCCTGAGCTGGACTCGCGCCTCAGCTTCGCGCGCGCCAGCCACGATTCCATCCGGGGCCGCATCGAATCCTCGTGGAGCCGCTCCAACGGGATGCTCACGCTCGCCGTCACCATCCCCGCCAACACCAGCGCCACGGTCTGGCTGCCCAACGCCTCCAACGCGCCCGTTCTGGAAGGCGGAGCGCCGGTGGCTCAGGCAAGCGGCGTCCAGCCTGCGGGCCGCGAAGGAAACGCTTCCAAGTTCGAGATCGGCGCGGGCAGCTACCGCTTCCAGACCCGCGCGTAGCCCCGCACCAAAATCTCACCTCTGCTTCGGGCTTACTTCACGCCTGTTCTGGGAAGTTCGGCTCTGGAGCGGCTCTGCTGCACGGGCGGGGCGCGCGGGCCACACTCAAGGGCCGCAAGAAACCAAGATTAGACGGGCAAGATCATCATGCCAACCACCCGATTGTTAGGCTGCGCGGCCCTTTGCCTCGCGCTGTCGCACACCGCCCGCGCCATCACGCTCAAGAACGCCGACGATGGCGTCCATGTCGGAGCCGGCGGCCTCGGCGACTTCACGATGGGCGGCCCGATTCTCAGGAACAAGACCGGCGAGGACATTCCCCTGGTCTCGCGCACCGCGCCTGAGGCCAGCACGCAGGAGCTCAAGTTCCACGACGACACCATCATTGATGTCAGCGTGGACGACGCGGCCAAGACCGTCCTGGTCGCCTACAAGAACCGCTCGGCCACCTCGAAAGCGATTGTTTTCTCGTCCCTGGTGCCCTTTTCGCTGCGCGAAGGCGGCAAGGCCAGCTTCGACGGCCAGAGCCGCGACTTTCCGCTGGAGCTGGCGGCTGGCCCGGATGGAAGCTCGATCTGGCGCGGCGACGCCGCTCGCTTCGAGATGGCGAACGCGCTGGGCCAGCGGCTGGGAATCTCAGCCCCCAAGAACTGGCAGCAGCTGCAGGACAACCGATTCTGGAACGCCAACCAGAGCTTTAGCTGGCTCTATCAGTTCGACTTGGATCGCGACCCCGCCCAGACTTCCTTCACCATCCGCTTCGACGACCTGGCCGCCGGAGCGCCCGCGCCCGAGGTGCCCAGGCAGATCGTGGACAGGTTCGGGCAGAGCGCGCTCAAGGACTTCCCCGGCAAGGTCAAGAGCGAGGACGAGCTCAAGGCCGACGTCGCGCACGACGCCAAGTACTTGCAGGGGCTGCCCCAGGCGCCGCGCGATGCGTTCGGCGGCTTGCCCGGCAGCCGCGAAAAATACGGCTTCAAGAAGACAGGCTTCTTCCACATCGAGCACATCCGCGACGCCAAACGCGGCCTCTTGCCCGTGCTGACCGACCCCGAGGGCAACCTGTTCTTCCAGCTCGGCGTGTGCTCGCTGGGCGGCGCGGGCGATTCGTACACCTTCGTGGACGGGCGGCGCGACATCTACGAGTGGCTGCCCGGCGAGGACAAGTTCAAGAGCTCCTACATTGATGGCGGCACCGCGTTTTCGTTCTACGCGGCCAACTGGACGCGCAAATTCGACAGGCCGTGGAGCAACGAAGAGTTCATGCAGGGCGCTATTCCCCGCCTGCGCGCGCTGGGCTTCAACTCCCAAGGCGCGTTCTCGGGCGGCACCCAGGCCGCGCAGACCCTCAAGTTCCCGCGCGTTGGGTTCCTGCCCTTCGACGGCATGGACACCATCCCCGACAGCGGCGGCGTCTTCGATCCCTTCGCCGATGGCTCAGCCGACAAGATAAAGAAGCTCTTCGCGGACAAGCTGGCGGGCGACAACGCGGACCCGCTGCTCATCGGGCACTTCGGCGGCAACGAGCAGGCCTTCGAGAACATCCCCAAAGTTGTTCCCGGTCTGGATGGAAAGTCGGGCGCCAAGCGGCGGCTCGTCTCGCTGCTGCGCGAGAAGTACTTGAGCATCGACAAGTTCAACGTGGCCTGGGAGATGAAGGAGCCCGCCAAATCGTTCGACGAGCTCAACGACGCGCGGCTGTTTGTCGTCACCAAAGCGGCTGGCGAAGATGTCAACGCGCTCTTTGGCCTGCTGCTCGAAGCCTATTTCAAGCAAATCTCGGACGCCTACCGGCTGAGCTGCCCCAACCACCTGCTGCTGGGCAACCGCTGGCTCACCAGCACCGCCAGCAACGACGCCGTGGTCAAGGCAGCGGGCAAGTACCTGGACGTCATCAGCGTCAACTACTACACCGATTCGATCGAGCCCGCGTTCTTGAAGCGCATCCACGAGCTGAGCGGAGGGCGCCCGGTTCTGCTCAGCGAGTGGCACTACGGCTCGACCGAGGCGGGCTTGTCGGGCGGCGCGCGCCAGGTCAAGGATCAGCGCGAGCGCGGCGCGGCCTACCGCAACTACGTCGAGCAGGCGGCTGCGCTTGGCTTCGTGGTCGGGCAGGAGTGGTTCTCGTATGTCGATCAGCCCCTGACAGGGCGCTGGTTCCAGCGATATAACGGCGAGAAGGGCAACATCGGCTTGGTGAACGTCGCGGACAGGCCCTATTCCGAGATGCTGGATCAGGCCGCGCAGAGCAACGCCGATGTCTACCAGGTGCTGCTGGGCCAGAAGCCGCCCTTTCGCTACGACTCGCCGCGCTTCGCCGGAACTCAGGGCAAGGCGCGCAAGACCGTCCTCATCCCGCGCGCGCTGCCCGGAATGACAATCAACGGCATCCAGGACAACTGGCCCGGCCTGCCCGCCGAGCGCATCACAGCCGCCAATTTGGTCATGGGCACCGACGCCGGCCCGGTCGCGGCTGACTTCAGGCTGTGCTGGGACGACACCAACCTGTACCTCTTAGCTCAGGTCAAGGACCCGACGCCGATGCAAAACGAGAACACCGGCGACGGCCTGTGGGCCGGCGATTCGATCGAGCTGTTCATCGGGGCCGACAACCTGGAGGCCGGGGGCGCGCTGCAGTTCACCGACAGGCAAGTGCTGCTCAGCGCGCGCCGGGGCGTCGAGGGCAGCGCGGCCAACGGCTACCGCTGGTTCTTCGCCAACTCGCCCAGCCAAGCTGAGGTCAAGATGGCCGTGGTGCCCGACGTGGCCGGAGACGGCTACACCATCGAGACCGCCATCCCCTTCGCGGGCCTGGGCTTCAAGCCCCGCGAGAACCAGGAGCTGCTCTTCGACCTCGGCATCAACGATTACACAGCAGGCCGCCGCCAGCTGATGTGGAACGGAGTCGCACGCAACTCGGGCGACCGCAGCGCCTGGGGCCGCGCCCGCCTGTCGCGCTGAAACCACGCTCAGACAACGCCGAGGCCGCCGCAAGTACTCCCCAAGTACTTACAGCGGCCTCTTTTTCGGTATAATAGTTAGGTGGCTTAATTATCAACGCGCCGAAGGTTTGAGCGTAGACTGCTAAGAAGCGGAGGACAAGATGGGCGAGACATTTTTGCTGCGCGACCTGCCGCGCTACGAGTGTTTGAGGCAGCGGGCGCAGCGTTACCCTGAGCTGGACGTGGGCGCGGTGGAGGCGACCTTGAGCTTGATGCGGGTGGCTTCGGACGTTCTGGACGGGTTTGGGGCGCACCTGGAGCGGCGTGGGCTGTCGCAGAGCCGCTTCATCGCCTTGATGCTGGTGGATCGCTGGAGCGACATGGAGCAGGAGCTGACGCCCTCGCAGATCGCGGCTTCGCTGGGCGTGACGCGGGCCAGCGTGACCGGCCTGCTGGACGGCCTGGAGAAGGACGGGCTGACCGAGCGGCGTGCCTTTGGCGGCGACAGGCGCGCGCTTTCGATTCATTTAACCGAGGCGGGGCGCGCCTACTTGAGCAAGCTGCTGCCCGATCATTACGCGCGCACGGCGGGCCTGATGGCTCACCTGAGCGAGCGCGAGCGCAAGCAGCTTGTCGCCCTGCTGGGCAAGGTCGCGCTCGGCCTGGACGCCCTCAACGATGAGGAGTGGGGGCCGCAGAGCCGGGCGCAGGCGCCGCAAGTACTTGTAGAGGAAGCAACCACGGAGAGAGCATGAAGGCCAACAAAACCACACCGCGCGACCCGGCGCCCAACGATCCCCAACACAGCGGCGCGCCCGCTCCCGACGGCGGCGAGGGGCACAACGGCTCTGACGGCGCGGCACGCACGCCCTTCGATGGGCACGACTCAACCCAGCGCAACGGAGCCGTCACCAGTGCTGCCAACGGTGCGGGCGGCCCGGCGAGCGCGCCTGCAAATACTGCTGCCGATGGCGCGGGCGGCGCGCAGGTGCTGATGCCCAGGAAGAAGAAGGAAGCGAACCGCAAGCCTGTGATCTTCGCGGTGGTGGGCGTGCTGGCGCTGCTGGGGGTGGCCAGGGGCATCTCGGCGTGGCGCTGGGGGCAGTGGCACGTTTCGACGGACGACGCTTACATCACCTCCGATGTCATCCAGGTGACGCCGCAGGTTCCGGGGCGCATCGAGCGCGTGCTGGTCACGGACAACCAGCGGGTGCGGCGCGGGCAAGTGCTGGCCACGCTGGACGACGCGACCTTCGGCGTCTCGGTCGAGAACGCGCGCGCGGCTCTGGCGGTGGCGCTGGCCGGCGAGAACTCGGCTTTGCAAAACGTCAGGCTGCTGTCGCGCACCACGGCCTCGCAGCTCGAAGCGGCGCGCGGCGGGCTGGAGCAGGCGCGCTCGGGCATCGGGGCCGCGCAGAGCGATGTGCAGCGGGCGCAGGCCGGAGTGACCAGCGCGCACAGCGGCATCACCTCGGCTCAGGATCAGGCGCGGGCGGCGGCGGCCACGCTGCAGGCGGCCATCGCCACCCGCGACCGGGCGCAGCGCAACATCGCCTCGGCGCAGGCTCAGGTCGAGCAGGCGCGCGCCCGTGCCGCGACGGTGGGCGAGAACATCGGCGGCGTGCAGGCGAACGTGGCCGCGACTCGGGCCGCAGGAGCGCGCGCGGAGCAGGCGGTCAAGGCCGCCCAGTCGCAGGAGGCTTCGGCGCGGGCTCAGGTCACAACAGCCCAGGCTCAAGTACTTGCAGCCGCCTCGCAGGTGCGCGCGGCCCAGGCTCAGGTCGAGTCTTTTTCGGCCCGCCTGGAGCAGGCGAACACCGATCTGGAGCGGGCGCGCAAGCTGTACGCCGGGGGAGCCGTGGCCCGCTCGGTGCTGGACGCGGCCCAGGCCGAGCAGAAGACCGCTTCGGCCAACGTAGACCAGGCCAGGGCCGCGGTGCAGGCCGCGCGCGACGTGCGGGCGCAGGCCGAGTCCAACGTGTCGTCGCGCCGCTCGGACGTGGCCTCGCGCCAGGCCGATGTCGCCTCGGCTCGCGAGGGCGTGCGCGCGGCCCAGGCTCAGCTGGAGGCGGCTCAGGCGAATGTGCGCGTGGCCCGCTCCACCAGCGCCGAGGGCGCGCCCAACATCAACGCGGCCCAGGCTCAGGTCGCGGCGGCGCGCGAGGCGGTGCGCGAAGCTCAGGGCGGCATCGAGGCCAACCGAGCCAGGCTCGCGGCCTCGCAGGACGCCGTGGCTCAGGCGCGCGCGGCCCTGCAGCAGGCGCAGTCTCAGGTCGGGGGAGCCGAGCAAAATGTCGGGGTGGCGCGCGGCAAGCAGGCGCAGGCTCAGGGCCAGGTCGCGGGCGCCGACACCCAGGGCGAGCAGCTCGCGGTCGCCACCGCCAACTACAAAAGCGCCCAGGCCAAGACCAACCAGGCCCGCGCCGCCTTGCACTCCGCTCTCATCGA
>JAABUK010009752.1_pt1 | contig 13028 bp, 12 predicted proteins | sample 5559141 | NCBI WGS metagenome assembly JAABUK01 (sample SAMN10711869, study PRJNA513367) | rock metagenome | isolation source: Antarctica rocks | place: Antarctica: Victoria Land, Pudding Butte nord | collected 2016-01-03
TGATCACCCGGATGGCCTTCGGGTTCGCCTCACCACAGCCCCTGATCGCCCTCGCCCTACTCAGCCTCGGCGGCCACCGACCCACCCTCCCAGGCCGAAAATGACCCACGGATACGTCAGGAGAGCCGCAAAACGACGACGTTGCGCATGCTGACGACGCTGTTGAGGCCGACGGCGGGCACGGCCACTGTGGCCGGCTTTGACGTCGTCAAGCAGTCCGAGGACGTGCGGCGCAACATCGGCTACGTCTCCCAGAGCGGCTCGGCCGGCAGCATGGCCCGGGCGGGGGAGGAGGTCATCGACCACGGGATGCTCTACGGCATGACCGGAGCGCTCGCCAGGCAGCGCGGGCAGCGGCTCTTCGAGCAGCTCGACCTCGACGGGTTGTGGGAGCGCCAGCCCAAGAACATGTCTGGGGGCCAGCGCCGCCGGCTCGACATCGTCATGGGCCTGATCCACGAGCCGTCGCTCGTCTTCCTCGACGAGCCGACCACCGGTCTCGACCCCCAGGCCCGGGCCAACCTCTGGACCCACATCGGCGACCTGCGGGCCCGCCGCGGTGCGACGGTCTTCCTCACGACGCACTACCTCGACGAGGCCGACGTCCTCAGCGACCGGATCATCGTCATCGACCACGGCAGGATCGTCGCCGCGGACACCCCAGACAACCTCAAGGCTCAGGTCTCCGGAGACCTCGTCGACCTCGAGGTGACTGAGCCGGAGATGGTCAGCGTCGCCGCGGAGAAGCTCGCGGCCCTGGTCGGCGCCGGGGGGTCTCCGGGCGCGGCGGTCGAGGTCGACGGCCAGCACGTGCGCGGCCGCATCGAGCGAGCCGGCGTGGCGATTCCGGGACTGCTGCGCGACCTCGACCGGTCCGACATCCACCTCACGTCGATCGAAGTCCGGCGCCCCACGCTCGACGACGTCTTCCTCACCCTCACCGGCCGCTCGCTCCGCGACGCCTGACACCCAGGACCTGACATGTGAGTCGTTCGCGAGAGCTACATCGTCTTCCGGCGCCAGATCCGGATGAACCTGCGCAACCCCGCGTGGGTCATCATCGGGCTGCTCCAGCCAGTCCTCTACCTCTTTCTCTTCGGGCCCCTGCTCAAACCTTTGACAGCCATGTTCCACGTCGACAACGCCTACACGTTCTTCGTGCCCGGCCTGCTCGTCCAGCTCGGTATCTTCGGCGCGTTCTTCGCCGGCTTCAGCCTCATCGGCGAATGGCGCGACGGCGTTGTCGAGGCGGAGCGGGTCACCCCGGCGAGCCGGACCGCCCTCCTCGTCGGGCGGCTCATGCGTGACGTCGCCCAGCTCTTCGTCCAGGCCCTCATCCTCGTCGGCCTCGGCTACGTCCTCGGGATGGTGGCGCCGGTGCGCGGGGTGGTCATCGGGATCGTTCTGACCCTGCTCATCGGAGGTGCCTGCGCGGCGGCCTCCAACGCGTTGGCGCTGACGACGAAGAGCGAGGACGTCGTGGCCCCCGTCATCAACATGGTGATGATGCCGGTCCTGCTGCTCTCCGGCATCCTCCTGCCGATGTCGATAGGCCCCGACTGGCTGCTGCGGACGAGTGACTTCATGCCGACCAAGCACATCGTCAACGCCGTCCGCGGTGCCTTCGACGGCACCTCCAACAGCCTGATGTGGGGCTCGGCCTGGACGCTCGCGTTGTTTGCCCTCGCCCTATGGTGGGGGACCCGGACCTTCCGAAAGGAGAACAGCTGACTCCCGCTCAAGGCAGCCAGGGGTGACGGGGCGGCCCTTGACCGCCAGGGCCAGGACGAGCATGGGCGGCCGGCATACCGGACACTCCGGCCGCCAAGCGGACGGCCTCCCGGGACGTCAGGCGCCCGAGGAAGGCCGGTGGTCGACGATTCGCCGAGCCTTGCCGATGCTCCGCTCGATGCCTCCCGGGTCGCGGATCTCGACCCGGCAGCTGGAGCCGACCCGGTCCTTGATCCGTGTCTCGAGCCGCCGCGCCAGCGCCTCCCGGTCCGCCGGCGCCAGCCGGTCATGGCTCTCGGTGAGCACGGTCAGCTCGACCATCCGTCCGGGCTGGGTGAGGACGCACTGGAAGTAGGGCGCCAGCAGCGGCTCGGCCAGGACGTGCTCCTCGATCTGGGTCGGGAAGACGTTGACGCCGCGGATGATCATCATGTCGTCGGTGCGGCCGGTCACCTTCTCCATCCGGCGGAAGGCCGGGTATGCCGTGCCGGGCAGGAGGCGGGTCAGGTCACGGGTGCGGTAGCGCAGGACGGGCATGGCCTGCTTGGTCAGCGAGGTGAGGACGAGCTCGCCGCGCTCGCCGTCCGGGAGGACCTCACCGGTCAACGGGTCGATGACCTCCGGGTAGAAGTGGTCCTCCCAGATGTGCAGACCGTCCTTGGTGCTCGCCGCCTCCTGCGCGATGCCGGGTCCGATGACCTCGGAGAGCCCGTAGATGTCGACCGCGTCCATCGAGGTGCGTTCCTCGATCTCCGTTCGCATCGACTCGGTCCAGGGCTCGGCGCCGAAGATCCCGACTCGAAGAGAGGTCCTCCGTGGGTCGATGCCCTGGTTCTCCAGCTCGTCCAGCAGGCTGAGGAAGTAGCTGGGCGTCACCATGATGACCCGCGGCTCGAAGTCGGTGATGAGCTGGACCTGTCGCTCGGTCATCCCCCCGGAGACCGGCACGACGGTGCAGCCGAGCCGTTCCGCGCCGTAGTGGGCGCCGAGGCCGCCGGTGAAGAGGCCGTAGCCGTAGGCGACGTGGACGACGTCCCCCGGGCGTCCGCCCGCGGCGTGGATCGAGCGGGCCATCACCTCGGCCCACATCTCGATGTCGGCCCTGGTGTAGCCGACGACGGTGGGCCGGCCGGTCGTTCCGCTGCTCGCGTGGACCCGGACGACTTCCGTGCGGGGGACGGCGAACATCCCGAAGGGGTAGTTCTGGCGCAGGTCCTCCTTGGTCGTGAACGGGATCCGGGCGAGGTCGTCGAGCGAACGGATGTCGTCCGGGTGGACCCCGGCGCCGTCGAGCACCCGGCGGTAGTGCGGGACGTTGGCGTGGACCCGACGCACCGTGCCCCTGAGACCGGCCAGCTGGGTTTCCCGCACCCGGTCGACGCTCCAGCTGCGGACCTCGTCGAAGAGGATGCCGTCTGCGGTGACCACTGCCGCCTCCTCGGCATCCGCAGCCGTCGTGCGGATGAGATGTCTCGGTGAGATATCGCTTTGCCCGCAGTATGGCCGACGTCGCCGCTCGTGCGGCGGCTGGTGCGATGATGCAGGGTCTACGGCTGGCGAACCCTCACCGGCCACGGATCTTCAGGAGATGTCTCTTGGCTGCACGTCCCTCCAAGACGATCACGTTCGTTTCCCTCGTGGCCGCGACGGCGCTGGCTCTGTCCGCCTGCGGCTCCTCCAGCGGTGGTGGAGGCGACTCCCCCGGCGCAGGTGGCGGCGCCACCGCCTCGGGCGGCGGCGGCGTCAGCCTCATCGCCAAGGGAAAGCTCACCGTCTGCACCCACCTGCCCTACGCGCCGTTCCAGTCGAACGACGACCAGGGCAAGACTGTCGGCTTCGACGTCGACATGATGGACCTCGTCGCCAAGAAGATCGGCGTCCAGCAGGCCGTTGTCGACACCCCCTTCGAGGGCATCAAGTCCGGGCAGGACATGTCCACCGGCAAGTGCGACATCGCCGCGGCCGGGATGACGATCAACGACGAGCGGAAGAAGGCCATCCTCTTCTCGCTGCCCTACTTCGACGCGACGCAGGCCATGCTCGTCAAGAGCGGTTCCGCCGTGGCGACGCTCGCCGACCTCAAGGGCAAGAAGCTCGGTGCCCAGGCAGCCACGACCGGCCTCGACTACGCCAACGCCCACAAGGCCGAGGGCGGCTACACGGTCGTCGAGTACCAGGACCTCGCCACGGAGACCCAGGCCCTCACCACCGGTCAGATCGACGGGGCGATCAACGACCTGCCGGTCTGGAGCGAGGCGATCAAGCAGGACAAGGGGGCGACGAAGGTGGCCGCCCAGTTCGACACCGGCGAGAAGTACGGCTTCGGCATGAAGCTCGGCAGCGACGCGCTGAAGAAGGTCGTCGACGACATCATCACCTCGTCGAAGACGGACGGCAGCTACGCGGCGCTCTACAAGAAGTGGATCGGCGCCGAGCCACCGAAGAAGTAGCCGTTCGGACGTCGTCACAGGGACGGCTCGAAATGGCAGAACAGCACGGGGCTGGCGCAGACACCATGTCGGCGCCAGCCTTGCGTCGCATCGGGACGCACGGTGAGAGGGTGAGGAGATGAGCAGCGAGACGGCGGCGCCACCACGGGCCGGGTTGACCCGGCGGCAGCGCGCCCGGGTGACCCGGGGCGGGCAGTACGCTCTCGGACTGCTCGTCGTCGTGTTCCTGGCGGTCAGGACCGACTGGCCCCAGTTCAGCCACGCGTTCTTCCGGCTGGACATCTTCAGCATCATGTGGCCGAACGTCGTTCTCGTGGGGATGAAGAACACCATCATCTTCACCCTCCTGGCGTTCGTCTTCGGGCTCGTCGCGGGGCTGCTCATCGCGATGATGAAGCTGTCGACCATCGGGCCATACCGGTGGTTCGCGAACGGCTACGTCGAGCTGTTCCGCGGGCTGCCCGCCCTGGTCGTCCTCTTCATGGTCGCGTACGGCGTCCCGAACGCGTTCCCCGGGTTCGAGTTCCCCGGCGGCATCTACGGGCAGGTGATGGTCGGGCTGGGACTCACGGCCGCGGCATACATGGCCGAGACGATCCGGGCCGGCATCCAGGCCGTGCCGCGCGGGCAGGTCGAGGCGGCCCGCACCCTGGGGATGGGCCCGACCAAGACGATGTTCAACATCGTCCTGCCCCAGGCCTTCCGGATCATCATCCCGCCCCTGACGAACGAGATCATCCTGCTCATCAAGGACTCGTCCCTCGTCTACGTCCTCGGGGTGACCTTCCAGCAGTACGAGCTGACGAAGTTCAGCCAGAACTTCCTCAACAGCAAGGTCAGCCCGACACCGCTGATCGTCGGCGCGATCGCCTACCTCGTCATCACCCTCCCGCTGTCGAGCCTCGTGCGGGTGCTCGAGCGCAAGTTCGCCAAGGCCAGGTGACGGCATGGCCACCCAGAGCGCTTCGGTGACGGATCCAGCGCGCACGACCGCGATCTCGGTGCAGAAGCTCTCGAAGTCGTTCGGGCGCAACGAGGTCCTCAAGGACATCAGCCTCGAGATCGCTCCGGCGGAGGTCGTCTGCATCATCGGGCCGTCGGGGTCGGGGAAGTCCACCCTCCTGCGCTGTGTCGACATGCTCGAGACGCCCACGAGTGGCCGGATCTTCGTGGGGACCGACGAGATGACCGACCCGGACGTCGACCTCGACCGGGTCCGGCGCCGGATCGGCATGGTCTTCCAGAGCTTCAACCTCTTCCCCCACCTCACCGTCCTGCAGAACCTCACCATCGCCCAGACCAAGGTCCTCGGTCGAAGGCGAGCCGAGGCCCAGGAGGTGGCCCGCCATAACCTCGAGCGAGTCGGCATGTCGCACAAGGAGAGTGACTTCCCGGCCCAGCTCTCGGGCGGCCAGCAGCAGCGCGTCGCGATCGCCCGGTCGCTGTCGATGGACCCCGAGCTGATGCTGTTCGACGAGCCGACGTCCGCGCTCGACCCCGAGCTCGTCGGTGAGGTGCTGGCCGTGATGAAGTCCCTTGCGGCAGAGGGGATGACGATGATGATCGTCACCCACGAGATGGCCTTCGCCCGGGAGGTGGCCGATCGCGTCGTCTTCATGGACGGCGGCTACATCGTCGAGCAGGGCGCGCCCGCCGACGTCATCGGCGACCCGAAGGAGTCGCGGACCAGGTCCTTCCTCCACCGGGTGCTGAACCCGCTGGTGATCGAACCCGATGAGCTCGACGACGACGGGGTCCGGGACCTCAGCTGAGCTGGCGGCGGAGGAACTCCAGCGCTGCGGGGTAGGCGTCGAGCCGGTTGGGCCGCTTGGCGAGGCCGTGCCCCTCGTCGGAGTAGACCTTGAGCTGGCACTCGACTTCCCTCCGGTCCAGCGCCGCCTTGATCTGCTGGGCCTCCGAGAGGGGGACTCTGGGGTCGTTGGCGCCGTGGATGACGAAGACCGGCGCCCGGATGTCGTCGAGATAGGTGATCGGTGAGGCCTTCTCGAGGAACGCCCGGTCGTGCTTCAGGCTCCCGTACTCCCGCTCGCGGTAGGCCCGGCGGTAGCCCGAGGTGCTCTCGAGAAAGGTCACCAGCGACGACATCCCGACGATGTCGACGCCGGCCGCCCAGAGGTCCGGCTGCATCGAGACCCCTGGGACCATGTAACCACCGTAGGAGCCTCCCCAGAGGGCGCTCCGGCTCTGGTCGAGCCCCTGTGAGGGCAGCCAGTCGTGCAGCGCCGCGAGGTCGGCCACCGAGTCGAGGCGCAGCTCGACGTCGTCAAGGGCGGCCCACCGCTTGCCGTAGTCGATGGAGCCGCGGACGTTCGGTACGAGCACGGTCACGCCGAGCGCGCTGAGCGCCTGGATGAGCGGGCTGAAGACCCGCCGGGCGGCACTCTCGGGCCCCCCGTGGATGTGCAGCACCGACGCGCCGGCCAGGGCCGGGTCACCGCCGGGGGCCGGGGGATAGACGAAGCAGGGCACCTCCTCACCGTCGGAGGTGGGCACCCGATGGGTCGTGGGCGAGACGAGCTGCCCACGCAGGGACTCCGGTATGCCGTCGGACCCGTCGACGACGAGACTCGCTCGACCGGTGGCGGCGTCGACGAGGTGGATCGAACCCGGGTCGGTCGCGGTGGTGAGCGAGACCACGAAGCGTGAGCCGTCCGCTGCCCAGACGACCGACGGGATCCCGTCGGCCGGCAGGTCGACGGCACGTCGCCGACGGCCGTCCGACTCATGGATGCTCAGCCGGCCCACCCCGTGGTCGAGAGTGGAGACAGCGATTGACCCACCGTCGGGTGAGGTCCACGAGTAGAGGTCGTGCTGGGAGTCCGCGACGAGGGTGGTCCACCGCGTCCCGTCCAGGGAGAATCGGAGCACCGCCTCGAACTCCCGGTCATGGTTGGAGGTGAGGATGAGGGCGTCGTCGTCAGCAGCCCAGGCGACGCACTCGTGCTGGGCCAGCTCCTCCGGGTCGGTGAGGTGGGCTCCGGCCCCGGTTCGCTGTCCGGCGAGCGAGACGAACGTCGAGTTGGGGCGCAGGCTGAGGCTCGTCACGGCCACGGACTGCTCGTCGTGGGAGACGACGGTGTCCATGACGTAGCCGCCCGCGTCGTAGACGACCCGCTCCTCGTCCGAGCCGAGGTCGCGGACGACGACATCCATGTCCACCCCGTTGCGCCGGTTCGTCGAGTAGATGAGCGACGTGGCCGTGACGTCGAATAGGACGTGCATGAACGCCGGGTCGTGCACCAACGGCGTGAGGTCATCGAGCGATGCAGGCTCTGAGCGGCCACCGGAAAGGTCGAGCAGCGAGAGCTGCATCAGCGGGGTCCGGGTCCCGTCTGCGATCTCGACGAGCTGGAGGCTGCCGAGCTCGTCGTGGCCGGCGAGCACCCGTCCCTCCGCGTCGACGTCGAAGGCGGTCCACACCCGCACGTCGAGCAGCTGGCGGACGACGGTCTGCAGGGCGGAAGCTCCTCGGTGGCTGGCCATGCCGTCGAACCTATCCGGCACGCTTCCCTGCGTCCCGGTCGGGAGGTTCCGGGACCCGTCTCGACCCGGACGTTGCGGCGCGCTTTCCGTTGCGTCCGCGTCGGGAGGTCTCGGGACCCGTCTCGACCCGGACGCAACATCGGGTCACGGGCTGCCGACCGAGCGCGACCTTCCACGGAACTCCGCGATGACGGCGCCGTCCGACTCCCGGGTCACCGTCACGTCCGTCACCCCACTGCGCCCGTATGCCGTGCGGCTGGCTCCCTCAGCCACGAGGACGTCCCCGAGGCGGGCTGACGTGACGAAGACGATGTCGGCGCCGGCCGCGACGGTGAGCCGGCCTCGTGAGTTGCAGACGAGGGCGAAGGTCGAGTCGGCGAGGGTGAAGATGTAGCCGCCATGGGCGATGTCGTGCCCGTTCACCATGTGCTGCCCGATCGTCATCCGGACCGCGGCGTGGTCCACCTCGATGCGCAGTGCCTCCATGCCGAGGTGCGTCGAGGCGGCGTCGCCAACCCACATCGCCCGGACATGGGTCAGGTCGGGGAGGTCGCTCACCGGGAGGTCAACCCCACCGTCGCCGTCCACGGGCGGGGCGGCCCGTCGCGGCCCGCCGCTCATAGCGGCTCCAGAAGGGCAGGGCTAGGGCGGTACCGACCGCCCGGGAAGGCCGCGTCGAGGGCCCCAAGCTGGCCGGCGATGAGGTCATGGCCGATCTCGCGACCCCACGCGATGAGGCCCTTCGGGTAGCTCGTGCCGAGCGTCATGGCGATGTCGACGTCCTCGGCGCTCGACTCGCCGCGATGGACGAGGTCGACCGCCTCGTTGACGAGCATGGCCAGCGTGCGGGCTACCGGGTCGGTCGTGATCGGGCCGCCCACCAGCTCGGCCATGCGTGTCTCATCAGCTGATGCGTCAGCCGGGCCGCCGTCAGCGGCATACGTGTAGATGCCCTGACCGGTCTTTCTGCCCAGGTGCCCGTCGGCGACGAGCTGCCGCTGCAGCCGCGTCGGCTCGTAGCGCGGGTCGTGGTCAGTGCGCTGCCACACGCTCGTGCCCACGGCGAGGTTGACGTCCTGACCGATGAGGTCGGTGAGCTCGAGGGGCCCCATCCGGAACCCGGCGCCCCGCAGGCAGGCGTCGAGGGTGGGTGCGTCGGCGATGCCGGCCTCGAGCATCCGCTGCGCCTCCCCGTAGAACGGTCGGGCGACCCGGTTCACGATGAACCCGGGGGTCGACGAACACCGCACGACCGTCTTCCCCCAGGAGCGCATCAGCCGGGTGACGTGGTCGAGGACGGGTCCCGCACTGGCGGTGGTGTGGACGACCTCCACCAGCTGCATGACTGGCGCCGGGTTGAAGAAGTGCAGGCCAATGACACGCTCCGGGTCGTGGACGGCCGACGCAATGGCACCGATGTCGAGGCTGGAGGTGTTGCTCGCGAGGATCGTCGTGGGGGGCTGGTGCGCCGCCAGCTCGCAGAACAGGCGTTGCTTGGCCTCGAGGTCCTCCTTGACGGCCTCGATGACCAGGCCGCACTCGGGCAGGTCCTCGATGCGGTCCTCGACATGGACCCGGCCGGTCGTCGCGGCTGCGTCCTCATGAGAGATCCGGCCTTTGGCCGCGAGCGTGGCAAGCACTTCGCCGATCCGCGAGCGTGCGCTCCCTGCCGTGCCGCTGATCGCGTCGACGAGGTGTACCTCGTGGCCGGCAGCTGCCGCGACCTGAGCGATCCCGGAGCCCATCGACCCGGCGCCGACGACCGCAATGTGTCCGATGGCCTCCATGCCCGACATCCTGCCGCAGACCGGAGGCAGGGACACCTTGCGTCGACGTGGTCCATGACCTGCCGGTCATCCTGCCCGTCCGCCTGATGGCGTCTGTCAGGCCGCCAGGGAGGTCCGGATGGGGAAGAAGAACCCCACCTCCCACAGGATCGTCGATGTGAAGTGCCCGTCCCATGAGACCGAACAGCGGATCCGACCCGAGCACGACGGCGCCAAGCCTGACCTCGGTGCCGGGGACGGGATCCCGAACCTAGAGCCAGCCTTTCCGACGGAACACGGCATACAGACCGATCCCGAGCCCGAGGATGACGACGGTCGCCGCGATGAGCCCTGACGGCTTCCCGAAGCCCGGGTACGGCACGTTCTGCCCGAACCAGCCGGTCACCGCGGTGGGGACGGCGATGATCGCAGCCCACCCGGTGAGCTTCTTCATCACCGTGTTGAGCCGGGCGTCCTGGAGTGACAGGTTCGTCTCGAAGACGGTGGTCACCATGTCGCGCAGCGACTCCGTCCACTCCGACGCCCGCAGCACGTGGTCATAGAGGTCGGAGTACCACCCGTCGAGCTCGTTGCCACTCGTGCCGCGCTCGGTGCGGTGCCGCAGGACCGAGTTGACCACCTCGCGCATCGGCAGGACCACCCGGCGCAGCTCGACGAGCTCCTTGCGCACCCGGTAGGTGTTGCGCTGGGTCTCGGAGGTCCGCGCCACCTCGTCGAACAGCCCGTCCTCGAGCGACTCGATGGCGTCGTCGAGCTGCTGGATCGTCTCGAAGTGACCGTCGACGATGACGTCGAGCAGCCCGTGGAGCAGGGCGCCGGGCCCCAGAGCGAGGAGGTCCGCGTCCTCTTCCCAGCGCTGCAGAACCTCGTCCATGTCGAAGTCGGGGTTGTCGCGGACCGTGACCATGCCCCGCGCCATGAGGAAGGCGGACACCCGGGTGGTCTGCAGCCGGGACTCGAGAGCGCCTTCGCCGGACCCCTCCAGACGGGTCGCGTATGCCGTGACGAAGGTGTGCGTCTTGTGCCGCGTCGCCTTGGGTCGCTCGCCCTGCGCCACGGCATCCTCGACGGCGTGCCGGTCGAGGCACAGCTCTTCGGCGAGCGCGTCGAGCCGCGCGTGGTCGGGCTCGCAGAGGTCCACCCAGACGAGGGCGCCCTCGTCCTCGAGGAAGTCGGAGAGCTTCTCGAGGGCGAAGTCCTTCTGCTCGAGCCTCCCATCGCGCCAGAGCCGCGTTTGCACACCGTTGGTCGTCACGTGTGCAGTGTGGCCCTTCGTGCTGAGTGGGTTCCCGCAGCGTGCTGGGTGGGTTCCCGCAGCGTGCTGGGTGGGTTCCTGCAGAGCGTGCTGGGTGGTTCCCGCAGAGACGACGTCCGCAGCCGCCGGCGTGCCGCCTGGCTACGATCGGATCGTGACGACTCACCTGGCGACCTCGACCCACCCGCTCGTCGCGAAGCACGCGGACGTCCTCGACCTGGCCCGCGCCGCGCTCGCCTCCCGCAGCTGGTTCTCCCGCTACCCCGAGTCCCCGTCGCCCCGCGTCTACGGCGAGAGGGCAGCGGCCGACGGACTGACGGCATACGAGGTGCGTCTGGGCAGAGAGTATGCCGGGCTGGAGGGCCAGCCGAGCACGGGCACCTTCGTCGGCTCCGAGGTCTCGCCGTACGGGCCGACCCTCGCGGTGGAGTACCCGCAGCTCGACGTGGATGCCGCGATTGCCGCCGCCATCAACGCCGTTCCGCTCTGGCGGGATGCGGGCCCGCTGCTGCGCGCGGCGGTGTGTGTCGAGGTTGTGGACGAGATCAACAAGCGCTCGTTCGAGATCGCCAACTCGGTGATGCACACGTCCGGGCAGCCGTTCGTCATGTCGTTCCAAGCCGCGGGACCGCATGCACAGGAGCGCGCCCTCGAGGCCGTCGCCGCCGGTCTCGTCGAGCAGGAGCGGATCCCGAGCTCCGTCGTCTGGGAGAAGCCAGGCCGGGACCGCAACGGCAACGACGCGCCGATCCGGATGCAGAAGGACTACCGCATCGTCCCGCGCGGAATAGGCCTCGTTATCGGGTGCAACACCTTCCCGACATGGAACTCCTACCCCGGCCTCTTCGCCTCGCTCGTCACCGGCAACCCGGTCGTCGTCAAACCGCATCCACGGGCGGTCCTGCCGTTGGCCATCACGGTCGAGATCGCCCGGCGAGTATTGTCCGACAACGGCTTCGACCCGGCGCTTGTGCAGCTGGCCGCCGAGCCGGACCTCGAGCACGGTTCCGTGGGCCTCGCCTCCGTCCTGACGGAGCGGCCCGAGATCGCCATCATCGACTACACCGGCGGCCCCGGGTTCGGTCAGTGGCTGGAGCGTCAGGGGGCGGCCCTGGGCAAGCTCGTCTACACCGAGAAGGCTGGCCTCAACACCGTGGTCGTCGACTCGACCGACGACCTGAGGGGGGTGCTCGGCAACCTGGCCTTCTCGCTGTCGCTCTACTCGGGTCAGATGTGCACCACCCCGCAGAACCTCTACGTCCCCGCCGAGGGGATCCGGACCGACGAGGGCCATCTGTCGTTCGACGACTTCGGGACCCGGCTGGCTGCAGCGGTTGAGCGGCTCACCGGCGACGACGCCCGGGCGGTGGAGCTCCTCGGGGCGACGGTCAACGACCAGGTGCGTGCCAACGCAGCCGGGCTCGCGGAGCTGGCCGACCGGTCCGGCGGCACGGTTGTGCTGGACTCGCGCAGGGTGGTGCACCCGGCATACCCCGAGGCCGTGGTGCAGGCTCCGGGCCTCGTTGCCCTCGATGTCTCGCGCGAGGACGCCTATGCCCAGGAGTGCTTCGGCCCGGTGACCTTCCTGATCCGGACCGCCTCGACCGAGCAGTCCATCGCTCAGTTCGCCGACACGGTCCGCGAGCACGGAGCGATGACGGCGGCCGTCTACTCGACGTCTGACGACGTCCTCGTTGCCGCTCGGGATGCGGCCGCGGATGCCGGAGTCGCGTTGTCCGAGAACCTCACCGGGCCGGTGTTCGTCAACCAGACGGCCGCTTTCTCCGACTACCATGGGACCGGCGCCAACCCTGCGGCCAACTCGGCCTACGTCGACGCCGCGTTCGTGGCGAACCGGTTCCGGGTCGTGACGAACCGGCGCCATGTCTGAAGGAGCATCTCTGAAGGAGCAGTGTCTGAAGGAGCAGTGTCAAGCCATGTCTGAGGAAGCGGAGCACATCCGATGAGCACCGACCCCGGGACCGTCGCACAGTTCGGCCGGCGCCTTCGCGACCGCGAGCGGCTGCTCGGCTACTGGGTGGTCCTCGACAGCCCGACATCGACCGAGCGGATCGGGCGCATCGGGTACGACTACGTGTGCTTCGACGCGCAGCACGGCCTGCTCGCCTACCCCGGCATCCTCGCGGGCCTCATGGCTCTCGACGCGGGAGGGGCGTCCGTGGGCCTGGTCCGCGTCGGCGCCAACGACCCCTTCCACATCGGGCAGGCCCTCGACGCCGGGGCGGCCGGAGTCATCGTGCCGCTGGTCGATACCGCTCAGGACGCCCAACGCGCGGTGGC
>JAABUK010009754.1_pt1 | contig 13027 bp, 14 predicted proteins | sample 5559141 | NCBI WGS metagenome assembly JAABUK01 (sample SAMN10711869, study PRJNA513367) | rock metagenome | isolation source: Antarctica rocks | place: Antarctica: Victoria Land, Pudding Butte nord | collected 2016-01-03
GTGTCTCGGCTCACTTCAACAACGGGGTGGATGGCGCGATGGGGTCGAAGTCAGGCAGTCCCTCGAACCGGATGCGGCACGTGCTCTCGGCCCTGGTGCAGAATACCCCGGGGGTGCTGGCGCACGTCTCGGGGATGTTCGCCTCGCGAGGGTTCAATATCGAGAGCCTCGCCGTGGGCGAGACCGAGGACGCGCACCTCTCGCGGATCACCGTCGTCGTCAACGGCGACGACCGGCTCCTGGAGCAGATCCGCAAGCAGATGGAGAAGATCGTCACGGTCGTGAAGGTGCTCGACATCTCGCGGACCGACTTCGTCGAGCGCGACCTGATGCTGATCAAGATCGACGCCCCCCCCTCGCAGCGGCTGGAGCTCCAGGGGCTCGTGCAGGTCTTCCGGGGCCGGATCGTCGACGTCGGCCTCGACTTGATGATGATCGAGATCTCCGGCCAGGAGAAGAAGATCGAGGCCTTCATCGAGGCCGTCCGCCCCTACGGCATTCGTGAGCTCGCCCGGACCGGCCGGATCGCGATGGTCCGGGGCCTCCACGAGGAGACTGACGACGCCCCGGCCGAGGACGACACCGACGAGGCCCCGGCGGTGATCGGGCATTCGAGCCTTTGAGACTCGGCGTCGACGACCGGGGCCGAGGCAGGTGGGGCTTCCATGCCGCGCTATTCCTACCGAGAATCGCCACGGCCGCCCGGGACGCCCCGGATGTTCTTCAGGGTCTCGCTCCAGCGACTCGACGAGTCGCAGTTCCTGTTCAACGGCAAGCGCTATGCGGGGACCATCTATCTGGCGGGCTACGCGATTGAGTGCGGGCTCAAAGCCTTAATCTTCTCCACGGCCTCCGCGGCCGGGATGACGGAGTTGGCCCAATCCTTCCGGGGCAGCGGATGGCATCAATTCGACCGCCTGCTCGACGCCTATACCGGTCGCGGTGGCCCTCGACCCCCTTACCCCGTCGTCAAGGCCTTCGTTTACGCCAATGACGAATGGTCGGTCGACCTGAGATACATGGCGGGCGAGCGGCCGGCCCGCGAGGCCGAGCGATTCCTGGGCTCGACCGAAATCATCCTCGACTGGATCAAAGGGAGGTTATGAAATGGCCGAGAGTCGCGTCGAGCATCCGATCGACCCGGACGTCGGGGAGATCCTGGCGGAACTCGAGTCCTACAAGGCCACGCACCCCCGCGCCAGGATCGCCTCTTATCGCCAGAACTCGGGGTCGATTCGGATTCGAATTATCGACCCGGATTTTCGGAAACTCGATCGCGCCCAGCGCCACGATCAGATCTGGGAATACCTCGACCGCCTGCCCGAGGACACGATTACCCAGATCACCGTCTTGCTCTTGTTGACCCCCGGCGAGGTCAAGGCCTCCATCGGAAACCTGGATTTCGAAAACCCCGTCCCGACCAGCCTCTGAAATCAATCGACCGAATCACTCGACCCTTTCTTCCTCTCCGAGAGATCCGCAACGATGCCGGCCACGATGTATTACGACCAGGACGCCGACCTGGGGCTGCTCAAGGGCAAGACGATCGCCATCATCGGCTATGGCAGCCAGGGGCACGCCCAGGCCCAGAACCTCCGCGACTCCGGCTGCGACGTCGTCGTCGGCCAGCGCCCGGGCGGGGCGAACTACGACCTGGCGATCAAGGATGGCTTCAAGCCGGTCTCCGCCGCCGAGGCCGCCAAGGCCGGCGACCTGGTCAACCTCCTCCTGCCCGACGAGGTGACCGGCGACGTCTACGCCCGAGACATCCAGCCGAACCTGAAGCCGGGCGACCTCCTGCTCTGCTCGCACGGGTTCAACATCCACTTCGGCCAGGTCGTCCCGCCGCCCGGCGTCGACAGCGCCCTGGTCGCCCCCAAAGGGCCGGGGCACCTCGTCCGCTCGGAGTACGTCAAGGGGGGCGGCGTCCCCTGCCTGATCGCCACCGGCGAGGGCTGCACCCCCCAGGGCAAGGCCCTCGCCCTGGCCTATGCCAAGGGGATCGGCGGGACCCGCGGCGGCGTCCTCCAGACGACCTTCGCCGAGGAGACCGAGACCGACCTCTTCGGCGAGCAGGTCGTCCTCTGCGGGGGCGTCAGCGCCCTGGTCAAGATGGGGTTCGAGACCCTCGTCGAGGCCGGCTATCAGCCCGAGAGCGCGTATTTCGAGTGCCTCCACGAGCTGAAGCTGATCGTCGACCTGATGTATCAGGGCGGCCTGAACTACATGCGCTACAGCATCTCGAACACCGCCGAATATGGCGACTACACCCGAGGCCCTCGGATCGTCAACGAGCAGACCCGTGTCGAGATGAAGAAGATCCTCGCCGAGATCCAGTCCGGCCAGTTCGCCCGCGAGTGGATCCTGGAGAACAAGGCCGGCCAGCCCGGCTTCAAGGCGACGAAACGCCGCGAGCGTGAGCACCCCGTCGAGCAGGTCGGCAAGCGGCTCCGCGGCCTGATGTCCTGGATCGACTCCAAGAGCGTCTGAGCCGGCCAGGCAATCCCGGGTTCCGAACGGGGAGGGCGACGTGATGAGCACCATCGACCGGACGTCCTCCCCGCCCCTCCGCCCCGGGCAGCGGCTCGGCCAGGCCGAATTCCACGCCCGCTACGAGGCCATGCCGCCGGGGACGAAGGCCGAGCTGGTCGGAGGGGTCGTCGTCATGCCCAGCCCGGTCGGGAACCGTCACGGGACCACCTGCCTGAATGTCGCCCTCTGGCTCGGGTTCTACAAGAGCCGGACCCCGGGAACCCAGGCTTCGGAGAACTCAACGACCCTGCTCGATGGCGGCGGCGAAGTCCAGCCCGACTGCTGGCTGCGCATCCTCCCGGCCAAGGGGGGCCGGACCCGCGACGCCGGCAAGTTCGTCTCCGGTGCGCCCGAGCTAGTCGTCGAGGTGGCCGATTCGACCCGGGGGCTCGACCTCGGGGCGAAGCTCGCCGAGTACGACCGCGCGGGGGCCCTGGCATACGTCGTCTTCGCCCTCGATCCCGACGAGGTCTTCTGGCACGCCCGGCTCGGCGATCGCCTGGTCCGGGTCGAACCCGACGTCGACGGGATCTACCGCTCGGCCGCCTTCCCCGGCCTCTGGCTCGACCCGCTCGCCCTGCTGGCCGACGACGGCCCGGCCCTGCTGGCGACGCTCGACCGGGGGCTGGCCTTGCCTGAGCATGCCGACTTCGCCGCCGAGCTTGCGGCCCGCTAGGATTTCTCCCGCCCTCCCCAACGAACGACGAGCGTAATGGCCGACCTCGACCAGAAAGTCTCCGAGAACGTCGACGGCCGGTTCTACGTCGACGCCACCTGCATCGACTGCGACCTCTGCCGCGAGACCGCGCCGGCGATCTTCCGCCGGCTCGACGACGGAGGCTACAGCTTCGTCGCCAGCCAGCCTGAGACTCCCGAGCAGGAGGCCGCCTGCCGGGCCGCGATGGACGAATGCCCGGTCGAGGCGATCGGCCTGGAGCCCGGGGGGTGAACCCCGTTTCGGGCCTTTCCCCCGGGCGCGATTCAGGTCGGCAAGGCCTCGGCGCCGATCAGCCAGAGGAGGTGGGGGAGGGCCCGGACGAAGGGGGGGTCCTGGCGGCCGGATTCGAGGGCGGCGGTCACGCGGTCGGCGTCCTCCAGGATCGGCGAGACGACCACGCGGGGCAGGGCCGCGACGTCGGACGAGGCGACCTGGACGCGGACCCGGGGCGAGTCGGGATCGAGCCGTTCGAGCCGGTAGGCGTCGGGCCCGTCGGTCGCCAGGGTGGCGCCGAGGATCCGGGTCGCCTCGCCGGGCAGGCCCGCCGAGGTCCGGATCGTCGCGACGACCTCGCCCCTGGCCGAGCGGAACCGCGCGACGAGGTGCCCGGGCACGACCTCCTCGCGGCCCAGGGGCTCCCAGCCGAGCTGGCCGGCGAGCCAGGCGACCAGCCAGGCCGCCAGCCTCGGCGTCCGAGGGGGCCCGGCGACCCGGGCGTTGACCTCGACCGAGGCGACCCGCGAGAGCATCCCGAGCGGGTCGGGGCCGTCGAAGCAGCGGGCGACCAGCTCGCGCCAGCGGGTGATCCCGAACCAGGCCGTGTCGCGGGCGAACGGGTTGACCGACGGGTCGAGGCCGAAGCGCACGGCGGCCGGCTCGGCCTCGGGGTCGGGCAGGTCGAGGATCAATCGCGAGCATTCATTGGCGAGGTCGAGGAAGAGCGCCCGGTTCGGCCGGGGGTCCTCGGTCCACCAGAGGACGAAGGGGAGGTTCGCCTCCAGGAGCGGGCGGACCGCCCCCGGGAGGAGGTCGAGCGCATCGGGACCTGCGCGGAGGACGATCCGCTCGGAGCAGACCTGGGGGCGGTCGGCCGAGGGGAGGTGGCAGAGCGCGGCGACCTCGGCGGAGATCTCCCGGCCGGGGTCCGCGGTCCGACGCATCACGATCGAGCGGCTCGGGTGCCGCTCCACGACGGTGTCGAGCGTCGCCTCCAGGCATTCCGGGCAGCCCGGCCCGGCCTCGACGACGAGGTTGGCCAGGACGATCCGGGTGACGTTGGGGTGCTCCAGGTCCGGCCCCCCCGCGCGTTCCGCGGCCGGCCCCCAGAGCCTGGTCAACTCGGCCTCGACCCGGCCGGGGGCGACGGGAATCCCCTGGCCGCTGAGGAAGGCTTCGGACGTCGCTTCGGCCATGACGATCCTCGGGGAGGGAGTCGAACGGAGGGGACGGCGAGACTCAGGGTTTCTTCCGCTTGTAAACGCAGACGAGGAACCCCGGGGCCTTCTTGGTGGTGAACTCGACCGGGCGGTCGGCCCCGGGCCGGGAGAAGCAGACCTTCAGGGTGTCGCCGGTGATCTCGTAGATCCCCGGCACGGTCTGGTCCTCGTACGGCCCGCCGAGGTCCCAGGTGTTGACCCGCTTGGGCGACTTCGCCGGGTCGAGCGTGACGACCCCCCGGCGGAAGACCTCGCCATCGCGGTAGAGGGTGAGCCGGTCCCCCTCGTAGACGGCCATCGACCCCTTGAAACTCTCGGCGGGGAGCTCGTCCCCCTCGCGCTCCATCGCCACGCAGTCCCACGACCCCTGGAGCTTCTTCAGGTCGTCCAGCGCGGCCTGGCGAGGCGGGGGGTCGTCGCCCCTGGCTGGGGACGATGGGGACCAGGCGATCGGGAATGCAATCGCGAGTGTGAAGGCAACGAGTTCGATTTTCGTTCGCATCGGGTCACTCCCTTGTTCGAATCGCCCGCACGAAGGAGGGCGGACGCCCCGTCGATCAACCCGTCCAGTCTTCCGTCACCAGGCCCTCGATCTTGGCGAAATCGCCCGCGTTCCGAGTCATCAAGGTCATCCCTCGCGAGATCGCCGTGGCCGCGATCCGAAGGTCCATCGTGGCGACCCGCTGTCGCCGGCCCACGAGCTGGTCGAACCAGCCCGAGGCCCCCGCATCGAACGGGACCAGCGGGACTTCCGACAAACTTCGCAAGGTCCGTTCGAGCATGGCGTAGCCCCGGATGACGTCCGCTTGCTGACGAGCCCGATTGATGTAGCCGTGGCATCCCAGGACTTGCTCGTGGAAGCTGACGACGGAAAGGCCCAGGTCGGCGGGCGATTGCCGGGCAATCCGGCGGGCAAGGGCGACGAACTCCGATCCCGATCGTCGCTGGAGGATGCTGAGATGGTCCGTATCCAGGAGGAATTTCACGACGCGGGGCCATCGGCGGGACGATCCGAGAGTCGAAACTCCCGGCCGAGCCGGATGACCTCGTCGAAGGCGGGTTCATCCTCGAAGATCCCGACCACCTGATCCAGCCAACCCGTCCCCTTGGAAGGCATCTCGACCAGGCGCCGAAGTTCCTCCAAGGCCATCTCGACCGCTTCAAGCCGCCCTTCCACCGTCGCGTCGGTCGCCATCGTCTCGCCCCCCGGCCGATTCACGGCCTGAACTTCAGAGTCGCCGCCAGTCCGTCTCGGTCCCCTCGGTCAGCTTGTCGGCCTCGGCCGGGCCCCAGGTCCCGGCGGGGTATTCGTGGGGCCTCGGGGCCCCGGGGGCTTCCCAGTCCTTGAGGATCGGGTCGACGAACTTCCAGGCGGCCTCGACGGCGTCGGTCCTGGTGTAGAGCGAGGCGTCGCCGAGGAGGACGTCGAGCAGGAGCCTTTCGTAAGCCTCGGGAGGGGGGGAGGCGAAGGCGGTCCCGTAGCGGAAGTCCATGCGGACCTCCTGGAGCCGGCGCCTCGAACCGGGGATCTTGGCCTGGAAGGCGAGGCTCGCGCCCTCGTTTGGCTGGATCCGCAGCACGAGCAAGTTCGCGCCGCCGTTGGCCTCGGTGTCGACCTCGAAGAGGGTCGTCGGCGGCTTGCGGAACTGGATGGCGATCTCGGTCGACCGCTTGGGAAGCCGCTTGCCGGTGCGGAGGAAGAACGGCACGCCGGCCCATCGCCAGTTGTTCAGGGTCACGCGGAGGGCGACGTAGGTGTCGGTCGTCGAGTCGGGCGCGACCCCTTTTTCCTGGAGGTAGCCGGGGACTTCCTGCCCCTGGATCGAGCCGCCGACGTACTGGCCTCGGACGACCTGGCGCGCGACCTCCTCCGGTGTCCAGATCGGCAACGACTGGAGGACCTTCGCCCGCTCGTTCCGCACGGCGTCGGCGCCGAGGTCGACCGGCGGCTCCATCGCGACCAGGCAGAGCAGTTGCAGCAGGTGGTTCTGGATCATGTCGCGCAGGGCGCCCGACTTGTCGTAGTAACCCCCGCGCCCGCCGGCCATCCCGAGTTCCTCGGCGGCGGTGATCTGGACCGACTCGACGTACCGGCGGTCCCAGAGCGGCTCGAACATCGCGTTGCCGAACCGGAGGGCCAGGATGTTCTGGACCGTCTCCTTGCCCAGGTAATGGTCGATCCGATAGACCTGATCCTCGCGGAGGACCTTGGAGACGTCGCGGTTGAGTTCCCGGGCGCTGGCGAGGTCGTGGCCGAACGGCTTCTCGATGACGACGCGGCTCCAGGGGCCCTGGTCGTCCTCGTAGATCAGTCCGGCCTGGCCGAGGTGCTCGACAATTACCGAGAAATACTCGGGCGAGACGGCCAGGTAGAACAGCCGGTTGCCTCGGGTCCCCCGGGTGGCGTCGAGCTTCTCCAGTTGCTCCTTGAGCTTGGCGTAGCCGGCGGGGTCGTCGAAGGTGCTCTGGTTGAAGCTGATCCGGGGGGCGAACTCGGCCCAGGACGCTTCGAAGCCGGGATCCTTGGGGTTCACCAGCGACTTCTTCAGCTCGTCGCGGAACTGCTCGTCGGACCAGTCGCGGCGGGCGAAGCCGACGATGGCGCACTCGCCGGGGAGATGGCCCCCCTGGTCGAGATGGTAGAGCGCGGGGACGAGCTTGCGGTGGGTGAGGTCGCCCGTCGCCCCGAAGAGGACGACCGAGCAGGGCTCCGGGACCCTGGCCCGGGGGAGGGCCTGGCGGAGCGGGTTGGCCTCGGCGATGCCCGGCGGTACGCTCATCCCCGATCGCTCCGAGAAGTCGAACGCCCGGCGCGACGGCGACGGGGCGAGGCGAGCCCCGAACCCTCGGGGCCGCCGCAACCCAAGGGTATGGCCCGCCGATCCGCCGATCAAGGGACCACCCCGAAGCCGCGAGGTCGAATCCCTCGCCCGGCCCCGCCGGGCCTTCCCCGAAGGCCGACGGCCCGGTACGATCAACTCCCGACAACTGTCATTGATCGCGAAAGCCCGGGAACGAGCGAGCCATGACCGACCCGACCCGGACGCCGCCGAAGCCTCGTCGCCGCTTCGCCCTGAGCCTCCGCGCCCTGATGCTGGCCATCCTGGTCGTCGGCGGCTCGCTCGGCTGGAGGGCCCGGCGGGCGTCAATCCAGCGGCGGGCGGTGGCGGAGATCCGGGCGGCGGGCGGCTCGGTCTATTTCGACTATCAGTTACCCAAGGGGCCCAATGGCCCTCTCCGTCCGAAGACGCCTCACCCGGCACCGGCCTGGCTGCGCCGGGCGATCGGCGACGAGTACTTCCAGGAACCGGAGATGGTGATGCTCGGCGACGCGAAGTCGCCCGGCGGCCCGAGGTCGCTCGGCGAGGCGCTCGACGCCGTCACGCAACTGGATCGCGTCTCGAGCTTCTATTCCGAGGCGGTCCCGATCGACGACGCCGGCTTCGCCGGGCTTGGCGGCGATGCCCAGGCTCGATCAGGCCTGGCTGTTCGACTCCAACGTGACCGACGCAGGGCTCGCCTCGATCGCCGCGTTCTCCAGGCTGGAGTCGTTGGCGCTCTACAATCGGTCGGTGGCGATCACGGCCGTCGGGATCGAGCGGATCGCCCGGCAGGCCCGGATCAAGAACCTCGCGCTGCTCAACGTCGAGTTGCCCGATCCGGCCGCGCTCGCCCCCCTGGCGAGATTGAAGCGGCTCGAATCGCTTCGCCTCTGGGACTCGCCACCGGATGACGCCTGCCTGGCCCACCTCCGGGGCCTGACCGGCCTGACGCAGCTCGACCTCCGGCGGACCCGATTGACCGACGCGGGGCTTGACCACCTCGCGGGCATGGACCGGCTGAAAGTCCTGCTGGTCGACGGCTCGAAGCTCACCAACGCCGGGGTCGCCAAGCTGGCCCGCCACGCCCTGCTGACAGAGTTGTGGGTCCAACCGGCGGCCAATTACCTCGACGGCGGCTACATGCCCCCGGGGGAGATCCGCAAGGTCGCCGACCTCAACCCGCCGGGAATCGCCACCGATGACGCCGGGCTCGACCTCCTGGCGACCCTGAAGCTCAAGCGCCTGGGCATCACCGGCCGGGGTGTGACCGACGCCGGCCTGGCCATGCTCGCCGCCGCCCACCAGTTCAGCGACCTCGGCCTCTCGGGCACGGGCGTCACCGGCGCCGGCCTGTCCGCCATCTCGGGCCAGTCCGGCCTCGCGTCGCTGGCGCTCGACCATACGGCGGTCGACGACGCAGGGGTCGCCACGCTGTCCGCCTTGCCCCTCCTTCAGACCCTCTTCCTGGCCGACACCGCGCTCACCGACGCCGGCCTGCTCGCGCTGGTCAGCGTCGCCCCCCAACTCCGCTACCTAGACGTCGGCGGCACGAAGGTCACGCCGCAGGGTTTGGCGACCGCCCGCATGAGCAAGCCGGGCCTGCGAATCGACGCGGGGCCTTGAATCGATCGGCTGGGAGGAGTTTGGTGGGTCTCGTGGTACTCGGCCCACCTTACGATTCGACACTCGCCGATGAATCCAAGGTCGGCCGATGGCCCGCGAAGTTGACTCCGTTGCCCTGCCCGGCGTGGAAGTGGGCCTGGTCTCGGGCGAGGTCCACGACGTCGACGAGCCCGGCCTCTTCGAACCAACCTCGGACCTCCTCGGGGGTGTGGCGCGAGAGGTAGCGGGGGGCGTACCAGTCGAGGGTGTCGCAGACCCGGACCTCGGGGTCGGGGTGCATCGAGACGCCGATCGTCAGCACATTCAGGGCCACGCCGAACCTCGCCACCGCCCGATTCTCGCTCGCCATCAGCCGCCGCTTCAGCGCCCCGACCGGGGCCATCAGGCGGCTCAGGGGGACCAGTACCCCGAGCGGCAAGCGCCGCGAGACCGCCCGGTGGAGGTTGATGATCCGCTCCAGCGCGGGTCGCTCGACCGGGTAGACCCAGATGGCGATCCGCCCGCCGGGCTTGAGCAACTTCGCCAGGCCGAGGAAGGCCCGGCGCGGGTCGGGCGTGTGGTCGAGCACGCCGAGCGAGTAAATCTGGTCGAACGACCCGGCGGCGAAGGGGAGCCGGAGCAGGTCGCCCTGCACGACTGAGACGCCGGGCCACTCGCCGGTCAGGTCCTTTGCCGCCTCGACGGCGCGGCTCAGGTCCATCCCCACCGCGATCGCGCCCCCCTCGGCCACCACGCGCAGATACCGGCCCATCCCGCAGCCGGCGTCCAGGACGAGCGACCCGGCGAGTCCGGCCGGGTCGAGGCCGGTCCGGTTGCGGAAGGTGGCGCGGTCTTCCTCGGGCCTGACGATCCGGAAGGTGTTCCACTGGAGCCCGTAGGCCGACCGGGTCCGCGACTGGTCGGGCGGGGCGGGGGGGTTCATCGGGCGGGCCCCTTGCGGTCGGCAAACCCTCGACGTTCCCACTGGTCCTCCGCCGCGCTCCGGCGGAGGTAGAGCGGCTCGGAGAAGAAGGGGTCGAGGTGGCGTCCGGCTTCGAGGGATTCGAAAGCGAGGGGGATCAGGAGCGCGGGGTCGGGGTGGCCGTCGTCGGGCGATCCGATGCGGAGGGCCTCCGGCCAGTCGGCCCGGAGCCTTTCCAGCCCCGGGCCGAGGACCAGCGTCCCGGGTTCGAGGGCGTCCGACCAGGCCCCGACCGGCTCGATCGTCGTGGGGCCGAGGCGGAGCAGGGGGGCGTCGGGCGAGTTCCGGCCGAAGGCGGCGACGTAGGCATCGCCGCGCTGGGCGTCGACGGCGACGACGACCCTCGCGGCGTCGTCCGGGGCGTTCCGGGCGATCGCCTCCAGGCTGTCGAGGGCGAGCAAAGGTTTGCCGATGGCGTAGGCCAGGGTCTTGGCGGCGGTCAGGCCGATCCGCAGGCCGGTGTAGGAGCCGGGGCCGAGGCCGACGGCGATGGCGTCGAGGTCGGCGACCTTCACCCCTTCGGCGTCGAGCAGGGCCTTGATGGCGGGCATCAGGCCCCGGCCGTGGCGGCGGGCCGGGTCGTCGTCGGCCTCGCGAGGGGCGACTCGGGGCGGCCCGCCGGGTCGGCCGAGGGCCACCGAGGCGCGGGGGGTCGAGGTGTCGAGCGCGAGCAAGAGCAACCGGCCGTCTCCGAGATCCTCCGACCCTGGCGTCCTATTGAGGATAATATCAGGGCCGACGCCGACGAAATACTCCCGAGGGGGACTCGCGCGGCGTGAGGGGGGCGGGCCTTGCCCTTGACCATAGACGTAGCCGCGTTTTATGTTCTAGGGATATGGGCTCCCCCATCCGTCGTGCCGACCCGATGGCCCTGCGGAATCACGGACCATCGCCTGCCCTCGTCTCGCTCGGAGGTCCCACCCGGTGCGCCGCGCCCTGATCAGCGACATCCACGGCAACCTCGAAGCCCTGGAGGTGGTCCTCGCCGACATCAAGACCCAGGGGATCGACGAGATCTTCTGCCTCGGCGACGTCATCGGCTACGGGCCGAACCCTCGCGAGTGCATCGATCGGGTGATGGAAAACTGCAAGGTCGCCCTGCTGGGCAACCACGACCAGGGGGCCATGTTCGACCCCGATGGCTTCAATATTGGCGCCGAGCGGGCGATCTTCTGGACTCGCGAGCAGCTGGAAAACGCCTCCGACCGGGCCAACAACGAGAAGCGCTGGGAGTTCCTGGGGATGCTGCCGAGGAGCCATCGGCAGGATTCGTTCCTGTTCGTCCATGGCTCGCCCCGAAACCCGCTGAGCGAATACATTTTCCCGGAAGACATCTACAACCACCGGAAGATGGAGCGGCTGTTCCAGCTCGTCGAGAAATACTGCTTCCAGGGGCACACCCACGTCCCCGGCGTCTTCACCGAAGGGTATCAGTTCTTCGCGCCCGAGGAGATCGACTACCAGTACACCCTGGGCGAGGGGAAGGTGATGATCAACGTCGGCTCGGTCGGCCAGCCACGCGACGGCGACCCCCGGGCCTGCTACGTGATCCTCGAGGACGGCCTTCCGGTCCAGCCCGGCCCGCCGTTGGCGCTCGAGTCGGTCCCCACCGCCGAGTTCCCCGTGATCGACCCGGACGACTCCGGCGACTTCGACCCGGGGACCGAGGAACGCCTGCCGACCCCGCCCAAGCCCTCCGCGAGCGGCCCGATCCGCGTCACCTTCCGCCGCCTGCCCTACGACCACGAGACGACGATCCAGAAGATCTACGCGATCCCGGAACTCGAACACTTCCTGGGCGATCGGCTCCGCCAGGGCCGCTGACCTCCCGAGCACCGGCCCGGCCCGACCTCGGAGCGAACCGGGATGGCCAGGCCCCCGCCCCCCGTCGACCAGCTCGCGCCCCACCCCGACGCCAAGGTCTTCCCCACGATGAGCAGCGAGAAGCGACTAGTCGTCACCCTGATTTTGACCATCGGCTCGGTCTACGGCATCCAGTATGCCATGGAAAAGACCGGCTGGATCAAGCCGCCGGTCGTCGAGCCGCCGGCCGAAGTGGCCAACATCGACCCGGCAAAGCCCAAGGTCGAGGTCAAGGTGAAAGGGGGCGAGGCCGCCGTCCCCCAGGGTGAGCTGCCCGCCGACGTCTTCGCCCGCGATGACGCCGCCAAGGCCCCTGCGAACGACCCCGCCGCCGTCGCCGCGAAGAAGCCGACCCCGAAGCGGCTCAAGTCGGCCGAGCTGGTCCTCGGGGCCGACGACGACGCCTCGCCCGACGCTTATCACCTCCGAATCCAGCTCGACCAGCTCGGCGCCGCCGTCGCCCTGGCGACCTCGGCCGAGTACGACGCCGAGTTCGACCGCGAAGCCCCGCCCGACCAGGGCCGCAAGCCCCGACTCCGGCTGATCGACCAGGACCCCGAGTCCGAGGCCCCCGGCTCGCTGGCGATGACGGTGATCTCCGCCGCCAAGGCCAACCGCCCCCTGAAGGTCGACGCCGACGACGCGGCGATCGCCCCGCCCAAGGTCGAGGCCCCGCTCGACCGCGAGATCTGGGAGGTCGTCCGCGACGGCGACGACAAGCCCGCCGTCCGCGCGGTCACCAAGCCCGACCCGAGGAACACCTCGGGCATCAAGAAGTGGGTCGAAGGCCAGGAAGTCGCCTTCCGCATCAAGGCCGACGACCCGGCGGTGCAGGTCACCAAGGTCTACCGGATCTGGAAGGGCGAGGACGGCTTCGAGGTCGACCTCAAGTTCAGCTCGGCGGCCGAGGACTCGAAATTCACCTACCGGCTCTACGGGCCGCACGGGATCCCGATCGAAGGCGCCTGGTACACCTCGACCTTTCGCGACGTCTTCTTCGGGCTCGAAGGGGAAAAGTCGGTCGCCACGAACCCCTCGACCGAGATCGTCAAGAACAAGCAGGACCTCTCCT
>JAABUK010009755.1_pt1 | contig 13027 bp, 13 predicted proteins | sample 5559141 | NCBI WGS metagenome assembly JAABUK01 (sample SAMN10711869, study PRJNA513367) | rock metagenome | isolation source: Antarctica rocks | place: Antarctica: Victoria Land, Pudding Butte nord | collected 2016-01-03
GCCAAGGCTTACGCTTCATACTGCACCTCCTGCGGACGAGCTGAAACGATGGCGCTGACAGGGACCCTCTTTGACAGTTTTACACCCATCGCGGGCCGCGGCGGTTTGGCGCCGGGATGCTCGTACAAGCAAGCATTGCCGGCGTCATAAGGATGTCCATGGATCAAGCCGTGACGAAGCCAGATCTTGACGCGCGTCGGTGTGATTCCGAGAACCTGCGCCATCTCATCCAGCGTTAACAGGCCCGCCGCGCGCAGACGGTCATAGCGAGACTTCAAGCCATAACTGCGCTGGACCCGAGCGACGGTCCGTGCCGAAAACGATTGGCCTTCACCAGATTGGACTCCGCTGTCGTTTAAGATGGACGCGATCTCCGGGTAGGTGTGAAGGTCCAGCAGGCGGTCAATCTCAACAACAGCTTGATTGCTGGTTTGCCGTTGCTCCCACGATCTGAGTGGCAGGGGCAGTTGAATCGTGCGGTGTGCCCCACCCTTGAAGCGAAGGTGCAGTGTAATGCGATCCTTGCGGATCAGCGTGACATCTTCGAGCAGCAGTCGTACCATCCGCTTGCGTTCGCGGTCGGGCATGGCAGGATCGCACCACAGTTGGGGGAAGCTATGGGCCAGCGAGAGGATCGCCGCTCTCTGTTGGTCATTGACGACTTTCCGATCCTGTTCCCGTTGACGTTCACAAAGCTCCTGCGCTTCAGTCAGCATCTTCAGCTTGCTATTCCAATCTGCCTCGAGAGAATCGGCTACGAGCCGGTTGTCGGGGTCCACTCGTAGATAGCGGCGGCGGGCGAGTTCAGCTTCATACCGTGTCCGCTCCACTTGGTGTTGGCGTAGCCGGTCGGCTTCTTGCAGGCGCGATTGCAGTTCGTGTTGGACCGCCAGCGCGACTTCCAAGACGACTGGCGTGACGGTCTCCACAAGCATGTTGCCGACCGCCTTGTCGATGTTTGCGCCAGGAATGTGTTGGCAGATCGGCTCGGCGTGCTCGATGCCTTCGCGCTGGCAAACGTAGTCCGGACTCAACTGTCCCCGCCGACTGTGATATCGGACCGTCATCCGCTTGCCGCAGCACCCGCAGATCAGGAGTCCTTGCAACAATGCGGGTCCTTCTCGCGGCGGACTCTTGCGGCGGTCAGTGCCATAAGCTTGGCAGTTGTCTGGAGGCGCTGCTGATTCCGTTCATACTCGTCCCAGTCGATATAACCAGGGTGCTTCTCCCGGATTAGCACTTCCCACTTTTCTTGCGGCACGCGCTCGATGATCCAGTCGCCATCTACCGTCTTGCGCGTGTGCGTTCTTCCATAAACGAATGCGCCTGTATATCGCGGGTTGTGAAGAATGCGAAGAACGCGGCTATGTTCCAATCCGGCCCACACGATGTCGCCCTGATTCGTCCCGGTGTGAACACGCCGCGGGAACTGTAGTCCCTGTTCAGCGAAGAACTTCACGGTGGCCATCGCAGATCCTGTCCGCCGGAATGTTTCAAACAACACTCGCACGGATTGCTGAACCTGTTGGTCCGGGTCGATCACGAGCTTGCCATCCGTACTATAGACAAAGCCCATCGCCGGCCGGACAAACAGCTCTCCGCGCCGGGCCTTGTTGCGGATTCCTCCTTGCAGGCGTGCGCGCAACACGTGCAGTTCGGCCTCGCTCATGGTGCCCTTCAACCCCAACAGAAGGCGATCGTTGAAGTGCGCCGGATCGTAGATACCGTCTTCATCCAGGATTAGCGTGTCGGCCAGTGCGCAGATCTCCAGCAGTCGGTGCCAGTCCATCGAGTTCCTGGCCAAGCGCGATACTTCCAGACCGAGCACGATTCCTGCCCGCCCCAGGCCGACTTCCGTCACCAGCCGTTGGAAGCCTTCGCGATCGGTAGCCGAGGCGCCTGACTGCCCCTGATCCGTATCGATGACAATGATCCGGTCCAACGGCCATCCCAGCGCGACGGCGTGCTGCCGGAGCGCATACTGCCGTTGCGTGCTCTCGGTGTTCTCGAGTACCTGGCGCAGAGTGGATTGCCGGACATAGAGATAAGCACTCCTTCTGAGGTGACTGGCTTTTACCTTCTGATGCGCGTCCTGAGTCATAGAGTTGTCTCCCATTGCTTGTTCAGAAACATGCCAGCCAGAATGGTCACGATCTCGGATCGCATACCTGGCGGCAGGAGTTGCGGGTTGGCGGTCGCCGCGACGGCTTCTGTGGTGGCAACGACCGCCGTACACGAAGCCGAGACTCCCATCCATTCGCACATGCCGTGATGCAGGAGCAGTGCAAACCCAGGTCCGCGGCCACCGGCCAGTGCTTGCGCACGCAGGTCCTCGTAGGAGGACCTCAGTGCAGCGGAGTTGTCGCGGACGGCGGATGGAGTCAAGAACTTTTTTTTTGGCGGAGCAGTTGACGCTGGATGCTGCGCGGGTGCACCTGAATGTGGAACCGCTTGCGGACGGAACCGGCCAGTTGCTCCGCGGTCAGGGAAGCATCCGTGCTTAGCTGTTGAGCAACGAACGCCATCACCTCGCTGGTCAGCTTGTGGCCACTTTGCGGGCCGCGCTTGAGAGGAAGCAGGCCGAAGAGTCCGTCCTGTTGAAAGTCGGCTTGCGCCTGATAGAAGGACGGGCGGGAAAGCCCGGAGTCGCCCCCGGACTCGCTGACGGAACGTTTGTCGACATGCACCTGCCGCAGCATCTCGTACTTGACTTGCAGTAGATCGTCGGCATCGAAGAAGCCGCTGTTCTGGAACAAAGGATAGACGACGGCTTCCGGGTGCGGGTTGAGGGTGCCGTGACGGCGTAGCGTCTGACGTTTGGTTTTGAAATCGGGTGGCGGGGAGGGCATAGCGGCAATGGATTGTAAATATAATTATGTCATTAATAAGGTGTCTGGCAAGTCTTTTAAGCGCCAAACTGTAGCTAATAAAAGAATATTTGGAGTATTTAAGGCCATCATTTGCAACGTGTTGGTTTATCCTCCGCGACACAGTTCCCTTTACAGTAATGACATAATTTACTTTACACACGGTGCGGTGTCTCTCTGCGAAGCTTCTCGATCAACCACACCAGTTCGACTAGATCCTCAACGCGGTATAGGGATCGCCCCCCGGCCAACTTCACTACCGGATCCTCCGGCACGATGTCGGTCCAGCTGGCGGGAATAGAGACCAGGTGATCGCCTTCCCTGTGGAAGTAAGCCCGGTTCTCGCCCCAGGTATGCAAATAAGTAACAAGTTCGAAGTCCTCGCCAGACCACGGGTGAAAGGGATGAGTAATCTTGAAACGTCGGCTCAGACCGTTTGTATCAGCAGTAGTTGACGGCTCAAGCCAAAGGCCGTGTGGAACGCAGTTTTGGCACAGACCAGGACCGGTACGTGCAGAGGTACGCGTCCAATTGGCGGCGATAGGGAGGTTCGGCGTTGGCCTGCAACCGAGCCCCTTCGATCCCCTCCTTCAGCCCCTCTTCGTATCGACCCATGTCGATGTAGATCATACCCAAGTTGTTATGGAATGCCCAGAATCGGGGATAGTTGCGGGCACTTGATTGATAGCCGTCAAGCTCCCCCAAGGCAGAATCGTTGGCTCCGAAGCCGGACAGCAAGCTCCACGCAGGGTCTCATCGCATCCGCCGCATGCTGCCCGGCTTCCCGATTTCGCGATAGCATAGCGTCATGCAATTGCTCGTTTTGCTGGCGATCACGCTTCCCATGACGGTGCTGCTATCGGCGCAGGGAGGTCCGCCCAAAGGCCGCACAGTACCCGCCTCGTCGGCTATGACTCTGACCATTTCGGGCTTCCCTGACGGCGGCCAGATCCCCGTTAAGTTTAGTCAGGCCGCCCCGGGCGCTGCCGCCGGAGAGGGTACTTCGCCAGCGATGAATTGGACCAACGCACCCGCTGGCACACAGAGTTTTTTTCTCCACATGCACGACCTGGATCTTGCCCGCAACAAGACCACTGACGATCAAGCGCACTGGGTCCTTTGGAATATTCCGGCGACGGCAACCGACTTGCCCGAAGGCGTACCCAAGGGATCGCAATTGCCCGACGGAAGTTATCAGATCAGCGCCACAGGACCCATGTACCGTGGTCCGGGCGCCGCAGCGAACGGTCCGCTCCACCACTACGTCTTCGAACTCTACTCGTTGGACATCAAGGTGGACGTGAAACCAGGGGCCGACGCGTTCGAGACGCGCGCCAACGTGATCAAAGCGATCCAGGGTCACATTCTGGCAAAGGCGGTATACGGGGGCCTCTTCCGGCGACCGCAGTAATTTGTAGAACACCCAAAGGTATTAGAAGGTTGCCTTGGTCGCCAAGCCGAAAATGATACTCGCTTGGTATCGACGGCTTATCGCTCAGAAGTTCGATGGCTCAAGGCATCTTTTCATATACTTGAGAACCTGCTCTCTACGAGGTTCAAACCCTCGTGACTACGTAAACTGGTGATGTGGATTCAACCACAGTCGCGGTGCTGGCCGAGAAGCCTTCGGTTGCGCGGGATATAGCCAGAATCCTCGGTGCAAACACGCGAGGCGAAGGGTATTTGCAGGGCAACGGTTATGTGGTGACATGGGCAGTCGGGCATCTGGCTGCCCTCGCCCAGCCGCACGAGATACGGCCCGAATGGAAGGCGTGGCGGCGCGATCTGTTGCCGATGCTGCCGGGTTCCTGGCCGCTGGTTGTCTACGAAAACACGAGAGACCAGTTTGAGGTCGTGCGGAAGATTCTCATCTCGCCTCGCGTCGCCCGTGTGATCTGCGCTACCGACGCGGGGCGCGAAGGCGAACTGATTTTTCGCTATATCTACGAAGCGGCCGGCTGTTCGAAACCGATCAGCCGACTGTGGATCTCCTCGCTCACGCCCGAAGCCATTCGCCGCGGATTCGAAACCATCCGACCGGGTCGGGACTACGACGCACTGGCGGAAGCGGCGCGCGGGCGTAGCCGCGCCGACTGGCTCGTCGGCATGAATCTCTCCCGCGCCTACACGCTCACGTACGGAGATGAATTAAGTGTGGGCCGCGTCCAGACGCCGACGCTTGCCATGGTCGTGGAACGGGAACTGGCGGTCCGTCGATTCGTGCCGGAAGACTATCTCGAAGTTGCCGCGGAATTTTGTCCCGTCGGCAGGACGAGTGCCGAGTCGTATATGGGAACGTGGGTGCGCGATGTGAAGGACGTTCAGAAGTCTTCCCGGCTCGCGGCGGATGGAATCGAAGCCGCACAGATCGCGGAACGTGCGCGCATCGGCAAAGCCTCGATCGAATCCCTTCAGGCCGAGAGCCAGCGCATGGGGGCGCCCCTGCTCTACGATCTCACCGAACTCCAGCGCCACGCTAACCGCCTGTTCGGCTTCAGCGCCCAGAAGACGCTGGATGTGGCGCAGAATCTCTATGAGCGGCACAAGCTGATCAGTTATCCGCGTACCGACAGCCGGCATTTATCCCAGGACATGGCAGCGACACTGCCGCGCATTGTCCAGATGATCATTGAACCGTATCGGGAACATCTCGCGCCGGGGACCGGGGAAAAGCCGCTGGGCAGGAAGTTTGTGGATGACGCCAAAGTCAGCGACCACCATGCGATCATTCCCACCACGACTTCGCCCGATCGCGCTGATTTGTTGCCCGATGAAAAGAAGATTTATGACCTCATCTGCCGCCGCCTGTTGAGTGCGTGGCACGAGGACCATATCTGGTCGGTGACGACTGTGATCACGGCCATCGTGGCCGGGAGCGTGACGGATCGTTATCACTCCTCGGGGAAAATGATCCAGCAGGTTGGCTGGAAGGTTCTCGATCTGCAGACTGCACTACGACGGACGGAGGAAGAAGAGCCTTCGCTCCATGCCGGACTGGCGCGCGGCCAAAAGCAGGACGTCCTGAAAGCGGAGTCCCTCCGGAAGAAAACGCGAGCGCCCAAACGGCTCACGGAAGCGACGCTGTTGACTGCGATGGAAACCGCCGGAAAAACGGTTGACGAAAAAGAACTGTCCGATGCGATGAAGGACAGCGGGCTCGGTACTCCCGCGACACGCGCCTCCATCATCGAGGTGCTGCTCAAGCGCGAATACATGGTGCGCAATGGCAAGAACCTCGAAGCGACGGAAAAAGGAATACAGCTCATCGAAGTGGTACATACGGAAGTGAAGAGTCCGGCGATGACCGGCCAGTGGGAAGCGCAGTTGAAGCGCATCGAGCGCGGCGAAGCGCGGCTGCAGCCGTTCATCGACGGGATTGAGGAATACGTGCGGGAGGTGATCGGCAAGGTTGCCCGGATGCCGGTGGCCGTGCGCAGGCAGAATCTACCCGCCAGCGTGGAAGCTGCGGCCCCGGCCCCAGCAGTAACCGCACACGATAACGAGCCGCTCGGGGCTTTACTGCGCCGCGTATTTGGATTTCCTGCCTTCCGCGCCAATCAGGAAGAAGTCTGCCGCACCGTGGTCGAAGGCCGCGATGTTCTGCTCGTCATGCCTACGGGCGCGGGGAAATCGCTCTGTTACCAGTTGCCCGGACTCGCGCTTGCCGGTACGACGCTGGTTATCAGTCCACTGATTGCGTTGATGGAGGATCAGTGCGCCAAACTGCGCGAGCGGGGTTTCGCGGTCGAGTGCATTCATTCGGGGCGTGATCGTGCGGCCTCCAGGCAAGTGTGTATCGACTACCTCAACGGCAAGCTGCAGTTTTTGTTTATCGCGCCCGAGCGTTTGCGCGTGAGCGGTTTTCCGGAAATGCTGGCAAGGCGTAAGCCGGCTCTCATCGCCATCGACGAAGCACACTGCATCTCGCAGTGGGGTCACGACTTCCGGCCGGACTACCGGCTTCTGGGAAGCTATCTGCCCATCCTGCGACCTGCGCCAGTCATTGCCCTGACCGCAACCGCGACGGCCGTGGTGCAGCAGGACATCATGTCTCAACTCGGTCTCGAACGCCTGGCGAGCTTCATTCACGGTTTTCGCCGTTCCAATATCGCGATTGAGGTGGTGGAAACGGGTCCATCGCAGCGTCCCGGTCTCGCGCGGGAATTACTGTCGGATCTCACTCGCCGTCCGGCGATTATCTATACGCCCAGCCGCAAGCAGGCCGAGAGCGTGGCCGCGCTTCTGGCGACGGACTTCCCCTCGGCGGCCTATCATGCAGGACTCGATGCGGAGCACAGGAGCCGCGTGCAGGAAGGCTTTCTCGCCGGTAAATTGGAAGTAATTGTGGCTACCATCGCGTTCGGCATGGGTATTGATAAGTCGAATATTCGCTCGGTGATCCACACGGCGCTGCCGGGGAGCATAGAGGCTTACTACCAGGAGATCGGGCGTGCCGGGCGCGACGGTGAGCCGAGCCGCGCCATCCTCATGCACTCGTACGCGGACCGCTATACGCACGATTTTTTCTTCGAGCGCGACTATCCGGACGTGAAGTTGCTCGACCAGATCTATGCGCGCCTGCAACCGGACCCGCAGCCGCGCGCGGTTATCCAGAAGCAGAGCCGTATTCCAGCCGATGTGTTCGAAAAAGCGATCGAGAAACTGTGGGCGCATGGTGGCGCAATGGTGGATTCGTCGGACGACGTGCGGCGCGGCGTGGAAACGTGGCGCGATTCCTATATCGCGCAGGGCGAGCAGAAGCGGTCTCAGATCGAAGCGACGATCCGCTATGCGCAAAGCAATCACTGCCGGATGTCCACATTGGTGCGGCACTTTGGCGACATCGCTGACGGGCATAAGCCCTGCGGTATTTGCGACTTCTGCGCGCCGGAAAACTGCGTGGCGCAACGCTTCCGCCCGGCTACGGCGCGCGAACAGACCATCGCTCGCGCCGTGCTGGAATCGCTGACGATGAATGGCCGATCCGTGGGCCAATTGCACTCGGAGGTGTGCTCGAACAAAGCGCTTAATCGGGATGACTTTGAAGAACTGCTCGGGGCGATGGCCCGCGCGGGGCTGGTTCGCCTGACTGATTCAGTGTTCGAAAAAGATGGAAAGCAAATTCCGTTTCGGAAAGCGCAACTGACCCGCGATGCGGCTTATGTGGATGGGCATGCGCCGCTGGAACTGACCATTCGGGATACGGCTCCGCCTCCCGTCAAAGGGAAACGGAAGCCTCGGCAGGCAAAGCGCGTGTCGGCGAAAGTCTCCGGGAAAAAGAAACCGACGCCCACCGAAAGCGGCCGCAATTCGATATTGCGCGCCGAAGAAATGCTGCGTGTCTGGCGCCTCGGTCTGGCAAAACGCAGAGGTGTGCCGGCGTTCCGCATCATGTCCGACAAAGTGCTGATGGCAGTCGCGCAGAACCAGCCGCGAAACGCGGCTGAGTTGCTGAGGATTCCCGGCATTGGGATTGCCTCGGTCGAGAAGTACGGCACGCAACTATATAAGATTGTCAATCAAGCGCACGAATGACCCCGATTTGTCAAAATATTCATGCGGCGCGGGAGTAGAAGTTAAGTAATCCGCCTAAGCGCTCTGTGCGCCGAATAACGCGAGGTTTGGCTAGTGGTATTTCTGGCGACGGAAACAAGAGAAGGTTCCTTTTCCCTTGATGATTTCGCTCTGTATGAAAATGCGCGATGTACTCGGTAAGTGCTCGCCGCAGTGATCCTTCGCCGAACAACACCAGCTTTCGCAGGTATTCTTGTTTCATCGAACGCACCCAGCATTCGGCGAAAGCATTCAGATTTGGGCTACGTGCCGGAAGTGTCAAACACTTCACGCCCTCCGATTCCAAGATGGAACGAAACGAAGCGCAGAATTTCGTATCCCTGTCATGAACAACGTAACGCTGATCCCGCAGGGAGCCGGTTTCAGGGTCGACCGCATTCCGGGCGATTTGGTCCATCCATGCCGCGGTCGGGTTCCTCGTCAGACCGGCGAGAGTGACGCGCCTGGATTCCAACTGAATGAAGAACAAGACATAGTAAGTCGCGAGACCTCGCCAAGTCAGCACTTCCACCGTGAAGAAGTCTGTTCCGGCCAGCACCGCCATATGCGCGGCGATGAATTTCTTCCAGGTAGTGGACTGGCTGCGTTTCGGAGCAGGGGCGATGCCGTGCCGGTTAAGGATGTTCCCCACCGTCTGGTCAGAAATCTTGTGGCCCAAGTTGGAAAGCGCTCCCGCAATGCGGTCGTATCCCCAGCCGGAATTCTCTCGGGCCATCCGAACGATAAGTTGCACAACGTCCTCGCCAACTGGCGGGCGGCCCGGGTAGCAGCGATGCTTTGAGCCGTCGAACTTCTGAGCGATAAGCCGTCGATACCAAGCGAGTATCGTTTCCGGCTTAGCGACCAAGGCAACTTCCGCAAGAGCCTTGCGGCCAAGGCGCTTGCCGATCTCAGCCAAGGTGGATCTTTGCGGATCGGTTAACCGGAGCCGGGATGGCAGGTGCGCCCGCAGGATTCTATTCTCAGCGACCAAATATTCGTTCTGAAGCAAGAGCTTCTGGTTGATCAGCCCTGTGACATACGCCAACAGACGCGCCAACTTAAATTGATTCATCACCAGCGCCCATCATCGCAAACGTCAACGAAACACCCGAGTTCGGGTATTTTGACCAATCGGGGACACGGCGCGGATACATCGGGTCCTCTTTCCGCCCGTGAAAAACAATCGCACTCCTGAGAAGCCCGACCGGCCACTGGGGCCCTTAGTATCCGGAAACTCGGACTCACCGAAAAGGGTATTGCTGGTGTAGCGGGGGCCGACTTTTACGAGTGTTTCTTTTCCAGAGCTGCGATGCGGAGCGCAATCTTCCGTAACTCATATATCAGCTTGTCGCGCACTCTTCCCGGGCATGAGGCCAGCACCGTGTCGATTTCCGGCTCCGTTATCCATTTCCGGAACTTTGTGGCGCGCTTGTAGGGAGCGCTATCCGCGCCGGAATCTTCAGCCCGCTCGTGGGCATCCGCCAGCGTGACCTTGCCCTCGGCAAACTTCTTCAGCACCAACGGCGATGCGCATATGACCGGGAGCTGGTCGCGCAGGTCCATTGCGCGCTCTATATCACCACTCTTTATGCTTTCGACTACTAACTTGTCCATGCCGGGATGCTGGTTGCGGGCCTTCTTTATCTTGTTGGACTTCAGATATTCGTCGTAATAACTCCACTTGTTGATGTCCACCTCGTCATGCTCGACCATGAACTCGTAGGTATCGATGAGATGCCCGACTTTCTTCGCGCTCAAGCCCAGTTCCGAGGCAAGGATGCTCGCGGTGATGTTGTGGGTTTTGAATCTACGGTAGAGGAAGCCAGCCTGCTCATATGGCGCCCAGTCTTTTTTGCCTTTGATGTGGAATTGCCCGAGAAGCGCGAAGATCAGCGACTCCTTAACGTCCGCCGGCAGTACAGTGCATTTGATCTCGGACCATTTTATGGGCTCCTTAGCGGCCAGCTGACGGTAGGCGGCCAGCTGACGGTAGGCGGCCAGCCTGCTATTGCCTTCCAGTACGTCGAGCGTTCCATCTCGGACAATCAAGGGTTCAAGAAGGCCGCCGTTACGCCGGATATCATCTCGAAGCTCCCGGACATGGTCCAGTTCGCTCAGCTGCTCCTGAATTTCATCCTGCGTCGGCACTTTGCCGTTCGCACGAACGACAGAATAGACCCTCGGATTGTCCGCGTAAAACTTGAGCGTGCTCTGCTTGAGTAACTGGGTCGTCGTGGGAACTTTCATGCCCAGAATTACGATAGACTCACAAGGCGGAGAGGAGGCACTTCCTTTGTTCGTGTCAGGCATTGGTGTGGTTTCCGTCGAGGCCCAGGACATCACGGATCATCGCGCCGTAGGTGTACGTGGCCTGCTTAGAATATTCGTCCAGGGTTATGTCGCCCTGGCCGAGCTGCGCCGCGAGGTGCTTCGCTGCTAAGAGAACATCGACCCATTCGTCGATAGTGTTGCGTGCGATGAGATTGGTCACGTAGCAGGAACGTGTCTGGGAAATACGGTGAATGCGGTCCTGCGCCTGCAAGTAATCGTCGAGACTGAAGGACCTGTCGTAGAAAACGGCATGATTAGCGACGGTTAGCGTCAAGCCCTCTTTCGCTGCGGCAGGTGTCGCAATAAGAATTTTGCAGCTTGGATCGGTCTTGAATTGCTTGATGGAAAGATCGCGCTCGAACATATTGCGCTTGCCATGAACCCGGACGGCGCCGAAGTCCGACAGCTCCCGCGCCAGCCAGTCCACGTTGTCGGTGAAGGAGGTCCAGACGATCATCTTCTCTCCAACATCGACTGCCGCATGGATGAGGTTCAGAAGAATCTCAAATTTTCCGGGAACTGCGCGGTACGAGTCGTCGACCAGAATTGGGTTAGACGCGACCTGTACGAGTCGCATCAGCCGCTTCAGCATTTCCTCGGCGTCGTCCAGGACAGCCTTGCCGTCTTTCACGACGATTGCCGACAGATCCTTCTGGAAGCGTTTATAAATTTCGCTCTGCCTTGATTCGAGCTCAATTTCGATATTCCTCAGCTCTTTTTCCGGCAGGCTGATCTCGACGGTACCTTTGGTTTCACGTACCGTGAACGGCGCAATCTTCGCAAATACGCCAGCAAGCGCGCGCTGGAAACGGTCGACACGGTACGGGTCCGAAACGAGGTCGTTCGTGAGATCGAGGTCGCGTTTGAAATCATTGAAATCAGGACCTAGCGCCACTCCGCCGTCGAGAAATTTGATCTGCGCCCAGAGGTCATACGGGCGGTTCGCGACGGGAGTGCCCGTCATGATGAGCCGTCGTGCAAAACCGGTGCCGAGGGAAAATAGCACTTTAGCGATGGAAGAGTCCGGGTTCTTTATCTTGTGGGCTTCATCGAGGAGGACGCCAACTCTGCGAGTCCGCAGAAAAAGTGTGAGCCTTTTTCGCTCCGACTTCAGCACTTCGTAGTGCGCGAGATATATTCGCGCCGGGCTATTGAATGCGAAAAAATTGGCCCGCTTATCCTGGCTCAGCAATCTCGGTTCGAGATGGGTGTGAACGGCGAGCTCGTCTTTCCAGTTCCGAATCAGGGATTAACGCGGGGAGGAGTGGGTTTGATCCAGGTGAGCCTGGTGTTTCCGTCAATTGCGGCGACCAGTGCGACCGTTGCGGCAGGCAAGGTCACCTCCGAATCCCCCGCCGCGGTAGCGCCGCGGCCTCGCCGCCCCCAAAGCTCGGCGGTTGCCGTCGCGGATGAGAAGAACAAAATCTTTGGGATCGGGATAGTCGAACAGCACGTTTTGAGAGTTCACGATAATCCCTTTGCTCTTTGAGCTCGGCAGTCCTGATTGGCTTGACTGTAGTCACCCGCAACAACCGCGAACTGCATCTCGCGCCGGACGACCATGATGTGCCAGAAGATGCCGTGCCGGTCGGGTTGGCACCAGACGACGCGCCATCCGTCGAGCAGGGAACCAATCTCCCTTTCGGTGCTCATACAAAGAAACTTCGTCTCAATCGGATGAGACAAGGGCAATCTGGTCTGCATAGACCACATTGGTCGCTCCGAAGCCACCGAAGATACAAGTGGTTTGTACCGGAAAGATATCTGTCAATCCAGCTTGATAAAGCAGCCGCACAGAGCGTTCATGGTGTTGAACCCATGGCGACACACATTACGTTGGACGGGACCGCGTCGATTGAACGCGTGATGCGGCTCGGGATACCGGAGCTGCAAGGCATCCATCGCGAGTTGTTTGGGAAGAACTGCCCGGTCCTGCATGTCCTCTATCTGCGGCGCAAACTTGCCTGGGAGTTGCAGGCGCGCGCCCAAGGCGGACTGCCGGAGGAGATGCGGCAGCATGCCCTGAACATCGACTGGCAAACCACGCTCCGCAGCCGCGCTCCTTCCCTGCCCTCACGCCCGGTAAGTTCAACAGTGTCTTTCGGACATGACATCCGGCTCCCGCCTCCGGGAACTCTGCTGAAGCGGTGTCCTTTCGGCGAGGCTGCGTAAGGCGGGCTGATTCAGGATTTGTTTCGTGCCAGTAAGCGTCTAACGGAAGTTCTTCCGATGTTGAGGCGGCGAGCGATTTCGGATTTACTGGTGCCTTGGCG
>JAABUK010009756.1_pt1 | contig 13026 bp, 14 predicted proteins | sample 5559141 | NCBI WGS metagenome assembly JAABUK01 (sample SAMN10711869, study PRJNA513367) | rock metagenome | isolation source: Antarctica rocks | place: Antarctica: Victoria Land, Pudding Butte nord | collected 2016-01-03
CTTGAGGTAATTCGGGGAGACCATCGCAGCTGCACCATAGAATCAAGCAACCCCAAAAGCAAGGGATTTTTACACGAGTTCATTTGGTCGATGTCACGCGTCCTGGTGAGAAATACGGCGATGGCGATCAGTTGGTTGAATTCACGATTGACCGACCCCCCCCGTTCTCCACCATGATGATGAAGTGAAATAGGCTGAAGAAAAGACGTCTTGTTCTGCCGTTTGCTCAGAGTATACATCAGCAGGGTTGAGAGTACTGGTCTGGGAGACACATGAATAAAAGACTAGTTACTGCCGCTCGCTGCCGTGCACCCTGTTCTTCCAGAATATACAGTCTCACGCCTCTCCTTTCCCATCCTTCCCACCGACCCAGCAAAAGCCCCTCTCTGTCTTCTTTCCCCCCGATTCATTCACCAACCGGCATATTCTCCACCTCCTCCTGCAGGGCCCTCCAACAACTAGCCTGCAACTCACTATACTTGACCCTCTCTGCACTCCAATCCTGCAGCAACCTCCCCACCTGCCAAATACTGCCACCACTAAAGTATCTGATCTCGTCCCTCACACACTCCGTGATAAACACCCCCCTCGCATGCTGCGCCACAATACTCTCCTTATCCCTGATGATACTACTCTCCACCTTCTCCATCTCCCCCGGCTTCACACTCCCAGGCGCTTTCTGCCGCAGCCCCTGCAGCTTCTGCTCGGAGGCCTCGATGCGGCGCTCGACCTGGGGGATGTTATCCCTTGCCAGGCGGTCGCGCCGGTCGAACATGTCGCGCATGCCGACGAGGCAGTCACGCTGTTTCTTGAGGTCCTCAAGTGCGCCTTCAGCCCAGGCTTTTGCTTCGTCTTCGAGCAGCGCCTGGGAAGTGGAGAGGTGCTTGGCGGTTACGTTGATGCCCTCGTTTAGGAGGGGGACATCGTTCGTATCCATGGCGTAGGTATCCATACTGCTTTCTGTTAGGCTGGTGAGGCGGAGGCTGAAGCGCAGGCTGTCGGCTGCGAGGCCTTCGTTGCGTTTGGCGAGGCGTTCGAGGAGCGTGCAGAGCTGGATGTAGATCTCGGCGGAGCGTTTGACGCCTGTGCGGACGGTGTCGAAGGTTTCGGTCAGGGTTGGTGGGAGGCTGTCTTCAAGGTCGGGCGGGAGCGGTTTGTCGGTGAATTCTTCGGTGACGGAGATAGTGGCTTGTTTGCGCCAGACGGAGAGTTCCTGGTACTGGGTCATTAGTCAGTCCGCTGGAAGTCGGATTTTAGGAGGTGAGACTTGGACGAGGCTTACGGTGGGTACGGTGAGAAACATTACGACAAGTTGTTCTTGATTGAGGATTGGATGCGGGATCAGAGCATTGGCGAAGCGGACGAGACCTCTGCGGCGTTTTTCGAGGAAGGAGGATGAATCGGCTGCGAGATGCGTTCCGTTAACTTTGCGTGTTTGTCAGCATTGATGCTGAGAAGGACTATGCTCGGACATACCTGCTACGCGTTTGGGAGGAAGAAGGGGTAATCTTCTGAAAGGGTATCTTTTATGCAAACAGTCGAGGAGCCATACGAAATCGCTGTATCTTCGGACGACGCTGCTTCCGCGTCGAATCGATTTGACTTCGTAATTTCGATGTTGAAACATGAACATGCCTTCCTTTTCTGGTAGCATGGTGATAGTGATGACCTCGCCCGTACCCTGCGAGAGAGCAGCACTTCCGCCGGTCGCCCGTGCTGGATTGCTTGAGTTTCGATTGCCCTGATCATCGCCTGCATCGCCAAATCCGCCGCCTAACGTAGGCTGTTCGGAGAAGCCGCCTGTTGAGCTTCCATTATAGCTGTTCCACTCTCCGCCGGTGCCTGTAGACTGTGCCTCTCCACTTGCTGCATTATTTCCGTTCGGCGTAGGTTCGCTGTGTGTGGTGAAAGCGCTTGTGGTTCTTTGCGAGATATTACGGACGGATGACGGCAGCCCGTTCTCCGTGAGGCCATTGTGCTTTGCTGCGCTGGCAGGAGGAGGAGGGACAAGAGGCTTCGTTATAGCGGCAGTAGCCCATGGATCCGATTCAGGATCCCCAAGCGAGTCTTGTCGCATCCTTCGAGGTCGCGACGAGTTCGTTTCTCTGGGGGAGGTTCCTGAAGGAGGTGTGATGGCTGCTTGTGATGGGCGGGTACGAGGTTCTTCTTCACCAGCTTGAGCCTTCAACTTATGGAAGTAGGAGATCTTGGGCTGAGGTAGTTCTACATGACGTCGTCAGCAACAGTCGATGAATGGATCGTGGCATTGTACTTCTTCTCCTTTCATCCACACCGTCTAGTGTGATTTCGTCGCCTTCCTGCCCCAGTCCAATCAGAGCAAGCAGCACATTGAACTCGCTCCGACCAACGCCACTGGCACTCTCTTGTCCCCCAGGTACAACGAAATTGAGAATCTTTGCTTGGTCGGCCGCGGATAGACCACTACTTGCCAGAACATTCTTGACGCCTGTCAACCCAACGCCTGCACCAACTCGATCCTTCGAATCCAGTACCGTGTCATACGAATCGATGTAGGTTTCCGGAACGTCTGTTGCGGGAAGCAAGTTCTTGACAAGCTCGCGTCTAGCAGCCTTCTTGGGCGTTGGCATGCTCCATGGCGACGTGTCGGCGGCGTCGTCTGCGAACAAGGATGAAGCAGTTGTTGGCGCAGGCACACTATCGTCCCCGAACAATGACTTTGAATTGGTGGTGGAACTTGTTTGAGCAGGTTCGGGTGGTGATGTCCCAAACAATGACATTGTTGAATCTGATTCTTTTCTTATGTCAACTATTCGCACGTCTCACGCTGGGGATCTCGGAAAGTTGACCGTCGATAGTAGATGGTTAGATCTGGCGAGTCCGCAATGCACATCAATAGCAACATAAGCCTAAATAGTCCGCCATCCAGAGCTTTTAGCGGCACGTTGAGCCTCCAGATCCAATGCAGGAGTTACATCTCTACTGCCACCACCAAGTCACCAAAGACATACTCAAAATACAGTAGGAAAGAAGTCAATCCCTCTACAGCGTGATCGATCATTGCAATTCCGCTCAGATGCAGCCAGGACGCACAAATCCGTCTCGAAGGATCAGACACTGGCCACTGTCGGCTCAAGTCGAGGTAGCGAGAATGTAAAAATGGCATGTCGAGAAAAAAGATCCCAGATCCCCCATCCGTACACATCGCTCAAGTTGCCCAAATGCTCAAGACAAACTACAACACTCCGCCCGGCACGTTTGGTGATATCCCCAGCGTCCGGACACTGGCTCCGGAACTCAGAGGCACACCACCAACTCCTAGGCCTGGCGGTCTCATGCTGGCCGAGCTCGGGGTATCTGCGGAAGGAGCCAATTTGCGAAGCATGAACATCGGCTTCTTGCCTTCTCTGTCCAGGTCTTTGAATAAAGCCAGTGGCTTTTCGTCCAAGTCGACACAGCGCTCCTGGTCCCCATAAACGATGTACAGAGCATACTGCCGCCAATCTGCTTGAATGTTGTACTTGCGGAGAGCAGCTGGAAGCACCTTGTGACAAGGATCCTCCAAGCCGACACGGAAGGATTTGAAGATCTCCACGGAAGGAGTATCTGCACCAGAGGGAGGAATCCCAGAAGCAGATGTTGGCATTGGTGTTGTGGCGTTTGCACCATTTATAGAGCTATGCGCCGACTGCACCACAGTGGAAGCCGTGGAGAAGGTATTGTTGGTTGGATTCCCTCTTGAGGATATACTTGAATTCAATGAAGTTGCCGAATTGGGTGGGTCTCGGGCATTGGGTGGTGTATTTGTGGGCGCAGGCCGAGAAGACTTGACCTCGTCGGGATAGTCGTACATATTCCGCCCACCAGAAGTTGTTATGCCACCATCTCTGTATGATCGATTTGCAAGCATCGGAGGTGGATACGGTAGTGGAGAGGTCGGAGAGGGTTGTGGAATGGCAGAGGGTGAATTTGTCGGGGGTAATGCACTATAAGACATAGATGCGGTAAGATTATTGGAAGCGGCAGTGGCAGCCGCCGAAGGATCAAGTGAGGACGGATCGGAGAGCGCATTGCCCTCGTGAATGGTGGAGGGAATATGCGTTGGCGAGTGATTCTTGGGACCGGACCCGAGAAATAATTTCTTCTTGTTCAGGGACAAAGTTCGAGACAAGCCGGTCTTTTCGGGAGGTGGTTGCACAGCAGGTGGTGAGGTCGCTTCAAGGCTATGAAGCTCTGCAGTGCTCGTTGACACATGGTAGCCGGGCACATTCGGAAGCGGTTCCAACCGCTCCTTTGCCATCTTAAACACTGGGATGAGTTCTTGACGAAGTTTGCTGTATGCCTGCGCCAGTTGCCTCAACTGCTCCTCTGCCTGCTCCATACGCTCATCTCTGAGTTTTATGATGGACCGAGCCCATCTCTGAATATCTTCCTTGGTGGCAGTCTCATTCTGTATGCTCTGCTCCGCTGCTACAAGACGATCAGTAAGTGAATCTAAATTGGGTATGTAGCTCGCCTACAGAGCGGAATATAGTGGTCTGGGTCAATAGGTATATCTTGGTTGACCTTGACATCGTATACGCTCTTCAAGATAGTGAGTCTGTGTCCCACGCTCGCAATACCCATCTCCTTGAGCTCATCATGTCGTAAAGCCACCAGCGCCTCCCCAACAATCTCATTTTCTGGATTTTTGGATTAGCTTAGCGCCAACTGGAACACGTATGTCAGAGGAAGCCACCTATTATGGCATCACAATACTGCCTCAGCCCAAGGCTTGCGATGAATTGTGCGCACTCGTCTGCAGTCCATTCCGTGATGATTGTACGTGGTAGGTTATGATCATCTCCACCATTGCCATACGTCGTGGGAGTATTTTCGGTGGAGGGAGGCTCGGAATCCGTAGGAGAGGCTTCTGAATCGGTGTGCAGCGCAGTGGGAGAGGTCATGACGCTTCGCTCATACTCATCGTCGGCGTCTGAGTCAGCGTGATATGCTATGCCAGAAGGGAAGGCCATTTCTGAGATAGATGCAGCGAAGGACTCTTCAACCAGCTTGCGAATTCAATGTCGACACCTGAGTGGGCGATAGCATTGATGATCGTCACTGGTTGTGTCAGGATCAGACCCGAGGAAGCGCTGCTACTCCAACTGTAAGAGCCGCGGCCGGGCGTTCGTGATTTGTGCTTATGAGGTGCGCAGGCTCCAGATGTTGCCCAGTTGTCAGAACCGGGACAACATAGACAGACCTTGTCGTGTGGCCCTATCCTGTGATGGGGATCTTCAGGTTGTCGTCTTGGAGCGGGAGATGGGTTTGTATTGTAGCGGCTTAGCGGACCGAGCATAAAGGAGTTCACGCAGCGATGTCTTCTGGTTTACACGATGGGTTGTTGGGTCGTGCTTCTTCTTGGACAGTTGCTTAGGGCGCCCAGCAGGGAATGCTCAGCGTCAGCGTCACTGCGAATATCTTCTTTGGGTTTTCCAAGTACAGTTCCTTGCCCAGTGTTTTGTTGGTGTCGGGGCTTCGAGGCCTCGAGGCTTAGCGCCGACGATCACATGATCTGAGGCTCGCTCCGAAGGAGGCGAGCTAACTACATTTGGATCTCACTAGGCCGGAGTTAGCGATTAGTCAATCATCTTGGAGCCGCTTCCGTTCAGGAACAAATCGTGGGCCCTTCGGCCGGAGGTCCTTCTGGCCAAGCTCCCTCCTCATGCCATCACCCAATATGGCGCGCGACTCTCCACCAACTCAACGACATTGGTGTCGGATCACAGCAATGGGGACTGTCTACCGCTTACATTCAAGACAGGGAGCGTGTACTTCAATGCTTGTCGCCCTGCTGAAGAATGATGGATTGCTTCGCTGAGTTTGACATCGATTAAGCAGCTCGTGCGTGTTTCTAACAGGATGGCTGCCCCGTTACGCCACCACAGGGTGTCAGTATCACAGCATCAGCCTCTCAAAGCTGTACCTGCCAATGTTGCGGTGCTTTAGATACTGCAGCTCTCGTCCACTTCTCTCCATCACTTCACCCCCACCTGTCCTCTTCTTGGTCCTACTCACGCTATTCTCCACATTCAAGCTGAGAGGAAGCAACGATGATTGCTTGCGCAGATCAGGGTCTTGCTCCCCCACTTGCTCGGCATACATACTCACTATCGTTCCAGCTCCCGTGTGTGGTTTCCCTGAATGTTGTAGTGAAGAGCTTGTTGGTAGGACTTGTGAGCCCGAAGCTGCATTCCCGTACCGCACCATCTCCTGCAGGACGCCTTTCAGGTAAGTAGCTTCTTCTATGCATGCTAGGGCTAGCGAGATCTCGCCTTTGAGATCTGGAACCAGGCCTTGCCATAAGCCCTCCTCGGAAGTCGAGCCGAGGAAGCCTAAAGGACCCAGAGCATCTATGCAGCTAGCCAGGACTGAGACAGTAATTTCAAGTGATAGCACTGCGTCTTCTGACTCGACAGGAAAGCTTGGAAAAGAGCTTGTATGGCCACTCCGGAAGAGTTGTTGGCGAAGAAATTGAATGAGTGCCAGTGTCTGCTCGATATCCAGGTGTGTGCGGATGGCGGATGTCATCTTGAAATGTGAGGAGCTGGCGAGTGTCTCAAGCGTCCGTTTCAGGGCTGTAAGGCACTCTCGTGACCAGCCCCCTGCAGCCATACCGGACTGGGATCTGGAAGCGGAGACTTCTCTCCCCAACGCGGTTGACCCGTCGGCCGCCATCTTGGGACGATCTTCGAGGAGTAGCCGTTCAGTGGGCGAGCCTCGTTGTGCCAGGGCAACCGCATCCTCGATGAGAATCTTGATGACCGTGACAGCCTCATCCAAGCCTGAAATATTTGCACCCTCTAAGTAGTCTGCTAGCAAGCTTAGTGAAGGGTCTTGCTCTATGAGAGAGCCCGCGACAGCGCCCAGCTTCAACTGCAGTTGCGAAAGCTCTCTAGACAATGCGCGTTCGATCTCAGACGTGCCCAAGTGACCCCGTTGAGCCAGCCATTGTAGCAAGCGGGGAGGATAGAACGTGACAACCACATTGGCTCCCCTCTCGCCTTCTCCACCGGCCGCTGAACTGGCAGAGGCCTGGAATATCTTAGACAGGAGATAGCGAATCTTATCGTTTCTCACAAATTGCTTGTCATTGGGAAGCTTAAGTGGTGAGCGTATCATTCCGCCCTTCTTTTCCGCTAATGCGTCGTGGAACTCGTCTACCATGACACGCTCAAAATCTTCCACCAGGTTTCGCTGGACCAGGTCATCCAATTTCTTTTGCTGTGCTTCCCAACCAGCTTCTTCAAGCGAATTGGGCACAAAAAGAGCCTTGGAAAAGCCGGGTCCAAGTTCTGCTTGTGCCTGAGCGGTAATCCTAGAAGAGGCATATGTCTTGCATCCAAGAGAGTCAATCAGGAGACTTGCCGCATGAGAGGCTTTCCGTTTCTTTGCTCTTTCTGTCGTCAGGTCGAAGGTCAAGATATTTCGTCCCCGTAAAGCCACTAAGGTGCTGGCCTTTTCAAAATAGGATATGAAACGGATAGATTTCCGCGCACTGTCCTCTGGTCCTCTGCGTCTCGATTTAGAATTCAGTTCAAAATGTCTCTTTATTGACTGATAGCTCGTATCGTAAATCTGTACAGCTGAGCGTGATGCACCTGCAGTAAGGGTGGCCGTAAGAGGAAAAAGCGAGGTATGGCTATCATCCAAGACAAGCTTGGAAGAGATTTCTGGAGTGTAAGTAGAGAGATCATAATATATAAGTTCGTTCCTGGAGGAGATGCACAGCCTGCCAGAGGGCGCATGGTAGTCAAGTTGCAGATTCGCAGCAAGGTTCCAGCGCGCCGAGTCCGGTATTGGATTGCTGACAAACATGCGAAGTCGTTGACCAGAATTTGAGGAGGTGAAGCCCGTGCGCACAGTCATTGGCACATCGAAGACACCAACTCGTAGTCCAGATTCTTGATGGTCTCCATCCCGATAAACGAGCAAGAGAAATGAGGATCCGGAAGAGGCACTCTCTTTCAAGAGGTCGTCCCTTTTCCGCAGCAATCCAGTGCTGGCGTCTACATAGCTAAGCAACCGTGCGAATACAATGTGAGGAGGCAGTGCTCTATCTTCAGGTTTGGAGACACTTCCGGAAACCCATCTCATTTTCTGCAGATCTCCTGAGAATTTTTTGATGGTACCGTCCTGATGAACAACAATGATATCTGGTATGGACTCTGGTTCACCTCTGTTTGCGACGACTGGAACAAAATCGAGATGTACAGCTGGACTCTGGTCTTCCACGACGTGGTGGTATGTGGAAAATCCTGATGTCTTTGAGTGCTCAGCGGTCTCCTTGAAGCATTCAATCTGGAGCTCTGGTCTCTGAGTTGCGCAGACCGTGAATCGTGCGGTCCTTGAACCTGATGCATGTCGCATACGGATAGAACAGGGTGGGCATGTGAATGAAGACGTCGGAGGAACAGCATAGGAGGAAACAAGTCTGGAAGCTTGCACCTTTCCGAAATCAGCATCGGCATCCAAATCGCAATTTTTCACCCACATCGTAGATATTGAGCGTCTCGCCGTCAACTGCTGCAGCGATCTCGAATCTCTTTCGTTTCCGAGAACCTGTCAATCCATAACAAGGTCCAAATTGGATCTGTCCCCCGGACTCGAAAAGCGGCTGAGGCAGTTGCGCCAACAATGCTGGGGTTTGGGCACTCATGCTTGTTGCTGGCAGAACAAGGTGTCGTGCCTGGGGAAAAGGTTGTATTATTGTATGGTGCCCTCAAAATTTCGTAACGTCTCGGAGTTGATGTCGCTTAAATCCGGTGCGCCCCTGGAATGGGTCTGTCCTTCATCTGTAGCATTTACATCGCGACTTTCCATTGTGCTTCAATGCAAATCGAAAGGGTAGTCATACTACGAAGTTGTGGCCCAACAATCGCATCCCTCAAGACTTACAATATCTCATAGCCATCTGAGGCCAACGAACACCAAGCTGCCAAACCAACTATCCATGCAATTCGCAACCGTGCTGCTGTCTGTGATCATCGACTGCCAGCATACCAATAGCCCTCCTATCACGTACTTGATCCTTCTACGTTCGGCAGCCGGACATTAAAACGTGGAACATAAAGTCTCAACAGCACGATTCTCCAAGCTGGGTTTGCTACCATGTTTTTCAGAAGTCCAACGTCTTTAAACTTTGGCAAGTCAAGAAGGTTTTACACAGAAATGCCACGCAGCTCTCCTTCTCATGTAGTCTCGGTCTTTGCCCACTGAGCCATCAGGCTCTGCGCTCCAGCCATGAACCCGAGAAGTCCAACAACTCCACTATTGACTCCCTTGAGCCCGTCGTGCAGGCTGTAATGCAGACACAGAGGGAACCAACAGCTTGCAACGAACATCTCGCTCCACCACACTCTGTCAATCGAATGCTGCTTCTCTAGTTCAGCCTCCGTCTTCCCTTCCCCAGTCTTCCTTGCTGCAATCCTCCTTTCCCGTTCGATAAGAGCCTCTCGAAATAGACGTAAAAAGTCGCAGAATACGCCGGCTAGCCAAGCACGACTACTCCATAGCCACCACTTTGCGCTTCCACCTCTCTTCTGCAGCCATTTGCGCGATATAATTCCTTGGTCAACTAGGAAGGCCACATTCTCGGTAAGCTGGTACACGACGTAGGACACGCATTGGAATAACGAAATAGTTCGGAGGTATCGGTCTTTCGTCTTCTTGTCAGCAAGTAGTTCTCGCAGCCAGGTGTAAAGGGGAAGAAGCGCGGTGAGCCGAAGGAGGATGCGAACTTCTGATATGCGACTTCCGAGCGTTTCCAATGAAGCAGCCGGTTGAGGAGAAGTTTGCGAAGATCCTGATTGAGGTTCCGAGTTCCGAGATACCCTAGGCACGGTACTGGCGAGCTTAAACAGCCGCTGCAATAAAGCTGACCTGGACGGTGACCGGGCCTCTATGTAAGCAATGATATACACAGCATAGTTGATGGTCGATAAGGAGGCGTCAAGTCCAGCAGTTGTGGTCAGAAGTCTGCGTCTCGTTTAGGTTCAATTGGGCTGGGGAATACAGGCCACTGGCCCTTAAAGGGTTCGGGTACCTTCGAAGCCGGATAAGGAATTGGTCGGTCACGGAGGCATATCGATGCAAGGCTGATCGGACAACGGAATGCTGTATGGGAATTGGTGTTCTGGGTGAAGTGGGTGGAGAGGGCAAGGAGCCGTCTGGTGCTCTCAGGCCAGACTTGGACGGGGTAGAAGGGGCGTCTGGGACTGGGAGAGCTTCCACTGATGGGCTCACGTCCACCATGGCGAATCTTGACCACACAGTTCGCAAGCAGAATAAATGAAGACCGGCACTTTCGCCAGGCTTGAAAAAGAGATTGTCAGTAACATGGACTCAGGCCAAACCCTCGATTTGGATGAGCGCGAGTGCTCCAATGTCTGCCTCCAACCGAGGTTCAGACGTCTGGACTCTGTCGCTAGATAAGATCCCTTGGCAAAGCAGAAGACGGCACTACTCCGTTGCTTTCACGTTCGAATAACTTCTTAAGCGTAGCATTAAGACTGTAGACTGGCTTCCAGATCTCATATAGGCTGTACCGATCCTGACCCCTTGAGCTACAACCTAGGGTGTGATCATCTCATTTCAGATCCCGGTGCTTGCCTCCGACAGAAGCTTCCTTACCCCTTCTGTTGTCCCCATGTCCGCCTTCTCTCTTTCACGCTGCTGGTCACGTTTGAATGATTATGTCCGCAGCACTCATCTCAACACCCTCTTCAGTGACTGCCACGCCATCCTCGACTTTGACTTCACCGCCGTCAAGGCTGTCAGAATCCTCTGAAGCACGGGGCAACGGGGTGTTGACAGCAAGCATGAGAACAAGGGACTCCTGCAGTGCTCTATTTGAGACGATTTGATTCTCCTTTTCGGCTGGCTGCTTCCTTGGCCGTTTGAACAACATTGATCGGGACATTTGCACCAAAGACTCTCGACTCGATGACTTGCTTGAGTGCTTGCTGGACTTCGCCACGTTTCTTGATTGATCGATGGCGCCAAGAGCCTTCCTGACGGTCTCCCTGAAGCCACTCCGTCGCTGGAGCCTCTTTTTCGTGTCATTGATCCCTGAATCAGCGTCCTCGTTCTCGTCGCTCCCAAAGGTCTGAGATGCTGGAAAATCCCTCAGATCGTCAAAGGTTTGAAACATGCGACGTAGCTGTGGCCGCTGTAAAGGCGTTCCTATTGTCTTCAATGTCTTCGCATCTGAGATTCTGCGATTCCTAAATTCCCATACTGGAGGCTGCTTGAAGGGTGCCGTCACAATAGCATCAAGAGATTGAAAAGCGCGATCTCGGTATGCTGGTCGGCAGCTGTGACAGCATTTGAAGTGGCAGTTTGGGACAAGAGGCTCGAGATAGGTCTTCTTGGGCGCGGACGGCATTGTCGAATGAGCTTTTACGTGTTCGGCACTCAACTTTGTCGCATTTTGACTGCAGATGTCTGTAGGTCGATGCTGTAACGCTTCGGGGACTTGAGCGGTGACTAAGACTGGGTTTTCGAGAGCAGAATCTGAGCTTGAAAGGCTACTAGACGTCTGAGAAGAGTCTGACGAGGTTTCCAGCCTCTCTTCTTGCATCGCTATAAATTCCTTGACTCGAAGTTTCTGAGCCTGGAGCAGCTGGATTTGCTGTGCACTGTAGTGTCCATCTTTGATACCGTTCAGAATGCTTTGGCTCAGTTGGCTAGAGACGACTTGCTCGCTGAGACGGCTGTTCAAGTTTTCTGGTTCCGCCGAAGAGAAGTCTGACTCGGGCAAAAAGCTGTCGTGATCTTGCGTGCAGCGATAGACCCATCCGAAGGAGGATGCGTGACCACACATCTGACATTTGTCGCTGTCAAGAGGATCAAATAGACGCGTGACATTGAGATGGGTACATGCCGCTTGCCGTTGTTCGGCAGTCGGCATGTTGGGGCGTTTGCATCGTGAAGCTGAGGACTGTCCGGAGGATGACTGACAGTTCATTAGAGGGGGAGACGACGGTGAGAAGAAGGCCGCAATGGTTGAATCTGTCGCAGCTGGACGAGACTGTGTTATGCTGTTCAGCGATGTTTGTGATTTGTTGGGTTGTCGGCTTGATTCGAATTAGCGAAATTGATATCCAAAATCACTGATTGTGGACTTTCTGCCAGGGAGGCCACCATTGGCATGTATCCAACGGTGTTGGTAGACAAGTGTACAGGACAGCACCCACAACAACCAAGGGGCCAGGCCTCTCTGGTACTGATGCCACTTCGAGCGTTGCCCTGTGGATCTTTCTTTCCACCTCCAACTATCTCGATGGTAGCATTCCGCACGCATCGCCATTCAGCTAATCGCTGGTTCGCTCTCTTTTCAAATCGTCCTGCACTCGACAGCCGCGGCGGCCGCTGAGATCTGCGAGGCGAGGCTCTCTTTCTCGCAGAGGCCGGATCATGGTACAAGCAAGAATTGCAGCATTCGCACGAGTAGACTTCCGGGCAAACATCTGGACACGGCGAGGAGAACACGGTCTCTCGCGAGAAAAGGCCAGTCATAATTCCATACTCTGGCTTCTCAATGGCCGCATTGGGCAGTGTGTTCTTTCCGATGCTCATGTGCTCAAGACGGACTTGGTGCCAGAGCAAGACACGCACGAAGGGGGTAGATCGTTGACGATAGACTGCACCGTCGAAGCTGGGTCTTGTCACAGTGGTGTGGCCTTTGCGCGGTGGCAGACTGGTGGGGAAGGTGACGCGGCATGGCAATTAGCGATCCCCGCCCAGTAATTGAGTGACCCAATTCAGCAGCTTATGCCGTCCGAGTCCATACATCCAGTCGTCCAGCTCACATCCCAGCCAACACGTCTTGTCCATCCCCACACCTTTCCCGAGGTTCCAGCATCTCAAATCAATCCTCCGCGTTACGGGAGATCGATAGTTCGTCGTCTACTTCAGTTTTGCGACAAGCCTCTGGCAGTCTTTGCAGAGCGAGCTGCACGTCGCGATCAGCTCTCCTACCCTGCTCGAGGACCATCGTCGCAA
>JAABUK010009757.1_pt1 | contig 13021 bp, 17 predicted proteins | sample 5559141 | NCBI WGS metagenome assembly JAABUK01 (sample SAMN10711869, study PRJNA513367) | rock metagenome | isolation source: Antarctica rocks | place: Antarctica: Victoria Land, Pudding Butte nord | collected 2016-01-03
AAAGAGCTTGACAAAGTTGCGGCTATACCATGGCATAACTGCAAGTACTGCGTGATCATGAAGTGACATGAATTGTAAGCCTGACCAGTTGAGTAGCAAGTTGTAGCGCTGTGTCGACCTTTGAGCTTACTGATACAAAGCTGACAGAGTTTGGCATGCCAGTGATGCCTGTGACATGACTGTAACGGACATCAAAAGAGGCAGCATGTCATTGATGGCTGCAATCAAGTACCAAAACCCCTTGCTGGAGTTCAGTACTGTTTGTGACATGACTGCAACACACATCAAAAAGAGGCAGCATGTCATTGATGGCTGCAGCACCTTGCCAAAATCCCGTGCTCGACTTCAACTGGACTGAAAGCTTTTGGGCCCAACATGCACTCTTGTTGCAGCTGTGCTGGTGAGTGCGTGCATGGTGACTTGCAGAAGTAACGTGCTAGCTTTGCAGATGGGGCAATCTTCAAAGAAATGGTGCCAAAGTCACCAGATTGACTTAACGCCACTTCCAGGCAATCATACAATTGTGCTGCATTCTGCTGTGTCCTATGATCTATCCACATGTCCTGCTAGGTGTACTAGTAGTACACAGACATAAGTCAAATGGGTCGCAGTGTGTCATGTACATATGTATACACAAATGACTGTGCAGCTTGTAACAGGGTCTCGTACCACACCACAGTCGCTGAAAGTTCCTAGAGCACTAAGTGAACAGGCAATGTCAGTCACCAGCAGCACTGCTGCCAACGTGCGATCAGCATCATGTTCAGCGCAAGACATTTGGCAGTTGCTTGATCAATACCACTGATCACAAGCAAGCCTATGTGTTCAAACTTGCACCTTACACTTCACTTCCCTAAGCCATCTCTGCAACAGCCACTGTGTTGGTCAGATATCCTGACAAACTCCATATGCACACTGTGGCAACACTGCTGTCAAGGACCCCTGCATAGATACAGTTCTTCCTGTCACACACACGCACACACTGGTTCCTGGCTGAACCAGTGCAGCAGCACTTCTGGTACCACACAAACAGGTCCACTATAGTTTTCAGAGTTTTGGGCAGGGCCTGCCTGCTAAAGGCAGAGCATGCTGTGTGTCTGTCTCCTCGTCATGTACATCATGCATACATGTTTCTCAACATGAGTCAGCATGTTGTGCACTTGGAAGACAACAACCTCTAGCTGCTGTGCACACTCACATGTTGCCCAATGCAGCATGCTGGCAGGCTTATTGCCATGCATGTGGCAGTACAAGGAAAGTGACCCAGGCTCTGTCTGTGCTCTGGCTCAGAGCCAGCTCATAACACAGAGTCTACATTCTGGCTCTTTGCAAGGCCTCTTCTTCTGAAGGTACGCTGACTGTATGTCTGCACCAACATCACCACCTGATCATGCAACATTGCCGTGCTTGTAGGTCAACCTGTCACAAGTGTTGACTAAGATGTGACAGCTGTACCATAGTGACAGCTGGCTTATGATGCAAGTCCATCACATGCACACAGCAGCTGTACAAGCTTCTTGAGCCGTGTTGCTGCCTCTGCCTGTGCAACTTCTGCCTGCCTCATGCGCACACATCAGACAGCACCTGGTGCAGTTGGGGGGTACACCTGCAGCCCTGGATACACAAGAGCCAGAAGTGGGGCACAGCCTTCAGGAACACCGGTGGTACCTCTAAGAGCAGCTTCTCAGAGTCTGCTAGACCCATTGGGCAAGTGAGCTGCATCTGCATGATTGTGTCCACATCGTACATGCTGTCGGATGTCTGCTGCTGGATGGATGCAGGGCTGCTGGTGCAGGGCTGCTGGTGCAGCAAATGCAGCAAATATTGGTGCAGCAGCTAATGCAAGTCTCTGACTGGCAGGATGAAGCTGCAGACCACCCTTGCTCAGGTGCGTTACACCAACAACAACAACAACAACAACAACAAACATCTGAGAGCCGGGCCTGTGATATTCAAAGCTTGCATAGGTCAAAGACAAATTGCCTGGCTTGCACAGGCCTGACAATGATGCACAACCTACAGGAATGCATGCAAATAATGAAAAGCAGCTGTTGTGTGATCTGTACCTGAAGCACAAGAGCACAACAGATCTCTTATTAGACTTGCATGTGAGGAGAACACAGTGATCTTGCCAATGATTCATTGAAGCAGGGCACTGATGCATATGGTACCGATGGACAGATTTGCATCACTGCAGCAGCATGCCAGGAACCTTGCATGTGGTTAGCAATGTAGCAAGATCCAAGTGCAGTCCTGCTGCATTACAGCCTGTCCCTAATATTGCTGCACCTGAGCAGCCTGTCCCTTCTGGTGCAGGTTGTGTCAGCTACTGGGCAAGCATATGGCCTAACATCTCCTTCTGCTAGTCCTGCATCAGATGTAGATGGTACATTATCTTTCTTTCAAACATGCTGAGCTGATTAAGGAACTGAAGGCTGCAAGTCAGCAATCAGTGGTTTCAGTGCTAATCCGGGAACACACTTTGCTGCATACTGTGTGCAGTTTGTTGCTTGTTGCTGAGTCCAGGTGACTGATCTGCACACGTGCCGGCATACTGACTTTTGCCAAGCTTCTGACAACCCGCTGCTGGCTGTGAAAGGCTGCAAAACTCAGTAGTCTCACACAAGCACAGTCCTACACAGCGTTGCAAGCTGCTTGGTTTCAATTGCAAGCTAAGCACTTTGGTGGTGGCGCTGCATGCAAGCACAGGAAGGTCAGCAGCTTCAGTGCTGTGCACAGAAGGCCTCCTGCTGCAACATGTGGTTGTCATTGCCCCTTTTGAGACACTAGTAGTTTAGAGACCATATAGTGAACAGCACGGCACAGAGACTTGGCTTCCACAACATCTGCATTTGATGGCATTCAGCACACTGTGACGTTGCAGGTGTGAGTGCTCTAGCTACATTTGACATATCTCAGTGTGTGGATGAGGACGCTGGAACATCTAGCTTTGTTGGGTATCACCAGAAACAGCAGCAAGCATGTGGCGTGTGCATGGGCCGCAGTGGGTACCAAGTCCATGACCTGCATAAGACCCCAATGTACCACATGCAGACTGGCAGCAAAAAGTACAGCTGTTGTGTGCATGGATGTGTGGTACCCTATGCTGTATGAGCAGAGGGTTTGAGCAGGAGCGGTCCACCGCAGACAAGGCTTCCTTTTGGAGAAACCACCCAGACGTGTTGCAGGTGAGGAAATGCAATCAGTTCTTGACTGTGCTGGCCCCTGACAATGATGAGCTTATTATTGTGCATTGATATGCATTTTGACTCCCATGTGCAGGCTGAAGTGGCTACACCCAGGCAGTAATTACTCAAGGAAGGTCGAGGCCAGTTTGTATGCTGCCTGCTAGCTGCACATGCAATGTGCCAGCTTCCACTAGATCTAGATCTGACAGATGGCAAGCAGCATCATTTGTTGCAGCTAAGGGTTGATCTGTTGCTTGTATATGAAGGATGCACGCCTAAACAGGCACACGTGCATGCCAGACTTATGTATCTTCCTTGACAAGCTCTCTGCTAAGCATCAAGGCCAAGCATCACTTGAGTTTTACTTCAGTGCATCCTTACTTCAGAGCATGTGTGCTTGGCATTCAAGCAATATACTTGATGCAGGGAAAACAGTGCTGGGTCCATGTCTAGCTTCATCCCAAATCACAATGTGCTGTATTTCAGTTATGCTTTCTCCCCTATTTCCATATCCGTTCACAGACACGCCTTGTTGATCACACATTTCACACTGCAGGCATACTATGAATCCATTTCGAAATGGCAGAATTTCTCACTAAGCAAGCACAACAAAACAGAGCCTCCAGAAGATTTGGGTTGATTGGGTTTATTACTCATAGTTAGTAACAACGCCCAAAGGTGCAACACATTATTACACAGTGTGACAACGCTGGCTTACAGTGTACTATACTATACATGTCATTATACACCTTACACTACACATGTACACCTTACTGCACGCTAACACTTTTTGCGGTTGTTATACACGTGGTCAAAGGGCATCCACTGTTTAGATGTGGCTGCGCCACGGATAAAAACATTTTGATTCTCCCAAGCCTATCTGTTGTACACATTCTACTTATCTAATAACGCAAGCATGGTAAAAAACGCATCACTTAATGTCACAAGAAAGTCCAGTTCCATTAAGACACAGTTGCAAGGTTGCAGCAACAGCTTTCAAATATACAACTAGCAATATAAAGATGCCGGGCAAACCAATATGGAAATTGTAGAGGACATGTTGGCCATCTTCACCTGGCCTGCGAGCAAGGGCTACTTTGCACGCAAGTCATGCCAAAGCCTAAGGCTCTTCACAAGGGCAATCCGTTTTCCAACAGTCACTGTAGGGACACTGTGCTCTTTAGCCATGAAAGAAGGACAGGCCTGCTAAGACCCAGACTTCCCCGTGGTGAGCTGTCCAAGGGGCTCAGTGACTGTCATAGCATACGGCGTGCATCAGGGCATCATATGCCAGAGACCCATAGGCTGGCACATAAAGACGGTCGCCATCCGGAAGGGTCACGTGAGCATTGCGATCTGCATGACCAGGCAGACAAAATTTGCACACACTAGCACCATCAAGGATTATGCTGAGAGACAGCACTCTACTGAAGATGCAAACAGGTATTTCTGCTTTAGGTAGATGACTGGCCAAGGAATGCATGTGCTTTCTAGGCTTGATGCTCAGCAGGAAATGTGTTGTCAAGACAGTAGTTGTAGCCAAAGGCTGCTGTAAGTCAACGCATGCACAACTGAAGATGTTGCAGATGTTGCTGCAAGTCCGGAAAGACAGGATGGCATGTCAACTTTGGCAATGTTAGAACTGTGAGCTGCCTTGCAATACATTTCCTGGCAGTGTTTATGGATTCAACCCCCCCCCGCCCCCCCCCCCCTTCTCTCCAGCTTCTCAAAGTCATCATTAAACACAAGTGAATCATCAATAACAGTTGGCACATAGCTGCAATACTGACCTTCATTGTTGCAGAGAGCATGTTGTAAATCATCCAAACTGAGCAACATAGAACTTGGGCCATCTTGCACAAGGAGCGGTCTCACACCATACAGAAGTACATTGCATATTATGCTGTCATATGCTGGAGGGGATCCTGCGACCACACAGCTCAAAAGTGTTGCATGTTTCCCTTCATGTTTACTTGATCTTGCCGTTTGCAAGCAACCTTTACTGTTGTGAGCACTATTTAAATGCTATTGACAATAGTGCAAACAGACAAATCACATAGAGAAGACACTCCTTACGTGCATCAGGTATAAGGATGATATATGACAAGCTCTGTCCTCACCTGACAGCCATGCCCTTCGGTTGCTTCTCACAACAAAACGCGAGTAACCCAACCCAAGTTTTTTCAGCGTAAACTCCACAAGGCTACGATCGCACACATTTGTGACTGCACTGTTTAGCAGAGCCTCGCACCGTCCCTCAACAGGGTCGCTTGGGTCCCCAACTTGTGGAAGTGTCATAGTAAAGCGGCCATCAAAGGCCACAGTGACTAGGAGCTGTTTGACACCTGGTGGAAAAACTGGGCGGAATGCAGCCATCAAAATGTCCTGTGCGCACGACAGAGTGAGCTAAGCGTGTCTGACAGATCCCCTACAGCATGCTTGCATGTTGGCAATGAACAGAGGGCATTGACAGCAGAAGCAAATACTGAGTGCTTGACCAGTGCGATGGCATGTTGAGCATGTCACTGACTTGCACCATTCCTAGTGCATAGCCTGTGAAACAATGGCAATAGTGCAGGTCAATATACTACAATGACCTCAACTGCTTGCATTGTATCACAACTGCATTTCTGCCAAGGCAGAGTCATGTGGTACAGCGCAACAGTATTATTTCATGCAGCAATGCTTATTCTATGGAAGTATGGTACATTCAGAGTCTGGTGTCAGCAGTGGTCAGTCAGGTACTCACACAACACTCTTGTATGGGTCTACCTGTCACCTCCTTGGAGTCAAAACTTGACTCATCTGCGGGGTGACCAGACTCACTGGGGCTACTCGAACCCTGCATTGCAAGAAAGCAGGCCAAACATAGTATATGCAGGGTTTATGTTAATACACACCTTCTGAAGTCACTGCACTTTGCAGGTGAACATTTGCCGAAGACATGTCTTGTGCACAACATGTGGCGTTACAAGCTGCTGCAACGATGCTGACCGAACGATACCCAACCTACTACACATTGCTGCAAACCTAACTGAGACTTGTAGCATACATGTGCGGGATGCAGCGACCACTCAAACTTGTAAGCCTGACCGTTGTGTACAGCAACAGAAATTTCTACTTTGAAAGGCCGCTGCGATAGGACAGCAAAAATGGGCACAGGCCTAGCGAAGGGGATCACCCTAACAGCCTGCTTCTCTCCTGGATCATCTGAGTGCAAAGGTGGGTCGCCAGCACGGTCAATGTCGGCATTTCATCTGTGTACTTTGTGATAAATCGCCGATGGTGGTGTTGTACCTGCGGGAGATCTTGCTGAGTGGTTTTGTGGCTGGCATGACGATTGAGTGTCGAATTTTGCTTGGATGACTGGCAGGACCGCGCACGTTCGCGACAAGCTTGCAAGCTTGGTCGTTGCAAACGGAGCAGTCTGCAGAACTGAGCAAGCGTAACAAGCGCATATGCTACTAGCATGCGTGTATGGGTGCGCAGCAGCGCAACAGGCTGACTTCTTGCACAACCACATGCAATCACCTCTCTGTTTAACGTAGCGGCTGTCTCGTGCACAAGTCTGGGATGGGACCTGATGCAACAAGAGATAAGGATCACCAGACCCAGTACAGTGGTACACCACCATAAACTCGGTGCAAAGTGCAGGCGCGGTATGCGTAGAGCCATTGGTCAAGTATGAGCGCTACGTGCGACGTTCTGTCACTAACGGCGATCGATTTTAGCAAAGGAATTCTGGTGATACTGCTCACGCAGCTGCTCACGAGATGCCCCTCAGCGGCATTATCTCCAATTCGGGATAATGGATAATGCATTGGCCAGGGCCTCTGGTCAGGCCCTCCTGACCGTCAGGGGTTGGACACCGTGTCTATCCAAACGCGGTCAAGCACAGAGCCCTTGTGTTAGGCTAGACAGATCTTTCAACCCACTAGGCAACCGTGAAGTTGACTACATGACAGGCGGGTATAAGGTACATATCGCGAGATCGTTGTTTCTGGACTTCGCGTGCCTGATCACTCCAGACTACTGAAGAAAGTGTGTCTGCAAGAGCGCCGAACATCCGACTTCTTTTACATATTAGAGAGAAGCTACAGTTGATTTGACAGTCAGCCCCCTTTGTATGTAGCTCACGCACCAGAATTCAGTACAGCGCCAAAGCTTCAACCAATTTTTGCGCTTGGCAGCAGCCACAGGGAGGCTTTGCAAAGACTGCAATATAACATCAAGGTGAGGCAGTTTGGTGCTGTCAGTCTCCACGCAACATGACGCTACACAATATATTCACTGATAGCCTGACTTGTGTGCTGCAGAAGCACCTGTCAGCTGCAGGTGTAGAGGCATCAACTGAACAGTGCGTGTCTCTGCAAACATTATTCAGAACTTGATGGTGATGGTACGGCAAAAATGCATGAGGATTGGTCACCTTCCTTGTGTGTGGTATGTTGTAGAGATTGACACACCAAGAGGTGATAGACTTTCTGAAGGCGCAACTTGTTGTGACAACTGATGATAATTTTGCACAGCTCTTCTTTTGTGTGATGTTGACATTGCTCTTGCATACCTCTTCCCTTGCAGGGCACACTTGCAAACACCTGCTTCTGCCTTCCTGACGTTACCCTGACTGCTGCTGTGTTCAGATTGGAGCTGAAGGCTTGCAGCATGCAGCGTGAGGCCCTCACAACCACATGATGGCTCAGGGACAGCCAATTGGTCCCAGGGAGCCTCTGCAGACTCTGTTTGAGGAGCAGGGACGAAAAGATAATCTGCCTCAGCTGCCGGAGCCGACTTTTGCCTCAGAGATTGACATTCTTGTCCCTGTTGTCCCTCTGAACACAAGGATGTGCAGATCTGGGATTCATGTGAACGTCTCTGCCAAACTTTGTGTTGATTGTGACACAAGCTGTGATGAATGTCAAGCCTTGGAATGCTTTGCTGATGTGCAGTGACACCTTCAACACAACAATCACAGCACGTGTCAACTACGTGTGATACTGCTTGTTGCTTGAGTCACGTTTGTCTGAATGGTCCCGGTGGAATAGCATCCAATGTTGTTGTGAAGTCGAGTCAAGTTGGTGTTGCATGGCTTTGGCGTTGTGTCAGAAGCAAATTGTCAGCCGCTGATGAAGGCGCACATTCCTGCCCAGGCAGTCGCCACAGACCTGTACCACACTTTCAACAGAGCAGCTCAGGTATGATCAAACCCTCTTTCACTGGCTTCACAACAACTCAAGAGAATGCATGCAGCCACTGCTGTGTGTGCAGCTCTGGGCCCCCTGCACTGTTTTGCATACTGCTCTGTAGACATGCAGTGGTGAGGTTTGTTTGCTGGTTTACGCACGCAGCCCACTTTATCATGCACATGCTTTCCTGGACATGCTCTCGGTATAACGTGGCCTTTAGTGGAAGCTTTGGTGTTCTTCCCTTTGGCACCTCAAGAGAAGTTGAGGAGCATTGCCAAGGTCCGCACCCAAGCAGCCCCTGGTGAGGAAGATCAGGAGTGGAGACCAGGATGAAAGAGGTTCATCGTGGTCACCGTTGTTGGGGTTTGGGTTTTGAACCAGTGTCACCCCATACGTATACGTCATACGTGATACGCAGTATTTTTCAGTACTACTCCAACAAGGCAAGTATTGCAACAAAAATACGTGAGTAATAAACATATAATAGACAACCAGAATCAAGTGGTAGTACACAAAACGGTATTTGTTTGGGGGTTATTCACGCGTTATAAGGGCTGACTGAACTGCTCCTCCTCACTGTCCCACTTAGGGGGAACCCTGCAGACTCATTTGTTACCTCAGGTGTTACATAAGAACACTTCACACTTGAGTTAGGATTACCAACTGTTTTGCCCCGATCAGCATCAAACTTTTGCGCTGATGAGCATCAACTGGCTGGTCAAACACAACTATTTGGTTCCACTCTAACCCTTCGTTGTCTTTACACAAGGCTCAGACATGATTGCGACGCTGATCTGATGCTGTATCGACCTAACTCCCGGCTCTTACGGTCGCTTACAGCTAGTTACGGTTAAGCATGCAGTTACGGCGTCAGACGTGTAACGTATCGACCGCGTATTACTCCGTCTTACTACTGCCGAAACCACGTATTGGGTAACACTGTTTTGAACCCTACATGGACAAGAGATGTTACCAAGTGGTCATATCTCTTATCCATGTAGGGTTCAAAATCCAAATCAGAGTGCACTGTTAGTAAGTACACTTTCAGACCAACCCTAATAAGGAAGTCACGTTGTGGTTTGTCCTGTGTACATCTTCATTCATCAGATGTATGCATCTTCACACATGCTGATGACTGACTATTGTTATGGGGCAGTAATAAACTTGCCAATCCTAAACTTACCCATTCTGACGCCACACATGCACCAGTTATTCACCAACTTGCGCGTGACCGCATTGTGCTCATTGCATTTTGCTAATAGTGCCATTCTGCCTAACTTGTTTTGGCACTCAAAATTGAACAGCACAGCAGACCTCTTGGCAAGTATATTGACAATCTTGGTTACATTTGCAGTGTGCACTTGGACAGTGGAGCACGTGATGACATTTCTGAGAGCATCAAGACCAGTCCCTTCAACGACATCTGCCATTTTCTCTGCCCTCAGTGTGTTGATCACAAGAAAGCTAGCTGTGGACAGTAAACCCTATGCTGCAACTGCGTAAAGTTGTTCTGGGCAAGGACAACATGTCCACATGATCACACCTTGTACAAAGGAGACAGGGCTCGACCACGCCGGGCTCTTTTGTATAAAGTGTGATCATGTGGACATGTTATCCTTGCCCAGAACAACTTTACGCATATGAAGCTGCCATCAGATGTGCGGGTCAGGATACATTATAGACATGCACATGCAGTGTCTAGCCTGTAATGCTTGTAACAGCTATACAACAAATCATTACTCGTATTCATATGTTTGTACATACTATGCTATTTCAGAACACACCACCCCTTCAAAGCAGTGTTTCGCATGCTCATTGGGTGATTACACAGGTCATCACCCTGCCCTGTTAGGCTGACCTGTGTAAATTAGGCACACCAGTCCTCTCTTGTGGTGATAGCAATTGCACGTCGTTTGTTGATCAGCAGGTCAGCACGCGTGAAAGAACCTGCTGCTTTCAGCTGCCTAATCTTCAAAGAAACGCTGCTTGCGCATGATCAGGCTGAGACAGCACTGTGGTCATGCTGGCCTGCGAAGCCTGTAACGCTGCAGTAATGGCATCAGACTGGCCAAGTGACGGTCCTGTCACTGACTTTGCTACAGTTCCTGTGAAATTACTGCTGGCATCATACAAGCCTAGAGGAAGGCTTGCAGCTCTGGTTCTATTGACAAGCTCCTGGTTCCATCCCTTGTGAGGCAAAGTCACAGCATGCAGCCCATGTACCCGGCCTTGACACCCCAGGAGGGCAGCAGCTGGTAGGTATGGCCTTTGCTCTGCTCTTTGGTCACATTGTATCTTGTAATGCAGATGGTTGTCCCGAAGAAAAACAGTCGCAAACATGTGCATTCATCTGCTTGTAGCCTTTGCAGCTGTGACGCAGGTATGCTCAAGTTGGGGACAAAAATACAGCAGATTGATGCATTGTGCAACAGCTATTGACATGCCATCAACAGCTGCACCCAGTCTGTTTCCCCCCCAGAACCCAACAAGTAATGCCACACGCAGGTCTGTTGCTGTACAGTGTGGAAGCTGCAGCAGTGGTCAATCAACAGAGGGGTAAGAGGCCACAATGGCAGCGCGAGCTGGTTTGCTGTTCACGCACAGGGGGTACAGTGGGCCTGCTGTGCTTGACCTCTCCCATCATGCCATCATGGCAGCTGCAACAGGTTTGGACAAGCCAGGTACAACATCTGAAGGAGCATGCTTGTGATGGAATGTGTGTGAAGCATGTTGCTGTTGCTGTGTCCAGCGGGTTGATCTGCACACATGCCAAAATAAATGACAGCTGCCAAGCTTCTCTTCTGTTACAGCAGTGCCTCAGAGTCACCAGTGTGCCTTTGCCTTTGGCGATGTCAAGCAATGCTGATGACCAGATTGTGAAACGAATGCAGGTCTGCTTTGCAGTCATCAAAATGAACTGGACAGGTCACAGTGTGGAATCATGGCGGCAGCTTCTGGATGGGTCTCAGGGGGGTGCAGCAGGAGTGGGGGCTGTCTTGCACAGACAAGGCCTGCCCAAGCGATTGGCAGATGCCCTTTGCCATGAAGCCAATGTGACTGGCACACCTTTGGCACAGCTCAAGAAGGTGATTGCTGTGAAGATCTGGGTTTTGCAATCCTGTTTGTGCTGATCCAACTTTTGCTTGGCTAGCATTCTGACCTTCTTTCACGAACGAAAGCAATGATGCAAAACATGATGTGCGTTACAGATTGCTGGCTGATGCAACAGCAAATGCAGCCAGTGCCTCATCTACTCTGAGTGAGTAGCAGTGTCAGCAATACCAGCATATTGCCAGACAAATGTTGACACACATCATTTTGGAAAAAAATGAATACGCCGTAGTGTGTTGCAGGCAGACCGAGTGAAGCTGCTGGAATTGCTGACAAGCTATCCACTTCCTATCACAGGCCATGAAGGCTACCCAAAGGTGTGTTGCAGTCGAAGCACAAGCCTGTCACGCATGCACCTGTGTTCAACATTGGCTTAAACCTAGAGCGTTCACTTGCTTTGAGAACTTATGACAACTGGGCTCATTTGGATATGAATCTTGCTCTCAATGATGCGCCTGTGACGTTTGCCAAAGTGTCCTGTTGCTGATGTGGTGTTTGCCCCTTTGATGACTGGCCAGGCTAGTATTAATACTGTGTCGTTGCAGCAGTCGTTTTCAAGTTCATGTTGTGCATGAGATTTGGTACTTTTTGCAGGCAGAAGTCACTGGTGGAGGCATTCCGCTGTCAGAAATCAACTGCTCAACAATGCAAAGCCGCAAATTGAAGGGTTTGTATCTATGCGGCGAAATTTGTGATGTTTATGGGCGCATAGGTGGCTTCAACTTTTACTGGGCTTGGTTGTCAGGCAGGCTGGCAGGTATCTCTGCCGCCCTAGATGCATGACAGGTCAGCACCAAAGTCAGCTGGTGTGCAATTGGTGTCTATGTTAGTCTATGCAGGTGCAGTCCAGCCTGTGCAAACGATGTTTATAACATCTCGGCTGAAAAGGTTGTATGGGATTGAACAGAAAGTCTCGCAGCTGTGTGATGTACATATGGACTCGATCGTGATAAGTGCACTTCTGTGTTAATGTATAGGGTCATGGAAACATAGGTCAGCTCAAGCATCCTTCACGCAGTCGGGTATGCTGGGGGGACACCTTCAGCGACGACGTTGCTCCTTTCCTGCGCTGAGCAGCGGTATTGCTCAGGAGCCTGCTGCAGGGTTTGTCCGACCATCGGCCCGGCGCGAGGACTGTTCGTTGTTTGCAAGAGTGGCCAATGTTGCTGCGAACTGCCGTCGCATACCACCTCAAAAATAAGAGGTGCCTTTCGCCGACGACACCAGGAAGCGGACAAGGGTTGTTGATTTGCAGATGGACAAAACTACTCACCCAGTTGCCGTGGCGCAGACAGCCTACCGTACAACTGTCTCCATTACTCACCATGCTCGTACAGTGGTCGTCAAAAGTCTGTATCCAAAACCAGTCCTTGCTTGGCACAACAGTTCGTGTGCGACGACAGCTCAATCTGACTGGCGGTACGGTCAGGTAGGCCTAGTACACCATCGAACGCGTGTGTGGGTGGGACCGTTGCGGCAGATATCGTCCGTAGCGCTAGCTGCAGAGCTTTGACCCTGACTGTGCGTTGACCTAGG
>JAABUK010009758.1_pt1 | contig 13021 bp, 14 predicted proteins | sample 5559141 | NCBI WGS metagenome assembly JAABUK01 (sample SAMN10711869, study PRJNA513367) | rock metagenome | isolation source: Antarctica rocks | place: Antarctica: Victoria Land, Pudding Butte nord | collected 2016-01-03
AGAGCAAAGAGCAAAGAGCAAAGAGCAAAGAGCAAAGAGCAAAGAGCAAAGAGCAAAGAGCAAAGAGCAAAGAGCAAAGAGCAAAGAGCAAAGAGCAAAGAGCAAAGAGCAAAGAGCAAAGAGCAAAGAGCAAAAAGCAAAAAGCAAAAAGCAAAAAAAAAATGCTTTCAGGCTGAAAGAGTAGTCTGGGTTGGGGCATACCTGGGTCGATGAGCAGTCCATATCAGCACAAGCATTGCAGATGTCATCACTTGCTATTGCCAGGTCCTTGGCGTTGAGTTTCTGCTGAGTCTCAGGGCTCATCTCAACCTGCCTATGAGCACCCTCTGCATGCAATACGGTGAAAAGTGGGTGAAAATGGTGAAAAGGTGGTATAAAGGTGGTGAGTGGTGAAGAATGGTGCGCAGGTCGTCAAGGATGCAGCTGTGACTCGTGACAGGTTGGCAGTGACACACAGTCTGCTGCACGCTGACTGTACAGACATGCGTATCAGCTCAGACATATGGTTGGACCTCATTTAGTCCAGGTTGTGCCCAAAATTGTTATTGCGCAATGCCTGGTGCGAGTCAAATTCACAGAAAGCATGGGTAATGGTTGGCAACAGCGAACTTCTCAAAACTTGTACCTGCAACTTCACTCACGGCTAAGCAGGCAAATCTCCCTGTCCCTGAGATTTGCCTGCTTAGCCGTGAGTGAAGTTGCAGGTGCAAGGTTTGAGAAGTTCGCTGTTGCCAACCAATAGTGTTCTGAGTTTCACTTTCATTCTCACATACACTTTCAGTGAAGAAAGAAATACACAGAGGTTCACCTCAGCTCTGCTCCACTCTGGTCTACAATAACAGTGATGAATACTGACGCAAACAAGCAATGCAACGGATTATGTGTGAATCAGCCGGTCTATGTTCTGATGATATTGCTGAACAAAGAGATACACGTCCACGCCAACATGCAGAAGGCAGGCAAGAAGAAGAAGTGGCGGATGTTGAAACGCGGGGCAAAAAGACTTGGTGATCCATCATTCACTGAAAGTGCTGCTCCCAAGCACAAGAAGAAGAAGACAAAGATGAGGCAAGACCGAAAAAGAAGCACAACCCAAGCAGACAGAGAAGAAGAATAAAAGATGCAAAGACTGACCTGGGCCAAATCCGATCAGCCTGAGGAGGTCTCTCATGACATTGCTGAACAGCGCGGCCAAAGGTTTGTGGCGAGTCGATGACAAATTGGGGCTCAAATTCACCTGAATTACCACAGCACAAAGATGCACAATCTCCAATTTGTGCAGCATTATCAAGCAGGTCGAATTTTCTGCCGACAGTGGTCTGCAGTAGTGGCAATGTGAGCAGGTGTGAAAGTTCAGCCTATAAGCAAGTCTGTACTGGACAAGGCTGACCAGGCCTGTGGCTACCTCATCAAAACGTGGTCAGTCAACACACTATATCAAATGGCTGTCACAGCACAGCACAGCATGCCACAGCATAGCTTGGCACAGCATGTCACGCTATGATAGTGAGGGGCACCATGCTGCAGCATGACATACCACAGTACAGCGTGGCACAGCACAGCACAGCGTAGCACAGCGTGGCAAAGCATGGCACAGCATGCCAGGACATGCTTACCTCCATGATGTAAGGGCGCAACTGTTGGTCCAGCATGAAGTCGAAACGGTACATGGCAAAGAAGCTTGATGCTCCATGTGTGTAGCCATCGCTGACTCCCTGCTCAACAAAAACAAGAGTGTCAGAAAAGAAAAGAAAAGAAAAGAAAAGAAAAGAAAAGAAAAGAAAAGAAAAGAAAAGAAAAGAAAAGAAAAGAAAATAAAATAAAAGAAAAGAAAAGAAAAGAAAAGAAAAGAAAAGACTAGACTAGACTACGCGTTTCAGCATCAGTAACAAGAGTGTCACTACTGTCGCTGTACAAAGCGTGCAGTGCAGTGTATGTGCATGTCTGGGCAGCCCGGTGTAATACTTGACTTCTCATTCAATTGACGCCCAAAGGTGTACTCTTTTTTTTTTCTTTTTTTTGTATTTTTATGGCAGCAACCATTGGGGTGTGACTTGTACAGTAGACCAACCAGAGCTCAACTATAAAGTGTGCAATGCAGGACCGATGTTTTGCAGAATGCAACTATTATCAGAGCAGTTGAGACGTAGAACTACAAGAGGCACGCATATAGTCATTGCTTGACGCGAGATGCAAGAGAGATGTGGTGTGGTTGGTCTGTTCAGGGTTGCAGGGTTTGGAACAAAACAAGCAAGCAAGTCAAAGTCTGTGAAATACTCCCTAACTGCGTACATACTAGATTTTTCTAAACCTGAAACCCTGCAAGTTTTATGGCTACAGGTCAGCTTTACCCCTACATGCAGCCTTGTTCATCTGTGAGTCAGTGTGCGTCTGAAGCATGTTATGACTGTGTGTCAGAAGCATGTCATGCTCCTTGCATGAAAGGCTTGAGTAGATGATGTACATGATGAATGCATGCCAGTTGCACAACAACATTTTGGTGTACAACGAGCTGTGACTGCATCCTTGATTGGATCTGGGATTTTGTGTCCAATTTATGGGATTTAGCTCAAGCCCTAAGGTGATGCAGAATCAAATGCAGAAGGACATAATCAATCTGATCATACTGGCAACATCATACACACAATAGGGGGTTGTACCTTCAGTTTGGGTTGCATCTTGAGAAGCAGCTCTAGAATTCGAACCTTCAGCTGCGGTATCAAATCCTCCACATCATGCCCTGCAGACACCAAACAATGTACAGAAAGAAAAGAGAAGTTTGCGCTTTTCAGTGATCATAACATCAGGAAGAGGCAGCAGCCCGGAGCCCGAACAATACACTGCTGTGTTTGTGAATGTCAATGAATTGATCAAAGTGCAACCAAAAGCCACGTTGTTGACACAGTCTTGTGCCAGTCTTGTGTCAAAAACAAAGCTTTAGGTTGCACTTTGATCAAGCCAGTGACATGCATAAACACAGCAGCTGAGGTTTTGGATCTTCTCCCTTCAGAATAGATTGTGAGACATCCAGATTGCAATTCTGACTTCACCCTTGAAGCTCAAACCCACAGCAGCTGAGTTCTGACCTTGTTCAATTGATTGGTGCTTTCTTTTACGTGAATGCTTCACAGATTTCTTGTTCAAAGACAGCTTGTATGTTCTTAGTTTACACATTCAGAGTAGCACTGAGATTATGCATGTGTGGGTGCATGTTTGATTCTCTGGCAACCACAAGTCATGGTTGGGGTACCCCAAATCCAGAAACCTAAAATGTCATGGTCAAAACAGCAGCTGGAGTTGCACCTTGCTCCTTAAGGACAGCGTTTAGGGCTTGCATGTAGGTCATGGTTGGCTTACCCACAAGCCATAAACCCTAAGATGCAATGGTTAACATGCAAAGCAACAGCGGTTGGACTTCTACCTTGCTCCTTGAAAACAGCGGTTAGGGCTTGCATGTAAATTGTGTTATTCTGCACCCTAAATCCTAGAATGCAATGTCAGCGTACCTTGCTCCTTGAAAACAGCGGTTCGGGCTTGCATGTAGGTCATGGCTTACCCTAAACTCAAAACCCTAGAATGCAATTATTGAAATCCTCAACCCTAAACCTAGAATGCAATAGTCAAAATGCAACGCCACAGCAGCTGGAGTTGTACCTTGTTCTTTGAGAACAGCGGTTAGGGCTTGCATGTAGGTCTTGCCCTGGTCCAGATGCTTCTTTGAGGGTGGAAACTCCCAGGGGGCTGTGTAGTGGTCACCCACCACATACGCATTCACATTCTGCACTCATCACATATTTACTTGTATTCTGTATATTTATATTTATGTTTATGTTTATATTTGTATTTATATTTGTATTTATATTTGTATTTATACATATATACATATGTATCTATATCTATGTCTGCTTCTGTATATATTCACTGATAATTCTTTGTAAATCTATTTGTATTTATGTTCGCACTCACCTTCCTTGGCATGTTCATGTTTACTTTTAATATTGCACTCATCACACAGCCACAATTGCAATCACAGTCAATCGCATTCACATTTACATTCACAGTTTCAGTCTGATTCACGTTTGCATTCTGACTCACATTGAAACTTTGCACCTACCATGCAGTCACAATCACAATCACAGTCAAATACATTCACCTGCACGCTCATGATCACGCTCACATTCACATTCATGTTCACACTACCGTTCACATGCTTGAGTTTGCATTCACCACATGATCACGTTCTACGCTCAATCACATTCACGTTCACATGTTGCATATTTGTCACACATTCATGTAACCATCACATATTGTGTTGACGCCACCTCATCATGAGCTTCATGAGTGCAACAACAGCTGATGCAGTGTAAGGAAGAAGAAGGACAGAAACAGAAAGAAGCCAAAAGGAAGGAAGGAAGGAGCAACCAAAGGAGTGAGGCTTACCGCAGGATCAACTAAAGCAGTGTAAACAAGAAGAAAAGAAGGAACACAAGGAAGAAGAAAGGAAGGAACGCGAGGAAGAAGCAAGGAAGGGACGCGAGGAAGAAGAACGGAAGGAACAGGAGTGAGGCTTACCGCAGGATCAACGACAGGATCAACATACTGAGCCGGGCAGAATCGCAGCACGATGTCATTGTAGACATACGCCCTGAGGGGATGGCTGGAGGTGATTGCCACATAGATTCCAAAGTCCCAGGACCGTCTGCAGCACAAGTGGTAACAATCAGTTCACCAAGTGAACATTTAATTTGTTGCTAGAATATGTTATCATACCTTAGCAGACATGCAAGGGGATGGAAGGGGAGAGGAAAAGGGGAGGGGCAGGAGGGGAGGGGAGAGGAGGGGCAGGTAGGGGAAAAGGACAGGGAGAGAGGGAAGGGGAGGGAAGGAGGGGGAGGGCAGGGGAAAAGGGAACAGCAAGGGAGATGAGAGGAGGAGCAGGAAGGGCAGGGCAGGGCAGGGCAGGGCAGGGCAGGGCAGGGCAGGGCAGGGCAAGGGGAAGGGTAGGTAAGACTCACCCACTGATGAGCACAGGGCGGATCAGCTGTTGCACAAGGGTGTTGTTCTTGATGTTAGCCACTGCCTCTGACTCTGGGGTCACTGCCTGCATACCAACCAGCAGTCATGTGAAAACCAGTAAGGCAAAAGCCTGCTGTAAAGAAATGCAAAATGCAGATTCCAGAGCGCAGTGGAAAGTGCAACACAGGTGAGGCGGACAGGCCATTTTGCTGGGTGAGAGAGTTTAGGGTTTGGGCCTAAACCCTAAACACAGTCATGACTCCACTTTGCATGTAGGCAACCAAACACGCATGTAACAATTGCAAATGCATTGTAATGACAACAGCAGAAACAAAACAAGCTGTCAGCTCAACATCCAAAACCCGGAATCATAAAACAGAAGTCTACTGACTAACCTACAGCCTAAACCCTAACAGAAGCATTGCCTGTACGACCAGTCCCCAAAGCCTGAACAACTTAATCCCCAAAGCCTGAAAGAGGTGTCACCTGAACTCCCTTGTGCCCTTCATTCTTGCGTACCCAGTCATACTGCCCTTCATGCTCCTTAGCAAACCTGCATTCACCAACAGCCCTAAAGCCTGCATTCACCAACAGCCTTACAACCTGCATCTGCCAACAGCCCTAAAACCTGCATTCACCAACAACCCTGAAACATGAACAAGGCCGTGGTTTGTCAAAACATGCTTTCACGCCTTCCAAGTGGACAAGGCCTCCTCCTAAAGCAACTCGGCAATGTGGAAATGCGATTTTACTGTCCCCAGGCGTTTGTGATTTCAGATTCCTGCTATGCGATGGATGTTTTCGCAAAACCATAGGCGTTGGGGGTTGAAAAGAGCTCAATCTCACTCAGAATTGAATCAGTCAACTTGGTCAGGTCGAGGAACGTTAGCAGGACAAAGATTGAGGAGTGGATGCAGAGGGCTGTGATGCCCCTGTCTGTGCATCGGTGATGCAGCCTCCTGCAGATGGTGTCTGAAGCTCACTCGAAGCGTCGATCCCAGACAGCCAGGTAACATGCGCCCACAAGACAGACAGTCACAGGACAGACAACCACAAGACAGACAGTCACAGGACAGACAACAGCTTCCGAGACAGTCACAAGACAGACCACAGCTAACAGACAGCCACAAAAAAGACAGTTATATAGGACAGACAGTCAACAGTCAGACAGTCATAAAATAGACAGCAGCATCACAAATAGCCACAGGACAGACGGTCAGCAGACAGACAGCAGATTCACAGACAGCCCAATCACAAGACGGACAGCAGCAACAAAGACAGCCACAAAACAGACAACACAAGACGTACACAAGATGTGCTGCAGTCCGTCTTATAACTGTTTGTAATGCTTCTGTCAACAACCCAGTCTAATTAGGTACAGGAGTGCAGTCCTACTTGACGAAGGCTTCATAGCTTTTGGGAAGCTGGAAGGTGAGAGGCAAGCAATCCAGCTTGGGGTTCACTTCTGAAAGGTACCACTTGTATGTGAACCAACCAGAGCCTGGCAGCTGATTGATCTGCATTACAAACAAATAGGTTTACTAATGTCATGCAGTTATCTGTCTAATCGGCCGGGATTTATCCTCAAGCACTAACAGTTGCATGTGACTGTAGCTGACGCCGGCGTGTGAAACTTGGGCGCTTCTACGGTTCTGAACAGCATTGAGTGACTTCATTCCGATTGAAGTTGTCTGTCTTCATCTGTTGACTCCCGACAATGAGTCCCAAAGACAGGAGTTGTCCAAAAACAAATGATAATAAAACCCACTGTGCCTGTCCTATAGAAGCTGGCGTGTATGCTGTGCATTGATAGCTTTGTTTCCACTCAGGTTTGGTCGTGTGTTACTGACAATGCCAATCAAAGCTGGTAACACCACTGAGCAAGGCATACAAACTTAGCCCTTGTCAATAATGCTGTCAACAAACGCATGTGGTCAATCAGGATTGCTAGTGCCTGTACGGTAAGGGACTACAGCAAGCGATATGCATTTTGACACGACATGATGCATTATGACAGATAAAAGATTTGAGTGATGACTCAGAGATGGGACGTGCATGACTAAGACAAGGAGGAAGATGTGTGATGACTGGTTGTCAAGCCTACCTTCTGACCAGGCTTCATGGCTTTGATAACCTCAAAGCTGGGATGATGTGCATAGAAAGGATCTCGGAAGCTCCAAAGAAGCTTCCAATCATCACTGCACAAGCACACCTTGACTATATGCGCATGCAAGTGTTGACCGTATGAGTATGCAAGCCTTGACTATATGAGCATGCAAGCCTTGACTGTATGAGTATGCAAGCCTTGAGCCACACATCATGTCCAAAAGCAGAAGATGACCAATGCTGGTGTGCCTTGCAGGTTTGAACTTCGAACAAACTTCTAACAAAAACTTAACAAAACAGAAGCTAATTGGAAATCAAAAAGATATACGGCATACAAAGTGCATGATGCAAGACTATGCGCACACGGACATGTCCATGCTGTTATGCAACACGACAGCAACATGCAGGAACAGACTTGTGGTGATGCAGCTGCCTGTCACAGCAGCAGGGTCTTACTTTGTGTCGTTTGTCTCTACAAAGCCTAAATTCTGAAATGCGTTTCTGATGTGAATGAAGTGTATTGGAGCAGCCTGCAGCCATCAATAGTTGGTGATGAAAACAGCTACACACGCCGTGGGGCGCTAGCAGTGAAATGGACTACCTTTTCAATGACAAGCTGCCACTTGGGAGGCTGTGCGCTGATTGGCCCCGTATCTGCAGAGCTGCTTGAGGCTATCTGATTGCTACCTTCCTCTTCCAGCAGAAGCCTTTGTTCGGCCGCATCGGAAAGTAAATCTGCATTTGCTGGGTTGCTTTCCATAGAACTGGACACCTTGAAGCCTACCAAAATCCCTAGCACGCAAGCCACCGCGACCATCGCCATTTTCGATGCGTCGCTGATCATGTGGATGCCAGCACCTGTGACGGCTTAGGCTGCCAACATGCAGACGTATGTATTTTGAGTGCGCTTTCAAGGTCAGGTTTTTTTGTGTTGCAGCGCTATCTCAAGCAGCTGTATGAACAAACAGCAGACCTAACGAGGGAAGAAATCTGCCCCATAGTCCATGTGACTGCACGTGCCTGCTCGTGGCATGTCGTATGATGAATCCACGTAACGTGTAATTGAATTGATGCATATGCAATACAAACGAAGCTGAAATGGTGATCTGCAGGCCCCACAGAGCACAATGTCCTTCAACTTTGTCATTTTAATTTGCACAAGCATGCTGTTCGTCCCAAATTGTCAGAAAGACAGATACTGTGAGCATTTTGGAGACCACTGTCAGCCTGCGACGTACGCACAAAGGAATTGAGGGGCATGCGGAAGCCTTGATTTGATTTGCAATAACTGCAATCCATCGCTGAATCCATGCACGTGTGGACAGCTGCATGCATAGCTTAGACACCCAGTCGACATGGGTAGCTTCGCCGCAGTAAAGTATCAAGCTCTCAAGCACCCACATGGTAACGGGAAACATGTTCACCGCATTGTACCCCTCCTGTGGCCCCCATTGCTCCTGTGGGTTTGCGACGCAATGGTTGAGAAATCGAAGAGTGACGAAGAAGATTAGCATGCATAGTAAGCAATGCATGCTGTGCTGTGCTTCAGAGAGCTGTAGTACTGCTTCCGACACAGCGCCATAGCTGACATGTCAAGAGCGTACACACGGGGCCCGGCACAAACTGTGTACGGTTTGACATATGCATCTAAGTGGCTGAGCGCTATACCGTACTCAAGCGTGACCAGGAAAGCCGTTAGCAACACGGGACTGAAGATTCCGTCAGCTCTTCGTGGTTGAAGGCACTCGTGCGGATTATTCAGTCGCACAAAGCCGCTGAACGGCATGAGCGGCATAGCGCGCGACGGTAACGTACTTGGCACTCGAGATTAAGACTGCATTTGGCAGCTCAGAGTGGACTGTGTGCTTGCGCCTTGTTTTGAAAGAATTGTTCACGGGTGGATGCTGCGCACTAGCTGCCGGCACACTGCGCACAGTCATCATTCTTGCAAGCTTTGTTGGTAGGTGTGTTGGCAGACACAAAGACGACAAGCAAGCGGGGACGTGAGACCACAGAGGGTTCTGTTGGCTGCCCAGCTGATGCCACTGCAAAGAGAATCAGGTCTAGATCTGAGAGCAGAAGGTGAACAGTTTGTACCATTGCAACCTTGAGCGCACTTGCTTGCTAAGCGGACCTGCTACTCAACCTTGATGACTTCACAAAGCACCTTGTGCAGTTCTGTATACTGCTTCCATTCTTTAAATTTGTATCTTGCACACTTGATATCTGCACCATACAAGCAATGCACAAGCTGACCCCCGTTGATAAAGTTTGTCCTGTCTGCAAAGAGCTGGAGCAAGTACGCATTTATTCACTGTACTGCCTTACTCACATCCTTGTTTGCATCAATCGTGACATGCCTTCTGGATGCAAATGCCGCTACTTGCATACAAAGGCCTTGCCTGACTGAAGCACGCATGTCAACACTGCATCATTTCAAATGAGAGATGACTTGGATGTGTTGCTTGCCTGTGTCCTGCACAAAATGTACCGGACTGCCATCACAGCATGCTTTGCAGTGGTGGAAAATTGTCAGCGCCTAAAACATCTCTAGAATGTAAAAACGCGTTTTTACTGTCCCTGGACGTTTCTCTATCTAGATTTCCAGTGTGGGGAGACGTTTCTGAATTAAAATAGACATTTCAGGATTGAAAAGAGCTAGAAGGCTAGGGACTAGCGTGCAGGTGTGAGCGGATGCTGGGATCAGCCATGCTGGAGGTGAAGAAGCTGCGTACCCTACAGCGTGTTGGAGCTTGCATGGACACTGCCATAAGGATAGGAAGTTCTGGAAGTACATGGTAAGCTTGCTGGCAATCCGTTAAAGAGTGCATCACAACCCTGTCAGCGAAATGCAACATGCATGCATATTGCTTCTGTATGCATCCATGCAGCCGATGCTTGGCAAGTCACACAGTACCACTAGCGTCCTCAGGGTGCTGCGTACCTTGCTTGATCATACTGCACACGTGGATGAAGGTTGTGTTGTGAAGTTATGATGGACTTGGCTCATTTGTTAGAACCATGTTGTCCTTGTCAAGCATGTGGCGGTCACTAGCAGTTGTGTGTTGTGAACAGCAACATGTTGCTCTCGCACAGACCTGATGTGCCTCTGCAACTACATGCTGCAACACCGAGTGCATGTTCCAGTCATACAGGTTTTTGGTGTCATTCTAGTGCAGTACAATATCGATGTCATTCTGATGCGCTACATCATTGATGTTGTTTGGGTGCAGTACACTGTTGATGTCATTCTGGGGCAGTGCAATATGTCATTCTGGTGCAGTACAAGATTGATGTCGTTCTGGTGCAAAACAATATTGATGTCATTCTGGTTCAGCACATCAGTGATGTCATTCTGGTGCAGCACATTATTGATGTCGTTCTGGTGCAAAACAATATTGATGTCTTTCTGATGCAGTACATTATGTCATACTAGTGCAGTACATGACTGATGTCATTCTGGTGCAGCACATCATTGGTGACCACATAGAAGCGTTGCTAGCCGAACAAGAGGACCTCAAGTGCAAGCTTTGGAGCTTCGTGTCCAGCTTCACAGGACAAACATGGATGACTGGACAGACCATGATGATGCTATACAAGGGGCACAACAGACCACGTAGATCTGAGAGGCCTGAGGTCCAGTCAGCAGGGCTGGTTCAGGAGCCAGCAGGGCTGGTTCAGGAGTCAGCAGGGCTGGTCCAGGAGTCAGCAGGGCTGGTCCAGGAGTCAGCAGGGCTGGTCCAGGAGTCAGCAGGGCTGGTCCAGGAGTCAGCAGGGCTGGTCCAGGAGTCAGCAGGGCTGGTCCAGGAGTCAGCAGGGCTGGTTCAGGAGTCAGCAGGGCTGGTTCAGGAGTCAGCAGGGCTGGTTCAGGAGTCAGCAGCAGAACGCCCTGAACATAACAAGCACGCCCGGCTTGAGCATAAGCTAAGAGCGCAGCGCATTCAGGATGTTGATCAATCATCAGAATCAGCAGACGTACCCAATGGGCACAGCTCGCGAGCAGGGGTGCAGACCACGCTAAAGCCAATGCAGCATAAGATTGTAGCATGCCCAGCTCACTGGTCTAGAGCCCAAAAAGCAGAAGCAGAACGGTCTGAAGAATACAGCATGGAGAGTATCCTGGCGGACCTGTGCCATGGTACTACTCAGCACAAGCTCATGCCAAGCCGACAAGCTGATGCAGGGATGCAGCTTTCACACTTCTCACTGCCTGGGAGCTGGCGGAGCTTGCAAGCTGAGCATGAGCAACATGCAAGAGATAGCTATCTCCATAGACAGATGGTGAAACTGGATGGCAGTCACGATCTTCAGGCTGCACCTTATGCCTGAGCAGTATGTCAGGCAGCTGCCGTGAAAAGCTTAAAGTCAGGTTGTCTGTAATCTGATGTGTTCAATGTGTCACATTGCTACTTGGCATGCATGAAGGTAGATCTCCTGTTTAGCTGGCCTGCAAAACTATGCTTGCGAAATATTTAGAGTAACAAAACTTGTGAAAATTTGCATTGTCCAGCAGCTCTGTCGCTTCAATTCGTCCAGCAGATCAACTTGTGCGGCAGAGTTCAGGCGTCATTGACTGCAGAGTCATCAGACGCTGATATTGCATCTGCATCCGGCATGGTCGCTGAAAACACCAAACATGCCCTGAAACATGCCTAATCAGGACACGAGCTTGCTCCCAGCCATGCTTTGCACTCTATTTGATGCCTTGGCAAATCAGCACAAGCGCGCTCACCTCAGACAGCTCAAGCCAGCTGTAATCTTGCTGCCAATCTGCAGGGCGTCCTAGTGCCAAACCACGTTGTGACAGGCACCAATATATCCGCCAAGCGCGCACTGCAGATCAAGTGATACAGTTGTTGCAAGGCGCAACTGGACGATCTTATAAGGGCTGCACAGGCTACATAAGACAGATTACACGGCGCTGCGCCCTCAGCGTTCCACCTTTGCCCTCGCAACCCACCCAGCAGTGAAGATACTGCACATCAAGCCTAGGTTTCGTCACAGCCCCAGACGGCACGCACCGCACATTATCTGAAAGTACGTAGAACAGGAACTTGCAAAGTCTATGCGGGACATGCGGTCAGTACCATTGCAGAATGCTCAATAGTCTGACTGTGTTTCCTCCTGCAGATCACCACAGGGGCGCTTTAGGGTGGGTACTCTCTGCAGTGCAGAGGTCCTATGATGAGTGTCAAGACTACCTATTGCTCAGTTTGGCCCTAGCAGCAGTCCAAAAGTATACTCACCTACGACGCCAGCACCCTGACACAGCCAAAAGAGCATATGCCATCTGTCAAGCCAAGCCCCTCACGGCAAGGCAAGCAGCAGAGCCCCTTCTTGAAGTCCACAACCACCGCCTTACGTCTTCTTCTCTGGCTCACCCTCAGCAGTGGCATCATCCTCTTCAACAAATGGCTGCTAAGCCCTACAAGATTCCCATACCCAGTCACTCTCGCCTTCTGGCATATGCTCTTCTGCTCAGTGGTCGGCCTCATAGCTGTCCAGTGTAAGTGCGTCCCCAAACAGAATGTCTCCTGGACCACATGCATCAGAATCTGCCTCCCCGTGGCTGCATTGGGGGCGGCTGGGCTCACCCTGGGGAACGCAGCGTTCCTGTATCTCAGCGTGGCGTTTGCTCAGATGCTCAAGGCCAACATGCCAGTCATTATGTTCATTGTGGGATGCCTCTTCCGCACCCATAAGTTCAGCTGGGAGACTTGTGGAATCATGGTCGTTATTGGAGCTGGGGTAGCTGCTTCATCTCTTGGGGAATTACAGTTTTCAGGGGTGGGTGCGACGTTCATGCTGGGCGCTATGCTTTCTGAGGCTTTCAAGATGATCCTGCTTCAGACCATGATGCAACGGACAGACCTTCAGATCAACCCTGTGAATGCTTTGT
>JAABUK010009760.1_pt1 | contig 13021 bp, 10 predicted proteins | sample 5559141 | NCBI WGS metagenome assembly JAABUK01 (sample SAMN10711869, study PRJNA513367) | rock metagenome | isolation source: Antarctica rocks | place: Antarctica: Victoria Land, Pudding Butte nord | collected 2016-01-03
TTGGCTGGTATTACCTGATTTTTATGCTCGTGGATGTTGCTATAGCAGTGTTAGCTTTTAGTTTTGAGAAAGAAAAGATCAGCAAACTGGTTTGGCTGATACCGCAGCGATTGGTTTGGAGATGGCTGATGTGGTATGTTTTGTTTAAGTCGGTACGAAGGGCGATAAAAGGAGAACTGCAAAACTGGGGAGTACTTAAACGAACTGGCAATGTAAAAGATATAGTGAGTGCATAATTTAATACTACTGCTACCGGCTCTTAAAATTTCCGGGTTGACTTCGGAAGTCGACTGCTGCCTCGTAAGTTTCAGAAGGCTTGCCTTAAACATAAGCTAACAGCAAAAAAAACGTCGCTTAAAAAGCGACGTTAAAACTCTAAAACCCTCTCATTCAGAACAGAACTATAATTATTTATTGACCTACGGCTTTTTATTCTCTTTATAACGCTTATCAAGTGTACCATCTTTTTTTACATGTGTACTAGAGGTAGTAGTAGCATCATTGGCTTTATAACGTTTGTCAGGAGTGCCATCCTTCTTTAACGGACCTGTAGTGGTAGTGGTACTTTGAGTACCGGATGTTTGGGCCGGAGCTGTACTTGTTGCGCTATGCTGTGATGCAGACTCTTTCTTGGCCGTTGTTTTCTGAGCAGGCTTTGCAGGAGCTGTTTGTGCAAAAGAAAATGTAGTGAAAGCCAGTAACATGGACGCGGCAATAATTAGTTTTTTCATTGTTGTTATGATTTGTAAATTATTAGCTAAATGAATTACTAAGGTGGACAAGTATTTCCCGGATAAGAAATTTTAAGAGGTGGTTAACCAGTGCTTAACAATTATAAATCATAATCCATGCCTTACCAGGGGTTCACTTAACTTGAAGTTAACAACATTTACCTTAACTAGTCAGGAAATGATACCAATTTTGATTTTTAGTAAAAGTATTTATGCGTTCAGCAACCTTAAAATGGATCGTGTTAGTGTCAACCCTGCTGGTTGCTGTGATTGTAATTGTTCAGTTGTACTGGTTAGAAAAAGTGTATTCTCTGGAGGAACGCCAGTTTAATACCAATATTATTAAAAGTGTGCGAGGCATCTTTGAAGACATGGAACTGGTAGATTCTCCGGCCCTGGAATTAAAAAAATTAATAGAGCAACAGGATGCAAATACCTTCCTGGTTAGAATAGATAGTATCCCACCCCGCGATACCTTAAAGTATTACTTAACAAATGAATTTCAGGATTTTGGTGTCCTTGCTGATTGCAGGTTATCTGTATATGATGACAGTTTAAAAAAATATGCTTACGAAGAATATCTACCAACAGCAGCATCAAAACATCCGTTAAATGAAGGAAAGAATCAGGCCGCAATTCTTAAAGATTATCCTTACATTCTTTTATATTTTCCCCATCGGGAACAATACATATTAGCCGAATTAACCTTTTGGTTAGTAGCCGCTATTTTATTACTCATCTCACTGGTTGCATTTGCCGCTAGCTTATTTTATCTCTACAGGCAACAAACACTTAATGAGATACAAAAAGATTTCGTTAATAATTTTACCCATGAATTTAGAACACCGTTAGCCGTAATAAAACTTGCCGCAGATGTACTGATCAATCCGTCAATTGTCAAACAACCCGAGCGGTTAAAAAAATACAGTAGCATTGTTAAAGAACAGACTGAACATTTGCAGCATCAGATAGAAAGATTATTGAAAACAGCTGCAAGCGATAACAATAAACTGCAACTTGAAAAAGAAATTTTTACCTTGAATGAATTGGTGAACGACGTGCTTCACCAGATTGATCCTATGATCCGGGAAAAAGAAGTAAAGATTGAACTTGATCTTGAAGAAGATAATATTCAGATATTTGCAGACAGATCCCATATTGCTATGGTACTTGTTAACCTGCTTGAAAATGCTATTAAATACTCTGACCGCCCTCATGTAGTTATTAAAACTGCAGGACTCAGTGATGGTTTTTCTATTTCAGTAAAAGATAATGGAGTAGGAATTGAAAAAAAATATACCAAACATCTTTTTAAAAAATTTTTCAGGGTTCCTACAGGAAATGTACACAATGTAAAAGGATTTGGATTAGGTCTGAACTTCGTTAAAAAAGTGGTGGACACACATCGCGGAAAAATCATTGTAAACAGTTTGCCCGGCATTGGAACGGAATTTAAAATTTTACTTCCTAAACAATAAAACTTCTTTCAATGGAACCAAAAGCAAAAGTATTACTGGCAGAAGACGATGCTACCCTGGGCTATATTATAAAAGATAGTTTACAGGAAGAAGGTTACTACGTAGTACTATGTTCCGACGGTCAGACTGCCATTGACCGGTTCAATAAAAATGAGTTTGATATCTGCCTGCTGGATATAATGATGCCACATAAAGATGGACTTGCTGTTGCTAAAAAAATACGTCAGCAAACCGACGTAACTCCTATACTGTTTTTAACTGCAAAATCGATGGAAGAAGACAGGATCAAAGGGTTTCAATCAGGGGCTGATGACTACATTACAAAGCCTTTCAGCATGCCGGAACTTTTACTTCGTATGGATGTATTTTTAAGAAGAACCAAAAAAATGCATTCCGATAGTATTCAGGAATTTGTATTAGGCAGCATCCGTTTCTCCTATACAGATTTAAAGCTCAGCTCCAAAGAAGGTATTATTTCCATTACACAAAAGGAAGCTGATTTATTACGTTTCCTTAGCCAGCATCCCAACAAGGTATTGAAAAGAGAAGAAGTACTTTTGAATGTTTGGGGAAAAGATGATTATTTTCTGGGCCGGAGTATGGATGTTTTTATTACTAAGTTGCGAAAGCATTTTAAATCAGATCCAAATATTGTTTTGGAAACAATTCATGGAGTAGGATTCAGATTTAATATTCCTTATGTGCCTGCTGAATAGTGTCAGGGTAGGTTAAACATTAAATCAAGTAATGAATTGCCATCAGCCGTCAGCTATCAGCTATCAGGAAGAAACATATTACTCATTGAATTCCTGGTAGCTATGCTTCAATTCCTTTATACCTACCAATAGTACCATATTAACGTCCTGATAGCTGACAGCAAAATTGATAGTGATTTCATGCTTGACTTAACACTGTTGGTAAGTTAACTCTAAAGTGACGCGTTTTGCTTAAGCAGTCAGCAGATCGATCTGTATTAAGTTTCCTCCTGATACGACACTAGTGTTATGTAATCCTAAACTGGCGTATTCGCTATCAGCCGTCAGCTATCAGGTGCCAACCTTAAATTGTTGCTTTTACTATCAGCCGTCAGCTATCAGCAATCAGGAGGAAATACATTATACATTAGCGTCCTGACAGCTGATAGCTGACGGCTGATAGCAACATTTACAGACATTTTATGGTTGACACGACACTAGCCTGATATAGTATTGGTTAACCCCTTATTAACTTTTGTTAATAACCGATTAACCAAAATACATAACAGTTTTACACCCAAATCAAAAAGAAAGGATGCACAGATACCTATCCAAGATTTTTTTATTTGCTTTTTTTTCAGGCTATTTCGTACTAAATGCAGCTTGCCAAAGGGATAGCTTATCATTGACCTATCAACAGGCAGAAAAAATATTTTTACAGAAAAATCTTCAATTGCTTTCTCAGCAATACGATGTAGACATCAATAAGGCCTTAATTCAACAGAACAGGTACCTTGACAATCCAATTCTTAACACTGATCAGAATATATATGACGGTAAATTTTTTCGTCATAGTAACGGTTATGGACAGGTATTCATCCAGATTCAACAACTAATCAAAACAGCCGGTAAAAGAAATAAACTTATTAAACTTTCTCAGGACGCATTGCTGTCTTCTGAACAACAGTTGTACGATCTGATGCGTAACCTCAGGTTCATTCTTCACAATGATTTTTCTAATATTTACCAATTGCTTCAGGTATATAAAATTTATGCCAGTGAATTAATTTCTTTACAGGAACTGGCCAGGGGCATGGATGCACAATTGCAGGCTGGAAATATTTCTCAAAAAGAAAACCTCAGGATCAAATCGCTTTTATATGGTTTGCAAACAGACCAGTCTGACCTGCAAATTCAGATCGCCGAAGCTGAAAAAGATGTACATACCCTTTTACATATCGGAAGCGACACCCTGATTGTTCCGGTAATGAATAGTGTAGGTAATCTTTCGGCTCCTATTCAATCGTTATCTCTGTTACAGTTAATTGATTCTTCCTTAGTGAACCGGCCGGATCTGCAGCTTGCTAAAACAAATTTACTTTCTCAGCAGCACAACCTGTTTTATCAAAAAGCATTAGCGGTTCCGGATCTTACTACCGGGTTGGAGTTTGATCAGCGCAGTAATTATGCCCCTAATTATTATGGTCTTGCTCTTTCAATCCCAATTCCTGTTCTCAATAAAAACAAAGGCAATATACGCGCTGCCCGGATAAGTATCGGGCAGGCACAGAACGGTATTCTGCAGGTGCAGGAGCAAGTAAGCACGGAAGTAAGCGCAGCCTGGCAAAAGCTTCTTATAAGCGTACATCTTCAAGACATTATTACCCAGGATTTTGCCGATAAATATGAGGAGTTATTTCAAAACATCACTAAAAGTTTTAAGCTCAGGCAGGTAAGCCTGGTAGAATTTATAGATTTTTTTGATTCCTATAGGGATGCACGCACGAAGCAATTAGAGCAGCAGACCCATCTGAGAGATGCCATAGCAGAATTGAATTTTACAACCGGAAGTAATATTATAAGCAATCCATAGATAACCAATACGCGAAACCTGGTAAATATTTTTTATGAAACAAGCAGCCTCCATGTTACTAATTATAGGAACCTCTCTTTTTTTACATTCATGCGCTTCCAAACAACCGGAGCCTGCAGTGAAAAAAGAGGCACTATGCATAACTGATTCTATGGCCGCGATCATAAAAATAGATACGGCAGGCTATAGTAATATTGATGACCAGTTACAGCTATCAGGTGAAATAAGTTTTAATGATAACAAAGTAATAAAAGTATTTCCGTTCAGTAGCGGACAGGTAACAAAAGTATTGGTTTCATTAGGCGATAAAGTTAGTAAGGGGCAAACATTAGCCATTATAAAAAGTGCTGATGTTGCCGGTAATTACAGCGATCTTTCTACTGCGGGTAATGATGTTGCCATTACAAAAAAACGTATGGAAAGCGCTGAATCTATGTACAACAGCGGTCTCAGCAGCGAACGGGAGTATGTTGAAGCAAAGGAAGATTACCAGAAAGCAGTGAATTCGGCTAATAAAGTAAAAGAACAAATTGCAATTAACGGGGGTGGCAATACCACTGAAAATGGCACTTACACAATCAGGGCGCCTATAGCCGGATATGTAGTGGAAAAAAAAATTAACCAGGGAAGTTTTATCCGTACAGATAATAATGACAACCTGTTTACTGTCGGCGATGTAAAAGAAGTGTGGGTATGGGTTAATGTTTATGAAACCGACATCGCAAAGGTAAGGGAAGGTTACACTGCGAATGTAAGTACGCTTGCTTATCCTGAAAGAACTTTCAAAGGAGTGGTGGACAGGGTAAGCGAAGTGTTAGACCCTGTTACCAAAGTAATGAAGATAAGGGTAAACTTGCCAAACGATAGCCTGCTGCTAAAACCTCAGATGTTTGCGAACATTGTTATCACCAATAAAGAAGGCATTAAAATGATTGCCGTTCCGGCAACTTCTTTAATAAGTAATAATGGAAAAGATTATGTGGTAATGTACCACGACACCTGCAAACTTGAGGTACGGGAAGTACAGGTAATGAAAACGGTAGGGGAAAAAACTTATATCTCATCCGGACTGGCAGTAGGAGATAAAATTATTTCTAAAAACCAAATACTGTTTTTTAATGCGCTTAAGGAGTAATTTTTTTTAAGTACAATTAGCTGTCAGTAGATCATTACGAATACGTTTCCTCCTGATAGCTGATAGCAATAATAAAACAAGAAACCTGATCCTGTTGCGATAGGATCTCAGTAAATTATGAATAAGTTAATTAAAAGCATCATACATTTTTCACTGCGTCACCGGTATTTTGTATTCTTCTTAACCGCAGTGATTGTTGGATTAGGTATATGGAGTTACATGAATACACCTATTGAAACCTTTCCTGATGTTACTAATACCCAGATAATAATCATCGCCCAATGGCCCGGACGAAGTGCTGAGGAAGTGGAGAAATTTGTTACCATTCCATTGGAGACTGTTTTGAATTCGGTACAAAAAAAATCGAATCTCCGCACTACATCAGCGTTTGGATTAAGTTATACACGTATAATTTTTGATGATGATGTGGATGATGCTTTTGCACGTCAACAGGTTTTAAGCAGGCTGGGCGGCGCCGATCTTCCAGATGGCGTGAAGCCGGATGTTCAACCACCTTACGGTCCAACCGGTGAAATTTTCCGCTATACGCTTTCAAGCAAAACAAAATCTATACGCGACCTGACCACCATTCAAAACTGGGTATTAGACCGTCAATTCAAGTCTGTTGCAGGTATTGCGGATGTAAACAGTTTTGGTGGTGAGGAGAAGACATTTGAAGTAAGTGTAAATCCCGAGATGCTTATTAAATACAATCTTACTTCTCTTGATGTATTTAATGCAGTTACAAAAAGTAATATCAATGTTGGTGGTGATGTTATTGAAAGAAATGGTCAGTCATACCTTGTAAGAGGAATTGGATTGCTGAATGATGTTTATGAAATTCAAAATATTATTGTAAGCAGGATAAACGGAGTACCCCTGCTCGTAAGAAATGTCGCCAATGTAGTTGAGGCCGGCAAACCCAGGCTGGGCCAGGTAGCAAGGGATCAGCAGGAAGATGTGATTGAAGGTATTATTGTTATGCGTAAGGGTGAAAACCCCAGTGAAGTGCTGGAACGCGTGCGTGATAAAATCGCTGATTTAAATAATAACATTTTACCCAAAGATGTTAAGATCAGTACTTTTTACGACCGTACCAACCTGATGGATTTCGCGCAGGAAACGGTTATACATAATCTTATTGAAGGTATTGTGCTTGTTACATTGATCGTTTTGATCTTTATGGCCGATTGGCGCACTACCCTTACCGTTAGTATCATCATTCCCTTATCATTATTGTTTGCTTTTATATGCATGCGTATAAAAGGAATGAGTGCTAACCTGCTTTCCATGGGAGCAGTGGATTTCGGTATCATTATAGATGGCGCGGTGGTAATGGTGGAAGGTTTGTTTGTTGCCCTGGATCAAAAAGCAAGAGAAGTGGGTATGGAAAAATTTAACCGGCTTGCTAAAATGGGGCTCTTTAAAACAAAAGGTACCGAAATGGGAAAGGCGATATTCTTCTCCAAACTGATTATCATCACCTGTCTTCTTCCAATTTTCGCTTTTCAAAAAGTAGAAGGTAAAATGTTTTCACCTCTCGCATATACATTAGGGTTCGCCCTTTTAGGCGCGCTGTTATTCACACTAACACTGGTTCCTGCACTATCAAGCATATTGCTAAGAAAAAATGTACGTGAAAAACATAATCCAATCGTACTGTTTTTCGAAAGAGGGATAGGCAAACTATTAACCGGGGTTTATCGCAATCAGAAAAAAAGCGTAATTGTTGCTGTTACAATTATGGTTATAACTTTTTTTTCAGCTAAGTTCCTGGGTTCTGAATTCTTACCTGAATTAAACGAAGGTGCATTATGGGTGGAGGCAGAACTACCTATGAGCGTTTCGCTCACTGAGGCCAACAGCATCTCCAATAAGATGATAGACATACTTGCTAAATTTGCTGAAGTGAAACAAACTTTATCGCAGGTAGGAAGAACCAATGATGGTACGGACCCTAAAGGATTTTTTAATGTGCAGATACAGGTGGACCTTAAGCCACAAAAAGAATGGAAGCGGAAAATAACAGAAGACCAATTGATAGATGAAATGGATGTCCAGCTAAAAAAATTTCCCGGAATTGTTTACAACTATTCACAACCCATCCGCGATAATGTTGAAGAAGCGGTGGCCGGAGTAAATGCTGCTATGGCCGTAAAAATATTTGGTCCTGATTTTCAGGTGCTCGATAATAAAGCTGATAGCATCCTGAATGTATTAAAAACTGTGCATGGCATTGAAGACCTGGGAGTATTGCGTAACCTTGGCCAGCCTGAATTCAGGATTGAACTGAACCAGCAAAGAATGGCGTTTTATGGAATATCTACTGCCGATGCAAATGCTGTTATTGAAATGGCCATTGGTGGAAAATCAGCTACTGAGTTATATGAAGGAGAACGTAAATTCGATGTTCGCATCAGGTATCAGCAGGACTTTAGGAATACTCAGGCGAAGATCGAAAACCTGATGGTACCTACCAGTGACGGATCTAAAATCCCCCTTAAAGAAATATCTGATATTAAAACACTTACAGGCCCTGCATTTATTTTCCGTGATAATAATATGCGGCATATTGCTGTGAAATTTTCTGTTAGAGAAAGAGATCTTGGTAGCACCATAACGGAAGCACAGGAAAAAGTAAGCCAGGAGGTACACCTTGACCAGGGTTATAAACTTACCTGGAACGGCGAATTTGAAAATCAGCAAAGGGCTACCAAAACCTTATCACAGGTTGTCCCACTCTGCCTGCTCGTGATTTTTTTGATACTTTTTGTAACTTATGGCAATGTAAAAGATGCATTTCTCACCATCATGAATGTACCGTTTGCTTTGATTGGGGGAATCCTCGCACTTCATATTACCGGTATCAATTTCAGTATATCGGCTGGTATTGGATTCATAGCGCTGTTTGGCGTTTGTATTCAGAATGGTGTAATCCTGATATCGGTATTTAAAAAGAACCTCGAAGAAGGTTTGCATCTTGACGAAGCTATCCGGGAAGGCGTTATATCAAGGGTAAGGCCTGTTGTTATGACTGCATTAATGGCTATGATTGGTTTAATGCCTGCAGCAATTTCAACGGGTATCGGCAGTGAAACACAAAAACCTTTGGCCGTGGTGGTTATAGGCGGATTAATTACATCCACCATTCTGACCTTATTAATATTACCTGCTATTTATGCACTGGTATACAAATTTTTACATCATCGCGAGAACAGGAGATTACTAAGAAAAACGGGATTGGTAAGCAGAAGTTAGAAGACATCGCTGGCAGTTCTCCAGGCGTATTTATAAACAAAGCTTTTAACATTTTTAAAGATTTTATCTCCGTATATCTATTATAAAATTTTATTATTATGTATACCTGCGATAACACTACTACCAGCAAACATTTATCATTGTAAGCCTACATATTTTTTGCTTAAATTTACTCTGTAAGCACTTTATACTGTAAAGAGCTAAGTTGTCGTTTGAATAAAGGCTAGGAAAATAAAGAAGCGTTTACATGTTACTCACTATCTTGGCTAATAATAAAATGCGGTCTATATTAAAACATAATTTACATGAAAGTATTATTAGATATACCAGATAATAAAGCATCCTCTTTAATAGATGTATTAAAAAGCATTTCCTATATTAAAGTAAAACCTCTTACAGATGCCAAGGGTCTGTTGATGGAAGAAATTAGAGAAGCCGTTGAAGAAATAAAATTGATTAAGTCAGGTAAATTAAAAGCACGTAACGCTGAAGACTTTTTGAATGAGTTATGAAGTAAAATCCATTGCAGTATTTGAGAAGCAAGCCAAAAGGCTTATTAAAAAATATAATTCTTTAAAAAAAGAAGTATTTGAACTGATACAAGAACTTAAGGAAAATCCAGAACAAGGTATTTCTATCGGTAACGGTTGTTTCAAAATTCGTATAGCTATTTCTTCTAAAGGCAAAGGAAAATCAGGAGGTGCAAGGATAATTACCAACCTTGTGGTTACTGATAATACGGTTTACCTGCTATCTATCTATGATAAAGCAGAAAAGGAAAACCTTACAAACAAAGAACTGGACGAACTGCTTAAATCGATTCCTGATTAATAAAATAAAAAAGATCATTAATGACCCACTTTAGCTCAACTATCTTCCTTTCCAACACAAAAACACTTTAACGCAATTAAGCATTTTTGCCTTAATTTCGGTTTTCTATAAATTATATGTAAGATATGGCAGAAGTAATACTAATGCCCCGATTGAGCGATACCATGACTGAAGGAGTTATTGCATCCTGGCATAAGAAAATTGGTGACAAGGTAAATAAGGGTGAATTACTGGCGGAAGTAGAGACCGATAAAGCTACTATGGAACTGGAGAGTTATAAAGACGGCACCTTATTGCACGTTGGTGGAGAAAACGGTAGCAAAATTCAGGTGAATGACCTGCTGGCGATTATTGGAAAACCAGGTGAGGATATATCTTCCCTGTTAAAGGGAGGCCAGGTACCCGCAGAAGAAAAGAAAGAAGCTACCGCAGTTCCTAAAGAGGCTGAACCTGCAGCAAAACCAGAAGCAGCTTCTATGGATATTTCAAAAACAGAAGAAGTTATCCTGATGCCAAGATTGAGCGATACCATGACAGAAGGTGTAATAGCCGATTGGCATAAAAAGATTGGTGACGATGTAAAGAAAGGTGACCTGCTTGCTGAAATTGAGACAGATAAAGCAACCATGGAACTGGAAAGTTATAAGAATGGTAAACTGCTTTACATCGGTGCACAGAAAGGCGATAAGATTCCTGTAAATGCTTTGCTATGTATTATTGGAGAACAAGGCAAAGTAGATGTGGATAAAATTGTAGCTGCATCTAAAGGTGGCGCTGTTTCAGCAGCTTCAAAAGCCGATGAAGAAGTTACAAAACCTTCGGAATCAAATGCTGAACAGCTGGCAGTTGATCCTCATCCTGCACAACAGGCTATTCCTACAACAAATGGTCAACCGGTTGAATCGTCATCTCTTAATGGAGACGGACGAATTAAAGCTTCTCCACTTGCAAAAAAATTAGCAGTGGAAAAAGGTATTGATATTTCTCAGGTTCCTGGCAGTGGTGATGGTGGAAGGATTGTTAAAAAAGACGTTGATAGTTTTGTTCCTGCTAAAAAACAAGCTGAACAATCAGCACAGGCGGCTAAGCCGGCACAACCTGCCACCCCGCAAACAGCAGCCGGACAGGTAAGCTTTGAAGATGTTCCCGTATCTCAAATGCGCAAAACAATCGCACGCCGCTTATCTGAAAGTATGTTTACCGCACCTCATTTCTATCTCACTATGAGTATAGACATGGATAGTGCCGTAGCAAGCCGGGCAAAGCTTAATGAAATATCTAAAGTAAAAATTTCCTTTAATGATATTGTTCTGAAAGCTGTGGCCGTTGCGCTTAAACAACATCCAAAGGTAAACAGCAGTTGGCTGGGCGATAAAATCCGGATCAATCATCATGTAAATATTGGAGTAGCTGTAGCTGTTGAAGAAGGTTTACTGGTTCCGGTTATTCGTTTTGCCGATACAAAATCCCTTTCCCAGATTGCTGCAGAAGTAAAAGATTTTGCACAGAAAGCTAAAGATAAAAAGCTGCAACCGGCAGATTGGGAAGGAAGCACTTTCACTGTTTCAAATCTTGGCATGTTTGGTATAGATCAATTCACAGCAATCATTAATACACCGGATTCCTGCATTCTTGCCATTGGTGGTATTGCCCAGGTACCGGTAGTTAAAAATGGTTCAGTGGTTCCAGGAAATGTTATGAAATTAACATTAAGCTGCGACCATCGGGTTGTTGATGGGGCGTCAGGCGCAGCCTTTATGCAAACAGTTAAGAGTTTACTGGAAGAACCGCTGAGAATGCTGGTGTGATAGTGGTTAATTGTTAATGTCGTTTAGTTAACAACTTTTAAAGATGGTCCTAAAAAGGATGGAACAACCTGTGAGGTTTCTAAAAACCTCACAGGTTTTAATTTGAGGGTACTCCCGTATTCACAACCTGTGAGGTTTTTAGAAACCTCACAGGTTGTCCTCTATTGTCATGCATTTTTCAGTTCAAAAAAATATCATACAAAAAAAACAGTTACCTGTAAAAGGATTAGTCAATGTACTGATCGTTATTATAGCTATACCTGTTATTATAATCGCTTGTATCAGCCTTTCGGTATATTTCTTATTTCTTTGGTTAAAGAGTAACATTTTTGAAGAAAAACTTATAGAGCCGGCTGAAGATAATTATCATATTGAACTGGATCTGATTCACAATGACCATGTTCATATAATTCTCATTGAAGATGAGTTTGATATAGAACTTACAAAGCTTAATGAAGCATGGCAGGATACAGTATACAATGAGGAAACCTGTTTATACCGCACACGAACAATTCCTTTGATACCTGCATTGGAAGGTGGTATTACTTGCTTTTACTTTAAAGAGCAATACAATGGTTTATTATTACAGGTGCTTCCTATCAATAAGAATAATGAGATGCAAACGTTACATACTCAACTGGTGTTTATTGATTATGAAAACTTCGATTTCACTTTGATTGATGAAACAGGCCCTTTCTTTTTATATAATGATGATAAAAATGCTCAGCAAATCAAAGGATTCAATAGAGAGGAACAGCTTACGCTTGAGCTGTTACCAACTAGTCAGTCTGTTTAAACTGAATATTATCCTTCAAAGATCAAAGAAAAAACGATCATCCTCGTTTGAAGCTTATCAATAACATTAGAGAATTTCAGATTAGGATCGCGGCTATGTGAGTTACCCAGGCCATTACTTATTTTAATTTCCGGTGAAAGAATGAAATAAGGCATATAAAAATTAAATCCCACACCTGCTTCAATACCATAATCGAAGGGTTGCAATTTAACAAGGTCTTCAGCGTTTTTTGCACGGGCTTTACTTGAAAGATCATATTCCAGCTTCACGCCTCCCATCATATATACCCTGAAGTTATTGATCCTGTCACTGCGAAATTTAACCTGTACCGGCAACCCGAGCAAAATAGACTCTATATTCTTATTCATTACAGGCTTTTCATCGTAAGAGACATCAGGATATTTGAGTGTGTATGT
>JAABUK010009762.1_pt1 | contig 13020 bp, 20 predicted proteins | sample 5559141 | NCBI WGS metagenome assembly JAABUK01 (sample SAMN10711869, study PRJNA513367) | rock metagenome | isolation source: Antarctica rocks | place: Antarctica: Victoria Land, Pudding Butte nord | collected 2016-01-03
CCAAACACAAAAAACACACACACACACACACACACACACACACACACACACACACACACACACACACACACACACACACACACATGACTGAGTTGCTGCACGGCTGCTGCAAGAGTGTCTCTCTGCACTGCAGAGTTTGAAAAAGGTACAGCATTGTTGAGTCCAAACGTACATTGTCAGACCTGATATGTTGCTGCTGCCTAGCAGCCAGACGCTGCAGCATGAACTCACGTGTGTGCATCTGCCCAAATGCTGATTGGTGCTGAAATTTGATGCAGGGGCCAACTACTCAGTGATCAACGGGACAGCAGAGTGGCATGCACTGGACACCAATGATGATGGGTGGGTGGACATGTATGATGACCCCTACACCCCCTTCTACCCTGGGGACCAGTGGGTGGACTGGGTCGGCATGAACATGTATCACATGGGCCAGGTCAGTCTTCTTCTGGCAGAGTGGCTAGGTTGCACATGCAACATTTACATGTGTGGTCCAGCTGCTGTGTGTGTAGCATCCTTTGCACTGTCAATCCCATCGATAAAAATGAATGCATGTGATGCGCTGAAACCATCATCTAGACCACCAGCAAGCTTGCTCCTCCAATCTGTGGTTGGCAATTGCAGCAACCACGCACTTTCCGCCTGTACAGCTACATCCCAATCTTGCCTTTTCGTATTCTCTTAATCCTGCCTAAGCTCACTAAGCAATCAGCAAGGCATGCAAAACAATCAAATAGATGCTCAATGCAGCTACTCTGCATCTGTCAGTGGGCCAGCACACAAGCTAAGTCTGTAGACGCTATGCCACACCCAAACTTGCAGCAAACAAGGACTTTGGCAGCGCTTCAGATGCAAGTAATAGTGCTAAGTCTGTGTGACTGCTTGATGCAGACATATCCTTGGGGAGCCAATGCGCTGCCGGAGGACCGCAAGCTGACGCAGAAGATCATTGGCAATTACAGTGGGCCTGGGGGTGACTTGACCCCCGTGCCAGATTTCTACCACATGTTTGCTGTGGAGCACAACAAGCCCATGGCCATCTGTGAAACTGGTGCTATGTTCAACACCCAGGCTGACGCCACTGTAGATGCCTACCACATGAAGATCAAGTGGCTTGAGCAGGTGACTACACAACATGCATTGCCATTCACCTCCTGTGGGTGCAGATCTTCTTGGGCATATAGCTATCCTTCGCGTTGTATCGCTTGCATCTGTAGCACTGCCAAAGTCCTTCGGTGCTATGTTTTTGGGTACGTCAGAGCGTTTGTATGCAATGCATGAGCATCACAAGTGCATGATGTGTCATCCTTCTACGCAGCCAGACAGCACTCATGGCCTACATGGTGTTGTGCTGACTCTCGTTTGTTACTCGGCAGGTCTTCAATGTGCTAGGTGACACAGCCAATGCTGTTGACATCTCCCAGAGCTTCCCAATGATAAAAATGGTTAACTGGTTCGACATGGAGGTGACTGAGTCTGACATCAGCGGGGCCCTTGTTGACTGGAGGGTGACTGGATGTGCATCAAATATCACTCAGGCCTTCCTGGGATGGCTTCAGACAACGTGCACAGGGTCAAGCAGAGCGTACTGGAAAACCCTAGGTCACTTCCAGAATCTGATGCTGGCTCAGTATCAATGGGAGTAGTTTGGGTGCTTGTACATACCACTAGGTGTTTGGTCTGAGTGAGTTGGTCTGACAAACAGCACAACTATGAGATGCTGTTCTGTTTTGGGTAACGTGTGTTCAGCGTTTTTCTGTGTTTCATGCATTCAGAGGCCAGCATTGCTTACATTAGATTATCATCTGGTACCAACACACTAAGTAGAACTCGCCAGAGTAGTGTGAATATCATTTGACGTTAGTCCTGTGTTTGTACCTAAATTGATGTGATCACAGCAGCCTCAGGATCTGACATTATTCAGTATCTAAGCGCAAGAAGCAGCTAGCCTTCTTGCGCAGGGTGCAGCTCATGATCCTGTAATGCATCTATCAGGGGACAATATTTAGCCCTGCCTCAAGAATATCATCACCCTCCTTGCATTGGCCTGAGGCTCTGTGACGCTCCTGATACATGAATGCATTTTAGGTCAGCCCACCCGGAGCTTCCACGCAGTACATGGTGTATAGATGACAGCAAAGACAATACAGTGCTGGAATGACTGTCTCAGATGTCCTGACCATGCTTGGGCTCATGTTGCGTTGCGTGATAGTCAAATCTGTCGGATTGGTAGACCTGATAGAGATGCGCAAGACAAACTGCTTTGGAGGGACAAGACACGTCCTGCACATACCTAGCTCATCATGAGCTCGAAAGCGAATGCAGTATTGCTATTACTATTATTCTTGGGCATGCCTGCAACTGTAAACCACAAGACCAGGCTGCAAGCGTAAGGATACTTGACATTACGCTAGGCCATACCCATGACAGGCCATACTCATGAACTGACATGTCTGACATTGCCCGTAGCATTCTGAATAGTGATGAATGTATGTTGTGAAGCTCAGTAGTCAGGCTTCTTCTTCTGAGGGCCCATCGTTGAGCTTGTACCATGCACTAGGGTGCAGCAAGCTCTGATGAAACGCCTCAGCATCCTGCATCACACACACCGCTTCTTGCAAGGCCTGAACAATGGCAACTAAGTATCAACACAGCATCTTCCAGCGGCACAAGCTGTCCTATGCACCATACATTGAACCATGCCTCAAGCGTAGTAACATCGTCAGGCTTTACTCACACAAGTTGGTGAAAAAGGTGCTACACCAGCTGGAAACTGCAACAAGTGTCGTGACCGTTGGCAACTTTCCACAGCTGGCTGTCTTATGCACTTTGGACCACTGCCACTTTTGCTGCAATTGTTACTATGACATACACATAATTCTGCAATGTTGAGTAATGCTTGTGCACCCAGCTATCTCCATGCTGTGACAACAATGGTGCGAACTGTTTGATCTCAAGCCGGCTAGCACAAGCTGACCTGTTCAAAGGCATCATCTAGGCCCAAACCAGAATCTTGAAGGGCAGCCTCAAAGGCAACCTCTGCTTGTGCCTTTCGCCTTGCCCAATGCATCTGATAGACCGCAAACACTGCCAGGCCAAGTGCGAAACTGCTTACACTGGCAGCCACAATGATGCCGGCGATTGCTCCACCAGATAGACCTTTGCGTCTACAGCAGGTAATGTCAAGTCATACTGTCACGTGGCAAGACATGCAGTTCCTGAACTTGTGCCAAATTTGAGAATGCACCTTGACACATCAAGAGCTGATGCAACCAAAGCCAAGTGATCAAGGAGCTGTTCATGCTCAACTCGATCCTGCTTGATGCACTCACTGAGAAGGGATTGTGAGCATACTTGGATGAGTCATCTGAGCTGGGTGGGGTGACAGGGGCAACTGGCGTGGGAGGGGCTGGTGGAAGGGCCTTGCACTCCTGGCACTCAAAGCTAGCCTCAAACTGCCCCTCTTCTAATTTGGTTGCCACACCAGTGTCTGCAAAGTCTACCTCACAGACTTGGAATTGCGACCCTAGAACATCATCCTGCATGACCCATGTTCCTTTTTAGGAGCAACCCAGTGAAGCTGCAACTTGCATGCATGCAAGCAAGCAAGCAAGCAAGCCCCACTGCAAGATTGGAAATGGTGCTATTTGCGATGATGTATTAGCCGCTCCAGCAAATTGTGTCATTTCTTCTGGCATGAAGCAGCATGTATGGTTGTTCAAGTTCGTAAGGTACAGAGCAATGCAAGTGTGGGAAACTGCAAACTATCATGTTGTTGCAACGTTTGGCTCTTGAGCAAAAAGCAATAGCAACAGGTCCATTCACCTTCTTCAGGGGAAACTTCCTGTCCTCGTAAAAGGCACAGGCTTTGCACGACCTGGGAGAGACTGATACAACTGCTAGGTCCTCACTGTTCCAAATATACTGAATGTCCTGAACATGCACAAGACCCCTTACCATGTCAAAAGTCGCAGCCTTTGTGCAGACAGTAAGTGGCAGAAGGGCTGGAGTATGTTTTGCCCAAGGAGTGCATCCAAAGGAAAGTGTGGTTTTGATGACGCCTTTGCGCCTGACATGCTCAACTACTGTGATCCCAGCATGGATATATTATTGCCTTAGACACTAATCCATTCTGTGCAGCATGAGCAGCTGATGCACCAGATTGTGTGAGGTGTTGTATAGGGAAAATGCGAGCTTGGCTGTCCGCCTGACATAACTGACCTTGCACCTTGGGCAGGTAAATTGCTCCTTCATCTGAATGACAGCATGAGGAATGTGACAGAGCATGCTGGGATTACGGAAGGACTCCATGACAGGTGGACAGCTCATACAATGGCGGGCCAGCAGCAGAGGGACATACTTGCACATTGGAAATAAATGGAAACGCCACCTTCGATTCTGCAAATCCGAACAGGTCAACGTCATGTCAGCATCTGCATGTTACTAACTGAACAGGGGATGGAGGGCAAGAGTGCTTACGCAGGAATCCTTCGAATCTGGTGAATACTAAGCTCGGTCAAATAAACTTGCAGGCCTGCAGGACAACAGGTAAGCAGCATATGACACAAGTCTCACTGTTGCAGGCACAAACAACAAGCTGCTCTACCAGCAGTGGCAATTTTGTAGATACCCACCGACAGCAGGAGGGGCCACGAGAGCAATCAAGGCGGATACCGACAGAGCTGTGTATACCAACCGAGGAAGCAGATCACGAGCGATCATCCAGGAGCTGTGGCGCATGGGCTAATGCAAAACGAGATCTGGTACGCGTGTCAATCACCGCACAGTGGCTCTGCTTCAGCATAGCCTCCAAGCGTGTGTTGCGAAACCAACGGACATGCACAGATCACAGAATCTGGGCGAACAAACTTTCCGATGATAGTTACAGCACGTCGACGGAGTCTCTGAAACAAGCAGGGATTGCGAGCCTTGACTCAAGAAGCTTGTCATGAATCAGTGTCGGGATGTATCGGAAATGTCGAAACAGCTGGTAGCTTTACGAGGTCCAATCCCCAGTCTTGCAGAACATTGATGGATTGTGTCTGTAGTAGCAGATGGAGAGGTCCATTTGCTTGAAAGACAGCGTGAAGATTATGCACGAGGAGGCAATGCATATACACTGCATCATCCTGCATTGAAGCGTCTTGAAGCGTCTATATTTGGTACATGGGGGTCATCCCCAGCAGATCAAAACATTGTCGCATGACGACAGCTGTTGCTTCACACAACAGCAGGCGAGATGTCTGCTGCTTATCTCCAACCACCTGCACGCCGTTGTGGAAACGTCAGGTGAAGCATGTTACTGAGTTAATCAAGTCATTGCTGCATCAAGTGTCAACCCGGGTACTGCCAGGACCACTGATTCCCAAACAAAGCTTTGTGCAGGCCAGCAATGTACACAACAGCACAAGGTTCTTGAACGATGATGGATACTCACATGGCATTCAGTGTAGAAGCCGTTGAACTTTTCTGATAGGTCATACAGATAGTCAGTGATTCTGTTTGGCATAAGCTCCTCTACTGCAGCCTCCACAGCCTCAGGGAACCGGATCACCTGCAAAAGATATGCTGCCTTTCATCATGTCTACATGATCTCTTGGAGCTCTGTATGCACGCCTGTTTGTGTGTACCACGAATGCCCTTGTAGTAGGTTTAAGTCAGACCAGGACCGCATCATTGACACAAGATTGCCAAAGTATCTGCAACAACCGGGAAGCAATGGCATACATAGCAGTGGAAGGCACACATCACAAAGTTATCAATTCAGGCAAGCCACAGGAACTAACAGTTTATCAGAGGAGGAGGAGGACTGACATGCATGGCAAGATTGCGCTCCTTCTCATGGTCCACCTCCACTGGATGATCATGCGCCAAGGCAGCAATGTTGTCAATGCCCGCCTTGCGCCCAATGGCAGCTATTCGGGCATGAGCATACAGCAAGTACACTGCCGTATTGCCTTGCAGACTCAGCATGTCATCCAGCATGAACCTGCAACAAAATTGTGCAAACTTCATGAGCTTTTGGGCCCATCAGCCCCTACAGCTGCCTGGTACACAGGCACCTTTCTGTCTACGCTACAGTTGTAAGGCTTGATGACGAAAGAAGTACAGAAAGAGGAGCAGACGTGAGGAGACATGAAGCACAAGGCCACCATCGAGACAACAGATAGTCAGGCAGACAGAGGGGCTGAGAGACAAATAGCGACAAGCAGGTGTACCATTAGTGGATTCAACATCTCCACGCTGCAAGGAATGCCTGGTATATACATAGCAGTGCATGCAAGGCAAAAGAGAGAACACATGCTTTGCAGACCAGTATCAAGGGTGATGCAACTGTGCCAACCATGCAGACTTCAAGGAGGGTCCTTTACTTGTAGTTGGTAGTCCGGTTGTTCTTGAGATCTGCATATTTCACGGCAGCATATCCCATGATGCCTGCACTCTTGTCCAGCTCTAGGTCACTGATGTCCCGCCTCTCTTTGATGGTTCCAGAGCACTTGGATTTGGCCTCATCCAACAACTCTACCAGACGCACGGACTGTACAACCACAATGCATGGTCAGTGAGGGAGCCCACATCATACAGACGCAGACTGTGTCCAACAACAAGAGGTAATGACAACAGAGCATATGTGCAAAAGAAGGTGTTCAGTCTGCCCATTCCAGATCTGAAAGCCGTTTCGTTCGTGACTGCAGCAAGCACAAGCGCAAAGTCTCCATTCTGTTACAGCCAGAGCTTAGACACATGTGTGGCAGACCATTTGTGGACAACAGCTATCAATGGGGGAGGGAAGCATGCATGAAGAGAGGCGTCAGCCAGGGTGGCCAGCACTACATGTAGGCCTATGCACAGCAAACAACAGAAGTGACAGCCTGACCTCTCCAGATCTGGTAGCTATCCTCTTGCCATCTTCACCAAGCACAACACCAAAGCCAACATGGTCCAGGCGAGGCAAGCGCCCACTAGGCAGCTGTTTGATGAAGCCAGCCTTCTCAGCACCAGCAAAGATGGCTTCAAAGTGCGGCGCCTGGCCCATGTCTGTCACATAGATCAGCCACTCGCCCTTCTCGTCTTGCAGACGATGCCGAATGGCTGCCATGTCGGTGGTTGCATACCCATAGCCACCATCTGACTTCTGGACTATCAAGGGAGGGCCCTTCTCCTTGTCCTGCACATCCGCTTTCGATGATGTTGAGGTCCACATGTACAAGCTAGAACCATGTAGGTACCAAGCTTGGAAGGATACCTATGCTCGTGCAGGATGCCATGATGATGGTCATCATCTGCAGTGTTGCTTTTCATTGTACCGAGCAGGCCGCTCTCCATGCGTTGCAGAAGTACAAAGACATAGGCAAACGTTGCTTGATGACTGATTGAGGGGTGCATGCTGGTCAGTGGATCCAACAGTCGATGCCCCTCAACATGCGTAGTACACTAGCCTCAGCAGCTGGTAACATTGTGTGTGTAAATGCCTTGCTACACAACTACCTCAGATAAGCCTCAGTGAATTTGCAAGAGGCCAAGCATGTGCGAGCAGAACCACTGTATTTGAGATTTCATGCAGACAAGTCAAGACAGCCAGTGCTATGACAGCAGAAACTAACCTTGACAAAGACAACTTTGGCCCCTTCACTTTCCTCTGCAATGTTGTGCTCCATGAGCCACTGCACCAAGCTTGGCAACATGGGATTGTAGAAGCTCTCCCCCCGTTCCTCCAGGCGCACCCCTAGCCTTGCATATACCGCTTGATACCCCTGCATCAGATAACATGCATGATCAAGTCAGGCTGAAGAACAAAAGATGTACATTCAGTGAGTTTTGGGTAATGATAAGAGCATGCCTTGCTGTGAGCGGATTGCTGTGGTTGAAAGCTGATGATTGACACTGCCTTACAGTATAGATGCAATGAACACTGGTCAAGTTGCCTTTACACAACTTCATAGCTGCTCAAGACACACACACTAGAGTTTCACAGTGATAGCTTGTGGACCAAGTGTGAGCGCCAGTGCAGCACAGCGAAGCAGACTGGCGGGTGTTGCTGACAGCCATTCCCTTGTAGTGTGTACAAACCTTGCGGGATGCTTCACATATCCTCTCCCATGCTGTGATGAATTGGGCGTCCCCTCCCTGCAGCTGTGTCACTGCCTTCCTGGCACGCTCCTTGAACTCAGGATCCTCATCAAACCTCTTTTTGGACTGCTTGTACATTTTCTACACAGCAATGGGCAGCAGAGGATTCAGCGGAGGCAAAATGAACGTTATACTGACGATGACCTTGCTGTGCAAGCAGACCAAGACACATCATGGTTGGTGTGACAACATCACACTACCAAGCTGGCGACAATATTGCGCTCAGACAACGCTGAGTAGTTGCCTGAAGCACAACAAGACTCATTCAATTGGCTTGAAGCTGCAGCTCCCTGCACTAGCTATGCATTGCTGCCACAGATTTACGCCTAGACTGTCTAGTAGATCAGCAGGGAATGCTTGTTAGCAGCAGCAGCACTGCAGCAGCTCTTTACCCTGACAAACACATTAAAGCATCTGCATTGCATCAGCCCAAAGACGATGACAGGACTGCAGATCCTCAAAGCATGGACCCATGAATATCAAGTTACATATACAAGATGCACGGCAGAAACACACCTGCAACTCAGGCAGGGCTAGGTCTGCAATGGTGGGATCTGCCAGCCCATCTGGCCTAGCTTCTGCCAGGAACTGAATCAGCATGCCAAACTGGGTACCCCAATCACCCTGCAACACAATGCCTACACAAGTCACTATTTCCACCAGATGAACAATGAATGGGAACCAGCTGAGTCCCTCATCCCCAGTCACCCTGCAACACAACGCCTACACAAGTCACTATTCTACCACCAGGTTAACAATGAACGGGACCAGCTGAGTGCTGCATCCGTAGCACATGATGACACTGCGGCAACACTGGAACACTGCCGCTGTCTCTGATGAAGTCACATTCAGGAATGCAGACCAAAAGCGATACCAACAACACCCACAGAGGCACAGTAAGAGCAGTGCTTGATCAGGGTAATGCTGAGGCAGATGCACTCAAACAGACAGCTCAGACACAGACAGGAGGCCAACAAACAGATCAGAAATAGACAGGACCCCGACAAAAGGTCAGCAAACGAAGCAGGCAAACACCCATCGCAAGGACCCAACAAAGCAAGCTTCATACAAATCAGCCAAACACAGGGGGAAACAATGTCAACCAACACTCACAACATGATTGAGCCGCAGCACGTCTGCTCCACAGAACTCCAGAGTGCGTGACAGGGTGTCCCCAATGATTGTTGACCGTAGGTGGCCCACATGCATCTCTTTGGCCACATTTGGCGAGGAGAAGTCAATCACGACCCGCTTTCGGTTGAGGCGCGGCGCCCAGGTTTTGATGCCATTCCTGAGCATGTTCTGTATGCGGGCCCCCATCCACTGACTGGAAATCTTAGCATTGATGAAGCCAGGTCCTGCTAGTGTGGGTGTATCTGCTAGGTACTCTATGCTGGGAAGTGCAGCCACAATGGTTTCTGCTACGGCCCGAGGGTTCTTGGGAGCATCAGGCTGTAACAGGATTGCAAGAACCAGTTGCACAGGTGCTTTACAAGCAACAAAGAGAGAGAAGTGCGGACGTTTGACGGTGAAAAGCAGACACACAACCCCTGCATATGCTGCACAGGACTGCACAACCAGGCAAAGCAGAAGCTCTCGATGGTCAACAGCAGACAAGGCAATTTGGGTATTTTACAGCATTTGTGCACATGAGACAGTGTAGCATACCTTGCCCTTGAGCTGACCAAACAAGGCCATGGCATTGTTGCACTGATAGTCACCAAACTTGGGTTCATTTGTCTGAGCAACAATTGGCTCTATGTTTGCTGAGGGGTATGCTTTTTCCAGTGCCTTTTTGAAGGCATCAGTCAGCTCTGCCCGCAGACTGGGAAGTGACTGACCAAGCTGACTTCCATCGTCTTGATGCCGGGCAGGCACAAGAACAGAGTCCTTGACCGGCGCAGCTGCCTTCATGGTTGTGGGCGCCACAGCTCCCTTCTGTGGAGGCTGCTTGCCCTTCGGCTTGGCCATGGCGCCTGGGCGGGATCCTGCAGAGGAAGATCCTGTGAATGGAAGCTTGTTTACGTGAGTTTGTAGACTGACAAGATGCCTATGAAGCCATGACAGGCACCTGAATTTTCGGAGGGGCCTTTGGATTTTTTTGCAGTGCTGGTGCCGTTAGATTGCGAGCTCAGCAACGAGTCTATCTGCTGTATAGCTTCCTGAATGTACTGAGACATTGCAGAAACGCAACTGCAAGGCTGTCAAGAAGGCGCTGTGCCGTTCAAAGAGCTAACAGAAGACTAGCTCGTGCTCGCTGCTTGGCGATCTGGTCACTCACCAAAGCGTCTCAAAATTTGCCGGTGCGGTTGTAGAGGGTTCCGTCGGGCAGCGTAGTGTCGGCAACAGACTGCACAGCAGCGCACTCGTTTAAGCAGCCAAGCAAAACCACTGATCAACTTGGCAAAGGCAAGAGCTTACCGCTGCGGCTCCCAAGGAGACTTAGCAACATGGCACCCACATTTGTTTGCACGGTCAACGGTCTGAGGAAAGTCGTCAAGCGTTCTTTTGACCGAGCCGCAAGTTTGTCGAGTCTGCTATGCAATTAGTCATAGCAGCAAGCAGAGACACCTTCTCATGCACCCGACTCTACAGGTTGCAAGTGATCACTCCGACATGTCGTGTCCTTTGAGCTTGCTGTGCTGATCCTTAGCCATCAACGTTGCGCATGTTGTGATACGCTCTTCAGCAAGTCTCTCGGAACAGTGCCTGAAATTGTCTGCTGTGTGTGTCGCGACCGGCTCGTGGTATTCTTTGAAGTGTTCTTGGGTTGCTGCACGTTTGCAACAGCTTAAGTAATGGCCACCTCATCTGGACACCTGGAGGGTCTCGGAGAGACCCTCATTCCTGCTATCAACAGGCTCCAGGACATTTTCAGTCAGGTAGTGACTTGAGTGCCTGTCCCTGCTGAGTGATGCAGTCGTCTCGCGGCGTCACGGCCTCATTGCGTTATAACGGAGTGCTCTTGCTCTTGCAAGAGCATGTCTGCTGGTGTTTCCCTTCAGGAGCAGATCTCATGCAGGCAACACATGTGAACTTTGTGGTTTGCAGGTCACCTTGGATTTCAGGCTTGAGCTGCCACAAGTAGCTGTCATCGGTAGCCAGAGCAGTGGCAAGTCAAGTGTATTGGAGGCTCTGGTGCGTGTTGCACCTGAAATTGGGCTGCTTGCTTTTGACCAGACTGCATTCAGTACATGGTGGTCACGTGTGCTCCAGGTTGGCAGAGACTTCTTGCCCAGGGGCCCTGAAATCTGCACCAGACGGCCTTTGGTCCTGCAACTTGTGAAATCCAGCTCTGCTGGAAGTGACTGGGGAGAGTTTCTGCATTTGCCAGGTGCTGCTGCAGCCCTCCTACTCTGTGACTAATGCTGGTCAACACCTTGTCTTTGACTGATCAGACACAGACAGGTGACTTTGCTGCTGTAGGCAAACGCTTCTACGACTTTGAGCAGATGCGGCAGGAGATCTTGCAGGAGACAGAACGCATCACTGGTGCAAACAAAGGCATCTCTGATAAGGCCATCCGTCTCAAGATTAGCAGTCCTCATGTGCTGTAAGCTTTGAGAACCAGCTTACAATACGCCAGCTCTCCTTGTGTTGAAATCATGCTTTTGCAACTGAAATGCAAAGCATGCCTCTTGCCTGCTTCCATGTGGTGCAGTGCCCATATCATGCCTTCATTTCATCTCAGCAAATACACCGATCTTGTATGCTTACGTGGGTCTAGAAGCAGCCTCAATTTGGCCATGTTTGTTTCTACAGAACAATGACATTGGTTGACCTTCCTGGCATCGCCAAAGTGCCAGTTGGTGACCAACCTTCTGACATTGAAGCACGTATCAGAAACATGGTACTGGAGTACATCAGGCATCCGACGTGTGTCATTCTGGCTGTCTCAGCAGCCAATCACGATCTTGTCAATTCAGACGCCATTGAGCTGGCGCGCAGTGTTGACCCAGAAGGGCTCAGAACCATTGGTAGGTTGCGTCACCTGGGTGCTGGCGTTGGTCATCCATAGGCACCATGCAGTTGAACACTCACACAGTCCTCTTATACTTGGTTTTGGCTCTCAAGGTGCAAGGGCGGCAGCTGACTTTAGCAACATCACAGCTTTCCTACTTGTGCTCCAGTTTTGCAGCTTCTTGGAAGTCTTGCATCCGTGCTTGTTTACGTTTGGCGCTTGGTGGCGCAGGTGTTTTGACAAAGCTGGACATCATGGACAGGGGCACTAATGCTTTGAGAGTGCTCAAGAATGAGGTTGTCCCCTTGCGCTTGGGCTACATAGGTAAGCTGTGCATGCTGCACGCTGGCCTCAGCAATCTGCATTTCTCCCAACACGCTGCGTGCTGAGACGCATGAGCTGATCAATGTAGAAAGCACATGCTTGCAGCGTAGTGACTTGAGAGTGATTGCATACTCATCATACATCATGAGCAAGTTTACTATATAGCTTCTCGCACCTGTCTGGCCGTGACAACCTTCAGCCTGATGGATTGTTGCTGTTACTGGCATTGACCATGCCAGCCAAGGCCATCAACCCATTCCTGCCAGATACAAAGCTTCACTCACGAATTGCCTTTGCAGGGGTGGTGAATCGCAGTCAGGAGGACATCATCAGTCGCCGAAACATAGGGGAGGCCAGGGCTGCAGAGCTGGACTTTTTCAGTGCACACCCAGAGTACAGCAGCGTGACAGCTCACTGTGGCCTGCACAACCTGGCCAAGGCTTTGAACCACATTCTGGTTGAGCACATCAGAGCGCTGTTGCCCAGTCTGAAGACCAGCATCGAGGAGATGCTGGACAAGCGCTTCCATGAGTTGAAGCTCTATGGTGATCCACTCAATGGACAATCTGCTGGAACCAGGTGAGTAAATTAGCCACCTCTAGCAA
>JAABUK010009763.1_pt1 | contig 13020 bp, 11 predicted proteins | sample 5559141 | NCBI WGS metagenome assembly JAABUK01 (sample SAMN10711869, study PRJNA513367) | rock metagenome | isolation source: Antarctica rocks | place: Antarctica: Victoria Land, Pudding Butte nord | collected 2016-01-03
CCAAGGGAGACCCGGGACATGGTAGGACCATTCGTGAAGAAAAGATGAAGAGATCGAGCGGATGCATCCACGGCCTCTGTTGTACAAAATTTCCCACCTACATTCGAGACGCTCACCCAACGAACTCCCGAGGCGAACTTTGGGCGTGAATCGGATGCACGATCTGTCGTATGATGGGCGAATGGGTCGACCCGGATCGGGTGCGAGCCTCAACCTTCGCCCTCGACGCATCGAACGGGCCTGGCAAGGCCGCACGAGGAGCGCATCGCCGTGGCGAGTACCGACCGAATCAAGCCGGCCGACGCCTTGCCCGCGGACCTCTTGCCGATCATCCGAAACTCGGGCGTCCTCGCCGAAAAGCAGTTCCTCGACGTCCGCTCCAAGGTCGTTTCGGGCGAGTATCCGGGCGATGCTCGCGCGCTGGCCCAGCGGCTGGTCCGCGACCAAGTCTTGACCGAATATCAGACCCGCCGGTTCCTCACCGGCAAATCGCACGGGCTGCTCGTCGGCAAGTACGTGATCCTCGACCGGCTCGGATCGGGGTCGATGGGACGGGTTTACAAGGCCCACCATCAGTTGATGGGACGGGTCGTGGCCCTGAAGATCATCGCGCCGGAGATCGTGACCAACGAACGCGTCGTCTCGCGGTTCCAGCGCGAGATGCGGCTGGTCGGGCGGCTCGACCATCCTAACGTCGTCCGGGCCTACGACGCCGATCAGGCGAACGGCATCCTCTACATTGTCATGGAGTACGTGACCGGCCGGAGCCTCGGGCAGCGGCTCAAGGAAGGCCCTCTTCCCGCTGTCGAAGCCGTCAACTACGCGGCGCAGGCGGCCCTGGGCCTGGACCACGCCCATCAGCAGGGGATCGTGCACCGCGACATCAAGCCCTCCAACCTCCTGCTCAACGACGACAAGGTCTTGAAGGTCCTCGACCTCGGCCTCGGCGTCCTGATGGACGGCGACGAGCACGCGACCTTCGCCACGGCCGACGGCGTCGCCGTGGGGACGGTCGACTACATGTCGCCGGAGCAGGCCTGCGGGCGAGAAGTCGACGGGCGGAGCGACCTCTTCAGCCTGGGCTGCTCGCTTTATCACCTCATCACCGGCCGTCAGGCGTTTCCGGGCGACTCGCCGATCGAGCGGCTCGGCCGGCGGATCAACAATCGGCCGGTGCCGATCACCGACCTCCGCCCCGACCTGCCTTCGAGCCTCGTCGGGGTCCTCGACAAGCTGATGGCGAACAAGCCGCAGGACCGCTACCAGAACGCGGGCGAGGCGGCCGAGGCTCTCCAGGCCCTGGTCAAGCCCAGACGATCCGCCAATGCCCCGGCCCCCGCGAGGAGACCACCGGTCGAGATCGCCCCCGAGCCCAGCCGTTCGGAACCGCCGCCGCCCCCTTCGCCGGTGGTCGTCAAGGTCCGGCCGGAATACCCGGCCTGGTTCGCTCCGATGGCCGACCTGGCCGAGCGGAAGCCGGTCCCGGCCCTCTTCGCGTTCGTCGGCGTCCTGGCCCTGACCTTGCTGGCCGGGGTTGGGATCGGCTGGCTGCTCAAAGCCTGACTGTGGGTCCGCCCCTCCCGAGATCAACCCCCCATGACGACCACCCGATAGGCGAAGGCCAGGGCCAGGGCGTGTAGTGCGGCGACCCTGGCGATCCGCAAAGCCCGCCGGACATCTCGCGGGCCGATCGTGCCGGACGCCTCCGGGCCCAACCCGGCGAGCAAGGCGGCCATCCCCCAGGCCCCGGCTTGGTTGGGCTGGCGACGCCCTTCGGCCCGGCCCCGACGCAGGGCCTCGCCGCCGTCCTCGCCGAGCAGGGCGGCCGAGAGGGCGATCAGGAGCCAGGTCAGCCGCTCAGGGACGAAGTTGACGAGCCGGTCGAGCCTGGCCGAGGGGCTACCGAAGTCCTCGTGGCGAGGGCGGCCTTCGACGACCATCCGTCGAAGGGTGACGATCGCTTGATAGGTCCAGAGGCCGACCGGGCCGGCGATCGCCAGCCAGGTCAACGGCGCGATGGCCTGGCGATTGGCCCGCCGGCCAATCGCCAGGACGCCCGCCCGCCGGATCGCCGCGAAATCCATCCGGGTCGACGCCGAGCCCGCGAATTCCGAGGCGGCCAGCCGGGCCGAGGTCAGGTCGGTCGCCTCGGCGGCCTGCAAGATCTCGTCCCCTTTCTTCCGAAATGAGAGTCCACAGGCGATCAGGGCGGTTCGGAAGATCAGGCTCGCCGGGCCGCCGAACCAGTCGGCCAGCTCCACGGCGGGCCAGGCCAGGCCGGCAACCAGGCCGACGACCACCACGACCAGGACGTCGCCCGCAATCCGCTCGGCCCTCGGCCCGCCCCCCGCCCGCCCAGCGGCGACCCTCAAGCCGCCCTCGGCCAGTTCCACCAGCCGCGCGATCGGTCTGTTCGGCCCCGGCTTCCACTTGAAACCGCCCAGCGCCATCTCCAGGCCGACGCCCAGCGGCAGTGAGCCGAGCGTCCAGAAGTCCACGCTGTACTGGGGGAGTACCGTCGCCATGTCGGCTCAGTCCTGGGGCCCACTGGCGAGGAGCCCGGCGAGTGCGAGCACGAGACGGTCGTTCTCCTCGGGACCCCGCACCGCGATGCGGACCTGGCCGCGGGTGGCCACAAGCTGGTCGGGTCCGGTCAGCAAAGCCCCGATTTCCAGACCCGGAAAGTCGGAACACTCGCGGACCAGGAACCCCCGGCGGGCCAGGGCTACTTGCAGGGCGACCGAGTCCCAGTCGGTCTGGGTCAGCGAGGCCAGCACGAAGTTCGGCGGCGGCGGGGCTGAATCGGGCCGGATTCGGTCGGGCCAGGCCGGGCGGAGACCGGGGAGTCCCCAGAGCTGCTCTAGCAACCGCCTCGACTCGAACGCCGTCCGCTCGACGGTCTCCGAACGATAATCCGAGTCGCCCAGAGCCGCGATCGCGGCGGCCTCGGCCGGCGCGGTCACGGTCCAGGGGTCCTGGAACTGTCGGAGTCTTCGGACCATGTCCGGCGGGCCGACCGCGTAGCCGACCCGCAACCCGGGGAGGGCGTAGAAGCTCGAGAAGGAGCGGAGGACCAGCAGGTTCTCCCGCGAGGCGACGGCCGGGATCATCGTCCGATCGGCCTCGTCGGGGAAGTAAGGGAGATAAGTCTCGTCGACGACGCTCAGGAGGCCCTGGGTCTCGTCGACGAAGCTCGCCAGGGTCGATCGGTCCCAGGCCCGGCCGGTCGGGTTCTCGGGATGGCCGGTCCAGAATAGCCCATTGGCGTCCCTCGGCAAGACATCCTGCTGCCACCCGAGGACGTGTTCGCCCCAGACCTTGGCCCGCAGCTCGTTGTGCTTGGAGGCCCGGCGATACTCGGCATAGGTCGGGTCGACCAGGTGCGCCAGGGGCCGGTTCGGGTCGCCAATCGCCTGGGCGTGAAAGGCGAGGACCTCACGGAGCGACTGGCCGATTAGTCCGATCAACTCGGTCGTCCCCGCCCCGACGATGAACCGATCGGTCGGGATTCCGTGGAATTCGGCGAGGCATTCGACCAGTCGGGGGCAACCCGGCTCGGGATATCGATCGACCCGCCCGACCGCCTCGCGGGCCGCCTCGATCGCAGAGGGTGGGGGCCCCTTGGGATTGACGATGGCGGCGAAATCGAGGAGCGGAACATCGTCCCTCAAGCCGAGCTTGCGGCGGAGGCCGGCCGGGTCGCCGCCGTGCTGGATGGGGAAGTTCACTGAGCGGATCTCCAACCCGATGCGGTCGCCCGGTCAGTCCGAGGTGCCCTGGGCCTTCCCCTCGGCGAAGGCCGCCTCCAGCGCCGGGGTCAAGTCGGGGAAGCGGAAGCCATAGCCGAGCGCCTCGGCCTTCTCCGGCAGGACTTTCTGGCCCTTGGTGACGACTTGAGCCGTCTCGCCGAGCATCACCTCCAGGGCGAAGTCGGGCGGGCCGAAGGGGATGAACGGCCGATGCAGGACCTTCGCCAGGGCCTTGGAGAAATCATAGTTCCGCTCCGGCTTCGGCGCCGTCCCGTTGATCGGCCCGGTCGCCCGGTCGTCGTCGAGGGCGAGCAGGAAGATCCCGAGGATGTCGTCGACGTGGATCCAGCTCAACCACTGTCGCCCATCGGCGGGCTTGAAAAGATGGCCGCCGTTGCCGACGGGCGTGGCCCCGCCAAGCTTGAAGATCGGCGTCATCACCTTGAGGGCGCCCTCGCCCTTGGCCAGCACGACGCCGGTCCGGACCGTTGCCAGGCGGACGCCGAGAGGCTCGACCCGCCCGGCCGCCGACTCCAGGTCGCGACAGACCTTGGCAAGGAAGTCGGACCCCGCCGGGCTCGACTCGTTCAGGGGCTCGTCTCCGTGCGGGCCGTAGTAACCGATCGCCGACCCCTGGACCAGGACCTTCGGCCGTTTTCCGGCCCTGGCGATCGCCTCGACGACCTGGGCGGCCCCCTCGACCCGGCTCTCGCGGATCTGCCGCTTGATCTCGGCGTTCCAGCGACCCGAGAAGACGTTCTGCCCGGCCAGGTTGCAGACCGCGTCGCAGCCGCCGACCGCCGCTTGCCAGTCGCCCGCCTTCGACGGGTCGCCCGAGACGATCTCAGCCCCGCTGTTGCCGGGCTCGGCCCGAGCCTTCTCGGCATTGCGGGTGAGGATGACCGGGGTATCGCCCCGGTCGAGCAGTCGCCGGACGAGCCGGCGGCCGATCATCCCCGTGCCCCCCGTGATGAAGACGCGCATGCCGTGCCATCCGTCAAACTGGTTCGGACGCGACGACACCCGTCTCGGCCTTTGAATCCATCTTGGTTCACCCAGACCACGGCGTCAAGGTGCTCGGTGGCCGACCTCCCGGACTCGTGAACGATCAAAGAAAATCCATCGCGCGATCCACTCGGTCCACCCGGAAGATTCACGAGATCCGACCGAATGATTGGCGGGACAGAGAATTGCGTCGATCCCGCTTGCTAGCCAATTGGATCGAGGCCACCGAGATGGTATCCTGACCTGGCCGCGGCGAGGCCTCGAAGCGTCAGACCAGGTCGTCCGATCGGGGGGTCCTCCGGGCCTCGCCCGCGAGCGACGGCCCCCGCGGCGAGATCCGACCTCGGGGAGTCCTGGCCACGATGAACCCCAGCGTTCGCAACCTGTTCGACCTCAAGCGGCTCAACGGATACACCCGGCCGGTCCCCCTGATCCTCGTCAACGGCTTGGCCGAGCAGCCGGAGAGCTGGTTCGCCAACCGCCGGCCGCTCGCCCGCCACTTCGACGTGAAGGTCCCCGAGATCCTCGTCTACGACGGCGACTCGCTCCACCGCCACATCGACGCCGGCGGCGAGGTCACCGTCGACTACCTCGCCGATCGGCTGGCCACCTACCTCGACGAGTTCGTCCAGCGCCCGCCCTACCACCTCGTCGGGTCGAGTCTCGGCGGGCAGATCTGCCTGACGCTGGCCGCCCGCCACCCGGCCCTCGTCTCGAGGCTGGTGTTGATCGCCCCATCGGGACTGCACGGCGACGAGAACCTACCGATGATGGAAGGCGTCCGCCGCAGCGACTACGACGCCCTGGTCAAGTCGGTCTTCCACCGCAGGTCGCACTCCTCCGCAGATTTGCTGACTCAAGCAATCGAGCGGAAGTTCCAGAGTCGGAAGTGGAAGAAGGGGGTCCTGAGGACCCTGAGAGGGACGGTTGGCCACTCCGTCGCCGGGCTGCTCGGCCAGGTCCCGCAGCCGACCTTGCTGATCTGGGGTTCCGACGACCGGGTGATTTCTGACGTCGCCGGCTCGATCCGCGCCGCGGGCCGGCTGCCGAGGGGGCGGCAGGTCGTCCTCCCCAAGTGCGGACACGCCCCGCAAATCGAGAAGGCCCGCCTGGTCAACACCCTGATCACCGGATTCCTTCGCGACCGCCTCAAGGCGATCCCGCCGATGCTCGACCCGGCCCGGTTTCTGGAGAAGGAGGGCGGCCCGCCCCCCTTGAAAGTGGGCCTCTCCCGAGCCTGATCCGCCACCTCAAAAGGCGAATGATGAGCGACCTCTCGCTGTTCTTCGGCAAGTTCCTCCGGCACGGGACGCGGATCGCCAGCCTCGCCCCGAGCAGCCCGTGGCTCTCCCGGGCGACCGTGGCGAACGTCGACTGGGCCGCCGCCAGGGTCCTCATCGAATTGGGAGCGGGAACCGGGCCGATCACCCGGGTGATCGCCGAGAAGGCCCGGCCCGAGACCCGCGTCGTCGTCTTCGAGCGCGACGCCGACTTCGCCGCCTTACTCCGCGAGCGGTTCGCCCCGAAGGCGAACTTCGACGTCGTCGAGGGCGACGTCCGCGACCTCTCCGCCCTGCTCGCCGACCGGGGAATCGGCCGGGTCGACCACGTCATCTCGGGCCTGCCCGTCCCCTCATTCCCGAAGCCCCTCCAGCGTGACCTCTTTCGGGCCGTCCGCGCCGTCCTCGCCCCGGGCGGGGGGTACAACCAGATCACCGAGATCCCCTGGGTCTATCAGGGGCTCTACCGCAAGTATTTCGACGACGTCCGGTTCGTCTTCGAGCCGCGCAACTTTCCGCCGGCGGGTGCCTATTACTGCCGGGGGATCAAGGACTCGGCCTAAGATGAACCCCCTCGCCGCCCTCGCCGGGGCCCCGCCCGTCCGCTCGCTCGTCAATCGAGGATTTCACGCCTACGCCCGGTCCCGGACCAGGGAACTGGCGAGTCTCGACCCCGTCGAAGTTCAGCGTCGGACGCTCCTCGATCTGGTCGGGCGGGCCAGAAACACCCGGTTCGGCTTCGAGCACGATTTCCGTACGATCCGCTCGGTCGCCGACTTCCGGGCGAGGGTCCCGATTCGCACCTATGAAGCCCTCTGGGAAGCGTACCTGAAGGGCAGTTACCCGCGATTCGAAGGCCTGACCTGGCCGGGGCGGATCCCCTACCTTGCACTGACCAGCGGGACCACGCAGGGGGCGACCAAGTACATCCCGGTCTCGGAGGCGATGATCGCCTCGAACCGGAAGGCGGCCAAGACGATGGTCGCTTATCACATGGCGAGCCGGCCGGATTCGAAGCTGTTCCGGGGCAAGCTGTTCATGCTCGGCGGCTCGACCGACCTGGAATCCCCGGGTCGGGGGATTCGCCAGGGCGACCTCAGCGGGATCGCCGCGCAGGAGGCTGGCGAGTGGCTCCGCCCCTACGCCTTCCCGCCGCTCGCCTTGGCCCTCGAAGCCGACTGGGACCGCAAGCTCGCCCTGCTGGCCGAACGGTCGATCGCCGAACCGATCACCCTCGTCGGTGGCGTGCCGAGCTGGCTCCTGGCCCTCTTCGGCCGGGTCCTGGATCTTTCCGGGAAGTCGACCCTCGCCGAGGTCTGGCCGGGGCTGGAGGTGGTCGTCCACGGTGGGGTCAAGTTCGACCCGTACCGGGCCGCCTTCGAGGCGATCCTCGGCGACCCGAAGATCCGGCTCCAGGAGACTTACCCCTGCTCCGAAGGGTTCATCGCCTTCGGCGACCCCGCCACCGGCCTGCTCCGATTGATGTTCGATCACGGGCTGTTTTACGAGTTCGTCCCGGTCGCCGAGCTGGACGAGCCGACGCCGTCGAGGCGCTGGCTGGGCGACGTGGAGGTCGGGGTCGACTATGCGATCGTCGTCTCGACCTGCGCCGGTCTCTGGGCGCACCTGATCGGCGACACGATCCGGTTCGGGTCGCTCGACCCGCCCTTGCTCCGGTTCACGGGACGGACGAAATATATGCTCTCAGCCTTCGGCGAGCACCTCAGCGGCGAGGAGCTGGAGGGGGCGATCGCAGGGGCCGCCGACGAGACGGGGGCATCGGTCCGCGAGTGGCACGTCGGTCCATCCTTCCACGGCGCGATGGGGCACCACGTCTTCGTCGTCGAATTCACTCGAGAGCCCGACGACCTCACCCGGTTTCGCGACGCCCTCGACGCCGAACTCGCCAGGCGGAATGCCGACTACCAGGCCCACCGGATCGAAGGGATCGGCCTGCCGAGGCCCGCCGTCGTCGTCGCCCGACCCGGCGGATTCGAGGCCTGGATGCGGTCACGCGGCAAGCTCGGTGGCCAGCACAAAGTCCCCCGGGTCGACGCCTCGGGGTCCTTGACCGCCGAGGTCGTCGCGACGCTCAGGGGGTGTGGGATGGTCGCAAGGGAGCTGGCCGAAGGGCACTCACCAGGCCCTGGCGGCGAGGAGCCGGGTCCGGGATAATGGCGACTCGACCGGCCCTGAACCGCCCTCGGCGAAGACCGACCTGATGGACGAGATGCCTTTTGAAGACCAGGAGAGCGAGGCTCACCGCACGCTCGTCGCCAGGGTCGGGCGGAAGAGCCCCAAGATCCCCGCCGAGGTCCTGGCTCGCCACGTCATCCGCATCGTCCCCGCCTGCGAATGGCCGGTCCGGGTCGAGGCGCTGGAGGCCTTGCTCCGAAGACTCGACTCGGCGAAGAAAGACGCCCTGAGGGTCGACGCCAGGCCTCCGCTCGGCGCGCCGCTGGGCTGCTACTCGACGAGAAAGCGAGGCTCGGGCTCGCGCCCTTACCGCTCGGTCCTCCTGGGGGTTGACCCGATCGAGGCTCGCTGCGATTGCCCGGACTTCCTCAAGAACTCGTTGGGCCTCTGCAAGCACCTCCTGTGCGTCCTGGAATTTCTCCACGACCGGCCGAAGCTGCTCAAGCGGGCGATCGAGGGCCAGGCAATCGCTCGGGAGGGACGAGCGGGCCTGGCCTGGGAGCCGATCCGACCGCTGCAAGGGCCGGGCGACTGGCTGGCGCGGGTCTCGCTGATCCGGCCGGCCGGGGCGAAGCCATCGAGGTCGGCCCGGGAGGCCCGGTTGCTCGGATGGTTCCGGGCAGGGAAGGGCGACCTCCGCCCCATGGCCAACGCCTTCGCCGCCGACCCGCCGAAGCGTCTGGCATTGGTCGAGGACCTGCTCAAGCTGATCCCTGCGGGCGACGCGTCCCAGGACCCGGCGCTCGGCGCGCTCCTCGCCGGCGAGCGCGACCGACTCCGCGGGATGGCCAGGCTCTCGCTCGATCGGGTCGAGATCCGCCGGGCGCTCGCCGGGCTCAAGAGGACGCTCTATCCCTACCAGAAGGAGGGCGTCGGCCGATTCCTGGCGACCGGGCGATTGCTCCTGGCCGACGACATGGGCCTGGGCAAGACGGCCCAGGCGATCGCTTGCGCTGAGATCCTCTGGCGGACCCGGCGGATTCGACGAGGCCTGATCATCGCCCCGGCGAGCCTCAAGCCGCAGTGGGCCCGCGAGTGGGCCGCCTTTTCCGACGTGCCAATCCTCGTCGTCGACGGCTCGCCGGACGAACGGCAGTCGCTCTACCGATCGCGGAAGGCCGGCCTCTTCATCATCAATTACGAGCAGTTGATTCGCGACCTGGAGGTGATCCGCGCCTGGTCGCCCGACCTCGTCGTGCTCGACGAAGCGCAGCGGATCAAGAATTGGGCGACCAAGACGGCGCTCTCGGTCAAGGGGCTCTCGCCGCCCTATCGGCTGGTCCTGACCGGGACGCCGATGGAGAATCGAATCGAGGAGCTCGCCTCGGTCGTCGAGTGGGTCGACGACATGGCCCTGGAGCCGAAATGGCGGCTGGCCCCCTTGCACGCGATCCACGCCGACGGCCGGAGCGAGGTTGTCGGCGTCCGCAACCTGGAGACTCTCCGCGACCGGCTCCGGGGCTGCATGCTCCGCAGAGTCCGCCAGGACGTCCTGGAGCAACTCCCCTCGCGGACTGATACTCGCGTCCCGATCGAGATGACACCTCCCCAGCTCGAAGCCCACGACGCCCTCATCCCGCCGATCATCGCCCTGGCCCAGCGGGCCAAGAAACGGCCGCTCACCCAGGCCGAATTCCTCCGCCTGATGAGCCTGCTGACCACCCAGCGGATCATCTCCAACGGCCTCGCGCAGCTCGACTTCGAAGAGGTCTGGCCGGCAATCCGACCTCGAGGCCCCGAGGAGAGCGTCCTGAGGGGGCTCTCGGCCCCCAAACTCCTCGAAATCCGGCAGCTGATCCGGCAGCTTGTGCTGGAGCAAGGGCGGAAGGTCGTGGTCTTCAGCCAGTGGCGGCGGATGCTCACCCTGGCCCACTGGGCGGTCGGCGACCTGCTGACCGGGAACGGCTTGCGGGCCGGCTTCTTCACCGGGGCCGAGGCCCAGAAGCGACGGACCCAGAACATCGTCGAGTTCCACGACGACCCGAACCATCGGATCCTCTTCGCCAGCGACGCCGGGGGCGTCGGCCTGAACCTGCAACACGCCTCGAACTGCGTGATCAACCTCGAACTGCCCTGGAACCCCGCCGTCCTCGAACAGCGGATCGGTCGGATCTACCGGCTCGGCCAGTCGCAACCGATCGACGTCTTCAACCTCGTCTGCGAGCAAGGGATCGAGTCGAGGATCGCCACCCTCGTCGGCTCCAAGCAGGCATTCTTCAAGGGCCTCTTCGACGGCGAGAGCGACTCGGTCCAGTTCGACCAGTCCACCTCGTTCCTCGCCAAGGTCGAGAAGATTTACGAGTCAACGACGGCCCCGGCAACGCATCCCATCTCGAACGACGGAGGGCTCGAGACGCCCGACGCCTCGGCGGACGACGAGATCGACGATCCCTATGAGTCGGTGATCGAGGCCGCCGACGAGGCCGAGGACCCGGCCACGACGCCGGAGGAACCCGAAACCGGGCCGCACGATCCCGAGCCGCGATCGGTCGACACGCCCGCCGACGATCCGGGAGTGGATGTCCGCCGCCTCTTCCGCCAGCTCTCGATCCGCCAGGAATCCGACGGGCGACTCATCCTCGAAGCACCCAAAGAGGCCGCATCGGCACTCGGGGCCTTCTTCGAGGGAATGGCGTCGCTCCTCCGCTCGGCCAGCCAACCCGGAACCGGCGAGGATCCTCCGGCCTGATCCGGTTCGACGACCCATTGCCCAGGAGCTGTCGCGTCAGGCCGCGCAACTCTTGGACTCGATCAAGCGGGCAATCTGGCCGACCGAGTCGAGGTTGTCGACCCCGGCCTCATGGGCCTCGACGGTGACGTGGAACTTGTCTTCGAGGAAGACGACGAGCTTCAAGGTGCGGATCGAGTCGAGGATGCCGCCGGTGATCAGGGGGGTCTGATCGGTCAGCTCGCTCGGGTCTTCGCCGGGGAGGAACTGGTTGAGGATATAGGCATGGACGACCTGGCGGATCTCGTTCATCGCGACCTCCCTGTCGGCGTCGGCTCTGGCGATAGCCCGGCCATCCTGGCCGGGTCGGGATTGCTCCAGCATCGACGACCGAGAAGGTAGCGAGGTGGCTCCTCCCGGTCAATCCCGGCTTTTCGCTCAAGCGGCACGACCCGCACGACCGATACCACCTGCAAGGAGCGTTCGTCGCCCGAGCTGACGACGACGACGACCGCCCCGGATCGTCCGCCGGAACCGGGCGAGGCCGGCACCGACCCTTTGAGGATATCGGCCGATGACCGCATGGAAGCTCCCGGCCCGCCTGCGAGGCTGCCTATTTGCCGCCTGCCTGCTCGCGTTGGGCCTCTCCTCGACGGGTTGCGGACTCCTCGGCTCGCACCCGGCGCCGCAGAAAGGGGTGGTCGACCCCCACCAGCCGAAAGAGCTGGAGATGGTCTCGATGCCCCCTTATGTTATCGAGCCCCCCGACGAGCTGGAGATCTCCGTCCGGCCCGCCGCGATCGAGATGCCGCTGACCTCGGCAACCGTCCAATCCGACGGAGTGGTCGACCTCGGGTTCGTGGGCGACGTCTACCTCGCCGGGCTGACCCTCGCGCAGGCCGAGCAGAAGATCGCCGAGCACCTGGAGCCGTTTGCCAGGGAGAAGCGAATCAAGGAACCGGTCGAGGTTTCGGTCCGACTGGTGAGCGGCAGCCAGAGCAAATACTACTACGTGATGGGCGTGGTCACGACCCAGGGTAAGTTCCCGATCGTCGGCAACGAGACGGTCCTCGACGCGATCCTCGCGGCAGGTCTCCTCTCCAAGAGCCAGCCGAGCCAGGCCTACCTGGTCCGCCCCCATCCGGTCAACGGCCGCGACCAGATCCTCAAGATCGACTGGGACGGCATTCGCGACCGGGGCGACACGATGACCAACTACCAACTCTTCCCCGGCGATCGCCTGATCGTCCCCGGCGGCCGGCCGCCAAGCAAGCTCGGCGTCCTCCTCTTCGGCCGCTGATCCGAACGAAAAGCATGTAGGGCAGGATTTGTCCTGCCGGGCCACGCAAGGTCCGGCAGGACAATTACTGCCCTACGCCACTCGTTGGTCGCGATCAGCCCCCGGCCTTGCCGAAATGAGGGTTCTCGATCAGGCCGATGACATTGCCGAACAAATCGCCCACGGTGGCGACCTTGATTCCATCGCCGACATCGCTCGGCGGGCCGAGCGGCGAAGCCCCCTGCTCGAGGAACCGGCGAAATGCCGGCTCGATCGCCTGGACGCCCCAGTAAGCGACCGAGCCGCCGGAGCCTGGAGTCCGGCCGGTCGGGTCGAGGTCGAGGCCCAGCTCGTAGCCGCCAACCTGGAAGCCGACGTAGAAGGGTTGGTCGAAGTAAGGCTCGACCTCGAAGGCCAGGCGATACCACGCCTTGGCCCGTTCGAGGTCGTCAACCTTATAGATCACCGTCCGCAAGCCCAGGATCATCCATCGTCCCCCGGTGTTCAGCTCGTTCCTAGGTCCTTTCGGGCGGTCGATCAGGCACCGGCCTTCGCCCCGAGCGGCGACTCGTCGTAGCGGAGCAGGAGTTCGGCCGGATTGGTGTAAATGGCGACGCAGCCGGCGTCCTTGAGGTCTTGTTTGTCGGAGCCCCCGCAGAGCAGGCCGATGGTCTTCAGGCCGGCCTTGGCGGCGGCCTCGGCGTCCCAGCGGGTGTCGCCGACGACGATGGCATTCGACGGGTCGAGGCCGCCGAGCTTGGCGAGTGCGGCCTGGAAGATGTCGGGGTGGGGCTTGGACTTCTCGGCGTCGCCGGCTGAAGTTGTCCGCTCGATCAGGTCGCC
>JAABUK010009764.1_pt1 | contig 13019 bp, 13 predicted proteins | sample 5559141 | NCBI WGS metagenome assembly JAABUK01 (sample SAMN10711869, study PRJNA513367) | rock metagenome | isolation source: Antarctica rocks | place: Antarctica: Victoria Land, Pudding Butte nord | collected 2016-01-03
GCGACAACAACGCAAAACGCGAACGGATCAGGGCAGAGTCAACCATCCCGCCAAACTACGGCACCATGATCCCCACGGGAATCCTACGGATCAAACCAATTCTGTTGGTTTTTTACAGGTCCTAAGAAATTGGGGTAACAACTTCTTTAACGGTCCGATAGGGCTGGCCACAATTGCTGGCGTGGGCGGTCTCCTGACGCTAGTCTTCGCTCAATGGCTCGGGGTACCTCATTAACCGTGAATCCGCCCGCCGATTAGAAGCGGTTTTCAGAGTTCCCGAAATTGCAGCCCTGCAATCGGGGCAGGTCGGGGCGGCGGGGCTGAACGTTTACGACAGCGAGCCGTAGGTGGATTTCGGCCTTCTGGCATTGGAGAACGTGGTGCTGCTGCCACACCTGGGAAGCGAGACGGTCAGTACGCGGGATGCCATGGGTATGAAAATGCTGGATGGCATTGATGGGGTGATCGGGAGGAGCCAGACCGCCGTGGCCTGAGTGACGTTTCCAGCGCCGACGCCTGAAACCTGCGCCTGTGCCGCCAAGCCGTGAAGGACGACGGTCCCCCGGCACCTTCACCAACAGGTCGCCAGCGATAACCCCATCGAGATTACGCCTAGAACGAATGTGCCAGGCGTAATCGACGGCAGGCTGCCGCCAGACCTGACGCCATGGCCACGACACACCCTCGTGGCCGCGCCATTGGCTTCTCATGGTCACCAGCCAAGCCACTTGGCTTAAAGCAATCCTTGACGCCCCACCCCCAACAATGTTCCTTCCCCGTTCATGTCTGAGCAAGCGGCCCACCCCACCCCGCAGGACGACCCCGACCCACCGGCTCCCGCTTCACCGGCCGCCGGCACGCACGCCCACCACGCCGCCCTGGACAGTCTCGTCAGCATGGGCACCGCCGTCGCTCGCGTCCTGCACGACCAGATCACGGCCCAAGCCGCCCAGCCCGTGCCGCCCGACGCCGCCGCCACGCAGCCCGCCCCGGCCCCCATGCCCGGCATCGCCAAGGCGGACACCCTCATCAAGCTCGCCGCCGCCTTCGACGACACCGCCCGCACCGTCCGCCGCTGCATCCTGCTCGCCGAGCATCTGAACCAGCCCAGGAGGCCCGCCCGCACCACAGCGGCCCCGGACAACACCGAAACCAGCCCCGAAGCCCGCACCGCCGCCCGCAAGCGCATCCTCCGCGCCGCCGAGGACACCATTCAGCGCCGCGACTACGACGGCAGCGCCTCCCCGGAGTGCGACCTGCCCGAAACCCAGCGCCGCGAACTCCTGGACCGCCTCGACGCCCCCGACCTCGACACGGAGATCGCCACCCGACCCGTCGAGGACATCATCAAGGACATCCTGCGCGACCTCGGCCTCGCCGCCCTCCCGGGCACCCGCCCCTGGCAGCGCCGCACCCCGGCCGACATCGCCGAGTTGCTCGCCCGCGCCGCCGCCCCATGCCGCCCCGAGGGCGCCACCCCGCACGATGCACCCGGCCCCAACCCGCAAGACGGCCACCCCGCCGAGCAACACTCCGCCGAACCCGAACCCGGCCCCGGCCCGGACCAACAAGGCCCAGACGGGCAATCAACCCCGCCCAAAGCCACCCGCCGGCAGCCCGGCCCGTTCCACACCAACCCCACCCATCCCGGCCTCGGCCTGCCCGAAGACCCCGCCGAAGCCGTCGCCTTCGTCCTGCGCTACGCCGCCGACCCCCGATGGCAACCGCCGCCCGGCGACTGACCAAACACTAAAACCCCCTCGGCGAGGAACGAAGCAGGCCCAAGCGGCCTAGCTCCGCACGCCGCGAGTCGCGCGACGGACGTCAAACGCTTGCCCAGCCTTCCGGTCCCCGCCCATGCCGGAGTTCGGTAATCACCATTTCACGGCGCCCGGCCCTCTCGGAAACAACATACGCCGAATAACCGGGCCTAATCACACCCCCGCGCACATCGCGGAATGCAGATTGGTTGCCTCGGCCAATCTCGGGCTACCGCGCAGCCCCCTCAATCCTCCAAGAACTCCGCCACCCCCATCTCCCCCGCCTCCCGCCGCCCAGCCTCCAGCCGCCGCAGTTCCACCCGCCTGATCTTCCCAGAAATCGTCTTCGGCAGCTCAAAAAACTCAATCCGCTTCACCCGCTTATACGGCGCCAGCCGAGCCCGCAGATGCGCAAAGATCGCCTGAGCCGTAGCCGCATCCGCCGCCGCCCCCTCCACCAGCGCCACGAACGCCTTCGGCAAAGCCGTCCGAGTAGCATCCGGCGAAGGCACCACCGCCGCCTCAGCCACCAAGGGATGCTCGATCAGCACGCTCTCCAACTCAAACGGGCTGATCCGATACCCACTGCTTTTGAACACGTCATCCGCCCGCCCCACATAGGTCAGCGTCCCGTCCGAGTTCCGCATCGCCACATCCCCGGTGCGATACCAAGCCCCCTCCGGCGCCCGCACCGACCCATCCTCCTGCAGATACCCCTGCATCAACCCCAGCGGCGCCGGCTCAAGGCTCAACGCAATCTCACCCTCCTCCGCCTCCACCCCCTCCGCATCCAGCAAACTCACGTCATAGCCCGGCAAAGGCCGCCCCATGCTCCCCGCCTCCACCACCTGACCCGGCGTATTGGCAATCTGCAGCGTAGTCTCAGTCTGCCCATACCCATCCCGTATCCCCACCCCCCAAGCCGCCCGCACCCGCGCGATCACCTCGGGATTCAGCGGCTCCCCAGCCGCCACCACCTCCCGCAAATGCACCGGATACCCAGTCAAATCCTCCTGCACGAGCATCCGCCAAACCGTAGGCGGCGCGCAGAACGTCGTCACCCGAGCCTCGCCCAGCACCCGAAGCACCCCCCGCGCATCGAACCGCCCCTGGTTCAAAATCAAAATAGTCGCCCCAGCATTCCAAGGCGCAAACACGCTGCTCCAAGCATGCTTCGCCCAACCAGGCGAAGAAATATTCAGATGCACATCCCCAGGCAGCAGCCCAATCCAGAACATCGTCGTCAAATGCCCGACCGGGTAACTCTGATGGCTATGCAGCACCAGCTTCGGCTTGGACGTAGTCCCCGACGTAAAATACAGCAGCAAAGGATCGCTCGCCCGCGTCTCCCCCTCAGCCGCAAACTCTCCCGGCCCGGCATAGGCGTCCTCGAACCCCACCCACCCCGGCGCCCCGCCCACCGCAATCCTGGTATAGCCACCCGCAATCAGCGCAAACCGCCCCGCCAGCTCCCCCGCCGCGATCACATGCTGCACCCCGCCCCGGTCGAACCGGTCGCGCAGGTCGTCCTCCGTCAGCATGGTGGTGGCCGGGATCACCACCGCCCCCAGCTTCATCGCCGCCAGCATCGCCTCCCACAACGCCTGCACGTTGCCCAGCAGCAGCAGGACCCGGTCACCCCGCCGCACCCCCAACCCGCGCAGAAAATTCGCAACCTGGTTTGACCGCCGCCCCATCTCGGCAAAGGAAACCGACTGGTCCGCATCCCCCGGCCCAACAAACCGCAGGGCAGGGGCCTCATTCCCCGCCGCCATCCGGTCAAAGTAATCCAGCGCCCAATTGAACCGGTCCAGCACCGGCCACCGGAACTCGCGCCGCGCCGCCTCCAAGTCGGCCCGATGGCGCAACAACAAGTCGCGGGCAGCCAGGAACTGGTCGGGCATGGCGGGCGGTCCTCCGTTTCGCAAAACGTTACCGCATTGTCCCCCGCCCGTCTGCGCCGCTACTCTGTCCCGATGCAGCCGACCCTGACCGACCTGTTCCGCGGCTTCCTGGGCATCGGCATGTTGGGCTTCGGCGGCGTGCTCCCCTGGGCCCGCCGCATGGTGGTCGAGCAGCGCCAATGGCTCACCGCCACCGAGTTCCTAGACCTCTTGGCCCTCTGCCAATTCCTCCCCGGCCCGAACATCGTCAACCTGGCCGTAGCGCTCGGCACCCGCTTCCGCGGCGTGCCCGGCGCCGCCGCGGCCCTGGGCGGCCTGCTCACCGCGCCGGTGATGATCGTAATCGGCCTAGGCACCCTCTACGGACGCTATGGCAACCTGCCCGTGGTGCGCCACGCCTTCGCCGGCCTGGCCGCCGCAGCATCCGGCCTAGTCGTAGCAATGGCCTGCCGCATCGCCTGGCCAATCCGGCAGCAGCCCCTCGGCATCGCCACCGCCGTAGTCACCTTCATCGCCATAGCCATGGTCCGCCTGCCGCTGCTCCCAACCATGCTGGTCATGGCATCCCTCAGCGTCCTGCTGCACCGGCGGCCGCAATGACGGACACCGGCTGGCTCGCCCTGATCTACGCGCAGTTGTCGCTGGTCGCCGTCGGCGGAGTAGCACCCGTCCTGCCCGAAATGCAGCGCCAAGTCGTCGAGGTCCACGGCTGGGTCACCGCTTCCGAGTTCGCCGCCCTCTACGCCCTGGCCCAAGCCGCACCAGGCCCAAACATGCTGGTCTCCACCCTGGTCGGCTGGCACGTCGCCGGCTGGCCCGGCGCGCTTGCAGCCACCGGCGGCATGATCGGCCCCAGCAGCGTCCTGACCTGGGCAGTCTCCGGCGCCTGGCACCGCTTCCGCGATCGCCCCTGGCGAACCCTGCTGCAGGCCGGACTAGGCCCCGTGACGGTCGGCCTGGTCGCAGCCGGCGCAGCGTTGCTGGCCGCCTCCACCTCCCACCTCTGGCCCACGGCTGCCATTACCCTGGCCGTGACCGCCGCGCTCCTGCTGACCCGGCTGCATCCGCTCTGGCTACTCGGGGCAGGTGCAGTGTTGGGTATGCTCGGTGCAACCTAAGCAAACCCCTGCAGGTCCACACGGAGACCCGCAGCAGCCTCTACGGCGGAACGGAGCGCAGCTACCCCGGCCCCCCCGCGCTGACCAGCAAAGAACATGCGGCTTAGCGCCAGTGTCCGCTTACCACCAGTGTCCTAAGCTAATCTCTGGATGTCCAGAGCACAGATGAAAAGCTAAGCAGGCTCGCGCGGCCTGCCACAGCCGCAGGCCACCTCTGTGACCGACCGCGCAAGCCTGCTAAATAGAAAGTGTTGCGAAATTCGTGTCCGTCTCCCAGCGTGGGGCATCTTTCATCCACGGCGGGTCGTCATTTCGGTGTAGAACTTATACCAACAGCCATCTGCCCTGACCCCTGCGCAACCGCACCGTCATTGCGAGCCGCCTTTGCGGCGTGGCAATCCAGGAGCCGGGAGCACCGTGCTGGCAGTCCTAGATCGCCGCCCCGCTGCGCGCCTCGCAATGACGGGGGAAAAATGGTCAGAGCGGAGGGCCGTTGATATCAGCTCTCCTGAAACGCCTTATAGCCGGTAAAAAAGTCCTCCCCCGGCCACGACAGGCTGAATAGCAGGCTCTCAGGCCCGCCGGCTGGCCCTACCGGCGACCGTGGCCCGGCTGAGCTGCGGCAGCATGCGGCTGGCCATGGCCGTTTCGCGGATGGGCGGCAATCTGGCGGGCTATGCCAGGGTAGGCGCCATGGCTGCCTGCATACGTCATATCCCGTCCGCTCCGCTGCGCGATATGGCCCATGAACAGCACCTGGTTACCCATCATCCGGCCGCTCGTCATACGGTCTGTGCCGCGGCCAAGTTGCGCCAGCATCATCTCGCCGCGGCGTAGGCTGCGAGTCCCTGCATAACCATAACGGGCAAACTGCATCGCAGCCCGCCCATAGCGCACGACCGGCGCGGCCCGGACGCCGCCACGATGGGCGCGGTGAGCGCCGGCATCGTCGGCCTCCGCCACTTCTTGATCCTGCTGCGGCGCTAGGACGATCGGCGCTTGGTCGGTCGGCACGCGCAAGTCCAGCGTCCCCCGGCTTATTGCTGACGCCCCCAGGGTAATTGGCGCGGCCTGCGCTGCGGGAGCGTTGCTGCGGCTGATCCCGGCATTCGCCAGCATCACGCCCTTGTCCGGACGATCATAGATGAAGCCATAGGTCGGATAGACGCTGCCGAACTCACCGTTGCTCATCGTGACCCGCACCGCCGACCAATCATTATCGGGGGAGGCGTCCACCACCGTCACGTTGCGCGTCACGACCCCCCGGGCGGACCAGTTCGCATGATCAATCTGCACAGTGCGGCTGTCCACCACATTGGATACGACGGCGACATGGCCCAGGCGCATCCGGCGGGTGCCGCGGAAGTTTAGGACGCTGCCGACCTCGGGCCGCGCTCCGCGCTCATAGATGCCAGCGGCGTTGTCCCACCAATTCACTGCGTTCCCGATTATCTCGATCCCGGTGTTCTCCCGCGCGAACGGGACGCATTGCAGCGTTCCCCCAGCAACGCCGCGGAACGAGGAGCGGTAACGGCCATAGTGGCTGATCCCTGCATAGATCACCCGTGCCGCATCCCGGCCGGACATCAGTTGGCTCGCGTGGTGGCGATGCTGGTAGGCCTGGGCCGGCTGGGCGGAAAAAGGAACTGCTAAGGCGAACGCCGCACCGAGCGCCACCATCTGTCCGCCTGTCCATCCACTCATGCCGGCTGCCCCTCGAATTCACGCCCGCGTGAGCAAGCAATGAAACGTTGGGTAACGTCAGGGTATGTAAGCTGGCAACCCAACGTAGAAGGATTGCCGCCACCTTCGTATGATTTGCCGAAATCCGCATGTGCATAACCATCTGGATTAGGATACATGTCACAATCGCACTGTCGTGATACGTGATCGCAACAGTTAAATTCTAACGTGGCTGGCGGAACACAATGCGACCAATCAGCAATGGGCCGGTATCGCAAGCTGAGCATTGCTATGCCAAAAGCAAACAGCCGGTCTTTGACCGGCTGTTGTAATTATTTCAATGGTTGGCAGCCGCAATGCTTGGCTGCATACCGAATGCTACTTACAAGTCGTGACCATGATTTCCACCAGGTGCCGCGTGTCGGCCATGTTGGCTTGCACACAGGCCCGGGCCGGCGCGCCCCCTTCAGGCAGCCAGGCGGACCAGACCTGGTTCATCGCGTCGCGGTCGCGGATGTCCTTGAGCCAAATCTGCGCCTGCAACAGGCGGGTCTTGTCGGTTCCATGAGTCTCCAGGATTTCGTCCAGTCCGGCGAGCACCTCCTGGGTTTGCCCAGTGATGTCCTTGCTAAGGTCCTTAGCCGTGACCCCCTGGGTGAAGACGAAGCCGTGATACTCGACAGCCTTGGCCAGCACCTTGCTCGGTTCGGTCCGGATGATCTTGCTCATGGTCGGGTTTTCCTGGGTCAACGTGCAGTGGGGCTGAATGTAGGGCCGGTTCCGATCGCGCCGGAAACGGCGCCGGGCCGGGTTTGACTGGTGCAGGACTGGATGTCGTTGTCCCGCCCGAACAGGGCGCCCAGCCCGGCGCTGGTCACGCCCGAGTTGTAGGACGTCGCAAACGGCGTGTCGCGCTGGTCCCGATAGCTCAGGTCCCGCCGGTTCTGCGCCGCATAAACCCTGTCCACCTCCTGCCGGCACGCCGCCGCCGCGGCACGGTCGGCATTGGATTGGGGCGGACGTCCCGCGCAGGCTCCCATCAGCAAGGGCAGCACAAGGAGGCAACGTGGAATCATTGGGCAACTCCAGTGGAGGATGTGGCGAGGCCAGTCACGGCACAACCTAGGCGGGCACGGAACCGCGCTTCGTCGAACCGGGCGTCGGAGTCCAGCGGCGCCTCAGCCGCCGTCGCCAGCAGTGCCGGATGCAACGTCGCGCCGTTGCGCCCGATGCGGAACAATTGCGAAAGCCAAGACGCGCGGCCGAGCAGATCCACCAGCGCCAGCAGGCGGAGGCAGAGCGACAGCCCATGCGACGTGCCAATGCCCACAGTCGCGTCAATCGCAGCCGCCCAGCAGCAGGCGTCCTCATCCGCCAACGCCAGATCCGTCGTGCCGCCATCCGGGCGGCGGAAGCGGAACAGCCGGGCTGCTCCCCAAGCGGCACCGCACGCCGCCTCCCGCGCCTGCTCCCAGGCTTCGGCCAGGTCGCGTCCACGTACCGGCGGCAACGCCTCCGGCGTGAGGTCAACCAGGTAGGTCAGGGTGCCGTCTTGCAGCCGGGCAATCCGGATCGGGAGCGGAGCGTGGTTCATCCTGCCCGGGAAGATGGACCCGGAAGTCCCCCCGCGCCAGCCTGCGCCTGGATCGGACCTGAACAAAACCGCCAGCGGTGTTTCAGGGGACATACCAGAGATCCCTCTCGGGTGATCTGACCCGGTGATGCGGGAACAGCGTGCGGCGTGAACCACAGGAAACATCCAGCCAGCGTCGCCAATCCCGGACGACCATGCCGGGACCGGCTTGCGGCGATCTGCGAGCGTCAGCCCCGAACCACTTGTCCCTACAAGGCCATCACCACCGTAACTGATGGAAGAACAGCGCAGCCACCGGCCGCAACCGACATCTCGGACCCAAAACGCTCGATAAGGTCCACCCTCATCCGCTCCGACCGCCCCGCTTGGCAGGGATGGTCACGATATCGGCGCATTACACCCACCAGCCGCAGAAGCAATCCCGCCAGGGGGCGCTACGACCTCGAACGACTTCTCCGCCAACACCTTGCTGCCCGACAGCAATGCAAAGGTCCAGGTCCCCGGCACCATCTCCCAATCATAAGTAAAGCTGAAGCCGGACAGGACCGGGCTGCCGTCGAGCAGGCCGTCATCAGCCTCGACCGTGCCGGAGACGCCGTCCGGCCGCGTCATGACGGGATGGGTCAGGCGTTGGGTAATCGGCAGGAGCCCCGCTTGACCCGGCGGCTGCAACTGAAACCAGGCCCCGAACCGCCGGCACGGTGCAGCCTCGATCCGGTCGGTGCGGCGGAGCAGATGGGCACCCTCGCTGCTGACCCGCTCGGTAACGCCGGAGGAGCCGATGCGCTGCTCATTCAGCGGCACCTCACGCCGAACCGTGTATTCGCCGAACTCGACGACCGCGACCTTCGGCGCGTCCTGGGCCAGGGCTGGCCACGTAATGGACGTGGCGAAGCAGGCCAACGCCGCCGCCGCCGTGCTCTTTACATTCGATATCGCCTGCATCCTGCGCCCCGATCTGAGAAGCTTTCGAGGTGTGCTCCCGCCGTCCATCCAGGACATCCGGCCAATGCCCTACATGTGGCTCAATGCTGTGGCAGGAAACGCTTCGTCGGGCAACGACTCCAGCGAGTCCACGGTGTCGAAGTCGCGCAGCACCGCATCATCGCCGAGTTCAACCATCGCCACATGCTCCCGGTGCCGTTCCAGCAAGGGCCGGGCGCCCATGTCACCCGTCAGCCCTGCAATGTCGGGGAAGTAGCGGCGGCCCCAGAGCACGGGGTTGCCGATCTTTCCCAGGCATATCGGCGCCACAATGCCCCGGCCCTCGCCGGGGTCATAGGCGGCGATCAACTGCTGCATCATGCCGCCCGTGACCAAAGGCATGTCGCCCAGGCACACCAAAGCAGCACCGGCGCTGGCCGGGACCGCCGCGATGCCGGCGCGCAGGCTGGCTGACAGGCCCGCGGCATAATCGGGCGCCGGCACGAACCGCACATCCCGGCCTGCCAATGCCGCCCGCACGTCATCGGCACGATGGCCCAGCACCACCAGGACCGGCCGCGCCGTGCTGGCGAGCAAATTGTCCACCACCCGAGCTACCATCGCCCGGCCCTCCCGGTCCATCACCAGAAGCTTGTTATGCGGCGCCATCCGGCTGCTGCGCCCGGCGGCGAGCACGATGCCTGCCACTCCGCCGTGGTCCGGCATACCGGCCGCCTTCGCCCGGGGCAGCGGCCGCTGCCCCGGGTCCTGCAGCAGCCCGCCCGCGCCCATGCCCGCAATCACCCGGCCGTCCACAGGCAACCCGGCGAACAGCCGCGCCAGCACCCAATCAATCCCGTTCAGCCGTGGGCTGCGCGCACAGCCCGGCAGAACCAGGGCCGGGCGGTCGCCGATGGCGCACAGGCAGATCAGGTTGCCGGGGTCCACTGGCATCCCGAAATACAGCACGCGCCCACCGGCCGCGACGATGCCAGCCGGCCCAACGTCGCGCCGGTCCACCACCGCGCTGGCGCCTGCCACCAGCAGCAGGTCCGCTCCATCCGCGATCAGGGCCTGCAGAGCCGTGGCGATCTCTGTCTCGTCATGATTGCACGTCAGCGGCGGCAGCAGCGTCCCGGTCAGCCCGGCGACGCGGGCGGACGTGGCCGCCGCCGTCCCATCCAGGATGCTCGCCTTCAGGCCTGGCAGCGTCGTCATCACCAGCCCCACCCGCAACGGGCGGAACGGGTGCAGGCGCAAGGGAGGCTGCTCCCGCGCCGCCGCCTCGGCCCTTTGCAGGGCTGCCTCCGGAGCGGCAAAGGGGATCACCTTGATCGTCGCAACCATGTCGCGTGCGGCGACAGGCGCGGCGTCGGGCAGGGTGCCGACCGTCAGGCTTTCATCCAGGCCGTTGATGCGGTCCAGCGCCACCCGATTCACTTGGACCAGGCCCGGCACTGTCGCAACGAGGTTCGCCCGGCCGGTGCTGGCTGCCGATGCCTGCAGCCCACGGCCGACCAGTGCTGCCGCGAGGCGCCGGGCTGCCTCGTCCTCCGGCACGTCACCCTCGTCGAGCTGCGCCGCGATAACATCGGCCACTCCAGCGGCAGCGAGCGCCGCAATGGCGTCGGCATCCAGGACCGCTCCCTTTTTCAGCACACGCCCTGGCAAGCGCCTGGTGTGGGCCAGGATAGCACCCTGCGCCGAAGCAAGCGGGACTCGGCCAAACCTCATGTCCGGGTGCGCCGCACCGCCACGACCTGGGCCAAAACGGACAGTGCAATTTCCGGCGCCGTCACCGCGCCGATGTCGAGGCCGACCGGCCCCTGGATGCGCGCCAGCGCGTCGTCGCCGTGGCCCAGGGCGCGCAGCCGCTCCAGCCGCGCCGCATGGGTGCGGCGGGAGCCGAGCGCACCGATGTAGAACGCCGGGGACTTGAGCGCCCGGTCCAGCGCCGGGTCATCCAGCTTGGGGTCGTGCGTCAGGGTGACGATTGCGGTGCGTCCATCGGGCCGCAACGCGTCCAGCGCCTCGTCCGGCCAATCCGTGCTGACCGCCACCCCGGGAAACCGCTCCCCGGAGGCGAACGACCGGCGTGGGTCGGCGACCGTCACGCCAAAACCAAGGCCCGCCGCCATCGGCGCCAACGCCTGGGCGATGTGCACGGCGCCGACGACGATCAGCCGGAGCGGCGGATTGTAGGCATGGAGGAACCAGGCCGCACCGTCGGCCTGCACTGTCCCGCTGCGGTCCGAGCGCAGCGCGTCATCCGCCGGGCCACGCAGGGCAGGGGGGGCGTCGTCGTCCGGCAGTAGCCACTGCTCACCGTCCGGCAGGCGGGTGGCGACCACGGCAGGACGGCCTTCCGCCCGCGCCGCCTGCAGGCGGGTCAGCACATCCGGATTCATCCCAGCCGCTCGACGAACACCTTCAGCTTGCCGCCGCAGGCCAGGCCGACCTCCCATGCCCGTTCATCCGTCACGCCGAAGTCCAGCAATTGCGGCACGCCGTCCCGCATGGTCCGCGCCGCCGCATCCGCCACCGCACCCTCGATGCAGCCGCCGCTAACGGAGCCGGCCATGCGCCCGCTCGCCGTCACCGCAAGCTGGCTGCCAGCCGGGCGCGGGCTGCTGCCCCAGGTTTCCGTGACCGTCGCGAGCGCGACCTGCTCGCCCTCGCGCAGCCATCCCGCTGCGGTTTCAATCACATCCAGAACGTCGCTCATTTCGTGCTCCAAGCCGCGCCGGCTCCACGCGCGGGCGCCGGACGGGACAGCAGGTCCACCAGGGCGCGCAGGCTGTCGAGGCTATGGACAGTGCGGAACTCGTCCACGTGCGGCAGCATGGCCCGGATGCCACCGGACTTGGGTTGGAACCCGTCCCAACGCAACAGCGGGTTGAGCCAGATCAGCCGGCGGCAGGAACGGTGCAGCCGGTCCATCTCATCCGCCAACCCGGCGGCCCCGTCCCGGTCCAGCCCATCCGTCACCAGCAGCACGACTGCTCCCTGTGCCAGCACGCGGCGGGACCAGCGGCGGTTGAACTCGGCCAGGGCCTCGCCGATGCGGGTGCCGCCGGACCAGTCGGGCACGGCGTGGGACACCATCTGAAACGATACCTCGGGGTCGCGGAAGCGAAGCTGGCGGGTGATGTTGGACAGCCGGGTGCCGAACAGAAAGACGTGGACCCGGTCCCGATCGTTGGCGACGGCGTGCAGGAAATGCAGCAAGACCTGGGCATAGCGCGCCATGCTGCCCGAGATGTCGCACAGTACGACCAGCGGCGGCGGGCGCACGGTGCGGGCGCTGCGCGACAGGTCCAGGATCTCGCCGCCGCGGCGCAGGCTGCGGCGCAGGGTGGCGGCCAGATCCATACGCTGACCGCGGGCGTCGGGGCGCAGCCGCCGGGTGCGGCGCAGGTCGAGCGGCAGCCGCAGCCGGCGGATTTCCGCCTTGGCGCTGCTGACCTGCCCGGCGCTCATCTGCTCGAAGTCCATGGATTGCAGGCGCTCCCGTTCGCTGACCGTCATCACGGCATCCAGTTCGGGCGGGGTATCCTCCTGCTGACGCTGCTGCGGGCGGGGCGGCGCCAGGGCTTCGGCAAGGCGCCGGCTGCCGGGGGCAGGGCGATGCTCCTCGGCCGGCGGGGTACCGTCCAGCAGGGCCAGCGCCATCGCCTGCTGCGCGGCGTTCGGGTCGCGCCAGAACAGGTCGAAGGCGCGGTCGAACAGCTCCAGGTGCTCGTGCCGGTGCACCATCAGGCCGCGCAAGGCGGCGCGCACCTGCGTGCGCTCGCCGATGTCCACCTGGCCCAGTGCCTGCCCAGCCACAATCACCTCCGCGGGTCCGACCGGCAGCCCGGCCCGGCGGAGCAGGCGGGCGAAGTGGACGATGTTTGCGGGAAGCGCAGTCACGTCCTGCTCCCTCTCCCTCCGGGCTACGGGTGTCGCACATGTGCGGAATGATTAAGGCGCCATCCGTCGGTGATGGCATCGAGCTTTGCGAGTCCTCTGGCGATGGTCTTGGGTCCTGGCGGCT
>JAABUK010009765.1_pt1 | contig 13018 bp, 16 predicted proteins | sample 5559141 | NCBI WGS metagenome assembly JAABUK01 (sample SAMN10711869, study PRJNA513367) | rock metagenome | isolation source: Antarctica rocks | place: Antarctica: Victoria Land, Pudding Butte nord | collected 2016-01-03
TACGTGGGGAATATCATACTGCGCTAGAGCTCATGAAGAAAGAGGCTGAGAGAGCAGCTAAGCTGGAAAGCAAGGTTGCTGTCGTGACAGGAGGCTTGGTGAATCGTGAGCTCAAGCTGAATGAGCAAGTTGTTGAGTTGACTGAGAAAGTGCAGGCAGCTGCCAATGAAAACGTCAACTTCCAGGTATTGTCTGCCAGGGAGCAGCGAGCTGGGCCTGCACGATGCACAGCTGCACAGACCTTGGTACAAGAGCAGCAGGAACGCGAGCAGAAGCTTCAGCAGAAATACAAGGAGTTGCTGGACAAAAGGGATGCCCTGCAGAACATCAAGATTTCTGCTGCGTCGTAGTGATCCATGTGTTGACTTGAATGAAGTCAAGTTGACATGCACTGCATCAGAAATTTGCATTTAATGTGTACATGATAATATCCGCTTGTCCAGCATGTGCCTTGCTGGTGCTGCAAAGCGAATTTAGGCACTGTAAGTCGCCAACAGATACTGTTAAACAATGAAGGCTGAGACCAGATTGACTGTGCAGTTGATGGTTTAGGAGCGGGGCAATCTGTGATCTGCTACGTGTAAAATTACAGTGACACAGATTCTGACTTTGCTGATTCTTTAGAGAGCAGATCTGCAAACTGGAGCTGGAGCTTGAAGTCCTAATGAGCGTCATCTGAACATGCCTGTCGTAATCTGTTATCTGATAGTGCTGCATTTTGGATTTGAGATGTGGGAAGATGAATGTGCCTCGGATGGAATGCTACCTGGCACTACCGGGACGCTGCATAATAGACACGTGCCATTCCGAGGCCCTGAGAACCAGTTTAGGGTTTATGCTAGTGCTCTCTGCATGCTAGCGGCTGCATGCTGCGAGATGTGATACAACTGAAAAAGTCTTAGGTATAAGCGCAAGATCATGAGCACAAAGACCATGCGGTCGGGTGACAACACCCGCGCTGCTGCTCAGCAGACCAGCAGCAAGGATCCTAAGCAGAAGGTCCCCAAACAGTTACTAGAAAGGATCAAAGAGGCCACTAACGCCACTGACGAGGTCATTATTCACACCTTAGAGGAGTGCAATTATGATCCAAACGAGGCGACAACGAGGCTTATCGAAAGTACGTTCGGTTTCGTGAAGCTTGCGATGCGCGTGAGTGGTGCAGTGGTCACTTGGAACTGATATTGTTATACACTTTGCAGACCCTTTCATGGAGTTCACGACGAAAGCCAAGAGGAAGCAACAGGTATGCTGATGCCGCAGTGCATACAGCATCGGGCAGGCTCGTTGTGGGCACTGTCGCTCAAAGTTTGTTATCTTCTGCAGAGAGCTGACTCAGCCAAGGATAGCAAAGTCATAGAGGTCAGACGGTCAGGCTCTATCGGAGGTGGTACTCGAGGAGGAAGAGGGGCTGGTCGAGGCGATAGACAAAGCGCGGACCGTGCAAGGTCAGGTCGAGGTAGGGAATGGCACTGTTGAAACAGGTTCTTGTATCGTTCACAACGCCTTAAACCTGCTTCATATTCTCATATCTCTCAGGTACTGCTCGGGCAACGGATAGCGCGGGCAAACCACCAGCTGAGTCCGGCTGGGGCACCTCGGCGTCTGCTGCAGACGGTTGGGATGAGCCTGAATCTGCACCGTTGTCAGCGCCCTCGCCTTCTAGGTAAGTTTCGAAACACAGCAGATTATCTCCAGTGCGTCATTTGCACACTTGACGTCGTGCTTGAAAGCTCTGCTCGTCGTTTGTACAGGCCAACCACTTCTCCTGCTGTGGCGTCAACAACTCCACTGCCACCTCACCCCGAGCCAGTCAGGCCGTCTTGGGGCAGGCCTGGAGCACCAGGCACTGGCACCATGGCAGATCTACTGAAACGGCCTCCCCCTGCTGCCACAGCACCACCACCAGATGGCCAGCTGCCTCCATCTGCGCCAGATGAGAAGCAGGTAGTCACCATTATGTATCAGTCAATGCCACGGGCACTGCAGCACAGGTCATCTCATGCAGTGCACTTCCTACTGCAGATTCACAGTTGCATGAGACGTGTGAAGATCAGAATATGCACTGCATCAGCTTGAACAGATGCCCTGTGATGTGTTGCCAGACAGCTGATTTTGCAATTGCAGGAGATTGTGGGCAGCAGCAGTGCATCCTCGGGGCAACCTCCACAGCCCATTCAGCTGCAAGAGTCAGTGCATACACCAGAGAGCACCCCAGTCACAGCCCCACCTGACCCAGTCACTCAATCTTTGGGGTCACTGCAGTCTGGCGGACAGTCTCTGCAAACACTGAGCAGCAGCAGCATGCCCAGCAGCTACCCCAATGCGCCTCAACCCATTGGCCCTCCTTCAGGCTCTGTCTCCCATTCCAACACCCAATCAAGCAGTCAGGATCAGCCCATGCACAAGACCAGCACATCTGATCTGGGAGGTGTAGCAGTGGACCCCCCTGTTCGCCCCAGTTACCAACCCCAGCAAGACCTGCACAGCAATGGGGTAGCCCAGCATGATGCCTGGGGTCAAATGTCCAGCAAGCCTTCCAGTGCTGGCCCTGGCCCTGGGCCCAATGCAGCTTCCCAGTCAGGCCTTTCCCAACAGGCAAACTTCGGCCAGTCATCTCAGCACCAGGGCCCCCAACAGAACCTGGGACCCTCCCTCCTGTCCTCCTTGAATGCTCAAAGCAGCTCTGGCCCTTCAACATCTGACGCACTGCACTCGCTCAGCAGCCTCTCAACTCCCTCCATGAGCACCAGCAACGCAGCTAATGAACCCCAAGGCCGCAACAGCTTCCACCAGGAGCGCAACCAGTACTCCATGCTGCCTCAAGTGGACTCCATGCAGATGCAATTCGGTCAGGTCCAGCTGAACGGCAATGACTTTGGCAACTCTGGCTTCGGCACTGGTTTTGGAGCTTCCAGCAGTCAGAGCCAGTCTCAAGACACAGGCAACTCACTGGAGGACATGTCTTTCCTGAGGCAGCAGCCGCAGCTGCAGCAGCAGCATGCACAGCAGCAGCATCAGCAGCCGCAGTCGCAGTCACAGCAGCAGTCACAGCAGTCAAGCCGGGCGGGCAGCGACGCTGCAACCTCTACTGCTGATGGGTTGATACAGCAGCGCAGGCCGAATGCTGGCTCTGATTTCCAGAGCTCAACTGCCAACAGGGGCGGCTACGGGGCCTTCAGTCAGTCACCCGCACAGACGCACGCTCAGCCAGCTACTAGCAGAGCTGTGCCAGCAGCTTCTCAGGCAGGTGCTGCATCTGTGTCAGCAGGGATCCAGACAGAGTCCTCATCTCTGGGAGACACTGCAGGTAGTCTACACGCCCTCAATGCTGCATCATCATGTATTTCTGATGTTCATGCAAGCAAGGCATACTGCCTGGGCATTAGTGCAGATGGTGATGTGCTGTGAAGCATCAGGACACATGTCTGGTGCGCAAGTGATGAATAGCATGAATAGCTTGACATGGGGATGAATGTTTGCTTGTCGTATCAAAACGCACCTTGACAGCATGTCATGTGAGTGGCTGTCGAGTGATTTAGCAAGATGGAAACGGTGTTGTTGCTGTGTTGTGAACACGATGCACACCGTGCCACTTCATCAATCACTCAATCAATTCCTGCTCTGCCGGCTCAAAAGCAGCATGCAGTTCAGCCTCAAATTTGCAAATTGGATTCCAAAACGAATAAGCACCTTGAATGTACTATCAAACCAGTGTGTACCTTCAAGTTTAGTGCTCACAGCCCTGAGGCTGTATCAGCCGGGCAGTGCACAGGGGTGCGCAACAGCAAACACAATAATATATGCAATTTTATCTGTGCTGTTGCAAACACAGTAATATCTGCAATTCTGTCTGTGGTGCACAGGTCAAGGGTATGGGAGCTACGGATCTGCCCAAGGCATGGGTGGGTTTGGCAACCAGCAGAGCCAGTACAGTCAGACTCCACAGTATCAGTCATATGGTGACAGCTCAGCAGGCACACCTACAGCAGGTGTAGCAGCCAGCAAGCAGCCTTCCTATGACAGCTACTCCAGCTATGGCAACACCTTTGCCCAGCCATCCTTTGGTGGGCAGAAGTCAGACCTGTACTCTGGCCATGCAAGCCATGCGTCTCAGCCTCAGGTGCGTTGCCTACATAGGCCTGCTTTCTTTTTGGCATTGTGGATCATCCACAATGTTGGGCTTTGGCTCTCTGATCTTGTATTGATGTTCAGTTCGTGCTTTTGGCTTTGCAAATGTTGGAGTGTGAGTATGAGGTCCAGTCTGCAGCATGCATTTTGTCCGTAGATTGCATCATCTCCATGTGTATGCAACTTGCTATGTGTCCTGGTGCACTGTGTTACCACTATGTCCCCACTATGTTACTGCTTTGTTACCGTTGTGTTGTCACTATGTTGCCATTGCTTGTATTGCACCTTGACTGTGTGCCATGATGACACCTGCACGCAATGCTTTGTCCGCTGTGCTAGCATGTGTTCAATGATCATGTTGGCACAAAATGCTGTTGTCATACATTCCATGCAGCATATGCCCTCTGCATATGAGATGCAGCAAATGCTAGCACCGCATGCAAACAGCTTCTTCTGCAATTTGTTTGCTCACACGCCTGGTCTCGTTTTGACCATTCAGCAGCTGTTTGCACTCAGCTAAGTGCATGGGAACAGCCCACGTGACAATGCGCTTCATGCCTGAAAGTCAGCCTACATGTCTGATCAATACAGCACTTCCACTGATCCCTGCACTCTATTAAGGTTGCCCATCCCTGCAACTTCCTCAGGCAGTTGTCCTCTGACACATAACAACAATAATCTGCTCCCCAAGATGCTGCTGACGTGGCTGCATGTTGACAGGTACCTCTTCCTAGGTATGGCAACCAGCAGCAAGCCAGTGGAGCTGCTCAGAGCAGTGGACTGCATGCGCAGCCTGCTGCTGTTGCCTCCTTGCCACAGGCAACTTCTGCCACCCTCTCCGCCTCCTCTGCACAGAGCGCTCCTCAGTTGCCGCAGGTACCTTTGCTTGAATCTCTTCTTGTGCTGATATTGTGTAAGGCTTGCCACATGCTACCTCTGTCACTGTCTCCGCCTCCTCTGCACAGTGTGCCCCTCAGTTGCTGCAGGTGGCTTTGCTTGAATTTTCTGTTTTGCTGATGTTGTGTAAGGCAGGTTTGCTTGGGTTTCTTGTTTGCTGATGTTGTGTAAGATAGCTGAGACCCTTTGCTTTGCCATGCACAGAGTGTGTGCTGTTATCATGTGTTACTTTGAGCGTGATTGCTGCTTTTGGCCTGGTGTCTCCTGGTTTAGCCTGAGATTCCTGCTTGATCCCCTCCAGTGGACCTGTCTCACCTTGCACATTATGTCACGTGACTCATGTTTTTACATGAGCTCTAGTTCCACTCTGCATTCACACAGCCATTTCTATCAGCAACCCAAAGCTTCTATGCGTATTGTATGTAGCTTGCATATCTGCCATTGCTCACTTCCCATGCATATTTCTTGTAGGACGTGCACCTGCTGTTGGTCACACTGTCCTCCCTCTGTATTGGCTAATGTCCAACAGACATACAATGTCTTCCAAACATGTGGCAGCCATACTTGGTGTCTACTGAATGTCATGGGAGACATACTAAGGTACCTGGCTGCATAATGCAGATGCCTTATGCTGGACCTGGGGGCTTGCCACCAAGTATGGGGCAGTACGGGAATTACTCACAGACCCCACCCTACTCCTACATGAACCCTCAGGCCGCGTACTTCAACCCCATGGGCTCATCCTCCTATGGGGGGTACCCTCAGGGGTCATCAGCTTACCCCAATGCAGCCTCTACAGGCTTCTCTGGAAACAGCGGGTACCAGCATGGGGGTCACCCCAAGTACCAGGGGTATGGCAATCAGGGTGAGCCCTCCAGCTGAGACTGTTGTACATTTAACTCCATATTGCAAGAATGATCAGAACAAGGCTAATTTGTCAAGTTTCCCTTTGGCTCTTTTGTGCATCTTCTTCATTTCACGTCACATCAGGGCTGTTGTATCCTTGACCTGTAGATGCAAAGTGCCTGGTTGCACCACAGCTGTTGTGAGTTAGTTTCTCATGTCAATACCTTTCTGTTCTGGAATACCAATGGAACTGCCTCAAGTTCAGCAGCAAGCATTTTTGCATGTTGTTCCCAGCTGACCAACTCTTGCCAAGGGGAAGTGCTCTGCTGCAATCCCTGGACCGAATCCCTGGCTTCCACATGCTGAAGCACTTTCATCAAGCTTCAGCTGAATCAACTAAAGTGCTTCAGCTGTGCAGTGCCAGGGCACTGGTCCATAATTTACCTCAAGACCATTGTTTTGTCAGCAAGAATTCCTCACCTGGCGTCAATTCTACAGCTGGTATAGGAAAAGTCAATGCATGAAGCATCTTAGGACTCTATGCGGACGCTGCAATGCTCTGCAGGCCACAATTTGTAGGATACCTTCTTTGCATTTTCCTAGCGTGATCCGGCTGATCCAGTTGATGAAAGCTGAGAAATCTCCACAATATAGAAATGCCTGACACAAGTCCCACGGCCTCATTGCATTCAGATTCGTGCCAATAAAAAGCCCTTTCTTATGAAAACGACATTCTTTGTCCTACAAAGCTGGAGGCATTGTGTGTGTCCCGGCACTAGGTCTGAGTTAGTTGTGCTGAGGCTGCGTGTGTGTGACACAGGATATGGGGGTAGCAACGGATATGATGACAGCAGCAGTGGGTATGGCAAGGACCGAGACAACATGTATGGCAACCACCAGCATGGTCATGGGCACGCCCCCAACCACGCCCGGCTACCCCAAGACCCCTACAAGGCCTACAACCAGTATCAGCAGCCTGCACATGGGTCTAACTATGGGGGGCCCCACAATCAGTTTGGGGGGTATGGTCAGCAGAACCAGCACACCCCTGCACCCTATCATGGGGCTAACTCCCAGGCTGCGTTGAATGGTGGTGGTTTTGGCAGGTTGTCGTGAGTGTACCACTATTTTGCAGAGTTGAAGCAGTCAGCTGTCACAAAGTTGAGCTGCAGGTCAATCAATTGGAGCCTGTCAAGTATGTGTCTGTGGGGACTGCACAGACTGGCATGCTCTGGCTGTAGAATAGCAGAACGTGTGTGATGCAGCCCTATGTCAGGGCTGCACGTCTTGGTTTTCGTTGCTACAAAGGGTCCTTTCTCGGCTGAACACTGCTCTCGACATGTGTGATGAGACTTTTATTTGAAATGACACAATCATTGCCATTATCAATGAGCACTTGCAATTGACTGCTAATGTGCCCTGTATCAATGCTCGTGTGCATAGAGTGAGATTGCCTGTTAACATGTTTCCAAGTGCCGAACTGCTGCCATGCGCTTGAGTGTCACAAGCACTTGCTTCAAGTTATACAGCTGCAAGCACACTGAGCAAATTGGCACCAAACAGCCAGCAGGCACCATTTGTGTGCAGATTGGCTGTTTGTTGATGTGATGTCGCTACCTGGTGTGCTGAGCTGATGTACAAGTCCGAAACGTCTGTTCTGCTCTGGTATTGAACCTGATCGAATCAATCTTACTTCACAATCTGTCAATTCTGAAGGCCACAGTTTGTCAACCCCGCAGGGCCCATGTGCCACGGAGGTACGCTGTACGCGTCTGAGTGTGACTTCGGTGCCATCCCAGAGCCAGGCTGTAATGCAACCAACACGGGCGTGATGCTTTTCACGCCCGTGCTCCACTCCACACGCTGGGCTGGCCGCCTGCGTGTATTGTTCTGTTAAGGCTCATCAAGCGCAGCCTTTTCCGTAATGTCAAAACCCATCCTGCACTCGCTGTGCCTCTGTATCCTCTACTGGAGGAAGACAGCATATAACTCTTAAAACTGCTCTTCTTCCTTCAAAAAGTGAGTGTAGGCTTATACTGCCTTACGGTCGACCCTCATCCGCTTGCTAGGCCTGCTCACAGTTCTGGCAAACTCATCCGGCCTGCCTGCTTTCGATGTTTTCAAGGCAGCAACCCTGCAAATGGAAGTCAGGCCAAATGGCCGGAAAGAAGCCATTGCGTTTGTCTGGAGGCAACCAGACATAGCCTTGACAATTTCACAGAAACACAGCATCACTGCTGCTCTTGCGAAGGACACTGATGAAACGGCCGGTCTGTACTTCCTTGCTCCTCTTCCAGACCAGTGGGTGGTCACCCTCAAGGAATTGCTTGCACCGACAGGTACTTCCCACCGTGCAGCAAAGTTTTTCTGCATCTTCACAGGCTTTTTGAGAGTATTCACTGCTGCCTCCCAGCCTCTTATGTGACTCGAGGAGTTGCTGTGGAGTTTTGTGCATACCTTGCTTGCCTGCGTTTTCACCTTGCTTCTGAGCAGCGTCAATGCCGTCTCTCAGCATCCTCTGTGGCTTGAGGGTTTGCTGTTGATCTCACAGCATGTCTAGAAGTCACACAGTGGTACAGCAGATTCAACATAAACTCCAGGCTTTGTCTGTGGCTTAAGGCATACCCAGCTTGCCTGCCTTTTACAACGCACATGAGCATATTTCATGCAGCCTCTCAGCCTTGTCTGTGGCTTGAGGGTATGCATTGATCTTAGGACATACACAGCTTGCATTGTAACTTCAATCCTGCCTTGGTGGACAAGCTTCTAAAGGCTTTCAGACCATCAGGTCAGAGGCTTCTTTGCGAAGAGGAAGCTGCTTTCATGTTCATTCTGAGCTAGGCTTTGCAGAGTAGCTGACACTTCCAGTTGAGAGTACATAGAGCAGATTTTGCTTTGTAGCTCTCTTCGTTAATTCACTTGTTGTAATGATCAAGGCTGTGATTAGGCCATTTTGACAGGAACCCAAACTCACAGCAGCTTGCTCTTATAGTACAGTCGCCATCACTTCAAGATTGTGTCCCTTGCAAATCACCATGTTCATCTGTTCATCTGCATGTTTTGACGTGAAATGTCAGCCTTTTGTTTGATCCATTGGTATGTGCGGACCATGTTTACTTTCCATGCAGCCTTGACTCCAAGACTTGACTTGTTGGAAGGACTTCTGACACCTTTGGATCAGCTGCCGGACAAAGACCAATTTTTGGCCTACTTGACGGCAGAGAATGGCCGTGCGATACCAGTGTCGCCACTGGCCTTTAATTTGGTAATACATCCGGTTTTCATGTGTTTGTACCCCTGTCTTGCGCAAGGTGTTGTATTCACAACGTGGTGCATTGGCACGTTCTTGGCGGTTGAACAGAAGTTGTGCATTGCAGGCCAACAGTTATGGGGAAGCAACCGGGCTCCTTGTCCTCGACATCAGTTCAACTCTGTCACACACCAGCGGTCAAATTGAGACTACACCAGACCATGGCGCTGAAGATAAAACCACTAGCATGATGACAAACATCATCCCACTGGTCATCAAGGATGTATTGAAGGTGAAGATCTTTCAAGACTGTATGCTACATACTCTATGCTTGTTGCCAATAAGGGGCAGCGCTAACTACCACATGCCAAAGCGTGTACTGCTGAGAGGAAATGCTAAGGAAGGAAGGAAGGAAATGCTATGTATCCATGAAAGCCTTCTGTATATCTGCAGGGAAGTACCAAAAACCCGAACTCTGCTAGCTATCTGGAATTTGATTGGAGCGGCAACAAGGCAGAGAGGAGATCTAGCAACCCTTCTGGTGTACCAAAGAAGCTTGCTAGGCCAGACATGCTCATCTTTGCTGGTGGCGCCACCTGCATGGTGGGTGAAGACAAGGTTAGTGTGACTTGCTCAATCTTAGTCACAATTGAATTCAGAATCGTTCATGTGCATCTTGTTGCCTGCCAGGGAGCAGGAGATGCTGACGCAGCTGAAGCTGATGTAGAAAAGTATGTTGCTGGAGGTCTGCATCCCTTGCAGTATGGTAGTGTCAAGTACCTACCATGCTATGCTGCTGCTGGTGCCCGGGTTAAGCTCGGGTACTTTGATCAGGCAGGTCAGGTATGTCCCGAAGCCATTGCCGGACCGACTTGGGCTTTTCACCTTATTACAGCTTGATCAAGTGCATGCAGCATTCAGATTTTGGCATAATTGTCCTGAATGTCAGAGCGTTGTCAAATGTCAATCTGAGAGCCGAAGCTGTAGAGAAATGCAAAGGCAAGACAGGGAGTATGCAAGCAGACAGTGCAGAAGTGCTATAGGCTGTCATGTTTGGGTGCCGGAGCCAGTGTGTATATTTTATGTCTACGTGTATGTATGTTGACGTATACATTGCACAGGTGTATTGGATGTTGCATTCTTTTGACATGCGCGAGCCTTCACACAGGGCAAGGTTTATCTTTGCCGTCATCAACCTAGTTCGGTGGTTTACTTTGATGACCAAGCAATTGCCAGATAGGAGGTTCCGTGTCAAATTATTGGAGCCTTGGGAGCGCGCCAATGGTGTCACCATCACATTCCAAGCCGGTCACAGGTGAGGCGACATGAAAAGCGTTGTGGCACACTGTCAAGTAAATGCATGAAGCAGGACAGCTGATATGCTTCAACATGTACTTAGCCTGTCAATGGTATGCTAGCAGCTTAGTGCATAAGTGTTGCTAGCGGTTGGCAAAATTGTGCCTTCCTGCAGGGTCTACAAGCAGATCAAGGGCTTTGAAACATGGGTGAAGTACAATAGCCCCGGCAGCAACATTGACGTTCTGAGAAAAGTCTACGAGGTTGCAGCGAGTTGCTGTCACCTAGCTCATGCCATTGTCCCTCCTCATGTGCACCTTAGAGAGGCACAATATCGGGTGACGCTGACAGGCTATGGACCTCAAGCAAATCCAAGCACTGTACAGGTACTTATCTGCTACATGTTGTTTCAGCAAAGTCAACTGCTTCAGCAAACAGGAACATTGTTGGTGCCATGGCAGCACGCATTATTACATGCGCAAATCTTAACGTCCACAAGCACTCAGCCTTGCATTGGCTTTATGAGAGTTTGCTTGCAGGATGCTCGGCGTTTCAGCCAGCATTGCTGTGAGGCGGCAGCTGTCTTGCATCACAATGACTTCGTCATGCGAGACTTCAGACTCTCAAATGTCTTGACTCGTGCTGGACAAGAGGGGGACTATGTTGTTATTGACTTAGAATATGCTGGACCGAGTGGTCAGCCATGGAGCCAAGACATGGGTTTGGCTGGCTGGGATGACAACACCTTGACCATGGTACGCAGAGTGTGCACTGTTTCTTTCATTGATATCCTGTATGCACACATTAGAACAGCTTGCTGCTGGGCAGAACCTGCAGCTTTACTCAGATACACCTTGGGTTTATCTGCAGGGCGTATATGATGCAATGTCAGACATGCATCAGATTGGTTTGATGATTGACTCTTTGAGTCTATGGCAGAGTGTTGCCAGGCCACACCTTTTGTCTGAGTTTGTGCAGCTGCTTGTGGCTAAGCAAGTCACAGCTTCTGAGGCCATGTGTCACCCGTGGATCACTTCTGAAGGCCAAATCTGAGTGGTCTAATTACAGAACTGTTCTGACAGAACATGTATTTTTACATTTTATGAATACACATGTGCTGCCCATAGTAGAGAAACAAATAGGTGGAAAACGTTTTGGCAAAAGCTCTCAAATTTGTGTAAACAAAAGTGTTCATTCAACCATTGCTAGTGCTTTTCTCCATGATGCGCACACCCGTCGCTAGCCCCCCAGCCTTATTTCTCATCAGTTCTCGGGCTAGTTGGCGCATGTTGGTGCACAGCTCTGTGTTCCTTTGGGTTTGAACATAGAATAGGCAAACTTTTTCCTTGAAGCATTGGTCTGCATTCAGGGTTTTCCGTGATTTAGCTGCAGGGTCCAGTGCTTGCAGCTTGCACAATGATTCGCAGCCTGCGCAATGACTCTTAGCTTGCTGCTACACACACCCCTTGTCTCCTTGCTGAAATGTTTAGCTTACTGCTTCTGCAATACTGCTGCAATACTGCTTCGATTGCTAGATCAACAGAAGGCACTACAGTAACTGTTTAGCGAGACGAAACTTCTAGCAGAGTTGGCGCATTTTAAATGCGCTGAGGGAACACTTTATGGGGGAATTATGACACTGGTGTACAGTGCTGTATAGCCTCCCTTGCTTGAGGCAAAAATTGTGGCACAAGCAAAAGCTATTATTGGAGAAGTGGAGCATCGATCTCCATACCGCATGAGGCAGAAACACATGCTGCTATCTGTCTGCATGCAATAGCTGTGCATTGATCTGCTGGACTCTTTGATCCAAATGTGTTCTGTAGCATACCTGGCGCAAAATTATGGCATGGGCAGTGTCATCAGCATTGCCCAGATGAACTTCGGCACCCTCAGCATGCTCCAGCCTCACACATTTCACAGACAGTGCCTAGCCCTCAATTCCCCCAGGGGCCGCTGCCCATTGGCTGGCAACCCATTCACCTGTACTGCTGGCACAGCCTGCTGTGGGATACAGCAAAGCAAGTGTGAAGCGCATGTACCCTGTTTGTGTGCTTGAGTGTGGCTAGTGCCCAGATGGTGTTATCAACAAGCTGAGGGGAAAGGTTGGGCAGCTCCTGTAATGCATGGTGTAATGCACGCACAGAAGGGTGAAGAAGTCTGAAGGGGGACTGTGAGCCAAGGTGGCATAAGCTCATGTCAAGTTGGGGATGGGAGGCGGTCATCAGGGCTCAGCTGTACAGCACTGCAGTTTCCATCAGCTGGGGATGCAGCACATCAAGAAGTGAAGGTGAACATACATGCTGCAGATGAACTACGTAGGCTGGCACAGATACAAAGCTTGCTTATTGTTGTTCCATGCTTGACAGAGCTTGGCTGTGCAGCGTCGCTGCCTGCATTGTCTCTGCATGCAGCATGCCTGCAGATGCAGCTTGATTGACAACTTGGTATCCGTCACAAGCAAGTTATGAACGGTGGTGTGATAGTCAGTGAGGCAGATAGTACAAGCCGAACGCGTAGGGTGGTGGATCAGTCCAGTGTTTGGGCTACATTCAAAAATGGCTGCAGAGGAAAGCTAAAGGATATGTCATAATAGGG
>JAABUK010009767.1_pt1 | contig 13016 bp, 11 predicted proteins | sample 5559141 | NCBI WGS metagenome assembly JAABUK01 (sample SAMN10711869, study PRJNA513367) | rock metagenome | isolation source: Antarctica rocks | place: Antarctica: Victoria Land, Pudding Butte nord | collected 2016-01-03
CATTGGTCAGGGAATTGGCAGCTGCAGCAAGACAATGCTCCAGCTCACAAGACCAAGGAAAACATGGCTTGCATTGCTGCCAATGTTCCTGGAGGGCATTTCCTGGAATGGCCCCCAAATTCTCCTGGGAAAAGACTGGATGCCCCAATTGTGCCAAGGCACATGGCCCTAGGCAGAAGCAACCTACTTTTGCAGGGGCAAAGCATGCCTTGCTGCAGCAGTGGGATCATGCCAGAAACAGCAAGAATGGAAACTTTCCAGACAACACGACGTTGCAAAGCCGCAAGCTGATTTGGTGGCATTGCCATGAGTGTCCAAGTGGCAGAGTACACAGCTGGCAGGCTCTCGCATTTGCCCGAACCTCAAAAAGAAACCCCTGGGGATGCCCTTGTTGTGTTGGGCAGAAGCTGTGTGAGTGCAACTCTTTGAAAAACTGTGTGTCCTGATATTGCTGCTGATTTTGACACTGAAAAGAATGGTGTCAGTCCTGCTGAAGTGACAAGTGCAACAACCAAAAAGTATAGCTGGCTGTCAGATGAGCCTGGATCCAAGAAGCGCTCTGTGGCTCAATGCACAATGCATACAAAGAAGCAGTCCAAGACAGCTGCTAGACGCTTGTGACATGTGTATTAGCAGTCAGCAATGTGTATGTGGTGTGAGCATCTTAAGATTATAGCTTAAAGCTGCAGCTGGATTGCTAATAGACATCTGTAAGCACACTAGCATACTAGCTGTCTCTGAGGCAGACCTTGTGGTTTTTCCACAATGTTCGGTCCCAAAAGCATACTGTGCGGGTATCTACACACAATGTCAGCTTGCAGTTTGACGTCAGCCTGTCTGTGTGGACAAACAGATTCACAGTGTAAATTATGGTGAGCTTAGGTGACTGTGACCCAGTGTCAGGACATAGCTTGATCAGCCTCCCAATCTAGCTGAGCTGAGGGTCTTGACTGACAGCTTTTGTAAATACCTACACAAGCTACCCACTGTGATAGGTAAGAGCGTGGAAGCAGCAGTACTCTGAGCTGGTGCTGTCGTGCCATAGAGCACAGGCTGAGACAGAGAGAGAGAGAGAGAGAGAGAGTAGTGCTTCACCTGCCTGCAATAGTCATTTATTGCACCAATTGGAAACTTCAACTGGTGCCCATCATTGCATGTATTGGCTCCATGCATTTTGTGCAAGCAAGATGACAGGCAGCTTGTGCAGATGCACTGCAAGTATGACCAGATGCACTGCAAGTATGACCAGTGTTCTCCACACGACCAGGAAGCTCAGTACTACCTGAATTGCATTTGAAACCGGCGTGCTCCGTGCTGCACGGAAGCACGACCAAGAATGTCGACCGTGCTCCGTCTCACCATTCTCAAGCAATTGCGCGCATCGTCTGCGGCACCCACACACCATCATCATGCATGCCCTACGCAACATTATCAGATCTCAAAGGTTCGCTCATGCCGAGACTCTGTTAGCTGCCAACGAGGGACCGATTGGCAGGTCTGCTTCTGGCTCACTCTGCAGCACCAGCTACAGCAGTTCTGCTTTGGGCTCGCAAGCTGAGACGCAACATGCGCATAGGTGACCGTGGCCAGCTGCTTGTGTGTCATTTGCATAGTTGATCCGAAGCTTATCCACTCATAACTGGCAGCGTGTGATCAGGCAATTCTGGCGACCTTTCCTACAGTCTGCAGCAGTCGTTGCTGCTGCTGCTGCAGCAGGCTGTGTGGGCACCGCAAGGGCAGACGAAGTCGCGACTATACATCCAGAAGCCAAGGTGTGCTCACCCAGCACAGTCCGTTGACATTGCAATCGTCAACAAGCCTTCTTTTGCATCGTGTGTTGTCACGTGCTGCAGTCTTGGCAAATTTTACCATTGTCCACAAGGCAACGGACGTTCTTCAAGTATGAAAAGCGGATCAGGGACCTCAGTGGGCCTGACAAGATCTTTGAATATTTTGCAACCGAGACAAAAGATGGTTCAAGGTCTGTTCCATCTGGCTCACTTGGCTGTGCAGCGGATCACATTGCACTGACAACTGCACATGTGACATTGCCTCATCTGCCTCAAACATATTTCCCCTCCTCCACCCTGAGCAGAACAGGATACTGTCGTATGATTGTCTTTGCATGGAGCAACACCAAGCTCTTGCAGATGGGACGCTCACTTCAAACGACTTCAAAAGGTCCAATTGCAACAGGTTTAATTGCAAAAGGTCCAATTGCAACCACAGACTGAAAAATGTATGACAGGCCACACAAGAGTATGACAAACTCCTAATCCCACTGTAACCAGTGACTGAAAGCTATGTGACATGCTACACAGATTCATGAGACCTGAAAACTTGCTCAGCAGCCTGGTAGCCATATACCCCCCAGAAGGCTCAAGTGTGGAAAGGGCAGGGTACCTGCCCGGGGAACGTGCTCCTTCTGGTGAAGTGTCACCAAGAATGGTACGAGCTCCTTAGAGCCTTCTGTAACTGCGAAAAAAGAATGCTTTCTGCCTAGGTTCAACCTGCTTGCACTTCTACTTATTCTGTCGTAGTGCAAGAAGACAGCAGCAGCTGTTCTCGAGCTGTTGGAATACACTCAGTGAATGCTGCGTCAGCTCTCACTTGACGCAGCTGAGTCACACCCACATCAAACACTTGCTGCAACTTGATGCTTTCATGCCTCACGCCATCTATCCTGTTGTACCAGACCCTTAGCAATGATGCAAACCAGGCCAGTCATGAAAGTCAGACAAATGCGATGAGACTTACAGAGTCAAAACAAGCTGCTGAAGCAAAACCAATGCATATGCTCTGCAGGACAGCAAGTTTTTCCAGATGTTTGATGTTGACGGCGACGGTCTCATCTCCTACACAGAGTACCTTCTGTTGATCACCTTTTTGTCTATCCCAGTTGAGGTGAGCATTGCTGACTGCATGCTTGACAAGCAGCAACCTGCTTCTGCTACACTGACTACAAAAGATCTTTTGGAAAACCTAATTTTTCTTGTTATCATGTGATGTCACATAAAAGAGATACTAACCCAAGATATGCACTTGCCTGACTGTAAGGTCTGCCAGCAAAGTCTTGTCATACATGAATGAACCTAGGGCTGTCCCGTACTTGCACTGAGTGAATACATTACTTTGTGGTTGTGGTTGTGCTGTGAATGAAGGAATCATAGGCACCAGTGCCAAAGTCATAACTTGCAGCTTGACTTTTTGCCCTACAGGATGTAAGGATGAGCTTTTGACATACTTTACCCCAGTGACAGCACCATGATGTTTGCTCTACAGGATGTAAAGCATGGTGTTCAACATCTCTGCCACCAAACATGCCACCAACAGCGACAGAATTATGACTGTGCTCTGCAAGATGTAAGAATGTTCTTTGACATATTTGCCACCAACAATCACAGCACCATGAGTTTGCTCTGCAGGATGTAAGGATGATCTTTGAGATGTTTGACTCCAACAACGACAGCACCGTGACTGTGCTCTGCAGGATGTAAGGTTGATCATTGGTGTGTTTGCCACCAAATATGCCGACAACAACGACATACCCATGATTGCATTCTGCAGGATGTAAGGATGATTTTCGAGATGTTTGACTCCAATGATGACAGCACCATGGACATCAAGGAGTTTGAGACCATCACCAGCAACCTGCGGCGGCAGGGCAAGAATGCCGGTGTCACCAGGACAGGCTTTAAGGAACGACCTGAGTGAGCATTCTACCTGTTTGCATGAGCATGAGCTTTTTTACAATTATAATCATAGTTTTAATCAGTTATTAACCTGATTATCTCAACGTTTGAAATAAAACTAAAATTAAAAATAAAAAGAAATTTTCGTCTAGTCGTGATTGGTGTATTGTACATGGCACAACCCGATGGTTGCCAGCATTGATTCGCAGTCCTGCCGAGGCTAAGGCGCTACCCTGTGAGTGAGCATGCTACCTGTTTACATGTTTGCATGAGCATGCGCATGCTGGCTTGTGCACAAGCAACATGAGCCACCTTCAAACTGACCATTGCCTTGCCTGTATGGTATTCAGTGCTGTTCATGTTTGTCTTCATGTCGATTGCCTTTCCATCTGAAGACATGGCAATGTTTTGTCAAGACATATGTCTTGAGTGAGCATGCTGGCTATTTAAGCCTGAGCAGCATGAGTCAGCTTCATCTGACCTGTGCCTTAGATTTGTAATGTCTGTCTCACTTGTTTGTGTTCCATCAAGAAACTCGGGGCAAGTGATTGAAACGTTTGTCAAATACAAACAACCATGCACTATGCATATGTGTGTGACTAGTGCCCCAAGGAATTGTCCTTGTGGTCAATGCATGGTCTGTGTACAAACATGCTTTGGTTGCATCTGCATGTGGACATCTCCAGCACTCTAGCTCAACTAGGGTTGCCTGCATCAGCTGTTGTTTCCAGCACATAACTATGCATGACCAACTAGCAGTGTGTCCTACGCGCATTCTCAACAGCAAGCAGATACATGCACACAAAGCATTCCCTTTTGTCATTCGTCTTTCAATTTGCGTCTGATAATGCACTTTGATCTCAACAGCTTTGCCTCACAGGGACAGCAATAGAGGGTTGTTCCTCTACTTCTTTGGTGAAGACAGCAAGAAGCGCATGCAGCTGAAGAGCTTCGACGATTTCCTGAAAGGCTTGCATGATGAAATTGTTCGGCTGGAGTTTGCTCATTATGATTTCAAGAACCAGGTCAGCAAACTGCTTGAACTGACAAACCCTTCTGTCCTAATGATATCAATGTCTGTCCCGGTGATGCCATGTTCTGTAAAGTCAATGTTACTTTCTGTCCCAGTGATGTTATTGATGTTATTTTCTGTCCCAGGGATGATATTTCCTGTCCCAATGATGAATTTCTGCCCCAGTGGTGATATCTTCTGTCCCAGGGATGTCCCAAGGATGATGATTTCTGTCCCTGTGACTTGGATGCATCACAAGAGAGGCCTCATACTCTGTATAGCTCAACTCACATCAAGCACTGTGAACAGCAGCAATGCACACAAGTCACACGCCAACAGGGCAAAACCCTGCTTGCACTGTGTATCTCAATGAACCCTGGACATTCTATTCCTCCTTGAGCAAGATGATAAGTTATGCTCGCAGGGTTACATGTCGGGAAAGGATTTTGCAAGGAGCGTGGTTTGCAGCGTGCACACCAATCAGATAGAGGAGTACTTGGCAAAGGTTGATGCCTTGCCAGACAAGCTCACTGATGCCAAGGTACCTGCTCTGGGCATACATCACTGTTGCTGACTGCATGTTTGCGTGACTGTAAGTTTGTCGCCATGCTTGTTGGTAGAACATTGTGCATACATGACCCATAGCCAGTTCAGTGCGACTTTTGCAAATGTGATGCTGCACTGCAATCAGCTTGTGCTGTGCCAATTGCAACAGATACGCCCTGAGCAATAATTGTGTACATTCATATACATGTATGTATATACATACCACATATATGTATTTGTGTACTTGTATTTGTCATGGTAAATCTATTTTTTACACACAAAACATACAACAGAAATGCAAAAATATCATGTTCCACATGTAAATGAGTATCATTTCCATAAACATATACACCACATATACCATTATTCCACATATAAAAGAATATCATTTCCATCAACATATACATCACATATACCATGTGCTGATTTCCTGGCACAGGATCCGCACCTCGCCCAAAAAAATGCGGTTCTTACACAACATGCCCAGACCAGCTGTTTGTGCTGTTTCAGATATCATATGATGACTTCCAAGAGTTTGCCAGCCTGCGAAAGGAGCTGCACAAGCTTCAGGTTGCACTGGAGTTCTACCAGAAGACCACCGGCCAGTTCAATTTTGATGATCTGAAGGTATGCTCCTCACAAACAAACCAGTGACTTTCCTGTGCTTGTCCCGATTGCTATTCCCTCAGGTGTAACTGAGTTGCCTCAATCTAACCTCTGTATACCTTGACCGTATATCTGTTCTCATGTAATCACTTCAATTGGTAGATACCCAGCATTTGTACATGTGTAGCAAGCAGTTTGGTCCACATCATAACTGTGTCAAGCTTCCAGCCTCCTGCAGCATTTGGATCATCCTCAGCGATCTGATCATCCACAGCACAGTCTGTGCATGTGTCGATGACACACACCTGGCAGCCAGCACAACCATGTTTTTTTGGTTTTTTCTTTTGGTTTTAGGCTTTTTCTTTTTGTTTCTGGATTCTTTGAATATATTTATGGTTAGCATTGAACCTGTTCAGCCAGAGGCAGGTGCCAGCACAGCAGCTTGCTGTTGTGACTGTGCACACAGTTGCCTTTATTTTCCTGGCTCGAACATTATGGGTTCATAGAACGAAAAGCTGGCTCTAACAGGTTTCCCTGACCTAAGCACTCATCAGAGAGAAGTATTATGAGCCACACATATCCCATGACTGTACTGTTATTGTCGGCCTGTGGTATCTTGCTGTATGAAAGTCTGCATGTCATCTTGAACTTGCCACCAGGGTTCAGTGTTAGGTTTCAGAGTTAGTCTTTAGTGTCAAGGGAAGAATGGAACAAGTTGGCATTGTAAGTGTTCGTCGGCAACCATGATATAGTGCCAATCACTCAGGGGTCAGTTCCTGATTTTATATGGTGTATGACAAGCCTGAAAGATAGTGAGTAGACTCATGGCAGTCAGCAGCTCTTTGTTGTTCCTTTGCTCATCGGACAGTGAGCCTGCTCTATTCGGTCAGGCAGACTTCCTTTTTATTGTCATAGACATATATAGATGCTGTATATACACATGTATATATGTGTATGACAGCACAAAGGAAGTCTGCCTGACCAAACAGAGCAGGCTCACTGTCCGATGCGCAAAGGAACAATTTATATATATTGTTGGTTCAGACACACTTTCACATGTACACATTTTTGGGCTCTGAGTTTGGGCCCTAGCGCGATACCATAGGTTGCATTTTATGTCGAGGTCAATGAGACTGAGCTTAAAATTCACTCAGACAGCCTCAGACTCAGCATGTGAGTCAGCCCTCAGCGTGCCTGCATGTCTGTCATCAATGTGACATCAGCATGTGAGTCAGTATGTGAGTCAGCATGCAAGTCAGCATGTGAGTCAGCCTCTGCCAGTTACCCAAAGGCCATTGTTGGGACATGCAAACATGACGTTTCAGGGCTTGCAATTGCAACCAACAAAAATGCTCACACACAATCCCTCGCCATCGCGCTTCAGAGTTTGTTTTAGACCAACAATAATAATAACAACAATAACAACAACAACAATAATAACAATAATAATCATCGACAACAACAATAACAATCAGTCATCTCAGCAAAGCAGGATGCTCAGATCGCTGCGTCACTCAGGTCTCAATCAAATAGCTTAGGGTATAAGAAACCCTAGCTTGCAACCCTAAACCCTGAAGATTTTTTGCTGCCCTGACTGAGTTATGCTGCTGCCCCTGCAGAGGGCTGTACAGAAAGTGATGAAGCGGAACTTGAGTGATGCGCCGCTGCAGATTGTATTTGCACTCTTTGATGCCAATCAAGATGGAAACCTGGCTGCTACAGAGCTAGTTACGGTAAGCAACCTTCTGGGATCACTAGACTTCACTATATTCATGGTGAACTTTAGAAATTTAGGTAAATCCTAAGTTACTGGGTTCTCATGCGCCTCAACAAATTAAGATGCATGGCAAAATATTGCGTTTAGACAATGTGTGGCTTTTTCTGAGCATGGAGAAACGCTTCTCGTGCCAGATGATCTTGATACAAAAGCAAAAATCAATTCAACACCAGATCTGAAATGATAAAAATAGCATGTGTTAAATAACAATTGGTTGGGTCTAGATTCTGTACAGCAGCCACTGGACCTGCCAGGGCTGTACACCAAACTAAAACTGGAAAGTACAAAAATAAGTAAAAAAGGGAAAAAGGACGGGGGGAATGAAAATGAAAGGCCAGACCTATGCATATTTTCAGCAGTCTCTCAATCCTCATTCAAACAACATGCATCAGTGGCTACTTGTCATGTCTTGCACCTCGTAAGTCACATGTATTGTCTAACAAGATTACACATTTCTTCTTCTTGCAATGTCTTACATTCATACCTTTTTGTCACTGCCATCACTTCTCGTTTTTGATGAGGTCACTTCAGCTTTTGTCCACACTTTCACTACCTATACCTTCACCACCTAAATCTGCTATACTTGCAGCACTTGATCTACAGGTGTTAAGAGCACGGCAGCATAACCACCTAGTGGATATGTTTGCCTCAGAGTCCCGGGCTCCCACCTTTATGGAGCGCCTGGGCCTTGTTTTCAACTAGACATATACATATAGATGTATTTCCTATAGTCATCTGAGACATGACTACAAAATTGCTGTGGCAGAGTGTGCGTGGTAGTCACAGTTTACGCCAGGTTTGCAGCCTGCATGCGAGGGGTTTGCTGAGCTGGTGGTCAGAATCAGCATGACCGTTCCTGATTTTAGTAGTTTGTTGTCAGTAGTTGTATTAGCTTGTTTACCCAATTTTTTGTGTTTACATTTCACATGATTACTTATGTTTACATTTCTGTGTGAGACTCTCCAGTAGGTAAGACGCTGAGGCCTGTTTTGGCTGGTAACAGTAGCAGGTTGCCTCCCAGCACAGAAGTGTTGTTGTGGAAGTGAGTCATAAGATGGTTTTTAGTTTAGACTGTACCTCAACATGCACCTTCATTTGTTCTTGTGCTGAGTTGAGCGGGTTTGACATGGCCGCTCTGTAATGACTTCACTTTGAGTCTGATGCTTTGGCCAAATTGTCAATTCTATTTGGTGTATTCATCTAATTCCGTCTAGTTGCAAGTGTACTCTCAGTATTTGATAAGCCATTTGAGTGCTACCCATACAAACACATCTCATCTGGTTCGTCCCTCAACAAGATGCTTTGGTTTGTGAGATCTTCAGGCACATTCAAAGCTAACTTGCGCAATCTGGTAGCTTACACTTTTCTGCTTGTGATAGGTGATGCGGCGTCGGGAGAACAACGCCTTCGTGAATCTGTTTGGCTTTGATCGGGATGCTAGAGACTGCCCTTCGGGGTTCTTTCCTTGCATGCGCCATTGCTGGTTCAAAGGCTAGTGCATAATCGCACTGCTATGCAGCTTCCGAACATGGATTCACGGCTGTAAGGCCTCTGCAGAGTTGCTCAGTCAGCCTAGCGTGTCAAGTAAGGATTGGGATTATTGCAATGTGGTGAAGTAAATTCATACAACCCTGTGAAGTAAATTCATGCAACCCTATTGAAATCACTATGTTAATGTTCAAAATCGATTTATTGCACACATTCGGTGGATGCAGACAACAAGTAGATGATTTACAATTGGGGGCAGACTCTGCTGCAGTCTGGACTACTGACCTGCAGGCTTCCGATCTGCAGTCATTTCTTGATATTCAATCATTGATTGGATCTCAGATGCACTTTCCCAAGGATACAGTAATTTGCGTAACTTGATAGATCTGCAGTAACTGCGGGCACAACTGTACTGTGTCACACTGCGCTGCGTATTATCACTCTGGCATCAGCAAACATAAAGGTCTAGATGCGCGCTGCACAGTTCAAGAGGAGTCAGAAAGTGCACGTTGCTGCTCACCGCTTTGTTGACAAGTCATTTTGCGACATTCCATGCATTGTTTGCGTCAGTTGAGTACCCTAGAATTCTCACTGCAAGCTGTGCCCCACAAGGGCATTCTGATATACTTGTGGGAACCAGAATTCACAGCGAGAAGTTTCACAACATTAAGCCTGTAAAATTTAATGTAACAAACAATACAACTCAGCAATCTAGCAAGAATGTTACACAAACCGAGCAATGTCGACTTTTCCATCAACAATCATCTATATGCAAATATGTCGATCACACAAGAAGGTTGGGGTAACCAAGATCAAGTGACACATGTCATGGAACAACTTCCAAGACCGCAAGCATATAGCTGAAATGAATCATGACCCACCATAAGTAAACACTAGATTGTGGCAATAACGAAGCAGGTTCAGCGCATGCTGATCTCAAGCCTTAGGCCTTTTATCGTGACCAGTGTTTTCATATGTTTTGACCTGCTTCACATTGCTCCACCAGGTATTACTTTTGCCTCTGCTTGGCCGTGAGAGCAAGTGTGGTACGGTCACGTATCATTTGACGAAAACTGCCTTTTCTTGAGTTCAACCACCAAGCTTGGCGATTGGAAAAAGCACTGTAGTCTGCAGGGCTGCCTTCATTTCTTGCGTAATCCCACTCTGCTGCCACTACTGGCGCAACTGTTTGCATTTGCACACAGCATGTCCTATTGCATTTGCACACAGCATGTCCAGAACAACAAGGACAGCCTGTTGACAAATTGGTGCGATTTGCTGGCTGGTCTATCCACTTGTGTGGTAGACCCAATGGGCAACATTTGCACACCCAATTGACCTTCTTGCGGCTGCGTAGGCGTGTGTTCTGAGGCAAAATGCCTAGGGGTGCGTTTGCTTTGTGATCCCACTGTGCCAGCAGTGCATGATCGCACTCACCAAATGTAGGATGCCTCTGTGCCTTTGCTGTTTTGCTGCACTGTGGACAGTTGCTCTTGATGTGCACACGAGTCTGAATCTTGGCTTGCCACTCAAAGCAGCACTTTGGGCATTTCCAATGCGCTTTGTAACTACTCTGACTTGTGTAGTCAGCTGGCGTCAGCTCATTTTTGGAGTAGTCCCAGGCTTTGGCGGTTTCAGGAGCTACGACTGCCAATGAGTTTGCCTTTGATGTTTTGCGGCCAATACAGTATGGACACCTAGCGACTTCTGACCTTCTTGCCACCATTGCCTCCCAACAGTGGGGGTCGTCAGGGGTGCCCAAAGGGCACACCCACGAGCACTTCCTGTTGCTGCAAGGCTTTATTTTTATATTGCCTAAGTGTCTGTTTTTGTCATGGTCCCATTGCTCCTGTAGCACTGCATCCAGCCGACTAATGTCTGGACCTTGGTGCTGCAGCGTTACGGGGCTGCTGCTTACGACAGTGGCACAAATTGTGGATCTGAGACCGGCGTGGAGATCTGTGGCAGGACACATAATTGTGTGAGGTGCACAAAAGAACAGTGCTCGCAAACGCGTAAATCGTGGTATATAGCAAGCTCCATGCTGCATGCCAAGCTGCTTATATAGACCAGGCGGTCAGTGCTGCTTGCAAGTCATCAGTAGCAGCAAATTTGAAGCAGATACCTCTGAGTGATGGCTTGGTGGAACTGAATTGTCGCTGGCTTGGGGACCGTAGCGGTGTTCCCAAACCAGTTCTCGCGTACATCTGTCCTCTCGACCAGTGCCTGCACGATTCGTAATCATACTGGCTCGGTGTGATTCGAGCACGACAGGCAAGTTTGTCAAACGCTTCAATCACATGCTGGAGCCAGACAAGATAAAACGACAAGCATGATAACACTGTAAGAAAGTGTATGCCTTCGGAAGTCATACCCTCACATACAGAGCAAGTTGTTGGAAATCATCACCTGCAGCCGCCAGACTTTGCACAGTTGGCCATAGGGTAGGCAAGGAGTGTGTACTGGCGAATTGTTGAGTCGCGTGGGGGCAATACTTGTCAAAGTGCCTAGGCAACGCAGATTTTGCTCCAGCAGTATGAAGGCGATTCGCACAAGAAGCTTTCTGAGCAGTTGCTTGAGGAGACGAATCGTTGACAGTTATGCAGTGGCCCAACATCTTGAAAGGTTAGCTCGCACTTTCACTTGACTAACATTGCAGGAAAGCAAATTCCATGTCACTCTGCTGACCAGGCGTTCCTGGAAGCAGTCGCAGTAGGAAGAGTCGCAACAAACTGGTGCACAGGCCTGCTTTGCGCCTTGTGCAACACTGCGGTGTCGTGCCACTGACTGCAACATCCCCAGAGCCTACTTATACAGTCCGCTATTTGCGCCTAGGCTGGCAGAGTGCTTAAACGTGGCAGCTCCCCCAACCTCAGCAGCGATGGAGACTCAGCTAACCTTTGATAGCAAAGCCAAGCAGCTGAACTTAGCTTTCAAAGAAAGATTCGTAACTGACAGTAACTTCCAGCTCAAGATCACTGGGGGAATCAACACAAAGACAGGCAAGCCCCAAACGTCTCACCAAACACACTCACTGCATAGAGTGGTGATCACACTCTGTCACGCACCAGATGTATGCGTCACAACAAGCAGAGGACCCTTGAACGTCTGCTAGCAAATGTTGCTACGGCGGCTGCTGCAGGTGCAGTTGAATATCAGGGCTTTTTGGGCAAATTCTTTCTTGCAAAGCCAAGGTCTAGCAGCGGATACTCCCTGGCAGCAGACAAGAAGCAGCTTCGGATTGGTGCAGGTAGCTCCAAAACATCTCCACAATGTAGAAACGCGTTTTTACTGTCCCCAGACATTCCTAAGAAGCACTCACCATCATATGCAACATCAAACGGACAACATGGACTCGCTGAAAGCGTTGTTGTCGCCCAGCAACGTCCTCTTCTCCTTGTACCTGTCTGTTGTTTGTCCTTTCCTGTTCATTTGTTTCTCTGCTCATTCTTTATTCTTTACCTGTTCTTTACCTTTCCCATTCTTTACCTTTATTCTTTACTCTTTTCCTGTTTATTTGTCACACTGCTCACTCTGACAGGCTTGTGACCGCAGGTGTGCATTATGACTCTGCCTCAGAGCAGTATCAAGTTGGAGTCACTGCCAGGAAGAATTTCCAGCTGGGAAGCAGTGAGACCTGGCTTAAGCTATCACAGGACGCTCTGTACAACCCACAAACTCAAAAGGTGCACAGTCAGCCTTGCTGGCACAACATGTCAGGCACTTGAGTACTTTTCCAGCGTGTGTCAGGCCTGCCTATGCAAGCATTGTCTTGCACTCATTCCACCCTTTACTGACAAGCTAAGCTGAGTTCCTCACTGCGCGCTCTCTAATTCACTTGTTTCTCACGCAATTAGCTGCTCACTCACTCGCTCTGTCGCTCGCTCGCTCGACC
>JAABUK010009768.1_pt1 | contig 13014 bp, 12 predicted proteins | sample 5559141 | NCBI WGS metagenome assembly JAABUK01 (sample SAMN10711869, study PRJNA513367) | rock metagenome | isolation source: Antarctica rocks | place: Antarctica: Victoria Land, Pudding Butte nord | collected 2016-01-03
GAACACCATCAGGGAAAGAAAAATAAGTAAAGATGACCTGTGGTCTTTCATCTCTTATGTGCCAAGCGGCAATGGAGAAATCATTATCCGTCAATACCAGGGATGGGCTACCGTGCATCCTTAAGGCCTTTGAATTAAGATGAACATTGAGCATTGAAAGTTGAGCATTGAACAATTTGCTTATGTTTTTATAATATTCAATACTCAATGCTCAACTTTCAATGCTCAATAAGGACTGTTATGGTACCAGCTTAATCTTTCCATAGCATCATCGTTGCGTCGCATTTCGTTCATCTTACAGTTCATTGTTCATCTTTTTTCAAAGCGAAATTTCCTCTTTATTTTTCTCTTTAGCTGAATAAACATTCAAAAAGTACAAGTGTGCGACGCAAGAAAAGCAACATCAAAGAACTGCTGTCTGTTCAACAAAAAAATACAACAAAAAAAATGAAAAGTATTCTTTCCGCATTGTTACTCCTTACAATTACGGCAACATTTACAAATGCGCAAGACCATCGCTTCGATGCGCCCTGGAATACACCCCCAAAAAGCGCTGTGCCTTTTACTGTTGCAGGAGTGGATAATGTGCCTGATTTATTTGGTGACATTAATAACCCTGACCTTGTAGTGTTCTTTGGCGGCAACCAGTTTATGGTATTAGATGATTTGATAGCAGCATTTAAAAAAGCATATCCGGCATATCAAAAAGTGTTTGTAGAATCACTTCCACCAGGCATTTTGGCAAAACAGATTGAAGGAGGCACAATGACTATAGGAAATATGCGTATAGACCTGAAACCAGACGTTTATACAGCAGGTAAAGGCAGGATAGACCAAACGCCTCAATGGTTTAGCAAAACTGAAGTGTATGGCAAAAACAGGCTGGCAATTATGGTGCAAAAAGGTAATCCTAAAAACATAAAAGGACTGACAGATTTAGGTCGCAGCGATGTGCGTGTAAGCATGCCTAACCCTGCATGGGAAGGCATTGGAAAGCGTATAGAAGAAGCGTATGTAAAGGCAGGTGGTGAAGCTTTGAAAAATGCGATTATGCAAACAAAAGTAAAAGACAGCACAACTTATTTAACCCAGATACATCACCGGCAGACACCTATGCGTATCATGTATAATCAGTCTGATGCTGCTCCTGTCTGGTACACTGAAGCGTTTTATCAAAAGATGATTGGACATCCCGTAGAGATGATTGAGATACCGGCGAAAGAAAATGTGGAAGCGCTTTCAGTAGCAGCTATGATGAAAAATGCACCACACCAACAGGCTGCAAAAGATTTCATGGATTTTTTAATGAGCGCAGCAGGTAAAGCAGTTTATAAAAAATACGGCTTTATAACAGAATAATAGTGGCAGAAAAGATAGCAACCATAACAATGATGAGTGTAATAGTTGGCTTGTTATGCTTTAATTAAAAAATAGACCAATACTTTAAAAAATGAAAAAAATGACTGTAGTAACCATTTTCGGATTACTTATATTAGGACTTGTAGCGGGTTCATTTAGCGGCCTTATTGGTATTGGCGGCGGTGTTATTATCGTTCCTGCTTTAATTCTCTTATTTGGATTTTCACAACAAATAGCACAGGGCACAACCTTAGCTTTGCTTGTGCCACCCATCGGATTATTAGCTGTTATGGATTATTATAAAAAAGGATTTGTAAACATGCCTGCGGCAATACTGATAGCTTTAGGTTTTATTGCAGGGGGATTTTGGGAGCAAAAATCGCAGTAAACTTGCCCGAACAAACACTGAGAAGAATATTTGCTGTAGTAATTGTTATCATTGGTATAAGAATGTTTTTCTTTAAGGGATAGGTGACTTTAAGCAAAAGAACATTTGTGCCCACACCCTTGAAAGAAAGATCACACTAATTTTAATCTTAAAGCCGCCCATGTCTGATTTTCGTCTCGAAGTTTTTTATACTGTTGCCCGCAGGCTAAGTTTTACCAAAGCTGCTGCTGAATTGTTTATTACCCAACCTGCCGTTACCAAACACATACACGAACTGGAAGAACAATACAAGGCTAAGTTGTTTGAACGGAATGGAAATAAAATACAGCTTACAGCAGCAGGAACCTTATTGCTTCAACGAACAGAAGAGTTATTTGCAATATACCGGAACATTGAATTTGAGATGAGTGCTTTGAACCAAAAGCAGCAGGGAGAGCTAAGATTAGGAGCCAGTACCACCGTTTCACAATATGTTATTCCGCCTTTGCTTGCTGGTTTTCGTAACAAGTTTAAAGATGTGAAGCTTAACCTTATTAATGCGAATACCGAACAAATAGAGGAAGCTTTGCTTAACAAGGAAATTGAATTGGGGATTATTGAAGGACGTTCGAAAAATCAATCCATTAAGTACACAGAATTTCTGAAAGATGAAATTGTATTGGTAAGCAATAGTAAAAATGTTAGAAATGGAAAAGAACAAATAACCATACATGAATTAAAAACAATTCCATTGCTATTACGGGAACAGGGTTCTGGTACATTGGAAGTGATTGAACATGCTTTAAAACCTCATAAACTTAAACTATCAGACCTGCTGATAGAAATGCATCTTGGGAGTACCGAAAGTATTAAATCTTACCTGCTTCATTCAGCGTGCATGGCCTTTCTGTCTATTCATTCTGTGTTGAAAGAATTGCAAAGCGGCGAGCTGGTTTTATTGGATGTGAAAGACCTGAATATTGAACGATACTTTTACTTCATCCACTTACAAGGCAAACCTGAAGCCTTGGCGGAAATGTTTATGAGATATGCCAAACACTATAACCTGAAGTAATCGGCAATCACCTTTAACCATTTGCCCTCCATAGTACTAACCGTCACCTTTGTATTGTAATTAAAACAAATCGTTATGATGCAACATCCAGACGTAATAGAAAACAAAAAGACCTTTCTTGACAGGCAAATTACTACAAGGCAATTAATTTTTATAGTCCTGGTTTTCCTGTGTCTTACACCGTGGATAACTCCACCCATCGCGCTATTTATGGGACTGGTGGTAGCGCAATTCATTGGTCACCCTTTCCTGCATCTCAATCAAAAAGCAACAAGCCTTTTATTGCAGGTTTCAGTGGTAGGCTTAGGATTTGGTATGAATGTAAACAGTGCTTTAAAGGCAGGTAAACAAGGGGTCGTTTTTACCATCATTTCCATTTTTGGCACCCTGATTCTCGGAACTATTTTAGGTAAATTATTTAAGATAGAAAAGAAAACATCTCACCTTGTTTCATGCGGTACAGCTATTTGTGGCGGTAGTGCTATCGCCGCCATTTCTCCTGTAATTGCTGCGGAAGAGAAACAAATTTCTGTTGCTTTGGGTACAGTTTTCATCTTAAATTCTGTTGCTTTATTTGTTTTCCCTTTGATTGGTCATGCCCTTCACCTGAATGAAACGCAGTTTGGTTTGTGGTGCGCAATCGCTATTCACGATACCAGTTCTGTTGTAGGTGCTGCAAGTAAATATGGACCACATGCACTGGAAGTGGCAACCACTGTAAAATTAGCAAGAGCGTTATGGATTATACCAGTTGCTTTAGGTTCTTCTTTCATATTTAAAAATAAAACTGCGAAAGTAAAAATCCCTTATTTCATTGGCTTCTTCATTCTGGCCATGATCTTAAATACTTACATGCCCGGTGTGCCTGTTATTGCTCCGGCTTTAGTTATGCTAGCTAAAATAGGTTTAACCCTCACCCTGTTTTTAATTGGTGCCGGGTTATCAGGCAAGGTTCTAAGATCTGTAGGTGTAAAGCCATTGCTGCAAGGCATTATTTTATGGGTGGTAATTTCAGTTGCAGCTTTGTGGGCGATTGTTGGATTTGCATAAAAAAAATTGTTTTAGGTCTGAAAGTTAACAAAGCTTCAAAACGTAATCCCTCTATTCTATTCAAGGTACTTTCGCAGATATGTATCCAGACTTACAACATATAGCACAAAGCATTTTTGGTGCTCCTATGCCTCAATGGCTAGGCATTGTTAAAACCTTTGGGTTATTCCTTGCAATTGCATTTATCGTGGCCTCTTATGTTTTGGCGGCAGAACTTAAACGAAAGGAAAAGCAGGGATTGCTAAGTCCTGAAAGGGTGTTCAAAGACAAAAATGATGTAGAAGGAAAACTTGTCTATCCTCACGAACGGGTAGGTAGTATTGTGATGCTTGCACTTATTGGGGGCATAGCAGGCGCGAAAATTTTTAATGCATTTGAAACATGGCAAAATTTTCTAAAAGATCCTATAGGAAATCTTTTTTCCGGCGGTGGACTTACCTTTTATGGTGGATTAATTGTAGCGGGTACTATTCTGATTTACTATACCTGTAAGCATAAAATTGACATAAGGCACTTTGCCGATTCTGTTGCTCCTGCTTTAATGTTGGCTTATGGTATTGGCAGATTCGGCTGTCATTTTTCAGGGGATGGCGACTGGGGCATCTTCAATAGTGCATACACTACTATTAGTGATGGGCTTCTAAAAAAGGGTTCAGTCAATGATTTTCATGACGCTATAAGTAATGCTTCCGGTTATTTTACATCCAACTTTGGATTGTTAGAGAATGTCAGGCATTTATACGCACCTGCCCCATCAGGGCTGCCCGATTGGTTATTTGCAAATAATTTTAAGCACAACGTTATTGGTGAAGGAATACCACTTTCAGGTTGCACAGGTAGTTACTGTTCCGTACTCCCTGTTGCTGTGTTCCCAACCTCATTTTATGAAGCCATTATTTGCATCTTATTATTCTTCCTGCTCTGGTTAGTTCGCAAACGATTTAAGTACCCATTACATCTTTTTTGGTTCTATCTAATCCTGAATGGGATAGAAAGATTTTTCGTAGAGAAAATAAGGGTGAACTATAAATACGATTGGGGCTTCATTCATCCCACCCAAGCTGAAATAATATCAACAATACTTGTTCTTATCGGCATTGGTATTCTCCTGTTTTATAAAAAAGAAGAATATGCTGTTGACACTGAAATAAAGACAGAGGCGAACGTATTGTAAAGATGGTTGAAGGTGAAGAAGAATTTGGAGAAACGAGAACAAAAAAAGTACCTTTAACAGGCACTTTTAGAAAGGGATAAATCAGTGAAAAAATCATCTTTATCTATACTTTCTGTTTTTCTTTTTATAAGTATCCTTATAATACTTAAGCCTTTTATTACATTCGGTTCAACACGGGTAACCAAAATACAGACCTTTTCAATTAGCATTTTTACTTTTGAGTTTAAAGGGAATTGTTGAACCACAATCCAAAGACCGCAAAGAGATTGTGGATTTAATTTGGTTTCCAACAGGCGGGGGGAAAACAGAAGCATATTTAGCAGTTACTGCATTTTACCATTGCATACAGGCGCTTGGCAAATGACGAAAAACAATCAAAAGGTGTATCGGTAATAATGCGATATACCTTGCGGCTACTTACTGCACAACAATTTGAGCGTTCTTCCAAACTTATTTCCGCATTAGAATTTTTGAGAAAAAACTTTACTGAAGAACTAAAAACTGAACCTATCACTATTGGACTTTGGGTAGGAAATCAATTAACACCAGGAAAAATTGAAGATGCTGAAAAGTATATAGATGAAATAGAAAGTGAATGCAATAGAAATGATGGACGACCCGAAACTAAAAATCCATTTCAAGTTTCAGCTTGTCCGTGGTGTGGCACAAAATTAATTGCGGAAGGTGATTATGGCTTCAAAGTTGAAAGGAGAATATTCAAAATACATTGTCTAAATAACCGTTGCACATTTCACAAAGAAATTCCTGTACAGGTTGTTGACGAAATGCTATTTAAACAACCCCCTACCCTTTTGTTTGCCACGGTTGACAAATTTGCACAAATAGCATGGAAGGAAGAGGCACATAAATTTTTTAATAGCCTTGATGAAGAGAAACTTCCACCCGATTTAATCATACAAGACGAACTACATTTATTAAGCGGTCCGTTAGGCTCTATTGTTGGAATATTTGAAAGTGTAGTTGAAAAATTGTGTACCAATGAAGCATTGAATTTAACACCAAAGATAATTGCATCAACTGCGACTACAAGAAATACCATTCAGCAAGTCGCACAACTTTATGGTGGACGGAAAGTAAATGTATTTCCACCTTCGGGCTTGTCTTATGATGATAGCTTTTTTGCAAGGGAATCAAAAGCAAAAAGCAGAAGAAAATATATTGGTTTTATGCCAGTTGGCAAAACATCAATTGATACACAACTATATATTCTTGCACATTTGTTAGTAGCGAGAATTGAAACCGGTGAACCCTTTAACAATAATTATTGGACAATTGTATCCTACTACAATTCATTAAAGGATGTCGGGAAGATTAGAAATAAAGTGGTGATGAAGTATTATACAATACCAAACAATTGCAAGCAAGAGTATTGGGTAATAATTCCTATTCTTATAATCTCTTTGGTTTAGAAGACAGAACAGAAGAGTTAACGGCAAGAGTAGATAGCAGTAAAATTAAAACGGTATTGAAACAATTGGAGTATAAGTTTGGGTTGGTTGACAGAGTGAACAAGAAGGAAGAAAAATATAAAGCTGTGGACTCATCTGTTATTGATTTGGTTCTTGCAACTAATATGTTTTCAGTAGGTATTGATATAGGAAGATTGAATGTGATGCTGATGAATGGAATGCCTAAAAACATTGCAGAATATATTCAGGCATCAAGCCGTGTAGGAAGAAAAGTGGATGGTTTAGTAGTTGCATTTTTAGAGGTCTTGCCAGCTGTGTGCTTTATCGCGTAGTCTTTCGACCAGCGGCTCTCCCGCCTTCCTCCACATAGCCCGGTATTCGTTTAAGGGATATTTTAAACCGATAGCGCCCCATGCCTCACACTGTTCATTTGGTGTTGCTTTTTTGAAAGATACTGTTGTTGCAGGATAATATTCCATATCGCCTGCATCGAGTTTAAAACCATCTACACCGTATGTTGTTTGCAGATAATGCAGTTGATCTTCATACCACTGTCGAGCAGCGGGATTTGTAAAATCCATTTCAGCACTATATCCGTTCCACCAATGAATCAATGCAGGTTCTTTAGCATCCTTCCAGCTTAACGAAGCATTACCCTTATTGTCAAATAATAGAAGTTTCTGTTTAAGCAGCAAGCGAAACTCTTCTGAATCGGGGCGGATAAACGGACACACCCAAATCATTACTTTGAAACCAAGACCATGCAATTCACCCATCATAGCTTTGGCATCAGGAAAACGATCTTTACGAAATTCAAACCTGCCATAATATGGAGCCCAGTTATCATCAATCATTAATACGCCCGCCGGGAAACCATTATCTATAATAGCATGGGCATACTTCAAAATATCCTGCTGGTTCTGGTTATAGATAAGTTCTATCCACGTATTGTATTGCGGCCTGCTAAACAAAAGCGTATCTGGCATTTTACCGGAAGCGGGAAATGCTTTTTTACTTAAAGACGGAATGCATCAGACAAACTGCTTCCGCCTTTTTCAACCTTAATCTCTTCCAGGCTGTTTACTATCAACCCGTTGTTGGTAATGCTAAATTGAAAAGGCTCCTTACTTTGGATGAACCTGCCGCTTGTAGATACCAGGTAAGGTCCGGCCTGGTTACCTTCGTTATTACCATACAGATCGAGGCTGTAGCCACTGGCAAAAGGCATTTTGTAGCCTTCATTCACCGCGCCCCCGAACCATTTTTCATCGCTTTCTATAGCGAATGATTGTTTGAAAGGATAATTGATTTGTGCAGGTGTACTAATAAAAAACAACAGGCAAAGAAGAGGTAAACAATATCTTATCATACTGATAGAAATATTTAGGCTGAGGTTGATTTCATAAAATTTTCTATCACCTGCAATTATCTATTGATTAGCTTTTGTGTAGTAAGTGCAGCTTTTTTACTGCCTGATTGAATTATTTTAAATGCTGTTAGTTAAAATCAATTTTCAATAAGCAGGAATGCTTACCTTAAGATCAATGTGTTTAAAATTATTCATTTATAAAACAACTCTTTTACCAGTTGCAGCTGACCTCTTGGCGGCATCAAGTATTTCCATTACAATCATATTATATTGCAGTGATGACTGATCATCCTTGCCGGTTATTTTATTGCGAAGTACTGCTGTTAAATAACTGCTTGAATTATTTATAGGTGCAGGTAAAGGTTCAGCTACTTTCGATCCTTTTTTATTCTCCCTCATCCGGCTGGTTATATTTTGACCGTCTAGTGCATGTAAATATCCTGTTTCACCAAATACCTCTAAATCCTTTATTGAAAACGGCCAGTTCCATGAGGCTTCTATTTGTCCGGTTGCTTGTGGATATTCTATTAGTATGGTAGCATCATCTTCCACTTTAGGGTAAACGTCAGGCTTGTAATGCCTGGTAATAGCTGTCACCGCAATTGGCTTTTTGCCTTTCATAAACCAGGTCATTAAATCCGCACCATAGCAACCAAAATCATTTAATGCGCCTGCACCATTTAATACAGGGTCAGTTAGCCAGCTTAGAAATTCAGGACTGCAACCAATTTCTTTCGGGCCCTGGTGACCATCATGTACCACCATTTTTTTTATCTGCCCTATACTGTCTTTACTTACTGTATTGTACAGATCCTGGTAAGAGGGATACCAGGTGGTTTCAAAATTGGTTAATACTTTAATATGATATTTGTTAGCTAATGATTCCATTTGCTTTGCCTGTGCTAAGGTTGCAGCCAAAGGCTTTTCTACCATTACAGAAATTCCTAAAGGAGCGCATATTTCAACAACTTCCAAATGATTTGCGACAGCATTATAACCTAACACCGCATCTGGCTTTTTATCCACCACAAGCTTTTTAAGGTCGGTAAAGAACAATGAGTCCGGAATGTGGTAAAGCTTGCCGAATTTCTCATGTAACTTCTTGTTCGGTTCAGCTATACCCACTATATCCACCTGTCCTTTATTGTACTGATTTAAAATTCCGTGTACATGGTCATGATTTAAACCTGCTACAACTACCCGAATGGGTTGCTGAGCAAAGGTGTTTTTAAAATTGCAGGCAATGAACAAGATAACGATCATTAACTTTTGAATGAATGCCAATGAAAGCGTTTTATTTTTATTAGTCAACATACTATAATTTTTTTTGAATGTGTAAAGTAGAATTATTCTACTAAACCTAATGATATGTTTTTACAGATTTTGTTTTATCTGCTGTTGCAGGCATTATACTTATCGCTGACCCGCCACCTTTTGTTAATTTCAATTTCAATATAATACTATCATCAACAATAAACTTTTAAATTTTATAAGCTTCAGGGATTTGTTTTCCAGTCAGCGTTAATGAATGTCCAATTCTTCCTGTAGCTGTATTTACATGCTTTACACTTTATCCCTGCTCCTTACTGGCTTTACCCTCCGGTCTTTTGTTTCTGCCTAATCGCTCCAAATACCTTTCTCCATAATCTTTACACAAATCACTTCAATTAAATACACACTTTCTTATGAAATAAATATAGGTAAGGCGATTCGGCCTTCGAGTTTTTAAAAAGATGAAATTTATTGCAAGAAGACGACGTATTCCTTCTTACTGAACTGCTATAAATTACTGCCCTATCTTATATTTCACTTCCTCGGTAATACCTTTCCAATCATCTGTTCTAAATGGTGCGGCGGGAAAGCTTTCTTTATTAAATAAGTTATCATCTCCTGCATCATCAGCCCAGCCATAACGAACAGCAACAGGACTGCTTACACTATCATTATACACTATAACTGTATTGCCATTTATAGAAGCTTTTGCATAATGAAACTGTTTGTCTGCACCTGCTACTTCAAAGCCTTTGAGATAACCGTATTTATCTTTCACTATTAAGCCGCCGCCAACATTTGCGAAGCTGAGAATTACTTTGTTACCCTCTTTTTTCATAGATTGATACAAAGGGCCACTATACACATTACTTTCTCCATACACATTGTGTAATGCAATAGCAGCAAGACGTTTGCCTACATCCTGTTTATTCTTCGGATGGATATCAGCGGGATTACCAATATCAGTTGTTACAGCCATGCCAGTATTAGGCAGTGATAAAGTTTTTGTTTGCGCTTCGCGTAATTCAGCCCATGTGCTGCCATTTTTACTGTTGCCATTTGCTGCATTAAAAGAGGCTAATTGTACAAAATAAAAAGGAAAATCTCCTTCATTCCAGCGTTTACGCCAATCGCTGATCATTAAAGGAAATGCTTTGCGGTATTGATAAGCGCGGCCGGCATTCGATTCGCCCTGGTACCATATTACACCTTTAATGGCAAATGGAATCAAGGGGTTTACCATTGCATTGAATAACAAAGTCGGATAACTGTTTGGGCCAACAGAAGCAGAACCTCCTGTTATTTTTTCAACTTTAAAATGCCAGTTGCCAGCTAATGGTATCACATGATTGCCAACAGTTAATTTGAGATTGGAACTATCTCCATTGATACCGCCACCACCTCCGGTATCTTCCACCCGAACAGCGATCACATTTTTTCCTTCCTTTAAAACACCTGCGGGGACAGTATATTTTCTTTTTGCATTATAACCATTGGTGCTTCCTGTTTTCACACCGTTAATATATGTAACATCATTATCATCAATCATTGCTAATTCCAGCGTTGCTGCTTTGCCTGCATCTTCTGATGAAATATTAACCATTTTACGAAACCAAACAATGCCATCCAGATCACCCAATTGCTGACCTTCCCAAAGATCAGGCAAATGCATTTGCGGCCAATTGCTGTCAGCTATATTTACATCTTTCCAATCATCAGCATTTGCAGCATTTAAAGCGCCTTGCAATGCTTCTATTTTTTTCCTGGTCGCTTCGCTTTTAACTTTAGATAAGGAATCAAGGTTAAGCGAAGACATTCCGGAAATCATACTTTTAAATTCATCACTGTTTTCAAAGGCCTGGCGGCTTGTCCAAGTTTCTGCATGCGTACCTCCCCAGGATGTATTGAGCAATCCAACCGGCACTTTTAATTTGTTGTATAATTCTCTTGCAAAGAAATAACCGGCAGCGGTAAAATCACCAGCGGTTGCTGGATTGCAAATTTTCCATTCACCCCCGGTAATATCTTCTTTCGGTGTTGCACTGATGGTATTAGGAACTTTAAAATGCCGTATCATTGGGTAATTGGCCTCAGCTATTTCCTGTTCATAATTATTTATTTTTCCCCACCCTTCGATAGGCATTTCCATGTTTGACTGTCCGGAACAAATCCAGACTTCACCCACTAATACATTATTAAATGTAACAGTGTTCTTTCCTTTTACCGTAAGTTGATGAGGTCCGCCAGCATTTTCATTATCCAGCTTAATCATCCATTTACCGCTTTTATCTGCTTTTGTTGTTTTTGTCTGATGGTTAAACTGAACAGATATTCTTTCGTTCGCATCTGCCCAACCCCAGACAGGGATGGGTTTGTTACGCTGCAACACCATGTTATCACCAAAAATTTTCGGCATCTTAACATTGGCATACAGAGAATAACAAGTCAATATTGAAATTAGTAAAAGGCAAATCTTTTTCATATGCTTTTTTGGTGATATTAATGATTTTTTTATGTTTGTATCCAACTAATAATTTACTGCTCCGGAGATTTCCGATTACGCCGCCTCATCTTCCCACTCCCTATACCTCGCTTTCTGCCTGCTCCATTATCTCATTCAATATTTCCTGAAGTTCTTCTAAAACGAGTTTTCTAATCAACGTTTTTTTGACTGATAACATTATTTTGAAGATTTGACCACGTATGTTTTCTGAACATTCAATAAAAGTTTTCTTTCAGCACTTCAGAAAACAATTAATATTTTACATCTGTTCACTTTAAATACTGCACCGATCTTTTTCAGGAAAATTTTAATCTTACAATTTTAATCCTGAAGAATCCTCTCAAGGAACTGCCATGGTCATTGTAAAAAACATTTTTATTATTTCATTGATTTTTATTTAAATTAGAGTTCTTGTTGAAAAAAATAAATCATTGCTTATGATAATTTTTACACTATACCTCACTTTTATGAAAAAGCTGCTAAGGATTAAGAGCAGTTAGAACTTATAAATAAAAAAAAGCGACTTGCGCCGCTTTACATGTTTTCACAACGGAATAATCCTTATTGTGATTTACTTTCAATAAGTTAAAGGTAAAATAAAAAATTATAAACTAATTGATATGCTTAAAAAAATTTTAGGTCTTGACTTAGGAGCGAACTCTATTGGTTGGGCTTTAGTCAAAAACAATTCTATACAAGGAATTGGAAGCAGGATTATTCCAATGGGAGCCGAAGTCTTAAACTTTGAAAAAGGGAATCCGCAAACCAAAAATGCTGACCGACGAAGTGCAAGAAGCATCAGAAGAATGGGAAAGAGATATAAAGCAAGAAGAAAGAAATTACTTTATGTTCTTCAACAGCTTTCAATGCTACCAAAACAATTTCAATTCTCTGCATCCTTTGATAATCCCACTAAAATTCAAAAAATAAATTTACTTCCTATAAGAAAAGGGAGTGAACAGTTAACAGCAAAGGAATTAATTGAATTGAAAGTTAAAGCACTTAATGAAAAAATTGAATTAACTGAATTAGGGAAGTTGATATTTTCTTACAATCAATTAAGAGGCTATGCAGGTGGTGGTAATGATGATGAAGAAGAAGATAAAGAAATAAAAGATGAAAATTCTGAAAATGAAGAAGTTGAATTCTTAAAATATGAAAAAATAATTCAACAAGTAAAGATACTTTCAGAACCAATCTTACAACCAAATAAGAAAAAAGGAAAAGAGGTTTACATCGTTAAGGTTTGTTTTGATGATGAAATTTTAGAAGGAGAAACTGTTTTAAATCACTATTGTCCGAGAAAATAATTGAAAAAAAAGTAGTATAAAGGGGGCAATGCCCCCTTTTGTTGTTAGCTTGCTTGATACCACTCAAAAAACTAACTCCATGAACAAAACTACTACTTTTGTCGG
>JAABUK010009769.1_pt1 | contig 13014 bp, 27 predicted proteins | sample 5559141 | NCBI WGS metagenome assembly JAABUK01 (sample SAMN10711869, study PRJNA513367) | rock metagenome | isolation source: Antarctica rocks | place: Antarctica: Victoria Land, Pudding Butte nord | collected 2016-01-03
CAACAGAAAATCTTAAGCAGACCTGCTTCTCGATGTCGGCGATCTGCTGGCGCTGCTGCGAGGGCGGCGTGATCTCCGCGCCCAGGATGATGTCCCGGATCTCGCTCTGCGTCAGCGCCCCCACGTTGACATTGTTCTTCTTGGCGTAGTCCGCCAGGATGAGGTCCTTCAGCGCTATCTCCACCTGTGACAGCAACATACGGTCAACTCCATTGCCTTGATAGCGCAGGCTGCAGTACGAAGAGTCCACATGTCTACGAAGATAGGTGTCTTTGAGCCCTTGCGGCATGATGGAAGGAATTGACGCGCATGCATGAAGAACACAGCCGCGAGCCAATGCTAAACATCACTGTTGCAGTGGACCCGTCGCACAGTCCTGCTGGCAGAAGCGCAGCATATTGTGCGCTGTGAGCTGGGCGTGCAGCAGAGACTCGACAGCAAGTTCTGCAGCTGTGCCACAGAGCACGTGCAAAGTTTTTGTCTGCCAGTGTAACTCGGTGTCTCAGGCATTGCACCAGTCAACGCCCACGAATGCCAGCAGGTTTGGCAAGAACAATAGAGCCTCTGGGCCGGGGGCACGCACCTTGATCCACTGCTCGTCGGTGAGCGAGGGCCACACGTGGTGCGGCTCCGTGACGATGGAGCGGTCGGGGCGCAGGATCATGCGCGCCTTGTCCACGTTGACGTGCAGCGCCCGCAGGATCAGGATCAGCCGGCTGAACGCCGTGTAGCTGCTGATGGTCTTCAGCCAGTCGTCGTAGATGTTGAACAGCACCATCTGCGGCTCCGTCGCCTGCACAGCGAGGGACAGGTGCAGAACTGTCAGCAATGCTGGTGCGGGCAGGCAGTGGTGCACGGACAAGCACAACTCTGCAGCCAGGACAACTCTGCAGCCAGGGCTAGGGTGTGCTGCACCGACCAGAAGCAGCAAGCAGACTCTCGGGCAGCTTCCGCCAGGGGCCAGAAAAGCAGTGTGAAACAGAGCACGGGTGCACCTTGAGGATGAGGTCGCCGAACTTCTCGATCTTGAGCGCCGACTGGAAGGGCAGCTGCAGCTCCGACCCCGTGATGACGATGTTGGGGAAGTCGAGCAGGTGCACCTGTCGACAGCAAGAACATCCTTCACTTTCCTGCCCAGTGCTCGACATTGCATACGTAAGTCCAAACTGCAGTGCAGGGACAAGTGTCTTGGAGGCGAGCGGGGCCGGCAGCCAGGGACATTCCACAAAGTAGGGGGCAGCGTAGCGCACCTCCAGGGGATCGAGCATGCCCTTGCGCGACACGATGATGCGCTTCGGCTGCTCCTCCACTGGCAGCGACCGCACCAGCGCCGCCACCTGCCCAGGCACAGGGAACATGGTTTAGCCCATGCGCACTTTTGTGTAGCAAAGGTGAGACACATGCATTTGCAGGCTGAATGTGCAAGAGCTCGACAGGACGCTGCCCAGATGGGCGAGTCCCACCTCTGCTCGCCATGAGTAAGGAGAAGTTGCAGCGCGTGCATTGCAGTATCTGTCTCTAGGAACAAGTAAGAGTCAAACAAGCGGCGCACCTCCTCGGCGGTCTTCCACTTCGCGAGCTGGCCGAGCCGCTTCTGGCCCGCCCACACGCTGGTGCATGACAAGGACAACGAGTCAGTCGCAGGTTCAGCAGAGCAACAGAGCAATGATAAGGCAACATGCACGAATCAGCTTCAGCATAGCACTACAGTCCATGAAGGTTTGTTAAGCACGAGTGTGGAGACCAATGCCGCACCTGGTGTGGATGATCTTCAGGAAGAGCTGCCCCGTGCGCGGGTTGAAGATGAAGATCGCGCCGTTGATGGGCTTGGTAGTCAGGTTGCCCTCGAACGTCTTGTGGATGGTCACCCGGTACACGTTGGTGTCGTCCACGAACCAGATGATCTGGTTGCTGAACAGCTCGCCGTAGTTCTGCAGGACACGAAGCAAGAGGTTGGACAGATCTGGGCAGCCGTTCCTTGTGAAGGACGGCAACAGCTGCAAGGAGCATAGGTTAACCAATCTGGCGGCAGGCTGGCAAACGTCACCAAATGCCCGGGCATGGAATGGAACAGAGACGGGACCATGTGGCACACACCTGGGACGACAGGTACGGTTCTGTGGGCTCGGAGGAGTACAGCTGCAGGCCCTTGCGGATGCGCTCTCGCAGCACGTACAGCGCCGGGTTCGCCTTCATGATCTTGGCCATGGCCTGCGGTCATTTAGAAGACAAAAGATTTAAGCTGTTGTGCGAGTGCTGTCTGATGCCACTCACGGATTTGACAGTGCAGAATGATCCCCATGTCCAAGCACCTGTCTGCACAGAGTGCAACGGTACAAACGTGAGGACTCAGGGTCACGGAAGGATGTGCAGGTGCTCCGGCTGGCAAATGTCAATGGAATCACCTGGACCGTGAGGGGCTTGACGCCAGGGAACCAGTTGCCGAAGCAGCTGTGCAGGTTGTACGCCAGGTCGATGCCGATCATCGCGCCTGCAGCATCCAGGAAAGGCTCAGGACAAGCCGCCTGAGTACACACGTCAACATGCCCAGCTGTCACATTCATGGTCATCCTTCAGCATCAACATGCATACAATGACGGTGCCCACCTCTGGACAGCGAAAGTCAAGTCTGGAGAAGGACCACTGCAAAGCGAAAGTGCTGCGACAAGGACACACCGGTGGGCGACGGGTAGATGGACATGTTGTCTGTGGTGTAGTCCAGGAACTTGGCGCGCACGTACCGCTCGATGTCGTGGCTGTCGTAGTCGCCCCACCTGTCATGCACCAAAGGATGAACTGCTCAGCAACTGGCACCTGGGAGCACACGCTGGTCAACCACTCACAAATGGAAGGCGGTGCTCATGACTGACAGGGTGGGGGCTGGTGACGCCTGAAGTCCAAGATTATGAGGCATGTGTGCCGAGCCACGAACTGACAGCAAAACTATCTTCCGGAAGGAGCGCGGCGAAGCAGGCTGGACAGCGGCCTGTGCTGCAGCAGACTTGCACGTAAAAGGCGGATGCACACCGCAGCTGCACGTCGACCCAGAACTTGTTGGAGGCCTTCTGGTCGAACACGTCGTTGGTCTCCGCCATGAGCGAGGGCTTGGACATGGGCCACTTGTAGGCGGCGAACAGCAGGATGTCGGCGCAGGAGGAGTTCATCTTGTACGACTTGCGCGGGTGGATGGTCTCCTTCTGCACCGTCTCGATCTCCAGCGCATCCAGCTCCTGGTCAAACACCTGGCACCTGCGCAAAGTCGGTATAACGAAGTCAGACGAAGAGTGTTCACAGCTATGAGTCATTGTGCCGGAGCCTGAAACGACAGCAAGGGTGCAGATCTGGTGCTGACTTGTTGGCGCCAAGTGTGACCTGGCAGCGCATGGTATTTGATGAGCTACAGCAGCAGCCAGTCGGTCACGACTTGATGCGGCAGTGGCAGGCTGCGGCAGCAGAAGTGACACGGAGGGAGGGAGCAGGGACGCACAGGTCCATGACGACGGATTCGTGGACCTTCTGCCACAAGTGGGCGCGGAAGATCTGGATGAGGCTGATCTTGAGCGTCGGGATCTTGCCGTGCATGAAGATGCCCGTCAGGTCCAGTTGCACCTGTCAGTCAGAACACAGGACGTCAAGTCTCAAGTCTCCGGACGCAGACGATAGATCAGCAACAGCTTTCGAAGCAGAGACTTTAGTGATGCTCAAAGAGGACATGTTGAACGAGGACAATGCTGTTGCTCGTGCACGATGCCTGCATGGGCAGTTTGATGTGTCTGCACACCTGGAAGCCGACGTACACGTTGGCACGGTTGATGGTGGGGCTCCACCACAGCGTGAACCGCCGGTTGGGGATCTGGTTCAGCCCCGACCGCTGCGCGTTGGTCAGCTTCTTGTACCTGCGGCCTCCCAGGGGCACAGCTTGTCAGCGGCTGCCTGACCCCAGTTTGACAACCAGCAACATGACAACTCTACGAGTGTACCTTTGAGTTTTGCCAAGTTGGTGCAAGCAGCCAGCAGCCGATCCAAGGAGCAGAGCGGAACAAGGTGTGACCGGCGACGCACTTCATGCTCTCCTCGAATCCGGACGCCTTCTCCCAGAAGAGGCCCTCCCAGGTGGGGAAGTAGGTGCCCTTGAACAGCGTGTGCTCTAGGATGCCCTCCACACCGCCCAGCGCCTGCATCATCATGTCAGTGAGCTGTGAGGGGTGGTCATTTACTGAGACTGGACAGGACTGTCTGCTCCTCGAGAAGGGACTGCAACGGGGTTGCCTGGTGCGTGCTCCCAAGTTTCAATCCCAAGCAGAGGCTGTCCAAACACAAGGCCGTACCGGTCAGCAGATTGTGGGAATTTTGAAATTCCAGGAGGCAAAGGCTGCGGACCTGGATGACGTCAGTGCGGTAGTTGTTGAGGGACCACAGCTTGCCGTCGTGGCGCTGGTGCGTCCACCAGAAGGGGTTCTGCCGCAGCACCTGGTACTGCTTGAACTCCGTGCGCAGGCGCCACCCCTTGTCGTAGGCCAGCGTGTGCCGGTCTTTCTGCGGGCACAAATTGCGACACGCTCAGCAGACGGCTCGCCTTCAGCTCATCTATTTGACCCTGACAACATGCTAATACCACACGGTACCTGCAGACTTTGGCTGGACACACAGGGCACCGCAGCAAGCTCAAGCTCCATTCAGGAACGCAAGCAGCACCGCTACGGCTGCAGATGAACTTGAGGATGCGCACCTGGAATAGGGTGTTGATGCGCGGAATGCCGCGGTCCCACGAGTCCTCCAGGTCCTCCAGCGTCAGCCGCCGGTTCTGCGCCTGCACAGACCAAACGACATGTTTGTCAAAACCCTGAGCTGAGCGAGACAGAGAGACGTGCATGGGCGATCTCCAGCTGCCGCGAATCAGAGGCGCCAGGAAAAGCTGGTGAACACGGAGAGTCAGGGAACGCCTACACGTCACAAGGGCAGACACCATAAATGCAAGCAAGAAGGGAGGACGAGTTTAAAGTGCAAAAGGTGGTAGAGTGCGAGGGGGCACGTGCCTGAGCCTCCTGGCGTTTGAGGGCGTACTCGGCCCACACGCGCTGGCTGTCCAGGAACTCCGCCTCCCACGGCTGGATGTACCGGTACAGGTTGGGGATCAGCTGCTCCTCGTCGTGGCTCATGCCTGCACAAGGAGCGCACAGAAGTTGTCAGAGGATGATCAAACAGAAGGATGGTGCTCTGTGTTGGACGAATCAACGACGCCGATTCGACTTACTCTGCTGCTGTCAGCTTGGTACACTATACAAACATTGAATGTTTGCCATCCCAAAATTTGATCAGAAGGCCGCACCCGCGCGGAAGTGGGTGACGCCCAGGTCCGTCTGCTGGCTGTAGCGCAGGTCGGACTGCGGGATGAGGATGTGCCCCATGGACAGCATGCCCAGGCCGCCGATCTCCTTGGGCGAGTAGAAGATGACCGGCGGGAACCGCGACGGCATCTTGGAGTTCAGCCCGATCTTGATGCGCTGCAGGATGCCAAGCAAGAACGGCAGTCAGCATCGGGCGGAAGAAGATGGAGGAAAACCAAAATTCAACAGATGTGACGAAATGCAGACATGGGACATGGGAGACAGTCGCTGAGTCACAGAGAACTTGCAGGTGAGCGAAGCTTTTCAATGCAGGAGTGCAGTGGAGGAGCTGCTCAAGACGCACCGTCTGAATCTTGTTCTCGCACTTGACGAGCAGGTCCAGCAGCTCCTGGGTGTGCACCGTCGCCTCTCGGTAGTACGTCATCAGCCCAATCAGCGCCTGCACGACAAGTCCAGGAATTAAGCAACCACAACACTCGTCATGACAGTGTCAGCAGAAGCCAAATGGAGAGCAGACCGTCATCGTTATTGCCAGCATTGCCTCAACTGCAGAGTTCCAGCAGCGCACAGCATGAAGTCATTCTGCTCCATCCTTGAAAGCAGAAAGGACGCAGCTTTGCTGCATCGCAAAGCGCACCGTGTTCCACTTGTTGGCGATCTTGGTGAAGGTGGTGGAGCCGGAGGACATGAGGACCTGGCGGATGCGGTTCTCGAAGGACTTGAGGCCCTCGTCATCAACGCGCAGGTACGCCTGCGCCGTGCGCTCCTTCGTCGCCTCGTTCTGCAGGCTCCACACCCCGTCCTGCGGCATGTCGGTGAAGTTAGTTTCACGGCTGTAGGCAGGGCACGGCTCTGTGTGCACCTCTGGATGCACAGCTGAAATTACAACTGATCAGTAGTGATGAGTAGAAAGACTTCTGCAACATGCCGAACGAAAGAAACAGCCAGCGGTCGAGACTATTCTGAAAGGGGAGACACTGAACTTGGGACATGCGTGAAGGTAACAAAGGGGATGGAGTGTCAGCGCGCACCTTGTTGGCAAAGCCCTCGGACGCCATGCGGATCTTGGGCAGGATGCGGACCTCGAAGCCCGCCATGGAGAAGAGCAGGTTGGGGTTGTCGCAGCTGTACACGCTGACAAAGGAGTTGTCCCAGTCCAGCGTGGTGACCGAGCGCGGCAGCCGGTTCTTCATGTCCCAGAACACCGCGCGCCCCAGGTTCACCTGCAAACACGCGGCACGAAAATAGTCCTGTCTGCTGCAGGGCTCAACTAAAAGAGGGGGGAGCACTGCTGCATGGCTCACCTGCAGGTGGATCTGCAGGGTGCCTCGCAGGTCGGCCACATAGGGTACCGGCTGCAGAGGAATGCTATATGCAGGCAGCGTGCAGTGCGGTGATGTGCCAGCCACGCCAGGGAAAAGCAACAAGCCAGCAGAGCTGCAACGAGATGACAGTGTGCCGCCAAGCACACGCTGGGAAAAGAATAAGAACGCACGTCGTGCTTCATGAGGCGCATGCGCGCGTCGCGCGGCCAGCACTTGCGGTTGTTGTAGCCCACGATGTTCTCGTTGTTGGGGTCTGGGTGCTCCGTCAGGTAGCGCTGGATGAGGTCGCGGCTGTCATCCGCGCTGAAGCGCAGCAGCATGTGGATCTTGTCGATGTTGCGCGAGTAGAGCCGGATCGGGTGCCGCGTCTCCGTCCGTGTATCCCGGAACGTCAGAAACTCGTTGGGTACCTGCCGGGTGGTGCAGGACACGTCGTCAGATGTCCGCGAGGCTTGTGAGGCGCATTTGCTTAGAGACGTGTCCGTTTCGAGGTCGAAGGTGTGACGATTGTGAGACGCCACACAGAGACTACAGTTGAGGCCAGACAAGGGCGCAGGGCAGGAGCAAAACACCAAGGAGTAGTGAGATCTAGAGCAGCATCTTATTGCGCAGCGCACCTGGGGCGGCCCGGCGATCTCGGAGGCGCGTGTCAGGCCCAGCAGCAGCAGGTCCACCACCAGCCCATAGTACTGCAGAACAGGCGATGCAGACCACTTCAGCAATGTTGAACACGTTATTGCATCAGGTTTACAAGTGTGCAATCCAGGAGTCCCAGCACCCATGGCAGTTAGCCTCAGCCAATGCATGTGTTTAGCCCATCGCACCACAGGGGTGCAGGTGTCTGCAACAGGTAGATGTGATCGAAGGGTGGCCGAGTCACCTGCACGATGAAGGAGGCGAACTGCAGGCCGCGGATGAGGCCGTAGGAGTTGGTGTGCGCCATGTCCTTGTACGCGATGACGATGTTGTTCTTCGCCGTCATGTAATCCGCGATGTTGTGGTCCAGGATCAGCCGCAGCAGCCGATTGAGCAGCGTCAGGTCCATCTGCAGGGCAGCAGCAGCAGAAGCAGATGAGCTTGCGTGCATGCCAGGCGACTCTTCACTTCTCAGATTCTTTGCATCGGGCGTTGGGCTGGGCTTCAGCAGGCTCGTGGCGCGGGCTGCAGGCTCAACACGCAGCCCTGGTGGATTTGAGGACAGAAGGTGTGTGCAACAACTGGCGTCGACTGCAGGCTTGACCGGCAGCAAGGCCAAACGGAGACAACAAAGGCGCAAGAGGAAGGCGAGCAAGACAGGCGAGCGCACCTTCTCGTAGATCTTCTCCGGCGTGGTCTGCAGCACGACGACGCACTCGCCATTGGAGGTGTCCCACACGTCCGCCAGGTTGTTGATGCCCTGGCACCACTTGTAGGTCAGCAGCGGCGGCGGCTCCGCGTCGGAGGGCTTGACCCAGTTGGGGAACAGGTGCCGCTTGTCCGCCTGCGCAGAGACAGTACAGGATGACAGACTGGCGGATGGCCGGCGGTATGTGCAATAAAGGGGACCTTGATGCCAGGCAAGCTCACATCCTGATGATGCAGCCGGCATGCAGAACAGCAGCATGACAAAGGAGGAGCCGACAAACTCCCCCCGAACCATATTCACATTTAGACACGTCAATCAGACTTGCAGAGGCGTGCAGGATGGAAAGGCACGCACCTCATACCACAGGTACTGGTCCAGGTAGGCGTCGGTGATCTTCTCGAGCGGCTCAATGTGGTGCACCGGGATGAGGTGCGAGTACAGGTCCATGAACTCGATGGCGACCTCCTTGAAGGCGCGCTGCGTAAGCAGGTGCCGCTTGATGCGGCTCAGCGCCTCGTGCGGGTTGTCGTACGCCTGCAGCGGCAACATAGGCAGTCAGTGTGAATGTGACACAAGCAATCAGAGGTGTGAAGGGACTCACAAGCTGTGCGAAGGCTTGCAGGAGCGCCTGTCGAAACAGGGAAGAGCACCAGGATGCACACGGCGAACAAGGATGTGCATCAACAGCTTTGCGGCAGTGCCTGATGGCACGGCAGCACAGCCATTGGCCTCACCCAGGTCCCCGGCTCTGGACTGAATGACCCAATACGAGAGTAGCATGTCAGAAGCATGGCAGTGTGTCACAAGGACGGCAGATGGCATGATGCAGAGGCATCAAACTAAAGCACCTGCTCCACGAGGCCCAGCTCCTCGCGCTGCTGCTGGTTGAGGCGCACGGCGACAGTGTACTGCTCCTTCATCTTCTCCAGCGCCAGGATGAGCAGCTTAGTGTCGTGCTTGTAGGACAGCGGCGGGAAGGGGATGGGCGTGAACTTGCGCGACTCCAGCCAGTGCACCGTGGTGGTGTAGATGGCCACCGCCTCCTCCGGCGTCACATACGGCCCGTCCTGTGCGGCAAAGTCAGATGTGATGTCAGGTGGCATGTGAGTTTGGCGCAGGACCCAGGTCAAGCTCAGCACAAGAAGTCAATCGGGCTCGAGGGCTGCATGTGGTCGAGCCTGTCTAAAAGTGCAGCACTTTGGGCACAAGACCTGCAGAGATGGCGGAGCACTCACGCCGTGGAGTCTCGTTGTTTCTGTTCCGCGCATGTTGTTGCTGTGACACAAGCATGGCCTGCTCAACGACGAACAATGAACGGCGAAGACTGAGGCCGGTGCAGCGCCCCACCTTGAGGTAGTTGTGCTGGCGCTCTTGCTCCGCCTTGAGGTACAGGCGCGTCAGCCGCCCCAGGTTTTTGCGGCACACCGTCTTGTCCACGGTGGCGCCCCGCCGGATGCGCTCCCTGTTGTAGTGCGCCACGTTCGTCCACCAGTCCGCCTGGACAAGGGAGGGAATCCCAGGAGGCGTCAAGTCGCGGCGCAGCAGTGCTGGGGTTCGGCGGGCAGGTGACTGGACACATTAGGGTCTTGGAGGCGGAAAGGCAAGAGGTTCATTCACGAGGTGCAAGCTGAGCAATGGGAAGTGTATGACTGTGCACCTTCTGCTTGACGTAGCGGAGGATCATGTTCTCGATGGGCGCTGGCAGGCCAGGGACCTTCCACGGGATGTTGGCCTTCCAGCACCTGTAAAAGGGTCGCAGCAGGGTGCCATCAGCTCCCATGATGCTGGCGAGTAAGATGACGACGAAAGCATTTGCCATCACGACTGTTAGAGACGACTACACACATCAGCATGAAGAGTGTTGATGCTCTGGAGCTAGGCAGGAGGCGCACCGCCAGGCCTCGGACAGGTGCTGCAGGATGATGCGGGCCTTGTTTTGCTTGACGCCCTCCGGCATCATGTCCAGGATGTCGTGCATCACCGCCGCCCGCAGCTCCAGGTCGAAGTGCGACTCGATGCGCTGCTTCGTCACCGTCTTGGCGATGCCCTGCACGCAGCGAGAAGTACAATGCGTCAGCAATGCATGCGACTTTGGCCAAGGCGATCGAGAGCCAGCGAGAAGGTGCCGTCGATGCCACCAGGCTAGAAGCTGACTGGGACACTGCATGTGCATCTTGGCATCCAGAACAACATCCCAGCGGCTGCCAACATGAGAAGCTCAAAGCTGCACCTTGGACTGGCGGCCCTCGAACTGGCGGGCCAGCAGGTTGCCGAGCCAGCGCTCCAGCAGGGGCACGATGCCGCGCAGGAAGAAGAGCCACACGCGCCACATGGGCGCCCAAAAGCCGACGCCCGGGCCCTTGCCCACCGGGCCCGTGTTGAAGCGATAGTACACCAGATGCTTCAGGTCTGCACATTGCGACGAATCACATATGGAGTGTTATGTGTCATCTTGGCAGGTGCACAGCGATCATGGCACACGCTGGCGAATGGCAAGGCAGGCTGGCACAAGAAACAGGCTGACACGTGTGCTGTTGATGCGGTGGTCTGATCGCAGCACCCAAGGCAGTAGCACTGACGGAGCTTGAGACTGAACAGGCAGGCTAGAGGCAGCTGGAACAGAAGGCAAAAGACGCACCCTTGCACATGCGGACCTGCCGCATCAGCTTGTACTTGTAGCGGTACATGCCGGTGAGCTGGCCCACATGGCTGAAGATGTACTGCAGGCCGTCGGCCAGCTGGAAGCAGCAAACAAGAAACGGTCAGAAGATGGCAGGAAGCGGCGGACGACGGTCACGAAACCAGCCTGGACCAACAGCATTTTCGGCGTTGCATATTCCACAGGCAGCGTGCTGCAGTTTCATTTCAGCCCAACCAAGATCTATGTCATCAAAGAGCACCTGGAAGGCGTCGACATTGTTCAGCCGGAACTGCACATTGGCGTCCACGACCAGCTTGGTCAGCCGCAGAATCTCGCGGCAGAGGTGGAACGCATTGCCGAACCGCGACTTCTTGCGCTCCTGATTGCGAACAGAACACAGAAACACACGTTATGATGTTGCAATTTGCGGATCGCAGGACACACAGCGCAGCAGGTCGATTGCAACATCAGTGCAGCAACAGTATCAGAAGCAACAACGGTGGCAGCCAAGCACTGCAGCACCACGCCGGCAGGCAGCACAGGCAAGCCGGCTGCTTCAGGATGGGAGGCGGACCTTGGTGGTGAGCGTCTTGACGGGCTTCAGGTTGAAGTTGTAGTCCAGGTGGAGGTAGTTGAGGTTCTTGCGGTGGATGAGCAGGTTGAGCATGTTGTAGCCCTGCCGGCACACCTGCAGCCCCACCTCCACCCAGTCCAGCTCCGTCGTCTGGAAGAACTTGGTCGCCTTTAGCGCCTGCAGTGCGACAACAGGGGTGCACGCTGAGCGATGGTAAGGTTGGCTCCCAGGTTGACATTGGAATCGCTGGCACACGAGTGTGCACACTGACAGAGTGACTCGTGCTCATCCACAGCATGCAGAAGCTGCAGCTGCGCTGACATGAGCAAATCGCACATAGAGGATTCAGGCTGCTTGAGGCTCAGCAAAGCATGAGGCGGCAGCCTCTTGACGGGGACGCACCTTGAAGAGGCTCTTCTTCTTCAGGTTCTTGGGCGTCCGGTGGTGCAGCACGTTGAGCACATACATCTTGAGCAGCTTCTGGTACGACACTCGGACCTTCACCGGGTACGACTGCGGGCAGTGCTCGTGGAACCACTCGTTGACCAGCGGCACATCGCACGCGCGCCGCGTGCGCCCGCTGCGCAGGTTGAACGGCCGCGGCGCGTACAGCAGCGCGATGCCCTGTGGACCGCACACGCCCGGTGTCAGCAGTGCCGCGAGAAAAAAGCTTGTGCCAGGCTGTTGCCAGTGTGACCGAGATCAATCGACCACTCTGACAATCCATGAGTGGCTGAGTTCGTTGGTGCCATACACTCTGCCATACCAAAAATACGGTTGCAGACAGCAACAGAAGGGAGCACACAGCAACACAAGGGAGCAGAGTGCGCACCGCAGCGGTGGTCTCGCTGTAGAGCTCCGTCTCCTCCAGGAAGGGCTGCACTCCGTCCGGCAGCGCCCACTCCTCGTCCTCCTCGTCCAGCTCCTGTTCGCCACACAGACGTTTCCCCTGAGCCATCGGATCGCATGGTCATGTTTTGCTTTGCAACACAGGCGCCTGCCGCGCTGAGCTGTGGCAAACGGCAGCGCATGGCTCCGGCTGGGACTGCAAAGACAGCGCAGGCGGAGCAGCAACACCAGAAGGCCGAGAATTGACAAGAAATGCTTGACATGAGGACAGTGCAGGACGGCAGCGCGGCCGTGCGCACCTCCTCAGCGGGCTTGGAGCCGCGCTTGTCGGTCTTGTAGTAGGCGATGGGGTGCAGCAGCGGGTCGTAGTAGAAGGCCGGCAGGTCCGGGTCCTCCGTCTTGATGTACATCACCATCGGGCTGTGGTACTCGCTCAGCCGCACCTTCCGCGGCCGGTTGTTGTACAGGTAGGGGAACGCCACCTGCCGGGATACGCGGGAGTTGAGAAATCAGGAAGGGAGTTGAGAAGTCAGGAAGGCTCTGAACACTGCTATGATGCAAAGGACGACCATGACTTGGCACTGTTGCGCTTGCAGGGGAGGGAGGCTTGAATGCAGGAAGCAGGCGCTGGAAAGTAGGCGCCTCTGCCCAAGGCTGACGTGTTAACTAACTTCATGCGAAGTTCTGAAAGCCTCTCACCTTGTACTCGGTGCGGATGGGGGACCGGATGATGAGCTTGTTGATGTCGTTGAACTCGTTCCAGTCCTCGTCACGCGTGTCCATGTCCCGGAATAGCGGCTCGAACTTGGGGCCGCCCGGGATGCACATGTTGAGCGACTTGGCAGTCACGAAGCTGTTGTTGTCGAACAGGTAAAAGTAGTTCTTGTCCGTCAGGTCGCTCAGCAGCTGCCCCGCCAGCCGGTACAGGTTGC
>JAABUK010009770.1_pt1 | contig 13012 bp, 14 predicted proteins | sample 5559141 | NCBI WGS metagenome assembly JAABUK01 (sample SAMN10711869, study PRJNA513367) | rock metagenome | isolation source: Antarctica rocks | place: Antarctica: Victoria Land, Pudding Butte nord | collected 2016-01-03
CATGATATTTGTATTAGTTGAAGAAGATGATAAAGATAGTCAAATCTTCGTTATCTGAGTGCATTCGCAGTTTATTGAATGCAACAATGATGTTCAATCAAATCAGATATTTGCTTTCTTGTATTCAAGTGAAAATCTCATCGATCAATGACAAAGAATAGTGATTTCGTTTGATCAAAGCATTGAGCTTTCTATAATTAATGCAGAAACGCAGACTATCGTTTTTCTTTTCAATGAACAAGATGAGCAAGACGTATGAAGTGAAGCTAGAGAAAATGAATTCTTTGTTCAGATGTTCAATCAGATACTTCTTTATCTTCTGAAGCTTGTGATTGAACATCTGATATGATCTGTTTCGAGAGAATGTTTCTTCATTGATCAACTCAATTTTGTGATCATAAAAACGATGCAATGATAGCTGATTGATCATTGCTCGATCGAAGATGTTTAGATAGTCATGATATTCAGAAAGAAGCTTGACTTTGACTTGCTTAAGAACTTCAGCGTGAAAAAGCTTATGCAGATTCACTTCTTTAGACTTGTTTTCAACTGTAGTTACGAGTCGATTGATTTTCAAGATGATAACAGCAAAGATCTTGACATTTGATCATTTAACTAACATTTTATATGTTGCTGTCTTTATCATTGCTATGTTCATGAAACTGAAAGAGAATGAATTCAGACTGAACGTTGATTTAGAAATTTTGACGTTAGTTAAAGTCGCGTCGCGCGATTTTAACTGTTCAATTAGTTCAACTGACTTCTCATTGAACTGATTGAAAGAGAGTGATTCTAGACTGAGTTGAGATGTAGTGAAAGATCTCTTCAGTATATGAGTAGAAGTCAAACTCTTTTGCTTCGTGATTGTATTGTTGCTTGTAAGTAGAACAATTGATTTTGAATTGAGAATGAAATTTGAAAATTGAAGAAAATCAATTTACATATCAATTACTAGATTGATTTTGTTTATTCATGTTTTTTCAAGAATCATTTGATGTTGATCTAATTGAGTGATCAACATAGAAGTGATGTTAATCATATGATTTTGAACAGTCAGATTCAAATAAATGACATGAGTAATGAGTTTTTTAGCATAATGATCATCAAATTCTTGAATTGACTTCGCTTTGATCAAAGTCAGAGACTCAATTTGCAACTGATCACAAACAATCTGTGCAATCACTTCATCAATGAACGAATAGTTAGCAGCTTCAATGTCAATCAATGACTTCAATGAGTAACTAATTTCATTGCTAGAAAGTATACATTCAATAGTCAAAGATTCAGAAGCAAAAGAATCATCTGACATGCTCATCATTGAAGAAATTCACATCTTTTTCATCACGTATTTGATAAAAGTCTCTAGTTTTTTGTCATGCTATTGTTGAAAGAAGACATTTTCGCATTCTTCTTATTCTTCAAAATGATGATTTCATGTAAATGAGAAATGAATGCACAAGATGCAAAAGTGTTGATCTTGTTCTGAGAGCAATTCTTGAACAAATGATTCAAAATCTTGCAAGTATAGCAGATGATAAATGATCTTGCTGATTCAAAGATAGAAGAGAGAGTAGACTTAACATAATTGATTATCAAAGTCATCACTGACAATGAAGTAGCAATGCATTTATCAGATACAACAGTGACTTTGATGATAACAGTGCAAAGCTGACTGCGTAGTTGATAGTTGACTCACTGTTTATTATTTACATCTTGAAGAAAGATTTTTAAACGAGTGAGCGAAGTAAAATTCTCTGAACAGACTGATAAAACATTTTGCAAGCAATTATTGATTTTATTCTGAAGATCATTCATCAAAGTGTAATCATTGTATTTGAGATAGTTGAATAGCTTCATAAAGTTGAAGTAAAAGACATTGAAAGACTTTTCTGCTTGTCTCAAAGCGTTGTACTTGCAACGACACTTTCAATTTCTATTCAGTTCATCATATATTTCTTTCAGATGCTTAAATAGCTTGTCAATCAAGATGTATGAATGTAAAGCATCATGTTGATGTCAAGCAAAGATCTGCTCAGCAGCATCATTTTCTAGTCTAAATATCACATAAATAATACAGATATTTTCATTATTAAAGTGATTAACATTTGTCTGAAGCTTGTCATTTATCTTGATTCTTCAGCTGTCTTATGTTGATTCATCTTCATCAATGAATATAAATGAATTTGAGAACTTGAAGAACTTGTGATGATCATTGTCAAATAAAGTAGATGATTCTTGTTAAGTATAGTTCTTGATACAAGCTCAAGATTTTGTAAATTGTTGAGATCAAGACTGATTTGCTGAACGCTGTTTCTTTTTTAGACTCAAGACTTTCTCTTGTAGTTCAATGATAGTCTCTTCTTGAGTATCTATTGTTGTTTAATTGATTTCTAGCTTATCAAGTCTCTTGATGTGATTGACTTGAACATTAATTCATTGCTTGTTGAGTTTCAAAGTCATGTCTCATTAATTTCTTAGCTCGATCAGCATCTTAATGATCTCATTTGACTGATCAATAGCTCATTGACGAAGTTGTTGATTCATGTTGATGTCTCATGAAATAGCGACATTCTGAAATCTCGCTGAAGCATTGATAGAAATAAGAAAAACTCATTTACTAGCAGTACTTTTAAACAGACAAGTTGTTCATGACTCAACTGATTCAGAATCACGTGTCATTGTGAGAAATTGAAGATAAAGATAGGTAGATTGTGATAAGATTAAGTGATTGATTTGATAAATTTGAATAAATTTGAGTTAATTTAAGTAAATTTGAAGATGTGTTTTAATAAAAGTAATTCAAAGAATCTCTTGCAAATTTTCTGAATAAACGAAGTAAATTATTTCGTATTGTTTACACGTTGATAGCAGAGTAGTTGATTAGCATTTATCTACTGTTAGAGATCGATCTAGAGCGAGTCATAGAAATGTCATTTAACTAATAAATAAATGCTAAGAAAGAAAAGTATCTACAGAAAAGAACTTAATTCTTATATGTGTGTTTCTCAGTTCTGTGCTAGACTTGATTGAGTTGATGTCTTACACATATGATACAGAGACTCAATGACATCATCTCTAAATCAGATTCTTGCTAGGCTTGATTAGAATGAAATCAGGCGAAGACTAGTTGAAGAATAGACGAAAACTAGAATCATAACAATTCAGATTCAAGAATGAAAAAAGTAGTGAATTGAACATAGCTAGTAGTTAAGACTGAAGCTGATGTCAACGAAGAAACAAAACGTTTTTTCGAAGCTGTTATTAATTTGACTGTTTATTGCTCATCATGTAACTGATAATTGACTTGTTGTTTATTATTCACATCTTGAAGAAAGATCTTAAGCTTATTAAGTGAGCTAAACTTTATGAGGTAAACTGACAACGCATTCTGAAAATGATTATTGATTTTATTCTGAATATTGTTCATCAGAGTGATATTGTCGTAGTTCAGAAAGCTGAATATTCTAGTGAATTTCAAATAGAAAGAGCTGAAAGACTTGTTAAGCTGCTTCAGAGCAACATATTTACAGCGACACTTTCAAATCAAATTCTGATCTTCGTAAATTTCTTTCAGATGTTTCAGCAACTCTGATAATGATTGATAGAATGAGAAAGCATCAACATGATGCTTTGCATAAATTTGCTGATCAGCATCATCTTCTAGCCTGAAAATCACATAGACAATACAAATCTTTTCAGTAAAGTAATGATTTGTGTTGACATTGAGCTTGTCAGCTATTTTGATATTTCATGTCTTTCAAATAAAGTCATCTGTTTTGATGAAGATGAGTGAATTCAAAAGCTTGATGAACTTGTGATGATCATTCTCATTTTCATTATTAGATAGAGTAGAAAATTCTCATTAAGAGTGAGCTTTGAAAGTTGAGCTTCATTTAACTTTCTGATTGACTCATTGCTCAGCTGACTGAGTATCTTGATGAAACATAAATCGATCAGCTTGACGTTGTTTTGCTCTGAAGTTCAATCGCTCATCTTGTAACTGATTGATCTTTTTCTCTAGCTCATCATTTTTATTAAAGATGATTTTTAGTTGTTTCACTCTTTTTTTGTGATTATCTTGTACAAGAAGTCAGTGTTTATTGAGTTGTAAAGTCAAGTCTCACTGACTTCAAAGCTCATTCAGCATATTGATAACTTTATTGAGTTGATTGCTGACTCAATGAAACAGTTGTTCTTCGATGTTTATGTTTCATGTGATGACAGCTTTCTCAGCTTCAACTGAAGCATTAATGAGTAGAAGTGAAACTCTTCTATTGACAGTGCTTCTAAGCAAATGAGTTGTTCAAGACTCAACTGACTTGACGTTGCATGTCATGATGAAAGAAGATAGAAGTTGTTGAGATAAGAGTAAATGATGAGTTGATGTTTTTTTGATGAGTGAAAATTCAAAGAATTTCTTGTGAATTTCAAATAATAATTGAGTGCTTTATTCAAAGAATTTCTTGCAAATAGAATGATGAAAATGAGTGTAGAATCAAAGAATTTCTTGCAATCTAAAATGATGATGCAAATTTGAAGAATCTCTTGCAAATTTTTCTTACTGAATAGATTGTTTTGTATCATTTATTCATCAATAGCAGAGTAAATGATGAGCATTTATCTAATGTTAGAAATCTGTCTAGAGTGAGTCAGATAGAAATGTCATTTAACTAGAAGATAAATGCTAAGAAAGAAAGATAGTTACAGAAAAGAAGCTGACTACATATGTGTGTTTCTCAGTCGACGCTAGACTCAATAAAGACTAGTCAAGATGACGAAGCGAGAATAAATCTGACAAGACTAGAAGACTGAGTCTGACAAGACTAAAATCATGACAAGCATGATAACAGCAATTATTCAAATGATATTCTCAACAAGTATATTGAATTAATTTCAAACTGTGATGTCATTAAAGAATCAAATGAAAGAGAAAGAAAGTAGAAAAAAAACAAGTTCATAAAGTTCTTGCATTGAGAACAGTTACAGTATAAAGCGCAGAAAAAAGCGATAGTAAATATGAAAAGAGCGCTACGCTAGCACAGCGCTCACTACAATATATAAAATCTTGTATAAATTCATAATAAGTGTTGAATTGAGTAAGAATCAAAAAAAATATGCATTATTAATAACATTCTTGTTGCATGTCATTGATTATCAAGAATGATTAATTTGATTTATGTAAACTTGATTTTTAAAAGTATTATTTTCAAAAGTATTATTTATTGAAGTGTTAATTACTAAAATGATTTAAGAAAATATGATTAAAAAAGTGATTAAAAAATCAAAAAAGAAATTGAAGAAAATATTGAATAAATGTTAAAAAATAAGTGTTAAGAATAATAATTAAATATTTCTTGTTACATTCAAATTCATCTTACTTAATGAGTTTTTTTCTTACTTTTCAAAATTCTTTATCTGTTCATATTCTATTAAACTACTCAAATTTCATTGATATTGTTGCATTACTCAAAGACATTATTAAAAAAACAATGTTGACTTTAATAAATACTTTTCACTCTGTTTAATAATTCAGAAATAATTCTTTGTGAAAATTAATTCATCTCACTTGATGAACTATTAATTTATCTTTTACTTTTCAAAATTCTTTATCTGTTCATATTCTATTAAACTACTCAAATTTCATTGATACTAAATTTTTTTTGAATTCTTACTTGATTCAACACTCATTATGAGTTTATGCAAGATTTTATATATTGTAGCAAACATTATGCTAACGTAACACTCTTTTTGTATCTACTATTATTTTTCTTTGCGCTTTATACTGTAACTGTTCTCAATGCAAAAACTTTATAAACTTATTTCTTTTTTACTTTTTCTTTCTTTCATTTAATTCTTTAATGACATTACAGTTTAAAATTGATTTAATATGCTTGTTAAAAGTATCATTTAAATGATTATTATTATCATGCTCATGATTTCTAAAAGTTTTCTCAAGTTCATGATGTTCTCTTTGCATTGCATCATCTTTCATTCTATCTTTCATTTAAAACATGTTAATAAAATGTGCTTAATTAACATTTAATCTCTGCTGCACTTGCACATCATTGTAATGACATTGAGTACTCATCTTTCATATAGAAATTGATTGAAGTCAATTTTTCTCATGCATAATTATGTCAATAATATACTGTGAAACTTTGCACAGTTCTTGTACAATCACAGATGTTAATGTGTCATCTTTGATGTTAAATATTGAAAATGAGTTGTATTGAATTTCTCTTTTCAGACTATTCTTTAAGTTTATTTGATCTGTTTCTGTATGAACATCAATCTTGTCATCACTTCAGTGCATTGATGCTCAATCAGCAATAAAAGCAAATCATATGTATTATCAATCATTTTGTTCATTACTTTATTTTTGAGTACTTCTGCATGTTGTATCACTCAATGTAACTTCAGCATAACTTCTTAAGATTGAATGCTTTCATGCACAGTCTGAACTCATTGCAGACGTGTTTGATCTTTTGTTAATATTATAGCTTTCATTGTTTTCAGAGAAATCTGATTATCATTGTATACTTTGTATATCTTTTCATGATATTCTTGATTTACTGTTGCTACATTTGCAAAATGTTTCACTCTTGCAACTAATTCTTTCAGCTCATCATGATGAGTGATGATTAAAGTTAATCTCTTTAATCTTTTATTTAGCTTTCAATTCATTCTCATCATGATTGTTATAACATCATCTTTGCTATCATTATCATTTAAGTAAACTTTTTGCTTTGATGTAAATATGTTGAGATTGTATTATTTTATTGACATTTTCTTGTTTGCAACTATAACTATCTTCAATGACTCTGATCAGAGAATCATTGTGTAAAAATAACTTCACTTCATCTTTATTTATTTAAGTATTTCTTTCATTAACTTTTGCTTCAGTTGTAAAGATGTTTTGCACAGTTTTGATTTTCAATCTTTTTTGAGTGTTAAGTCATTGCAAATTCAATGCATTGTCATCTTGATAACTTCATCTGATTTTCAAAAGTTTATGTTTGTTATTGATCTTTGTATCAGCTTTCATAAGTGAATATTTATCAACATCATGTTTATTTTCATCTGTAAAGTCTTTATTGATGTCACATGATAAACATTAATAATCTGTTGCAATGCTCTTTCTTGCACTGATTTCAGCTTAATGTTCAGACTCTTTTAATGATCTTTCACTCTTTGTGATGTATATTATATGATGACTTCGTGACTAAGCAGAAAGTGCATTATCACGAAGTATATTTACTTATTTGTTATCATTGATGAATCTCAAGTAAATTTAATGATTGTTTGCATGATCTTTTGTTTAATCACTAGTTTTGCTTCAACATAATATATGTAAGTCACTCATTTTAGCTTGAAGTTCAGTTGAACTTTTAAGACTTTGATGTCTGATTTCAAGTCAATCTGATGTTTCATCAACTTTACATCAACTTTTATATTAAATCATTTAAAGATTCTTGTAAAGTGAATTAACTTATGCTTTGTCATTAAGAATTTGATGTCATGCGTTTTTAATCACTGTTTGCATCTATCATAAATCTTGCTAAAAATTCTGCAATTGCATTTTATAAACTCTTCATATATTAAGATATTGATGTCATTCATGAAGTTTATGAAGTTAGTTCTCAGCTTGATGTCATCACATACTTGTAACAAGTTCACATTGTAAAACAGATATAATATCAATGATAGCAAAGAATCTTGTGATATGTTGACATTCATGCTGCATTTTATCATCGTGTAATCATCAATTGTGATCATGATGCATTAATCTTTTAGAAAGTTCTTCACAAACTTAAGAAGCAGTCTAAAAACTTTTCTCTTCTTCATGTCATGTAAAAGTCTGCTATGTATTATATTGTTAAATGCATTCTTTTCATTCAAACTCAGCAGTGAGATTATTCTTCTTCTCATGTCACTTCACACAGTATATATCTTTTCTGTAATTAATTACAAAGTTGTATCTATTGATCTGTGCTTGCAAGCTTTCATCTGAATGTTTAATATTGAATCATAAGCTTCTACAACATTTTGCAGATGTTTGAATATGATGAACTTCAGTATTTTGCTCAATGTGTTCATTGATACTATTACATTACTCAAATGCATTATTAAAAGAACAATGTTAACTTTAACAAATACTTTTCACTTTGTTCAACAGTTCAGAAATAATTCTTTGTGAAAATTAATTCATCTTACTTGATGTTATACTTCTTACTTTCTCAAATTCTCTACGAGTTCATATTTTATCAAACTACTCAAATTTTATTGATATTATTGCATTACTCAAATGCATTATCAAGAGAATAATGTTGACTTTAACAGATAATATTTACTCTATTTGTAAATTCAAAGTCTATCACAAGTTGAAATTGTGGTGAAAATTGATTCAATGAGATCAAAAAACATTACAAGCGACAAAATAATAATCATGTAGTCATATTCAAATAATTATACAAACTAAGACCATTCAATGTTTGAAAAGAAGTGAATGAGATCAACAAAGCAATAATGAAAGACAATGTAAGAGACAAGATAAAACAAAAGCAAAAGAACAAAGATATTCATGATAATGTATCTCAGTAATGCAATATTAAATAAAGTGTTGATTTATTTATAGTTGAATGCTTTGAATTGAAAATCAGATGCAAGACAGATGCTGAGATTGTTGCTGAAATGACAAAGCTTTTCAATATAACTGTTGCAACACAAGATGCAAATACTACTGCAATATAAAATGCAAATAGTATTGCAGAGAAAATTACTTCAAAAGCAACAAAGATATGCATTATTTATATGCATTATCTTTTAATTGTAGAAACTAATATCAATTTTAGAAAATAACAGATGAGTTGAACATAAGTAATAATAATAATAAATTCATACATTCTTGTGACATCGATTAAGTCGACTCATGAGAAACTCTATGCTATTTATATCGAGTGAACAAAACTCTCTGAGATAGAAAATCACTCGCTGTCTATACGACTGCTTTGCGCAGTCAAAACTATCATTATGAGACTTTGTATCAAATTAGTTTACATTGATTGCATGTTAGAGAATGAGTGACTTAGTCACTTTAAATTGCTTCAGAAGTTTTGTTTTCATCATCATTCTTGCAGCTGCTTTGAGACTCTTCATGATAGTGATGATTATTTGATAGTTCAAGAAGTCAACGTTTCATAGCATTCTTGATTGCAAATGTGATCAGTTTGAACAATGCATGAATACATGTTTTGTTATCTGATGATTTCAATCACAGTTGCATTGCATGCTATCTGCGTCTGAAACGTTTCTGAAGTGCAGATAAACATTCAAATTTATGTGTTCAATTCTGATATAAATGATGAGAGTGCTTTCAATCTTCTGAAAATCATTTTGCATCTTTATCATCTTGTTGAACAGATGTGATCTTTGTGTCAAGATGATGTAAACATCTTCAATGCATTTTCTATATTTTTCTCATTATTGCTTTCACTGACTTCTGTGATACTGCGTTATTGCAATGCTGTCACTAGTTGAAATTATCACAGCGAGAACTAATTGCTTGCATCTCAACTGTATTTTTGCATCTTCTCAAATTAAGTTGTTCAGAAGTGTCACTTTCTTGATGACAAAAGAGTGAGAAATGATGTGATTGACTTTCATCAGATGAGCATGTATCAGTTTGCATGCTTGTCTGATTTTCTGTGTACAATCATTGACTTAACTGCGTAATGTGATCTTGTCTTGCAGCATGTTCAGATGAACATGCAGCAAGCTTGTGTACATTTCTACTTTCAGAGTCTCAATGCTTACTCTTTTAAATGTTTTTGCAACATAATGCAGAGTCTGATTCTGTAGTGTTTCAAGTCTGCATTTTTTGTCTGACAGTTTTTTCTTCTTTTTCTCACTGATGTCAAACTGATGCTTTGAATGCAATTTCTGATCTCATTACTGCTGAGTATATCTGTCTTGCTTTTGTGAAGATTGTCTTTCACTTCAATTTGATGAAGATGCGCGTCTCATTGCAATTTCATGTTCAGTTGTACTTTCAGAACTTGCACATCTGATTTCAACTTAATAATTGAGCTTTCTATTTGTATGCTAGTCATCATGTCAAATCTCTTTGATTTTCTGATGAAGTGTGTAAGTTCATACTTTTCTGATGCAAATGTTGTGTCATGAGTGCAAGCTCATTTCGTGCAGACATCATGCACTCTGCTCAATGTTTTGCAAATTTCTTCAATGAATTTATTGTATGCTAGAATGTTAATGTCATTTACAAAGTTGAGCACTTCAATCTTAATTTTCAATGCTTTGCACTTTTTAATCAGACTTGTGTTAAAGAATAGAAAGAGAATTGATGAAATGAGAAATTTCTGCAATATGTCTGCATTTATCTTGCGCATGTCACTTGTTTACTCATTGAATCTCAATGATGTTTCTTGATTCTCAAGAAAGCTGCATGCTCATTTGACTATGTAGTCTGAAGTTCTTTTCATTTTCAAAGTATGCAGAAGTCTGACATGCAAGACTTGATCAAATGATTCAATGATGTTTAAACTTAGCATGAATGCTACGTATTTGATTTTGCAGTCTCATACTGTGTGAATCTGATCTACTAGTAGATTTAATGTCAAGATCATGAATCACTTGCATCTCACTTTCATTTGAGCATCAGATAGCATGTGATGAGTCTCAGCTATATTGCTCAGTCTTTTAGTCATGATTAACTTCAAAACTTTGCTCATGATATCAAGCAAAGCAATGAGTTGATATGTTTTTGAATCAGTATAATCACTCTTCTTTGATTTATATAATACTATCGTTTGAGCTTTTTTGAACTGCTTCAAATGATATTCATGTGTTACATATGCGTTGAATAAACTCATTAATATCAAAGTCAGTTTTGCAAAATCTGTCTGCAGCACTCTGTTTGAAATGTCTGAGATGTCTGATGCTTTGTTTGCTTTTATTCTTTTAATTGTTTGTCTCACTTCATTTTCTGAAATGCATAAATCAGATGACATTGTCAAGAACATAAATGAGTTTGCGATGTCATTGATGTCTGTTTAAGAGAGTGAAAGAAAGAATTTTTCTTGCAATATCTCGATTTTTTTCTCAAACGTTGTTGTCATTTGATCAGTGTCACTTCGCTTTAATGATGAAAACTGAGAAAGTTTTTTAAATAGCTGACTTTCAATTCTGACTCATTTTGCGAAGCATCATATTGACTTAAGTGCGTTGCTCAACTCATGCATTTGTGATCTGAAATGTGCGCGCTTCGCTTGTTGAATGATCTTGTTTTTATGATCATTGTGTTTCAAATATTCATTTCACGCATCTAATGTGCTCTGTATTTTTCATATAATTTGCAATCATCTTGATTTCATTACTATCTTTAAGCAGTTTGAATTTCAGAAGTTCTTTGCTTGACTTGATGACTTTGTCAAGAAGATAGATTTCTCAATAATCTTTTGTAACATCTTGATAACTTTGCACACTCTTTCATTTATCATCATCTTGCTGTTCAAAGAACGATTCAACGAAAGATGCATACGCAGATATGCGCTCAATGCTTCTGTGTTCATTTTCTTTCATAGTCATCAAGTTGAAGATTGTACTAAAGTTGTTTGTAAACACAGTTTTATGACAATTAAAAGATGATTCAATTCTTGATGTAAATCAATGCGTACTTTGCATTTGCATGTCATTAACTGTATTTTCTCGCTGCTAAAGACTAGATTAATAGTTGTAAACTAATTGTGAATCTTGCAAGTAATAATGTCTGATTTCAGCAATAATTTCAGCTTAGCGTTAGTAATGATGTCGAGTAAACTGTTGATCGCTGCATGTCAAGTGAAGCATTTTCGTTTCTTTTAATGAGAGTGATGCAGATTAAAATCTCTCATGATCAGTTGTTTGCAGTTGTCTTTGAGTAACTCGCTTAAGCGAGAAATGATTGAAGATTTCTTTATAAATGTAGAGAACAATGAATATGAGTTGTAAACATTTATAAGTCGTAACGTCTGCGTTTTGTCATTTATGTTATGAGTTAATATTCTGATCAAGCAGATGTTCAACTTAACTGTTTCTATCATTTATTGATCGAGTCTTAAGCATTTATTCACATATATGCATGTTCTTGACTGTGATGACGTGTTTTTCACTAGGTAAAAGAAGTTGTGAGCTGAGTTAAATGATTGAGTGTTGTTAATGTTGCAACTCTGCTTCTGTATGACTACGATGTCAAAATCATGAACTTCTCTGTTGATTAGAAATGATTTTTAAATTTTCAATAATTTTCTGATGTTGTACTGCAGTATTCGTAGAAAAGATTGTTTTGTCATAAAGTTATTTGTAGCTGTTGTTGACTCTGCAAAGAAAAGACTCTTTGAATGCTCTCAATCATTAAGAATCTATTTTGTTTTCTGATTTATCATTTCTGACTCTGCTTGAATGACGTCTCATCTGAGTTGCTATTCACGCAAGAGAAACAATCAACGCATCTCTTCTTGACTTCTATCATTTATCATGTTGATTCATGAGCGACTAGACTGCATGTTTTCAGCACAACTGTTGTTGAGCTTGATGAGTTTGCTGAACTGAGAAAATTCATGAAATTCAAAGAGTTCTTTGAACTTGAAGAGTTCATTGAATTCAAAGAGTTCATTGAATCTGCAAAGCTTGAAGACAGCGAAGAGCTTAAAAATTGCAAGAATGTGTGATTGTATTTAGATGCTTCTGAGTATTTGAACGATCTGTTTCTATATATTTCAAATGCTTGTTTCATCTGCTGTTGTCATTTGAAACAGATGCATCTTTAAAGTTCGTGATTTTCGTTGCAGTTAGCATAACGTTTTTTATTCAAAGACATCACGCATTTCTTGATGTGATGTTTGTCTGCGCACTTGACGCAGCGTTGATTCTTTCTGCAGAATCTGATCATGTGATCAAATTCTTGACATCTGAAGCACTGTGTGATGCAACAGTTCTTCTCAAACAGCTCACATGC
>JAABUK010009771.1_pt1 | contig 13010 bp, 15 predicted proteins | sample 5559141 | NCBI WGS metagenome assembly JAABUK01 (sample SAMN10711869, study PRJNA513367) | rock metagenome | isolation source: Antarctica rocks | place: Antarctica: Victoria Land, Pudding Butte nord | collected 2016-01-03
TCCTATTCTTTGGCTGACAGACATGAGTGTTGGTTCATCATGGCAACATGTTGCTGATGAACTCGTCCATGGCATGCATGCGCAAATCTTCACCAACATCTGCCTCTGGAGCCACGTGCAGCTGCAAGTTATGACACTGCAGCCCCTAGAAAAGTAGATGAAAACGGCCCAACTCAGTAACGTTTGCAGTGCTGTTCCTACCGCCTTCAGCCAAGAAAATTTACAGCTTCAGAAGTTGCCTATGCAGCATACTTCTTCTTGCTCACTAGTAAGACTGACGATGCTAGATGGACCTGCGGAAGGCAACCTTTCGACAACTCTTGCAAGGCATATATAGGTGACTCATAGATCACCTTGTTTCTGACCTTCAGCCTTCAGGGCGAGATCAGATCAGGAAAGCAGGTCTGTCACGAGTGTTGACAAGGCATGCGTCTTAAGGCTATCAGTCATGCTACCAGGCTGCTGGGCCGCGTGCCGCCATGGTCGGCAAGCAGGTGCAAACATACAATCTTATTTGCATATGGAGTAATGCAGCTTCTATCACCTCTGTGCGATTGATGAGGTTACAAAGCTTGTGCATCACCTTTCACAATGCAGGGAGGGATTGCAATCTGTGTCTATGTCACCCAGCAATGATCTGCTAAAAGTGACTCCTGTGTTTATGAAACACATCAGCCCTCTCCACACAGTACCTGCACAACACAAAGTCGAAGGTGCGCCACCTGATCAGACCGCCTGTTTGCAAAGCGGTTGTTGCTGCTGAATGTCCCTCGCTGAAATTTGATCACATCTTTTTCGTTGTGCTGCGTGCTCAGGATCTAGTGATAGTGACCACCCTTCAGGACCTCATGTCAAAGACAACAAGCCAGCACCAGAACGTATGCAAGCTTCCTGGACTAGTATCAGCTAGGCAATTTGCCCCTCTGCTGCCCAGCTTGCCCACACTGTCCAGCTCCAAATCTCCCCTCCCACACCATGCTGAGTCACTTTCTGCCCAGAGTGTCACTCACATGGCACCAGCAGAGACACATGCATGTTCATTGTCTGGCCAGATAACATTCAGCGTGTTCAGAGACAGCATCCAATCATTAGACCCCAACTTTAGTGCAATCTTGCCTTGCAGGTGGTCAGACAACAGGCTATGGCTCCTCTCAGGTAGAGCAAGACAGGACTGGAGGCAAGCCACAGACAGGCCCTAAGCCAACAGAGCATGGCACTGTTCGTCGCCCTGGCATTCCAAGCAGAGAAGACTCAGCAGGGAGAGATCCTGACAAGACACGCCCCCGCACGGGCACAACTGGTGGAGATCCAAATGAAATGATGTACGGGCCTGTAGGCAATGCCACTGCATGCACACATCAAGTGCATGATTGCCTCTGCTTGCAGATTCTGCATGTGGCATGTCTACAGTCTGTCAGCAGTCCCTCAATGAATGAAAGCAACGTTGAAGTATTATGGAAGACTCCTTACATTCAGTGTCAAATGCAAACTCCAATCCAGTTGGTTTGAACATCAATGGTTACACGAATGACCCTTCCAACAAAATTGTGCATCTGCTGCCATACATATGTTTGTGCTGGGTCTGCAGGCCAGGCAAAACGCCGCCTGGGTATGACGCGAGCAAGCCACGGCCTGCAACTGCCACAGAGCAGGGTGCCACCGATCAGATGCAGGGCAAGAGCCAAGGCATGGGACACCTAGGGAGTGACCCTACCAAGGACACTGGGGGCCCCAAGCCAGACTATGGCAACAAAGATCCTCAAAAGTCAGCTTGCCCCAACACATGCATGCACAAACTTTGTGTAGCATCAGTCATGCATTTGCGTTTGTTCATCAGCACGTAGTGAGGAACTTGATACATATGCAAGGATAGCAATGCACTTCTGCTTGACGTTGAACAAGTGTGCCAGATCTATTGATGGTGACCACAGTGCTCATACTCGATATAATTTCTGGGAAGTATTGCAACTTTCTTAAATCAGCAACAGCCATGGTTCACAATATGTCATGACTTGTGTTGACAAAGCAGCATCAGTCTGCAAGCAGTACCCTTGTCACCATCAGGCCCTGCTTGCACAACTGTGCACAATGTCAGCATACACCTTCAGATGTTTGCTATAGGCACCACACTGAGTATGTCTGAGTTCCTGTCCATGGTTGCAGGGGTGAAGAGGGGCAGGTGGGTCAGGGCAATGTGCATGATGTAGACTCAGGGGACACTGCAGGCATGCCTAAAGATGCCAAGCCAGCCTCCAGCTCGCCTGCAGAACACCATGAGGGCAAGCGCCAAGGTATGCTTCCATGATGAAATTTTTCATTCTGTTGGGATCCAGGAGCGAGAATAGCATGGTTGCTGAGCGGCGTGTCTGAAAGACAGCTTTAGGCATCAGCAGCCGCATGTTTTACACGTTTGTGGACTCATGAATTTGCTGCCATTGTGCACAGGACAAGCATGGGCAGTCTAGGGTCAGACCACAATCAAGCCGGGTTTAGGAGTATTAAGACTGGGATTGTCAACCCAAGCTTTGTGAGGATATATGTCGAATACTCCTGCCTGTTGTGAAGCACCATCTGTCACACTCATGTACTAGCTGCTGCTTCACAAAGCCTTCTCACATCTGCCGTAGGTCAGATGAACATGATAGCTGCTTGAGTGGCTTTGTTTTGGTGCCCCATTGGTAGATTCTTACATATGCAACTCACAAGCCATTTCACAACATAGGCCATTGTTTGATTTTCACCTGTCAGCATTCTGTCTGCAGCCAAGGGGTCAGCAGGATCAAGAGACTCATGGGACCCCTCCTCTGACACCCCAAGCCTGGACAAGGGGGCCAGGGTGACTGACCCTAGGACCCCCAGAGAAGAGAGATCAGGCCTCAGTCCCACTGATGTAAGCCATTTTTCTGATGGCTGCCATGTATTTGCAAAGCTTGCTTCCTTGTTTACACATGCTCTTGTTGCTTTGGAGTGTACCGTACATGATACAGTGCGCGCACTTGACCAAGCCAAAGGCTCAATTGTAGTGGGGCTCATGTACAGCACATTTGTGTGGTCTATGACCGGGCTGGACTTGATGTTGACGGTGAGGTTGCATGGAACACATGGAGGTTGTTCATTATACTGGTGTCATGCCTGTGGTCATCTGCACACGCAGTGATGTTAAGAGAACTCAGTCAAAAAACTTGCAGATCAGCCTTGCTTTCCTGCTCCGCTTTGATGCCTTGGATTATGGCAGACTGCTCTGCAAGAATTTTCTGACAAGCTTCCTACAAAAGTTATTGTGTACATATTGGGCATAAATAGCAGCAACAACAGAACTCAGCTCACGCCATTGCCAAATTACCTATCTATATTTCGCCAACTGTTGACATTGGCAGTATCATAAAAATAAAATTATGGTGCAGGGTCCACCAGAGGGATCACCAGAGCCTGGCAGCTATGCAGAGGAGCTCACCAAGAACGTGCGCCCCAATGAGACCCCTGATAACCCCCAAGAAATGCCCCCAAAGGTTCCATCTGCCGTTAAACCCCAGTAGCCAAAGGGCTCCTAGTCAGGGCCTACCCCTTGACAGCAGTATGAAAAGAAGTCATTTGGAAGGGATGCAGCTGGCAATGCTGGAACAGATGCTCATGCTAAGCATCACTAGCAATAGGTCTGATGTCAGTCATCAGCATAGCACCTGTGTCTGCTGCTTTAAAGCCTCCTGCAGCTGTACCAGTAGTCAGCGCTGCTCATGTGCATGAGGTCTCACATTGCCTCTGACAGTTGCATCATATAAGCTGACTGCAGTCTTGAGACTTTGCTGCATATCAAACTTGAATAGGCTTTGTGTTCGAGAATGAAGGTCACCCTTAAGCAGTCTCAAAGATGCTTAAGTGCCACGGGCTTGATCTCGTCTAAACGGGACCACTTCAGCCACGTCTGAAAATTTGCTTTCAGGCCACCCTGATCCAGTTTGAAATCCTTACATCAGATGTGTATGAAATACACTAATGCCGTCTGAACTAGCACTCTGAAGTTTGCAGCACAATCGTCACAACAATAATGTATGTCTCAATTAAGAGTCAACTCAACTCAACCATGCCGTACGTCCTCGAAGTCATTTCGCAATATACAATTGCTGAGGGCCCCTGCGCGATACGATTTTAACTGCTGACGCCTCAAGAACGACCGTGATACACCGTAAATTGGCACATACATTTCAAAATACGTAGTGGTTACACCGTATATTCGCGGTGTGCGCGGTACATGCGTGATAGCGTTTAATAATTTTTTCAAGCCCGCGCGATGATATCGAGGACGTACGGTACATGCTGTTGTCCATGCTCCGTACGTGCGCATCTGCCGTACGGGCCGCGCTTCGAAGCGCGGCATCTGATACTTGAACGGGCGCTGCAATAGCGCTAAATGACCAGCAAACACTTGAGCACATAGGCGCGTGAAGGCCTAATCAAGGGCGCCGTGTGCAACGCGACTCCGCAGAGCATCCGTGCTGTGTGACGTTAGCGGCGAGTGCACAGTTGGTATCAGTTTGTGTGACTCCTGATCCTTCGGCATAGTAGCAGTGATCTATCAGTCTCAGGCGCATCATGAACGGCAACGCTGAATTGAAAGAAGCAAAGCGCTTTCTGAGGGAGCATCATAGAATTATCAGGCGCCACTGGCCCCCTGGGGCAGGTTCTTGAGGAGGCCAAAGAGCTGAAGCAGCAGTTGACTGCAAGTATGAGCAGCTGTCATTACGACCTTGTAGGGTGTGCATGTGTGCTTACAAGCTGTGTCAGAGATATTGAAGACTGCTGTGTTTGCAGAGCACCCAGACCAGCCTTTGCAAGACTTAAACAAGTGTGGCCGTGTTGCAGCAGCTGCTGGTAAGCAATAGCTTGACCAGCTAAACAACAGCATACTATTGCATGACTGCTACGTAACAGTCATGCAATTGTGTCTTGTTGTTGTTCTCTACCTGTTCACCATGTGCAGACCGGAAACTACATGTGAGCCCCACTCTGCAACTGGAGACACTCAGCCTTGTGTTGAGCAAGCTTGCCGATGTGGAAGATCTTGTGCGTTGTGCTGCCGTGAGCAAGCTTTGGGCAGCTGCAGTCACTGTCTTGCAGCCTCGACTGCTTTTCATGAATCACAAAGGTACCGTCGATGAGGAAGATGACATTGCCTACACTCAGCTAAGATTGCTTCAGGGCTGGCAGCGACAGGGCCGACTAAAAAACCTGACGGGTGTTAGTCTGGAAGGCAATGACGATGGAGAGGACGATGCCTGTGCAGACCCTTCCCCTCTGTCACAAGGACTGATCACATTAGCTGGCTCTTGGAACCTTTCCAGTTGCGAATTGACTGGTCCATTCTCTGTCAAGGCAGCTGTAGACATGCTACCACCAAGCCTGATTAGACTGCATCTGTGGCCAGACTCTGGACCAGATGTGTTCCATCTTTCTGCATTCAAGCGCTTTACAAAGCTGACATGGTTAAAGCTGGCTTTTGGGCTGAACAACGCAGGGGATCCAGACTGTGACCTTATACTGGACATGGCCATGCCTTTCATGCAGCATGTTGTTGTGAGTGATAGGCTTCGCTGCATTTCGGCTCAGGACATGACTGCAGAGGATTTGTTTCCAGTTGTGATCTTTTTAAGCCTACAGATCACGGCTGATGCCAGAGGCAAGAGTCTCGCTGAAGGTGTTGTGGCGCTACCAAAGCTCAGGACCCTTTGTCTCAAAATATATGATGGAGAGGGCTCGTGGTGGAAGTTGGTCGTTCCCAATACCAGCTCCATTGAGCAGCTGGATGTGACAGGAGCTCCTAACCAGCCCAGACTGAGATTGGAGCTGCAAAAAGCCATCACTGATTACACATGTAGCCAGTTGCACAGTGTCTTCTCCTCGCCTGCATTCGACTGTGAGGATTTTGGCGTACCGCTCTTTGATGGTACACATGCGTGATGCTGTAGTAGGACAACATGGCCTTGCCAGCTGGTTCTCACATACTGCCATTATCAGGGAGCTGTTATGATCACACTTGAAAGTATGTCTTTAGTCCACAAATTGCGACGCCTTGCTAAGTGCACCCATCAGCGGTTCCCATAAATGGCTTGAATAATGGTACCAGGGGCAAATTATTTGTCTGGTTGTGCAGCAGCAAGATACATTCCTAGCAAAGGCACTTTTTTTTGACCTGAATCAGCATGCAACATCTGCAATTTCACGTTCCTCATTGTGGCGTACCGCAGAAGAGTCTGAGACATCAACAGAGAGAGGGGAGTTGCACCAACAGCATATTATCTGCTGTTGAGACCCAATCTGCACTGCACTGCACTACCAAGATTTGCAATGACACAGCATGTGTATGACTTACGTTGACCGTACTGCCTATTAAGCCTTTGTTGACTGCTCATTAAATTTGCAAACAGGCTGCTCAGTGTATCCTTGGGAAAGTGTATCTGAGATCCAATCTATCAAGGAAACAGGCTGCTCAGCATGGTGCAAGTTTGAATCTATGCTGTCTTGGACACGGCAACATGGGCACCATGTAGCACAATGCATGACAGCATACTGTGAGCATCTCCTGTGTTTGAGCAGCCCCGCTGACCAAGCGATGGACAGTTCAGGCTTGCTTGAACCGACAACGCCTTGCATATGCAAGACATTGCTCTGTCGTTGATGTACAGCAGTGCTCTGAAAACCAACTATAGTTGCTGGCGCTGCTCAAAGAAGGGTGAATATCCTGTACTTCAGGCACCCAGTAGTGTTCAAGCACGCTTGTTTGTATTAAGAGGGATTATTGCAGTGTGGCTCATGTACCGTGTACAACCCCCATTACATTTCGGCATAAACATTTTGTAATGAGATTGTTCTCAGGTCACAGCTGTCATGTTGACCAGGCTCAGCATAACTGTATATCAACCGCTGTTTTGACAGTGCAGACTTGCCTGTTGCACTTCTGTCAGTGTGCTAATTGCATGTAACAGCATGCATTGATCATAATCGGTTTCGAAACCACTGCTTACATGAAGTGCTCCAGAATGCACTAGTAACAAAGCACAATCACAACAGCAAACTTGACTGAATGACTAAAGACCTGCACCTGTGTGTGTGTGCACTCCATCAGACATCCCAGACAACTCATTGGCTGAATGGGCTCAAGCTGAAGAAGCTACTCACAAAGAAAAGGACTGTCACTAAACAGATACCGGACACGCCCCAGCCAAGGAACAAGGCGTACAGTCAATGTCAAAGCAATCCAAAAACAGCCTTCTACTCAAGTGTCACAACCCTGCAAATAGTCGTCTAATTTGTCCAGATGTTGCTGCTAAATGTGTAATCTAGGATGAGGGGGTGAACTTGGTGGCGAAGTTGAAGGCGTTGATGGCAGCGGGGTCGCTCAGGTGGTCCTGCAGGTTCTCCACTGGGCCCTTGCCAGTCACAATAGCTTGGACAAAGAATCCAAACATGGAGAACATAGCCTGCACTCAGTAAGCCGTCATTCAGTACTAGCACTTAGAACTTGAGCCCTTCAGTGCTGGTGTGAAATGTCAGCACCCAGTATGCTCATCAATGCAGCAACTGCACTGCCGGACTGCGATTTGGTGGCTACAAAGGCAAGCAAATCCTGCATGCATGTATACATTATCATTCCTGGTGATAGCAGCAACAGCAGCAACCAACTGGATTCCCAACTGCAGTGCAGAAATGCACTTTGAAGGCTACTAAGGCAAGTGAGTCCTGCACACAGCATCATTCCTGGTGACAGCAGCAACAGCAGCAGTGGGCTTACCAAACGGCCGTTCTTGATCTCCTTCACACGCAGCTCAGCGAATGAGTCTGGGTCGTCAGCCAGGTTGAGGGGGTCAAAGGGGCCTCCTGGGTACAGGCTGTCGAGGCCCTCCACTCCTGGGGCCTCACCGTTGGCACGGTATGACTCAGCAGCTCCCATCAAGATGACCTGTAGTTGTTGCTGATGGCTTTACATGCTTGCTGGAACAACAGCATGCACCTGTCTTACATGTGCGTTACTGATGTAAACCTGATGTATACAGTGCTGGCTTAGCATACAGAACAGGTCACTGCATGGAATGGAACAAGCAATGTCAGCACCAAAATGGCAACAGGATAAGGCAACAAGCTACTCTTAGCTCCTCATCAAATTAGTGTGGATTGAGTGTACATTACAAGCGGCCACTTATCAAACTATTGCAAGTGGGTGGCACATTGCACACAACAGAGCTATCTTGCCAAAACTGATGATCAAACCCTAGGGGCTGAACCTGGAGCACACAAACCATGTGCTCGCATGGTTTGGAGTAAATGTACCTGGACAGCTAGGGTGGCAATGATGGACTGGGCGTGCACCAGGCTGGAGTTACCCAAGTAGTTCAGGCCTGCATGCCATGCCAGGGTAAGCCACATAGACATTACACAAAGATGACCAACTACAAGTGCTGTAATGCTTGCCTCGAACAGCTGCATATAAAAACACATTCATACATTGAATACAGGCCATGAAACAATTTGCAGCAGTATATTCCAGAAGGATGGCTTGCATAGGCAGCGTGCAACTGCTGCAACTGATGACCAATATCAATGCTGTTCATGTAACAGCTCAGGGCAAACACAGCCCCGGCAGCGTACAAACATGATCTAAAGCAACATTTGTAGCATGCAACACTCCTAGTCCAGGCTGCACCAAGCTGCATCAGCCAACAGGGTTTTGGGCAGGGCTCACCATCCTTGTCAAAGATCTGGGCACCAGCCTTGAACCAGACTGGCTCTTGGAAGGAGACACCGTTGCCAGCCAGCAGCTCAGGGGTGATGCATCCCAGAGCACCAAGCATGGCCCACCTGGCGTGGATCACCTCAATCTCCCTGTACCTGTGTTCACCAAACAGGCCGCATGAAACACACATGTCCAGGGTTATGAACATGTCCAACCATCTGACTCAGTCAAAGGGTTGCAAGGTGACGCGGAGACTGTGCTCAATCATGTGCTTGAAAGCTGTGCACAAATTGTACACAGATGCTGCACTGAATCTTGCACTTGAAAGCTGTGAAATTGGATATCATCCATATCAAATATCTCAAGCAAGATATTTGTAGGTATGCAGTGAGACTGTGCAGTAGTGGCTTCATTCCCACGGCAGCGTTGAGCGCAGCTGTCAACACATGGGACAGTAGCGTGAAGCCTTCGTAAGCAGGGCCGCGGTGCGCGTACATAGGTGTCGATGATCACCTGGAGAATGTCTGTGGGTCAGCGGACAGACCGGCTGTGTCCCAGCCATAGTCTCCGGCGAACTCTCCGCTCAGGTAGTCGGGGGTCACACCCTCGCTGAAGGGGCCTGCAGCCAAGTAAGCGAGAAAAGTCAGTCGCGTTACTTCAGGCTACGCAGGACAGCAGCTGAGCTTCACGAAGGCCGGCAGAGCATTCGCGCAGACAATACGCAGGTGCTTACCCAGGAACTTGGCTCTGTCAGGGCCGTAGAACTCAACGGCTGCGCGGGTGACCTGGCGGTTGCCCTGCAGTCGCCATCAAAAAGTTGAGTGATCAGCATACACGGCAGGAAGGCCAAAGACGATGCTCGACAGGTGAGACACAACCACTGTCACTTGCTGAACAAACTGCTTGTGCGCAATGCAGTGACGAAGGCTTGACAGCAGAAGCGCCGACTCGGAAAACACTGCGTTTCAGACTGTACCTGTCCCTGGGTGGGGACTGCAGCGCGCAGGGATGTTCCTAGGAAAGCCTTGGTGACTGCTGCCATGTTGAGACTGTGGTTGCAAAGCTTTTCAGAGATGACAAGCGAGGCAGAGGCAAGTGATGCGTTGGATGTGCTGTAGGCTCTATTTGAAGCGGAGGGCTAGTGCAGATACGAATGCTCGATCGGCCAATCAAATGGATAGGACGAGATACGGGGCGACTGGCCACAGGCCCCAATGCTGCAACTCGCCTCTCGAAGCGTTACACAACACTCTGCATTGAGCTAGACTGCCTTGAGTTCTGGAAAGACTGTGCAAGACTGTGCACAGATTGAAATCAAACGCAAATTTTTCGACATGCCGAGCGTGCAACTCCATGTCAAAACGAACAGATTCTAAAATATTCGTTATTGCTAACATGAGGAAGCGTTAACTGACCAACAAACACACGCCTAAAACACGAGCAGCTTCACGACACCAGCACTAATTGTACGTTCCAATAGATTTGGCTCGTACGCTACGCTTGTTGTCACGACCTGCATTGGGCCTCTGCATACGGTGATGCAGATCTACATGTAAACAAATTTTGCACTGACACTGCATTGCACACTCAGGCGTGGTCCCCGAGCCCCTGCTCACACACGATCCCTCGCGATCGCGCTTCAGAGTTACCTTGATGCAGATCTGTCCTAGGTGTACCGTATTGTCCGAGTTCATGACGGAGGACGTAGGAGACGGCATGCGTGCCAACTTATCTGTCCAATTGCAATGTGATCTTGCCTTAGTCTCGCCGCGTCGCGTCTCAGCTCGCGAGTCTTTTGTTTTCGTAGTTGTCGCCATCCTTCTTGGTACATCTGTGCCCAGTTCTGTGCTCTGCTGCGCGCAGCTCCACTGCAGCGGCTTTGACCTAATCAGCAATATGATGCAGACCGCTTTGCAGCCGCTTCATCATCGATGCGGTATTGCGTTGCTTCCCTCCCGTCGGAGTACATGCTCGCAAAACTCACCGAGACGCGTTCGCGGAGAAAAAGCTAGGCAGGCCCTCCAGATGGTCATACGCTGCAATTCTTCCGATACTGACAGGCAGGAGAAAGCGGGCTGTACATCGCGCACACTACTTGGCGCAGCCCTTGCAGCCGCTATGTCTATGGGCGCGTTTGCCTCGACAGAGTCAGCACTGGCCAAAACGAATCCGGTCAAAAAGTCTGATCCATACGAGGTGACTCAGAAAAACACCGCCAGAATTGAGTCAAAGCAGTGCATTTTTCGTACCGTGTAATTTTCATGTGCAGGACCTACAGAACATCATCAAGTCTAGGGGCAGTGGCAGCTCCGTTTCACTCTTTGAGTCATTCAAACAACAAGCTCAGGAGGCAGCCAAGATCCCTGCTGAAATACTCAAAGCTCCCACTGAGGCCTTGAAGCCTGCACCCGAAGCACCAGCGATTCCTTTGCCAATCACCAAGGCATTGCCACAGCCAACAAGCAAGGCTGCTGCTGGTAGTGCCCCTGTGCATGTCGCCATGCATATCCCAATCCAATCTTATTTTTGTCATTTGTACATCAATCAGATTCATACTGTACTTACAATTTCGGATGTGCTACCAAATGGCAGTGCACAGTGCATTTCAAGTCTTTCAATTCTCTTTGGCACTTGCCCCAGACTCTTTGGTTCCAATGGAAGCAGTTGTGGCTGTGTTGGCAACAAGTTTGTGCTAGCACGCATGCTTCAGGAGTATGGCCTGTTGAAAGAAGCTGCACAATCATTTTTCTTTACCCCTGTGAGTAGCACAGCAGCATGTGACATCGAAATTTTTCATTACACCAACTGAACGCATCAACATAAGCAAGATAGCATGGAAACTTCTGAAGCAGCAAGGCAGAGGGACTGCCTTGTGTATGCCAACAACAGTGTGTGGGGCCAGTGAGTACCTGAGCTGCTGCTCAGACATGCAAGAAAAGTGTACAACAGCCATCAGCAGCATTTGCTTCTGTGGCTGCCATCTGCGCCTTTCTGACAGTCATGACTGATCACCAGCAGCTCAAAAGTGACAGCATCATAATACTACTAAGATGAGTAATGATAACAACATCAGCAACAATAACAACAATGACCACCAACATGATAACAAATACCATGACAATAGTAACAGTCACACCAGTTTAAAATTACTAATAACAGTAATAACAGTAGTAACAAAACTAATTTAGCGCTTTCCAGTTGGTGAGGACCTAGGTATATGCAGGAGAAGACTTGTCGCTCCAGAGCAATTCAATTGCAATTAAAGTCTTTGTTTGTGGTGCAGCTGATGGTGGGCCTTCAGCAGGCTTACTAGCAGGAGTGGGGGCAGTCGTTCTGGCTGGAGTAGCAGCTATCAGCTCTAGAGGGGGCAGCAAAGCTGCTGCTAAAGCACCTAAGCCAAATCAGATCAAAGCCAAGATCAAGGTGAGTTGTGTCAACGGCTGCTGCTGCAGTTGCATCCCTTGTCTAGCTGTTTGCACAAAGCTGCTCAGCACAAATCCAAGCAAGACATGACACATGCAGTCATATGTTTTCAGATTGTTCATGCAGGGAACTAAGTACTACTCACAGGCAAATAGTACCTGATGTAGCAAGTTGAACAGCCCTGTGCAAAAGATCCTGTCCTGATATATATGTATTATGTGCAGCGTTCAGATTTGACGCTCAACACCACAGCGATACAGGACTCTAAGCAGATCGTCAAGTTGCGTTTTGGCGTCAAGCTTCACAGGAGAATGGTGAACAAAGCATGTCTTGCATGTACAGGGTGGCGCAAAGCAGGCCAGCAAGCAAGCCAGCAAGCAGGCCCCAAAGCCCACCTTCTCCCTTCCCTCTCTGGGTGGAAAGGCACAGCAAGTGGGCAAGACTGCCAAGGTAAAGGCAGCCTCCGCCCCTCAAAAGGCAAAGAAGGCAGCTTCCAGTGGGAAAAGCCTCCTGGGCACCATGAGCGTAAAGGCAAAGCAGGCTGCACCCACAAAAGGCATCTTTGGCACTGCTAGTGTAAAGGCAAAGCAGTCTGCTCCCACAAAAGGGCTCTTTGGGACGTCCTCTACCCGAGGCAAGAGCCCTGCACCTGCCAAGGGGGGAGGATCTCTGGGGACTAGAAGCACAAGGCCAACTTCAGGTGCACCTTGTTCAGCCATTGAGTCATGAATCAATTGCATCTATGCTATACAAGATGTAGCCAGAGTGCAGAGTGATCATTCAGTTTACGGCGCCTCACATGAGCCCAGCATGCTGTTCTGTGCTGTACACACTTCATTCAGCCATTTCCCAGTCGCCTGCA
>JAABUK010009772.1_pt1 | contig 13010 bp, 15 predicted proteins | sample 5559141 | NCBI WGS metagenome assembly JAABUK01 (sample SAMN10711869, study PRJNA513367) | rock metagenome | isolation source: Antarctica rocks | place: Antarctica: Victoria Land, Pudding Butte nord | collected 2016-01-03
GACCTGCTCGCCGACCTCGGCCTGCATGGCATGGCCAAAGGCTTTCGCGACTTGGCAGACAACCCGGAGGGCGCGGCACTCGGCCATGCCGAATGGCTCGGCATTCTGCTCGAGCGCGAGAGTACGTTGCGACAGCAGAAGCGCTTCGAAGGGCGAGCCAAGGCCGCCAAGCTGCGCCACTTGGCCGCGGTGGAGGACGTCGACTACCCGGCCTCAACAGTACTACGACCCTGTCCGACACCCGCAGGCACCAGCATCCAGGATGCCGTTAAGGCCGCTACCCGAAGGCCACGGCCGAGATGAAGCGGGACGGAGATTTGTGGCGGCGGTTGAGGCTGCGGCAATGCAAATACCTGAACAACATCGTCGAACAGGATCACCGGCGCATCAAACGACTGACCGGACCGGGGCTTGGGTTCGGCGGCTTCCATACGGCACGACGAACTTTGGCGGGCTACGAGGCGGCGGCGATGATGAGAAAGGGACAGGTTAGAAAAGTCGGCGGCCGCGACATGAAAGCACAGGCAGTTTTCGTCGCCGCCTTGTTCCAGATCGCTGCCTGACCGAATCCTTCAACAATCGATCTTCGACCCTCACCGCTATTCGCAACACAACCTTCAGCGTCGCCTTTGCGCGCCATGTCGGCCTGCCTCCCACAACATATGCGCGTAAGCAGGCCGCCACATGAGCTGCCGCCGGCCGCGTTCAGACAGCGGGACGGTGGCGACGAATGGCCGAGGTCGGTCGTGATAGTGTCTGCGTGTCACGCCTGGATGTTCTTCCAGTCAAGCTTTCTGAGATTAACCTGCCTGGCCAAGCGGCGCGGCCCCGCCGCGTGGTGCCTTGCGCTCTGTCGGGCAGAAGGCGAGGATGTGGGTGACGTGTGTTGGGCCCCGGCATCAGGAATCAAGTGCGCGCGACCGGGATCCTTGCGAGGTGTCACGCAGCGGCGAACTGCAATCGCTGGTTGCACGACAAGAGGTCGCTAAGAGCCGGCCGATACGAAGGGAGGGACGGATGTTGCTACCGCGCGACGCGCGCCGAACCGGGTCCGCCGCATGAGTTATGAGTTCGACTTCTCCGACGTCTTCGCGGCATGGCCCGAGCTGCTGCAGGGAATGATCAACTCGCTCGTGCTGTCGGGGCTCGCCATGCTGATCGGCATGGTCGTCTCCGTAGCCGGTGCGCTCGGCAAGACGTCGGGCCCGAGATCAGTGCGGATGATGATCGACGCCTATATCGAAGTCGTTCGCAACACGCCGTTCCTGATCCAGATCTTCTTGATTTTCTTCGGACTTCCGGTTTTGGGGATCAGGCTTTCCTCCGATGTGGCCGCCCTTCTCGCGTTGGTGGTCAATGTCGGCGCCTACGGCATCGAGATCATCCGCGCGGGCATCGAAAGTATTCAGAAGGGCCAGATTGAGGCCGGCAAGTCCCTCGGCCTCAGGCCGTTGCAGAACTTTCGGCACGTCATCCTGAAACCCGCCGTGCAGGCGGTCTACCCGTCGCTGACCAGCCAGTTCATTCTGCTGATGCTGAATTCCAGCGTGTGCTCTGCGATCGCGGCGAGCGAACTGACCGCGGCCGCGGGCGATATCCAGTCGCGCACGTTCCGCAGCTTCGAGGTCTACTTCGTCGTGACCTGCATGTACTTGGGGATGTCGATTTTTTTCTGGACCGTGTTCGCTGGGATCGAACGCGCCTTCCTGCGCACACCTAGCCGGTAGCGCGAGACGATGCGCCAACTCGGACCGAACGAGCTTCTCTTCATCTTCGAGGCGGCGCGCTGGACGCTGCTTCTCTCCGCCGCCGCTTTCCTCGGCGGCGCCCTCGGCGGCGCGCTCGTCGCCCTGGCTCGGACGGGAGCGTACCGGTGGCTCAGAATCGCCTCGAACGGCTACGTCAAGCTGTTCCAGGGGACGCCCCTGCTGATGCAGCTTTTCCTGGCCTTCTTCGTGCCCGGGCTGTTCGGCTGGTCGGTCGACCCGTGGCTGGCCGCGACTCTTGGCCTGTCGCTGAATGCCAGCGCCTTTCTCGGCGAAATCTGGCGCGGGGCGATCGAGAGCGTGCCCGGGGGGCAGCGGGAGGCCGCCACCTCACTGGGCCTGCGTTACGTCCCGACGATGGCGCTGGTCATCGCGCCTCAGGCCCTGCGGATCGCGATCCCGCCGACGATCGGGTTTCTGGTCCAATTGATCAAGGGCACCTCGTTGGCGTCGATCATCGGCTTCGTCGAACTCACGCGAGCCGCGCAGGTGATCAACAACGCGACCTTCCGCCCGTTCACGATTTTCCTCTTCGTGGCCCTGATCTACTTCATGATCTGCTGGCCGTTGTCGTTCTACAGCAGGAGGATGGAGCGCAAGCTAGCCGCCGCGTCACGTTAGTTGCAGAACCAGCCCCGCCAAATAACCAAGAGGAGGTCCTTCCGTGCTTATGACCCAACCCGTCCTTCGCCGCAGCGTCATCTCCATGCTGCTCGCGCTCTCGGCCCTAGCCCTCACGGGCGCTCCCGTTGCAGCCGCGACCCCGGAGGAGATCAAGGCGCGGGGCACGCTCAGGGTCGGGGTCCTGACCGACTACCCACCCTTCGGCGGCATCGACGCTCAGCAGCAGCCGGCCGGTTACGATGCCGATGTTGCCAAGCTCCTGGCCAAGTCGCTGGGGGTCGCGCTCGACCTCGTGCCGGTCACGGGGCCGAACCGGATCCCCTATCTGCTGACCAACAAGATCGACGTGTTGATCGCGACGTTCGGCATCACGGCGGAGAGGGCAAAGCAGGTACTGTTCTCGAACCCCTACAGCAGTTTGACGATCTATGTGCTCGCGCCCAAGAACGTTACGGTGAAGACGGCCGCCGACCTGAAAAACCTCACGATCGGGGTGGCACGGGCTTCGACGCAGGACACCGCGATCAGCGCCATCGCCCCGCCCGGTACTGATTTGAAGCGCTTCGACGACGACGCGACGGCGCTGCAGGCCTTGATTTCCGGCCAGGTGCAGGCCTTGGGCGCCAGCAACACCGTGCTCGCCGAACTCAACAAGAATTATCCGCAGCTCAACATGGAACCCAAGCTGACCCTCCGGGAGCAGGCGAACGGCATGGCGTTCCGCAAGTCTGACACGGCGCTGCAGCAATACGCTAACAAGTTCATCGCCGAAGCCGAGAAGAACGGCGAACTGAGCGCCATCAATCAGCGGTGGTTCGGCGTCCCGCTGACCAAGCTTCCGCCAATGCCGCAATTCTGATTCCGACGGGGGCGGTGCCGGAGTGCTCCCGATCGGGCGAAAGGAAAGCGGCCGGTCGGGACGGGCCGGCTCCGCCTTGCAACGGAGGGCCTCCCCATCCGAGGCGATGCTAGCCCGTCCTATTCAGCCCGGTGAGGCGTCGACTGCGTCTTGAGCGTTGAACGCAGCTTCCCGAGGCGTCTTTTTCATCGCCGATCGGAACATATTGGGTGGGCGTTGGGGGTTGGCAGGAGCGGGCGAGTTCGGGGGCGCTTGGCCCCGTTGATCATGGCCCGGCGGGCTGGAGGAAGCGGGCGAGATTGGCAAACAGCACTGCTTCAGGATGTGTGGCCGCGAAGGCGATCCGGACCCGGCTGGCGGTTTCGGCAGTGCGGGCGCCGATCTTGATCAGGCGCAGCCGCAAGGTAGTGAACTCCGCGCGGGTGAGCGGCTGCGGCGCCGGGATCGCGTCGCATAGCTTGAGCATCAGCCAAAACGCGGCGGTGTGCAGGACAAGACGGACCTGGTTGGCGAGCGCGGAGCGGCAGCTGGTGCGGTCGGAGGCAAGTTGGCTCTTGTGGAGTTTGATCAAGTTCTCGGCCTGGCCCCGAGCACAATAGAGAGTGTCATACAGCCATTCGGCGCTGCCACCGGCGATGTTGGTGACGACGAAGCGGATATCGAGGCCCTTGGGTGGTCGCCTCGATGCGGGCGGCCACGCGTTGTTCGCAGCGCCAGGACTTGGCGCCGTAACGCGCCTCGACATAGTGACGCAACGCCAGGGCCTGTTCCTCGGCACGACGAACCCGCACATCGTCGGCCGCCTGTTCGACCAGGCGATCAAGGACTTTGTTGCCGGGCAAGCCGAGGATGTAATTGACCCTATTGGCTTCGCAAAATACCATCACCTCGGGGCGGCCATAGTGGCCATCGCCGCGGATGGTCAGCCGCGTGTGAGGCCAATGCTGGCGGATGCGGCGCACCAGGCGACGCAGATGGTCTCTGACTTCCGCGCCGGACGGTGTGACGCCCGGCCGCAGCAGCACCGCCACCGGGCTCGACGTCGCGGTGTCGTAGACGTGGATCGGCAGAACGCCGGCAGCATCGGCGCGAGCGACCCAGCCGCGAAAGTGAACGGCACGCTGATGCGCAGATCTCCGCGTGGCGCCCCCACGAGGCCACCGATCGCGTTCTCCGCCTCGCCGACGTCATCCAGGATGCGGCGCGCATGCCGCCGGAGCAGGAGCCCGGCGTCGGTCAGGCGCAAGTGTCGGGTCGATCGCTCGACCAGCACGGCACCGACCGCCTCCTCTAGCCGAACGAGCGAGCGGCTCACCGACGATTTCGGCATGCGTAGTGCGCGAGCGGCACTGGAGACGCCGCCGAGGTCGGCGATGCGCGCGAAGGCCCGCAGGTCGACTAGATCCAGCATCAATCTCCCGTTCCACGAATGGAACGCGCTGTCCAGGTTTCGCAGGCTAATGCTTTCTGCCGGGACGGTTACATGGGGATCACCACCAAGGAAGGACCCCACCCATGACCCAGACCATCCTCCTCGCCGGCGCCACCGGGATGCTCGGTAGCCGCATCGCTCACCATCTCCTGGAGCAGCCCGATGCGCGCGTTCGCCTGCTGGTTCGCAACATCACCAGCAAGAAGCATGCGCTGGACCCCCTTGTCGCGAACGGCGCCGAGCTGATCGAGGGCGACCTGGCCGACCCGGCCTCGCTCGACCGTGCGACCCAGGGCGTGGATGTCATCGTATCGGCGGTCCAGGGTGGGCCGGATGTCATCGTCGACGGCCAGGTCGCCCTCGGGTGGGCGGGGAAGCGCAATGGCGTGCGCCGCATCCTGCCGTCGGATTTCGGCCTCGACCTGTTCAAGGCGACCTCGGGCGAACATGCCGCGTTCGACTGGCGCCGCACCGCCGACGAACGGATCGCCGCGATCGGCCTCGAGCAGGTCAACATCCTCCAGGGCGGGTTCATGGAGCTGTTCATGCCCGGCATGGGCGCGATCGACCTCGACAAGGGCACCGTCGGCTTCTTCGGCGACGGTAACCGCCCGATCGACGTGACCAGCGTCGAGGACACCGCGCGGATGACCGCTTACGTCGCCCTCGACCGCACCGTTCCCGCGGGCAAGTTCGCCTTTTGCGGCGACCAAATCTCCTTCCGTCAGGCCGGTGAGATCGTCGCGGCCCAGACTGGCAGGACGCTGAAGCCGGTCTCGTTCGGCTCGGAGGCGGACCTGCGCGGCGCAATGTCGGCGGCGAGCCCGCAAAAGCGCGTGATGCTCGCCTACCTGCTTTACATGCTCACCGGCCAGGCCGCGCTCACCAATCTCCAGAACGACCGCTATCCCGACCTGAAGCTGGGGCGCTTTGCGGACTTCGCCGCGCACAAGCTGCCCACCGCCTGAAATCCTCACAGGAAAACGAAGATGGCCGACACGCCAAAGTTCACGCCGATGCCCGGCGCTACCGGGTTCATCCATCACGTCGACGAGGCGCCCGCCTACTGGATGCAGGGCATCCTGTGGATCACGCTCGCCGACGCTGCGGACACCGGCGGCCGCTGGTCGATGATGGAGCAGCTGCTGCCCAAGGGGTCGGGTCCGCCGCCGCACAAGCATCTGTGGTCGGACGAGACCTTCTACATCCTCGACGGTACGATCACCTTCCTGATCGAGAACGAGATCCGCACCGCGACCAAGGGCGCCTTCATCAACGTGGCGCGCAACACCCGCCACGGGTTCCGCGTCGACAGCGACACCGCGCGTTTCCTCAATGGCTACACGCCTGCGAGCATGGAGGCGCTGGTGGCCGAACTCGGCCGGCGCACCGATCAGCGCACGCTGCCGCCGCCCGAACCCGCCGCGACCGGCGGTTCGATGCCGGAAGAGCTGCGGGACCGCTACGGCATGAGCTGGCTCGACGAGCCCGATCCGCTTGCGCCCCGGGAGCACTGACATGATCGACCAACCCATCATCGCACTCGCTGGAGCCGGGGGCGATCTCGGCGGGCGGATCGCAACGGCGCTGGTTGTGCGTGGCGCAGCCGTCCGCGCCCTGGTCCGGCCCGGGCTGGAGAACGCGGAGAACGCACGGGTCGGGGCACTCGGGGCTGCGCCGACTTACCGCCATGATATCGACAGACCGCAATCAGGCCGCGGTAAGCCGCGACCTAGAACACAGGCCACCGCCGCGGCGACGTGGCAGCAGCCGATTTTAATTCCTCTGTGCATGGTATTCAAACAAAGGGTAGAGCAGGCGGGCATACGCTTGTCGCCCTTGAATTTAGATCACTGTTCTAATCACCATCCGTTACACGCCGATAAGCAAAGAGCGGTCATTTCCGTCATTTCATTACTCTATCAGGGAGCGGCGAGTCGCATTTTTGAGAAGGGAAGATGTGCCCGCGAGCCCTCAAATATTTTATGAGCAGGCCGCGTTATTCAAGCGTTAACTGAATGTTTGGTAATTTTCTATATTCATCAACAGCAGAACTCGCGGCCATCTTGGACGCCGCAAGCCGCAGTGTACTACTCGCGACCCCATCACGAAATCGTGATGGCATTCCCTGAAACCTTAATGGCTGAGAGTAGAGCATTGCCCATTAGACTCTTTTTGGCGTTTCTCGTGCCTGAACCATGCTGTGCGTCAGTTTTAAGACGGCTGTCCCGTCTTGTAATCGCTCTCCCGCGACTTTCCCGATACATCGCCGATCATTGCTAATCGAGCGCGGGCCTACTATCGCCGCAAACAGCGAATCATCTCCGCACAATTACTAACTTGCCTTTTCACCGACATACTATGTATCCCTTGCACGAAACAGGTTGCAGGACAGCGGGTGCCATGGTTCCGACGGTGCGTCTCTACAAACTACAGTTGCATCATCCAACGCATTATTTAGACACTTGTAGAAGAAGCCGTGCTACGCTGAGGGCAAGCGCTTCCAATGCACCCAACAAACCGATCCATAAGCTCAACCATTAGCAGTCTTGGCGGGTCTACATGGCGATGCACCAGTTGGCAGCCACTGTTTCAATCCAAAGCGAGACTGGCTGTTCGCCAGTTGGCGCGGCCGTCTTGTGCGATTTGTGTGCCGGCCTCATCAGCCTCCAGACCGTTGCCTTGAATGAAGGCTCACAACATTCAAAATGTTCCATCCTTCGTATTCGCGACGGAGTGCAACGGCTTCTCGAGATCACGTCAGCCTCTACGGCCGACATTTTTATTAAGGAAAGAGCTCTCGAGCTCGTCAAGGAAGTGCTGGGGGTCGAGCACGAGCATTATGTCGCTCTCTGTCGCGACCTCGGTATCTCGCCCCACGATCCGGACTGGGAGGAGGAAGCCGAGGCAACATAGCCTTCGGGCGCTGGGCCGATGCGTGTTGTTCGTTCGCGACCGGCAGGGTGATGCTCTCCGCATCACAGGAGAACCGAGATGAAGGCTCACATTGCCGCTTGCCTTGCTTTCTGTATGCCAACCCTCGCGCAAGCCGCGCAACAATGCGCGCTACCCCCGGGCGCTGGTGCCATCACTCTAGCCGAGAACACCGGCAACCCCGGTCGACAGCAGCTCACGCCGGACGAGAGCCCGGCCGCTTCCAATGCCGTCTCGTTGCTGCCTTTCTTGAACAGGGTAGCAGGCGCCGGTGCTCAAGTTCTTGATTTCGGCATGGTGCATGGCTTGCGGCTTATCGGCGCCCGCAGCGGTCAGGAGTTCCGCGTCTTCTCGATGCTTCCGGACGGGAGTGCGGCCGTCGAGGGCGCTCCCCTGGCAATGTCGGTCGATCAGCTCACCCGGCTTGCCGCGAGCGAGATCACCCAACTCGGCCGCGTTGCGGGTTTCGACGGTCTATTCGTCCGCAGCGGCGCGAACTTCCAGGTTTTCTATGCTTCACCGGACGGCCAAGCGGTGGTCCCCGGGATCCTGCGCGATGCCGAGGGCAAGAACCTAACCCGAGCCCAGGTGCAGGGCGTGCCAGGCGCGATTCCCACGGTCGAATTGCAGGCTGATCCGGCCGCCGCCCCGAATGTCCAGACCAGTCCCGAGCCGTCGCTCGCAGCTATTCAAAAGGCGACGTTCGGCACCGTTGGCCCCGTGGCCGCGCCGGAGGTGTTCATGATCATCGACCCGCAGTGCATCTACTCGGTTCGCGCCTATCAACAGCTGCAGCCCTATGCGACGGCTGGCAAAATCAAGCTGTCGCTCGTTCCGGTCTCCATCCTCGATCACGAGGACCAACGCCGTAGTACCCGGAGCGCGCTCGCGCTCCTCGCCAAAGGGCCGAGCGAGATCCCGACCGCGTGGCAGCGTGGGGATACGAGCGGGCCGGCAAGCGCGGAGGCGCAGGAGCGGCTGGCGGCCAACATGGCGATCGCGACGTCGATTGGGCTTCAGGGTACACCCACGCTGATCTGGAGAGGGCGCGACGGCAAGGCCATGCGGATCGACGGCGTGCCGACAGACATCAGCGCCCTGATCGCCTCGGCAGGAAGCTGAGCATGCCTCCCATCCCGCTTGCCCCGCTGCAGCCGAGCGGCGGCGACGGTCCTAATCCGGATAGGGAAGGGGAGGGGGGTCGCCCGAAACGGCGCCTTTTCCACCGCGTCGCTCGTGCGGCGCGTTACGTTGCTTCGCCCTTCGGGGTGTGGGCTGGAACGCGATCCATCCGCAGCTCGGCCTCCTTCATTGGCGAGACCGTTCGAGATGTGCGTGTTGCAACACGGCGCGATCCCCGCTTTCGCCTGTTTCCCAACGGTGACTTCGACCTCGAGGCGACGGCCTTCCTGTTCGGGATTTCCGTGCCGGTTCTCAAACGGCGCCTCGCAGCTCGACGGCGCATGACCGCTCTCACCGCCTATCTCTGTCTTGCTCTGTCGATTCTCTGTCTTGCTCTGTCGATCGCCTCGACGACGATCTGGATCGGTCATTTGTTCGGAAGTCCAGCAGAGGCGGGCTCACTCATGCTGATCGCAAACGCGATGATGACTCCGGGTGTCAGCATCGCCATCAGGAAAACGAACACCGGGAGGGCGAGATAATTGATGACGGCACTGACGGCAGCGGCAGCTACGGCACCACCGATGCCGCCCGTCCACAAGCCTCCGGCGATCATGGCCGTCGATCCAATCGTGCTCGAGGCCGCGGCCGCGAGACCCATGCCAGAAAGGCTCAAGATGATCAGGGTCTGGCCGAGCTGCATGAGGTGGCCGAACGGGTCGGTCCAGACGCTCGCGGTGGACTGATTGAACAGGTCGACGATCTTGTTGATCGTACTCCCGTTGAAGTTCATCACGGACATCATGCGCCCGAGTGTGCCCATGGAATCGGCGTCTTGCGCGTTCGCCAATGTCGCCGGCGCCCCTGTCGGTTGGGTGATCCCGTCCTGACTGTTCACGACCGTTTGGAGTGTCGTCAGGAACGCGTCGGTCATGCCTTGCATGGGCGCCATGTCGGTCGCCAGCGAGCGTGGAAGTCCTAGGTAGGTTGGGCTACTGGCCGTGGGTAGTCCGCTCAGAAGGGACAGCGTCGCCGCGTTGGCTCGGGAGATCGACAGGTAATATGCTCCCGCCGCGGTCCAACCGAGTGTGGATTGCTGGACGGCACTCGCCTGGAGATCGAGGCCGCCGTTCCGGGCTTGAGTTGCGTTGGACGCGAGCGCGCTATTGATGTTGGACTGGACGGAAGTGGCAGCCGCGGTGAGCGCGCCCGTGTAGTTCGTGACAGCGCTCGTATAGACGCCGTTGAGCCCGCTGAGGGCGTCAGGTCTTTTTGTCACCCAGATCTGCTGCGCGATCGTGGCGACGGCCGGACGGATCGAGCCGCTGACGACGCTGGTGAAGACCGACGCCTGGACCGCTGCCATATCGACGGTGATGCCCGCGATCGTCGTCGGCGTCGTGTTGGGCTGGCGCATCGTCACGGCGCCGCAGACGGGGTCGCCGCTGGCATTCCCGTTCGACATGGCATAGCGCACACTCGAGTAGCCGCCTGTGCTGTCGCTGATCATCGTCACCCCGGGCGTCGGGATGAGCGGGGTTCCGCCCGCCGTCGCCGTCGCCAGGTTGACGAGATCCATGCACAGCTCGCTGCGGATGATCCCCAGCACGAGGCTTTGCGTACCTGGGATCATGGGCATGGCGATCACGGCGGCATCCGGACCGACCGCGGTCACGGCGTAGGTGTAGGCGGCCTTGGCCATCCCCGCGCCCCAGAGCGCACCCTGCATGACGAGCCACTGACCGGAGGAGAAGCCGCCCGAGATCGGGAACATCATGACCGCGGCAAAGCCGGTACGGACGACGCTCATCCAGCTCTGATTGTTGCCGAGGAGTTGGCTGCTCTCGGCTGCCCGAAAGATGTGCATGATGATGGTGTAGGCAAAGAACGCCATCGCGATGATGGCGACGAACGATGTGAACTGTCCCGCGAGCTGGGTGACGACGGTCGTGCCCGCGCCGATGCTCTGCCCACCCGTAAGCCCGGGTAGAGGAAACAGGCTTTTGAGGACTGTCGCCGACCAATCGTTTCCCGGGTCGATCGACGCCCATGTGACGGTCGACGGCGATTGGGCCATCGCCGGAAGGCTGAGGAGCGCGCCGGTGGCGGCGAGCAGGGCAGGGGGGAGGGCTCGATGGTTGCGCATGACAGCCTCGGACGGTGTATTCTGAGGCTGCCATGCGGGGTCGCGAATAGGATGCGTTCAGGGGCCCGGGCTGGGGGAGGCGCTTGGGCTGGCGCGTTGGAACAGGTTCTTGATTCCGTCCGCGATGGCCTTGAACACTGCGGCGGCCTGTTTGCGGAGATCCTCCAGCATGGTCTTTCCGTCGGATAGCGAGGGAATGCCGGCCATCCGCTCACCGACATTTTGTTCGAGTGCCTCCAGCCGCGCCGTGACGGCGACCGCGTCGGAGCCGCGAGCGACGATCGGGCTGGCCGCCTTGCGATCGGACGCGTACTGGCCGACGGCTTCGACTGCTTTGTCGTAAGCTGCCGCGAAGCCCTTTTCGTCGTTGATCGCGACATTGAACTGCTGGCGGAGGGCAGCGTATTTTCCGCCTGGCCGCATTTCCGCCAAGACCCCTTCGATCCCGTTCGGGTCGGAGCGCGCCGCCTGGTTGACGCGGCTCATCATCGCCGCCCCTTCGTTGTTGGTCAGGTTCTGCAGAGCGGAGAGCGCGTTAATACCGGACTGCTCGAGGCCATCGATGACCTTCTGGTCGGAGCGGGCTTGTTGCCGGGTCTCGAAGTTCTTGAGCCGGTCGCCAAAGCTGGTCGTCATCGCCTCCCACGGCGGTGGCGGGATCGCCTCGCCGAGCTTTTGGAACCCGCGGAGCATCGTGCTGGCGATGGCCGCGCCAGCCCCGGTCTGACTGTGGGTCTCCTGGATCGCCTGCGGCTGTCGTGCTTGATATTGGTCGGCCCTCGCAAGCACGGTCTCTGCATTTTGTGCCGATGGTTGCGAGCCGAGCTGATGTTGCGCCGTCGCCGATTGTATGAAGCCCGTTGGTTGGCCCGACGCGTCCAATCCTGGTGAAACTGGAGGCTGGGTTGTCGCCCCTGGTGTGGCAGGGGGCTGTGCTGCGGTAGCAGATGGCGAAAGCCGCACGCGATTTTCGAGCGCTTCGAGCTGACTCTGGATTTGTGGCGTGTTCTGATCCGCCTGCTTTCCGATCTCAATCGCGGTGCGGCGGATGTCGTTTCGTAGTGAATTGTCGGCAGACGCATTAGACGCCAATAACAAATCCTGAACACGATCATCTCTCAGCCCTGGAGCGGACGTCGACAAAGCGTTGATGTAATCCCGTTCTTGACCGCCGAGGCGCGAAGGCTGTCCTGTAATCCGCTCAACGTCCCTGACTGCATAGGCAATCCTATGCTGAAACTCCGCCTGGTTTAGTCGAACCGGATCGTCGGCACTCTGCAGAAAATTGTTGAGCCCGCTGGCGTAGGCCGGGTTAGTCTCCTGCAGCTTCGGGAGCGATGCCCGGAGTTGGTCGACCGCCTGCTTGATTGCGTCGGAGCCGACTGAAGCATGGGAGGGAGCCGCGCTAGCTGGAGCTGGCGATACCGTTTCGGACATGGCAGAGACTCCTAATTAACGTTGGGGATGGGTAGCCGGGCGGCCGGGGTGAAGTTCCGATCGACGCCTTCGGCCAGGATCGTGCTCAGAAGCGCATTCTGCTTCTGACCCTGCTTCAGGTTCTGAAACAGGAGGAAGTTGGCGGTGAACTGGCCGGACACATCCAGGTGACCGCCGCTGGCGCTGCGCTCGTCGCGGCCCACTCGCCACGTCAACCAGGCACCTACGAGACCGATTGGGACATTCGCGAGGAAGATGCTCCGCCATCCGAAAAGGGCGACGAGGATGCCGCCCGCGAGCGGCCCTGCGGCCATCGCAACGCCGCCGAACCCGGCCCAGTATCCGATGGCGACAGCACGTCCGTTCGGGTCGGGGAAAGCCTGATTGATCAGCCGTAGCGAGCAGGGCACCAGCATAGCCGCCCCTAAGCCTTGTAGTACGCGCGCACCCGTCAGCACCTCGACATTGGGAGCGACACCGCAGAGTGCCGACGCCATGGTGAATACCAGAAGGCCCGCAAGGTAGACCCGCTTGGCACCCCACCGGTCTCCTGATGCTCCTCCGGTTAGTCCCTTATCGCCCAATTCGTGACACTTCCTGCGCTGAATCTGCTTCTGAAGATCCCATCAGATCATAACCGGAATGACTATCGTCTCGGTAATGCGACAGGCTGCCGCCGTGGCGGCGCGA
>JAABUK010009773.1_pt1 | contig 13009 bp, 9 predicted proteins | sample 5559141 | NCBI WGS metagenome assembly JAABUK01 (sample SAMN10711869, study PRJNA513367) | rock metagenome | isolation source: Antarctica rocks | place: Antarctica: Victoria Land, Pudding Butte nord | collected 2016-01-03
AACCTACTAAGTACTTATTAATAATATAGTTTAAACTTAGCTAGATCGTTTAATAATAGCTTACCTTAATAATATATTAATTTATTCTAAGAATAAGGAAGAGTATATTACGTATATATAGGACGTTCTTTTATACTTATTACAGGCGGGACTTCTCCTTAAACCAGAGAAGTACGAATTTTATAAGGAATTAGTAGAATTCCTAGGATTTATAGTAAATATTATAGGTATTTAGATAAGTCCTAAGAAGATTTAGGTAATATTAAATTAGTCTAGAGTTTCTTAGGATTTACTAACTTTAATTAACGATTTATTAAAGGATATTTAAAAAAGGTACTCCTACTTATAGATATTATAAAGAAAGAAACTGGATTTTAATAAGGACTAGCCTAGAAGTAATTATTTAAGATACTTAAGTAAGCTTATATAAATCCACTAGTACTCTATACCTTTTAAATTAATAAACCGGTATATATTAAAATATATACCTTAGACCTTATAATTAGCGCCTATTTATATTAATAATAAGATAATAGATAGTACCTAATAGCCTACTACTCCGGTAAGATATTAGGAGTAGAATAGAACTATAATATCTATAATAAGGAACTACTTATAATAATATATATACTTTAGAATTAGAGGATATATATAGAAAGTTATTTAGAACTTATAATTTTTATAGATTATAAGAACCTCCTTAACTTTATAATAATAAAGGATTTAAACTAAAGATAGATCCGTTAATTAAAATTATTAGGATAGTATAAGTTTAAGATACTATATACCCCTAGAAAGGATAATAGCTAAGTAGACGCCTTAAATAGACAAGCTAACTATATAAAATCTAAGGATATTATAAAGAAATCAATTCTTAAATAAGAAAAGGATAGATCGCTAGTATTAATATAGAGTTTAGTAGCTACTACGCGAGTTATAGTCTAAGATATATCTCTAATCTTAAGGGAAGGCTATATTAATAACGATCTAGCTATAACGCTATAGAATTAATAACTAGGATAGGAATTACTTTAATATAAGGGGAGGACGTACTTACCTAAGAAGTATATTAAAGAAGTAATTAGGAATTACTATAATAATCCTATAATTAGGTATCTAGGAGTATCTAAAATAGTAGAACTCCTTTAATAAATATACGCGATACTATGAATACGTATATACGTTAAGAAATATATTAGAGAATATATTTATTATTAATAGAATAAATCTATACGCCACGCTAAATACAGGTAAATATAATTTATACTAGTTCTAGATATATTATAAAAGGATGTTATAATAGACTTTATTATTAAACTATTAAAATTAAGGGATCTAGTTATAAAGGATATCTTTAACTTAATTATAACAATTATTAATAAGTTAATAAAGTACGCTATTATAATTCCTTATAAGGAAACCTATAAGGTAGATTAGCTAGGATATATACTACTTAATAGGCTGATAAAGGATTATAGTATACCTAAATCTATTATATTAGATAGAGATAGACTCTTTATATCTTATTACTAGAAGACTCTAATTATTATAATTAGAATTAAGTTATAAATATTAACTACCTATTATCTAGAAACAGATAGTTAGATAGAACGTATAAATTAAATAATAGAAGTATACCTAAGATATTATATTAATTATAACTAGAATAACTAGGTCTTATTACTTCTAATAGTACAGTTAGCATTTAATGATAAAAAATCAGATACTATATAGCTATTACTATTCTTTACGAACTATAGACGACATGCGAACCTATTTCTAAAGCTACGAGAAGGCTTGAAGGTAGAAAAGGCGACGGTATTAATATCTAATATGAAAAAACTATATAATAATATATAGTAATAGATTAATAAGGTTAATATAAGAATTAAGACTAGAGTTAATAAGAAAAGAAAAATATATCCTTAGTTAAAGAAAGGGGATAAGGTTTACCTTTATATAAAAAACCTGAAGAGTAAGAGACTAAGTAAGAAACTAGATTATATTAAAATTAAACCATTTTTAATTAAATAATTAAAAGGGCCTATTAATTATAAGTTATAGCTACTACCTAATACTAGGATATACCTAGTATTTCATACCTCCTTATTAGAACTAGCCGACCCTAAAACGCCGCTCTAAGAAGACTAGAAGTTTAAGGCTAAGACCGAAGAATATGAAGTTAAAAAAATCCTAGAGTAGAATAGTTAGGAATACCTTATTAACTAGAAGAACTACGAAGAAATAGAAAATACCTAGGAGCCTATTAGATACCTTTAGAACTACTAGACGCTTCTATAATAATTCTATTAAATAAGAATCCTAAGGCGTTCTAATTAAACTTATCTTCTAGAATAAGTTATTCAGAACTAATATTAAAGAGGAAGTCCTCTAAAGAAGGACTACTAATAATATTCTCTTCTATTTCTAGATTAATAATATTCCGGAGCTCGCCCTTAACTAGCTCCTACCTCTTCTTTTCTAACTAGTCTACCTCCGCTTAAAGGCGGGACTATTTTATAAGTACCTTATAAGCCTTAGCCAACTTTTAGTTTTATTAATATTCGAGATAAAGCTATTACTTCATAGAGAATAAAGCTAAATTGTATTAATACTCTAAGTAAATATATTCCACGCACTTTATTAATTATTCTCCTACCCGATATTTCTCTAGAAACTTCCGGTCCGTATAATACTTATATACCCGCATGCTTTTAAATAGATAATTAAGCTTATTGATTAGAGCTTTCTAGTAAATAGTAGATATTAATTTAAGGTAACGCTATATAGGTATTAAGTATAAAGGATAGAAGGTTTCTTAAGACAAGAAATTATAGGGAGGGGACCTAGTATAACGCACGTTAGAGTATAATATAATATACTTACCTAATATATATAGACGAGTATAGTATTACTTAGTAAGCTAAGATACTAAGTAGTATTACTACTTAAGGGGCTTAGTAGCTAAGCATGCTAAGTAGTACTACTACTTAGGGAGCTTAGTAACTAAGTATACTTAGTATTACTCTTAGCATGAATCTTATATATCTATATAGGTAGCGATGTTTCTAATAGATAGGAGCTTCGTACTTAACTTATATTATAATCCTAGATATCTCCTAAGTACTAAATATAATACTTTATACTAGACCTATTTAAATGAAGTCTACCTATCTATATCCTTAATACTCCTCTTTAAGAGAACTAATTATAGGTCTATCCTCTTCGGAGTAAGTGGAACCGTAACATCCTATTACTTAAAATCATGATAGTAGAACTTATTACCTTAATTATCTTAACTATTAAAGTTAAAATTCTAATTATAATCTACCTTATAATTTTTAGAATAAAAGATTAAGGTATCTTCTTATTACTATTAATTACTATTATTATAAATAGTTTAATTAAAATTATCTTAGTTAATATCCTTAGCCGTAGCCTAATAGGCTATAGCTTATAAGTAGTACCTATTATTTTAGAATTACTAAGGTCTTTAATATCCTTACTAACTACTTCTTAAGTATTAATTTCTATACTAGGGGTAACTTAATATTATTAAACTTAACTTATTTAGTAAGGTATTTTATAGAGGTATACCTCTTATAATAATTTATAAAGGCTATTATAATAAAGGTAAGGCTTAGGTTTACCTTAACTAAAAAGATAGGTTTACTTATTACTATTATATATTTATATAAGTATTTAAAATATATTAATATAAATAATTAAAGAAATTAGGATTTAAATAACTAGAAAATTACTAGTAAGGCTAATAGATTAGATAATTATAAGGTATTTAATTATATCTTAAACCTTATAAGTAAGACTAAGATTAATTATAATTACCTCTATTATTAGGTAATTAAGATTATTAATTTACTAATATACCTAATATACTTAAGGTAATAATATTTTACTAATACTTACTAGTATAAAACTACTATTTATAGTTATAGTTATCTAGACCTACTAGGAATATATTAATTATAATATTATCTTATAACTTCTAGATATCTTATCTTAGCTCTATATTAATACTATTATAAATAATATTAAGTTAATTCTTAATAATAGTTATACTTATATTATTAATAGACTAGAGGATTTTCTAGGTATATTTATAGGGCTCTCTCTAAGATATAATATCCTTTATAAAATAGTATTCTTAAAGAATAAGATTAATTATAATATTAATAAACTCTTTAAACCTTTTTAATAAGGCTCTTTCCTATTTATTAATATTAATATTATTTAAGCTATACCTTATAAGTCTTTTTATCTTATTAGATAACTTAATAGTCTACTATTATAAAGTATTACCTTAGAGGTATATTTAAAGATTTTTATATATTAAGATACTCTTAGTCCTAATAAAGTCCTTTATATATTAAATAAATAAGTAGATATCTTAAAAATATATATCTTTACTAGTATACTTAGTTCTAGAGCTAATACTAGTTAAATTAAAATTATAAAAGGGATTAAAAATCCCTATTTTGTTTAAGTTCTACTAATTACCTCCTTTATTATTATTATTCCTATTAATATTAATAGATCCTAAGGGATTTTAAGGTCCTAGGAGGCTAGTAAGTCTAACTAGTCTAGGTTATAAGTAGAGTAAGCTTTATAGTATAATTTATTAATATTAGGAGAAGCTTATATTTTATTAATTATAACTAGTATCTTTATTTTTTTTTATTTTTTTTATTTTAAGGCCTAATAGGCTAATTATAAATAGCCTCTTTTATATCTTAGAATTTAGGCCTAATAGGATAATTATAAATTATCTTTGTTATAAAGATTACCCGCGTAGTAGTATTACTATTAGAGGTAGATCTAGAAGCTATTAATTTTAATAAAAGTATATTTATTAGTAAGGAAGACCGCGACTAGTTATCTTAAGGAATAAGAGGTTATTATAAAAGTTCCTAGGAAATAAAGATATCTTATCTAAAAAGATAAATAGTAAAGATAAAGGATTTATTAATAGCTTAATCTTAAGGTTAAAATAATTTACTAATATTAAATAAGCTAATTAACTTTATTAATAAGGACTTAGAATATTACCTTATTCCTTATAATAAAGAGATATAATATAGCTATTATAGCTTAAGATTATTCCTAATAATAAGCGGTATAAGGAAATAGCTAATATTATTGATAATAGAAGAATATTAGTATTTAATAGTAATAAAATTAGATAGCTGAAATACTAAAATAACTATCTTATAAGATAAAAGGATAGCTAGGATACCTAATATTAGAAATCTTAATAAGGTAGATTTAATATAAAGGTAGATTAAATTAATATAATAAATACTACTCTAATATATTCTAAATAATAATAGAGGTAAAATCCTTTAGGGAAGTTATAGTAAATAGACTTAGGAAAGCGCAGGAAAAATCCGGCTTCCTTTAGTAAATATAGAAGGAATTCTCTAAAAATCCTAATTATTAGTTAGGCGTCTTAAGGAAGGATAAATAGTAGTCTAATATTAAGATAGTATAATTACCTTAATATATAAGGAATAAGATATCTAGGTAAAGACTAAAGGCCTTATTATACCTAATATTACGGAGTATCTATAAGGTATAAATATATAATAGAAGTTAGAAAATAGGATTAGTACTAGAATAGCTAGTACTTAAAGAGCTAGTAATATAATCTAACTATTATTAAGTAATTATTAGTACTTAACTATAGTTATAGGTATTACTACTATATTATTATAACTATTAATAATATTAATTATAGGATTATAAAAGCTTACCTTACTATCTAGTAAGATATATCCTACTATCTTAATAAGCTAAGCTATATAAGGTATAATACTAATAAGGCGTATATAATTCATTATATTAATAATATATAGTAGATTATATAAATAACTTATAAGTAGTAGTAGATAGTTAATAGTTCTAGTATAATTATTTAACTAATTAATATTATAAACTTTAAGTGTTTAAGATCTTAAAGGTATTATATATTAATTATATATTTATAATCTTTATTATACTTTATATCTAGTAGGTTAATATACTTAATCTTATATTATAATAACTACTAAGACTATTAAGCCTACTACTTAAGAGTATAAGATTACTTATTCTTTTAAGATACTATAAAATCTAACTTTAAATTTAGATAATTTAATTAGATTTTATATAAGGTATTAAAGGCCTAGGTAATATAAGATATAATTAATATAAGGTAAGTAAAAAGGCTTTAAATAATCTTTAATATTAAAGTAGCTTTCTAAATACTACGCTAAGATTTAAGGTTTAATTATTCTTATAAAGAACCTTTTATATATCTCCTTAATGTTAAATTATTAATTTAAATATACGTATCCTTTAAAAGATTATATTAAGGTAATATAGATCTAGGAGTACGTAACTAAGATAAGACTATAATACTACGGTATTATTACGGTATAAACATCCCACTGCCCGCCGCTAAGGTGCTGAGGTGCAGCCCTCTTTGCCTACAAATAGCGCTCCCCCCATCCTGCAGGAACTCTTTCGGGGCTGTATTTGTAGGCAAAGAGGCTGTAGCCGTAGTATTTTCCCACATGTTCCCACTCTTCGCGCCATCAGTTCGTGAAGCATCGTTCTATACTGAACTCTCGCCCACAACATAGCGGCTACTCGCAACGATGCCGCAGATCTACTGGACCGCTCCAAGTCTGATGTTTGCGTCCCTCGTCGTCGGAACTCTCTTTGCGCTCTGCCACCATCTGTTCTACGCCAGCCTCGACCGCAAACATGCTTCTACCTCTCTCGATGGCTACGATGTTTTCGGCACCCATGTTTCCGTTCAGCAATTTAATACCGCAGTCGGAACGGCGTTTGCATTCTTAGTGCGAGCTTGTCTGATGTTATCCATCTCGATCGCATATTTCCAGATACTCATATGGAGTATAGGGAAACATGAAACAAAGGGCACGAAGTTGGTCCATTTGGATGTCATGACGAGCGCGTTGCAGGACTTGGTGAGTTTGGCGAGCTTCAGAACGTGGTGGCGACGCCCATGGCTGTGGGTTTTGGCGGTTGTTGCCTGGTATGAATGCTCATCCGAAACAAAAGATCTATCTTGGACACTAACAAGACTTGGAGGCTGCTACCCATCGCGAGCATCATAACACCTGCCACACTCTCCGTCGGTATCGACGTTCCGCCTCCGATATACATGAATGTTCCGAACGTTGAATTCTCCAGCCTGAATCTTGCGGCGCCTATGGCCGAGTATGGTTCTATTGGGGCCGGAGATGGGGCGGAGACTGGATTTGGTTGGATGTATGCTGGGCCGAGTCTCACAGTGCAGAGAATCAGAGACGCGGTCGCCGCGCAAGGTTCCATTCTGCCGGTTGCATCACCATCGGTGAACTCGACCTGGGATTTGGACTTCAACGGACCCTCCCTGCATTGCAACCCCGTAAGCTCTGGGTTTCGAAATGCAGTTCTCGACAATATCTTGAACTACACATTTGCGCGAAGCCAAAATACCATAGAAGCTAATTGCACCTTTGGTCCGGGCTATATGGCGTGGCATCCCGGAATGATGACGCCCGATAAGTCGATGACGGAGTATCTGCCTTTCAATATCCACAACTTGAACTCATCAAAGGGTGCTCTGAACAACGACAACAGTCATGGGTATCCATATGATGACATGGCCTCGGTCTTCCTCGCGATCGCGCCCACTCTCTTCAGTTCTACTTCCGTTGATCCCATCATGTGTCGTGGAAAGCCATGGTATCAGGCAGGCCTGGAAAGTTTTTATAACACTTCCACGGTACTCAGATGTGACGTACACAACTCAACCTATCACACGACTTTCTCCTTCGTTAACGGTGTGCAAGAAGTTGATATCAACAACGTGACAGATGTTACGGACACGCCAATGATCACGATCGGAGAGGTGGTGGCTTTCTTCAACTCATCAAATCAGACCGACATGAGTCTGCGACCTCAGGCTTGCCCGCCTTCAAACCTGAGCCATCCAAATGGAGTGTCCTATGGTTGCCTGTTTGATCCTCTCATTCTCTCAACACTGTCGCACCAGGCCGTCATGCACGCCTTCACCAATCTGGTGACTGGAATGATCTCTTTGGGAGATGCGCAGGATGTTCAGACGTTGATCACTTCGACGACACAATTGAGCAGCACAGTCTTGGCCGAGGCGCCAGAGCTTGCCTTCCTACAGTCTTTTCAGATTCAAAATCAAAACACACCGCCGTCCGTGCAGCAGATAGCTGCGCTGTGGAAGCAGCAACCTTTTACCGGTCTTGTGAACGCTGCGGCTGCGCCGAAAGCTACTTTGCCTTTTCAGCAAGCCCTGGAGCAGCTTTTTCAGAATATCACCATAAGTCTGATGAGTGCGCCAGACTTACAGTATGTTCATCATTTCCTTCCTTTCAACGATGCGGAAATGCCGAGCTGACATCATCCCTTATAGACCCAATACTTCCTCGATTTACTATCCCGACAAGACTGAAGTCCGATTGGCCACCCGCGAAAATATCTATATCTACGCTGCGTACAAGCTGTGGCTTGCATACGGTCTGGCCGTCGGCGCCACAGCCCTGATTGCATTGCTCGGCATGGCCGCTATTATCGCCAACCATGCGTCTTTCTCGAATAAATTCTCGACCATTCTCCGGCTTTCGCGAGGAGCGCAGCTAAGCCATGAGATCAACCATGCGGATCTGTGGGGACGAGATCCGCTGCCTGCTTATGCGGAGAAAGCGACTGTCAGGTTCTCGCAGGAACAGATGTCGGGGACGAGGGATGCGAATGCGTATACGCTTGTCGATAGAGAGGGCAATGACAATGAACGTGAGGTCACAACTCAAGAGAGGCAGAAAGAGCAATCGTGATTCAGTGAGAAGTAGAAGTGGAGTGTCGTTGGCTGCTCCATGTCGCAGTGAGCCGTTCGCTGCCATTTCGACGCTCATTCAGTTGAAGCTGTCTACCACATCGTTTCTCTTCTCTCAGACGTTCTTGTGAAACCCTATGACAGCATTGACATAGTCAATTCGTTTGTTTTCGCACGCATTCTTCAGGGTCTTGCAGAGAGCTATACAACTCTATCTCATCTAGAAGTCGCCCCGACGTTGAAATGCACAAAGCGATCTAAAAACCGAAGCTTCGAAGCTTTACCCTCGCAGTGACACCGACGGAGTATACCTCTACCATTGGAACTTACAGTCCCGGTCATCTCAAATGCACGTGGCTCAGCCTCAATGGGTCCGAATAGAAAGTAGCGCTGCGCTCATGGCTCCTCTATGCCGTTGCCCTCGTTGGACCGACGGCCGCGTTCTATCCAGACAGCCATGCGAAGAGCTCGCCAGATGGCGCAAAAACGGTGCACGAGGAAGACGAATGGTGACCATGCTCAGCTCTTGCCAACAGGGTCAGAGCAGACCGTCAAGTTGACTATGAAGCGCAAAGCACAACAAGTGAGTGCTTTGAGCGGATCTTGCAACTTGGTAGTTAACCAGATTGACAGACAAAACTCAAGGATCTATCGTCGTAAGAGGGCTGCAATTGACCGCGGACGACGGAGACACGCAGGCTGGCGCCGCTAACACATGGGTCATGGGCTCGGATTGCAGCACGCAAGCATGCCGAAAACACAGCAGCTTTGGGGAAAAGGACTCAACCGCGTTCAAGACTACGGGTGACACATTCAATCTAAGCTATGGTACTGGGTCAGTGTCGGGCGCCACAGTCAATGACACAGTGCAGATAGCTGGGGGTGGTGTACCTTCATCATTTGGTGCCGCGTCGACCATATCGGAGGACTTCTTGGCTTACCTGATGGATGGAATATTAAACCTATGTCGGTCAGCGTCAAATACAATGCAGCTCCCTACCGTAAAGGAGACTATAATGGGTTCAGTGAAGTTGCCAGCGAACCTGTTTGGATTTAATCTGCAGCGTAACAGCGACGGCAGCACGGACGGAGAGTTGAATTTGGTACCCCAGACAATACCAAATATGGTGGGGATCTATCATACAGCTATGGTTTCGAGGGATAAGATATAGGAGATCCGGACAAATAATACAGACTTCAATAGCGATCTCTGCAAGTTTATCAGCAAGACACGCTTAGCCCTTCGGGTAACAGGTCAAAATCCCTGCCGATGTGTGGTTCGTATCGAAGCCATCAGGCCGACAGGTAGAGAGCTCGACCGATCGCAAAGAGGATAAAGTAGTAGAAAAAATTGACGAAGATAGAAAATAAGGGTGTTTGAGGTCGATACTGGATGTCATTTTCTGTTTGTGGTCGCTTTGTCAGTAGACATGCACGTCACTTTAACCACTGCAGTAGTGCGATTCGATTCAGCCCCGGATCACCCAGGTCGCCCGACGTTAAGGCGACGCTCACTCGAGGCCCGATGTGTGGTGAGGTCGGGACAGATTTCTGTCTGCTTGGCAATGTCAAGCAACCGAGGCAACCTCGCGAGTCTTTACTTTAGGTACTCACTCAGTCTTACTATCAAGCAGCTATCGGCTTCAGCCCACCATGGCACGCCAAGCAGTCTCTTGCCATCAGATGATCCTCCTTTAGCGCCTCAGCGCCATGAGGGAGCATGGGCCGCCAGCCAGCGGCATCGACGTCATGCTTGGCCACTAAAACCACTACGAAGACGGCAAAGTGGATCTCACGGTCGTGCCTCCGGTCCAGCATGCACTATTTAAGATATATTTCCCCACTTCCCCACACCCCAGAGTGCAAGAGCGGCATCATATAGGAATGAAGTGGCGGTCACCTTGTCTACAATCTAAGAATTCATTCGAGCTTCTCGTATCTACGCAGACACTATAGCCCAAGATGGGTGTCCTCTCGCGATCAAAACATAACACGAACAACAGCCTGCCAGCAGACAAGGCCTCGGCAGGCCAACAAGTCGGTCCAGATCCTGAGAAGGTCTCTGGAGCATACGATAACACGCCTGTCAGATTCTTGACCCCACGGTCCTTGGCAATGGGCGTCCTCGTTTCTATGGGTGGCTTCATATTTGGATACGACACTGGTACGCACTGTCGAGACATGAGTGGGCTAAATGGACGACTGCTGAAGATATCCTGTTGCAGGTCAAATTTCGGGTTTCCTCGCCATGCCGGACTTCCTCCAGCGGTTCGCAGTACCTGACGCAACTGGGACAATGACCCCTAGTGGCCCATACAAGTTCAGTAACATTCGCTCTGGACTGATCGTTGGCCTGGTTAGTCGTCCGCATCGTTCCTCATATGCTAAATATTGCTGACACCCCGCAGTTATCCATCGGTACCTTAGCGGGAGCTCTCGGCGTCGCTCCCATTGCCGATCGAATTGGTCGGAAACCCTCCATGACCTTCTGGTCCATCATATTCATGGTTGGCGTGGTTATACAAATGGCATCTTCGCACTCGTGGGTGCAGATAGCGGTAGGTCGGCTGGTTGCTGGCGCGGGGGTCGGTGCGCTGTCAATTATGGTTCCTATGTACGTGAGCGAGACTGGTCCAAGACAGGTTCGTGGCGCCCTAGTCAGCACGTACCAGCTCTTCATCACCTGCGGCATCTTTGTAGCCGATTGCATCAACTTCGGCACCGAAGCGCGGAACGATTCAGGATCTTGGCGAATTCCCATGGGAGTCGGATTTATATGGCCCCTGATACTTGGGATAGGCATGCTCGCCTTCCCCGAATCACCTCGCTATGCGTTCCGTAACGGCCGAATGGACGAAGCCCGCACCACACTCTCCAAATTCTACGGTGTCTCCGAGTCACATCGCGAGGTACAGCGTGAGCTTGCAGAGATCAAGGAAAAGCACGATTTGGAAGTCTCCCTCGGTAAACGTCCTTGGATTGAGCTCTTCACGGGACCAAGAATGGGCTACAGGACGATGCTTGGAATAACCCTGCAAGCCCTACAACAGCTGACAGGCGCGAACTTCTTTTTCTATTACGGAACGACCATATTCGAAGCCACTGGCATCAAGAATTCGTTTGTGACGGCCATCATCCTCGGGGGCGTCAACTTCGGTATGACGTTTTTCGGGTTGTACATCGTTGAGCGTTTCGGCCGCCGCAGATCCCTTATCGTTGGCGGTATCGGCATGACAGTCAACTTCCTCATATTCGCCTCGATCGGTGCCTTTGCTCTAGACAACAAGAACCCTCAAGCTACTCCGGCGGCGGGTACTGCCATGATTGTTTTCGCCTGCCTTTTCATCGCTTTCTACGCAACCACGTGGGGTCCGATCGTCTGGTGCATCGTTGGGGAGCTTTTCCCATCTCATTACCGCGCGAAATCCATGGCATTGGTTACGTCCTCAAATTGGATATGGAACTTCCTGATCGCCTTTTTCACTCCGTTCATTATCAATAATATCGGATTCAAGTACGGGTATGTGTTTGCGGGGTGCAACTTCGCCGCCGTACTCATTGTGTACTTTTTCGTTTGCGAGACGCAGAATAGGACTTTGGAAGAGATTGATACGATGTATATCGCCAAGGTGAAGCCGTCGAAGAGCAGTAAGTGGGTGTTGCCTTCGGCCGAGCAAGAAAGGATGATGGATAGGGATGCCTACAAGGGGGCAGAACAGCAGGAAGTTGTGTCCTAGACGCGTCGTGCACCGGATTACAATACCCAGAGTAGTTTGATTAGTCTTTATAACATCGTACTTCCCCATTTGTGTCTGAATCCTATGGATGAAAGAACGTTTCACCTGAGCCGATGCTTATCTCACACAATGAATACTTCAACTGCTGCAATGTATTCACCTTTCCTCCTGTCATTCGGCAATTGATCCAAATATCTCGTCATCAAAACTTCATTCAAGCCATTCAACCCAACAATTTCAATTCTGATCAAACTTGTCCATTCCTTTCTTTCCTATTGTTAAAATTCACCCATCAACAACAACAATCTACTCTCTCCACTCCCCCCACCCAACCCCCCACCTACCTCCGACTCCCCCTCCCACTAACAAACCGACTCTCCCCCCTCTCCCCCCT